>Ga0207683_10001992_pt1 | contig 18082 bp, 17 predicted proteins | sample KBSM73metaG_FD_184333 | JGI IMG/M metagenome (GOLD analysis project Ga0207683, IMG submission 184333) | Miscanthus rhizosphere microbial communities from Kellogg Biological Station, Michigan, USA - KBS M7-3 metaG (SPAdes) (version 2) | ecosystem: Host-associated > Plants > Roots > Rhizosphere >... | reverse complement strand
CGACAGATCGAGCCGCTTGCGCCTGCTCCCCTAAGCCTGGCCGGCGTCACGGCAGCATCGGCCTTGATCCTGTTCTCGCTGACGGGTTTCGAAGGTGCGGCGATCACGGCCAACGTCACCCGCGATTCCACCACCACGGTTCCGCGGGCGACGATATTCGGAACCGGCTTCACTGCCATCCTGTATCTGCTCGCGACTGTCGCGACGTTGATGTTGTTGCCGAGCGCGGTCGCGGCGGCGAGCGGCGCGCCATTCGCCGACGCCATTTCGCCCCTTCTGGGCAGTGCGGCTGGGGTCGTAGTGACGTTGATTGCCGCCATCAGTGCCTTCGGCACGGCCAACTCGCTGTTGCTGATGGCCGCCGAGAGCGGCCGTACGATGGGCGAGGCCGGCGACCTGCCTCGCATCTTCGCCCGACATAACGGGATCGGAGCCCCGGCGGGCTCGCTCTATGTCTGCGCCGCGCTCGCGGCACTGCTGGTGCTTGCGAGCTCGTCCAGGAATTTCGTCAGCGTTTACGAGTTCATCACGCTGGTTTCGACAGTGCTTGCGCTCGTCCTCTACGTCGTCTGCACTGCCGCAGCCCTCAAGCTGCGCGTCGGAGGCGGAGCGAGGGTCGTCGTCATTCTCGCCATCGGCGTCATCTACTCGATCGCGATGTTCGCCAGCTCAGGATTGGAAGTGCTGCTGTGGAGCGCTGCCATCGCAGCCGCAGGCCTGCCGGTGCGCTTTATTTCGCGTTGGCTAAACGGCTCCATCCGGGCGGCGGCGGAGAGTCCAGCCGCGCCTCAGGAATGAGCTTCCTGAGCTTCTGCGCAAAGCTTCGAAGGCACACTTCGCTCGTTCCCAGCGGCCCCGCCTTGTAGGTCGGCGACTGCATTCCAAGCTGCACTCGAGTGATTAGCTCCGTGTCCTCCGCATTCACCCGGCGGTTGATGCGCCAGTTGAGGTGCCGCGCGGCATTCATCTCGCGGCGATCGTCGGGAATTGCGTAGCTGATCTCGCGGATTACCGTCTCGGTCGCGCTGACCGGCAGGAACTGCATGAAGTCCACCTGATCGGGGTAGATGTCGAACGCCACGTTGGGGAAAAGCTTGTAGTAGAGCCACTTGCGCTGGTGGCTATCGGGCAGGTGCTCGACCCGCGGCAGCAGGCGCTGGTAGGCCCGCTCCGAAGGGTTCGCCGACTCTTTCTCGACGAGATCGCCTTCCATCCGGTCGACGTGCGCATTCGCCTCGATCTTGTAGTTCCGGCCGAACAGCCGAGTGAGCCCGGGATGACCGACCGGGATGTGCAGCCCGTCCGAATAATTGTCGGCGATGGTCTTCCAGTTGAGTGCGCGCGGCCGGATGGTGACCCGGCCGATCACCCTCAGATCCCTGAAACGATAGGGCGCGACCTCATGCTCGTAGGGCGCCATCATCTCCCCGACCGAAGGCGCACCCGTCTCCAGCGTGACGAACAGGAAGCCATGCCAATTCTCGAGCGCGACGGGCATCAGGCCGAGTTCGTCGGTCTTCAGGCCGGGATATTCGTTGCGGTGGGGAACTCCGACAAGGCGGCCATCCCGTGCGTAGCTCCACGCATGATAGGGACAGGTCAGGACCTTCGCGCAGCCTCCCATTCCGTCCAGGAGTCGCGAGCCCCGATGCCGGCAGACGTTCGAGAATGCGCGAACATCACCGTCGTCGCCGCGGATCACGATCACGCTTTCGCCGAGATATTCGAGCGTCCGCCATTCCCCTGGCTCGGCGATTTCGCTCTCGTGGCACACCACCTGTGGAGTCGCGCGGAGGAACGCCTTCTTCTCGGCCTCGAAGAACTCGGCGTCGCAGTAAAGCCAGCCGGGCAGGCTCATCCCGTCGAGCGCATCGGGTGTCGGGCGCACCGACTTAAGCTGTGTGGCCATCGGCCCGGTCTGCCACGACTGGGGGCGTCACCGCAATCGGGCGACGCCCCGATCGGCTCAGTGGCGCGGGAACTGGGCGTTGATGATTAGGCCGGTCGGAAGCTGGCATTGCCCCAGGCCTCCGCCCGCCATTCCATAGCTCGGGCTCATCAGGGTGAAGTGGCAGCGCATGAAGCCGCCTGGACCTTGCAGATTGGCGAGGACCTGCCCGGAATATTGGGTGATCGTGTCAGGACCCCAGCCGCCCCAGCCGCCCCATCCCCAGCCCCAGCGGTGACCGCCCCAGCCGCCGCCCCAGCCCCATCCGGAGCCCCAGCCGTTCCACAGCGGACCGTAGTCGACGACCGCTTCCTGCGTGATCTGGAACATCGGCCCTTGAAAAAGCTGGCCGTTGCTAAGGTGCGCGACCATCGTGCCGCGAGTTCCTCCAGTTTCGGTCCAGCTGAATGTTGCGCCGACATTTCCCGTTGCCGATTGGCCCGTCCCGAAGCCCGTCGTCGTGCAGCCTGCGGCAGCGATCGCGGCGAGCGAGACAGCTGCCGTCCTCATCGATCGTGCAGTCATTTTGTCGCTCCTTTCGGGGCTAGAACGAGGAAAGCGCCCGATCGGCTCCAACTCGGATTGAAGTCATCGGTCTGTGCCCTCGGACAAGCGCGAAGTTCATGGGTCGCTTGCCTTTTCCAGCCCCTTCGGCCATAGGCGCGCTCGCTGGCGCACGGCTTCGGCCGGGCGCCCGTTGTTTTTAGACGACAGCCGGAGGGGCGTGCCATGGGGGTACGTCAGCGATCGGCCAAAAGAGAGAATTGGGAACATGCCGCTCTACGAGCATGTTTTCCTCGCGCGTCAGGATCTGGCCCAGGCCCAGGTCGATGCGATGGCGGAAAACGCTACCAAGATCATCACCGACAATGGCGGGAAGGTCGTGAAGACCGAGACATGGGGCCTTCGCTCCCTGGCTTACCGCATCGCCAAGAACCGCAAGGCGCATTACGTCGCCCTTGATCTCGACGCCCCTGCCGCCGCGATTGCGGAGCTCGAGCGCCAGTCGAACATCAACGAAGACGTCATCCGCTTCCTCACCATCCGCGTCGACGAGCTCGAAGAGGGCCCGTCCGCCATGATGCGTCGTGGCGATAAGGAGCGTTCGCGCGGCGACCGTGGAGATCGCGGCGAGCGCACCGAGTTCCGCGCCCGCGAAGAGGAGGTCGAATAATGGCTCGCGCTTTCTTCCGCCGCCGCAAGTCGTGCCCCTTCTCGGGCAAGGATGCGCCAAAGATCGATTACAAGGACATTCGCCTTCTTCAGGGCTTCGTCTCCGAGCGCGGCAAGATCGTGCCTTCGCGCATAACCGCCGTCTCCTCCAAGAAGCAGCGTGAGCTCGCGCGCGCCATCAAGCGCGCCCGGCACATCGGCCTGCTTCCCTACATCGTGAAGTAAGGAGCGCGTCGAAATGGAAGTCATTCTTCTGGAGCGCGTCGAGAAGCTCGGCGCCATCGGCGACGTGGTGAAGGTCAAGGACGGCTTTGCCCGAAATTACCTTCTTCCCCGCAAGAAGGCGCTTCGCGCCAACGAAGCGAACCGCAAGGTCTTCGAAGCCAACCGTGCACGGATCGAGGAAGAGAATGCCAACCGGCGTTCGGATGCCGAGAAGTCGTCCAAGGGCGTCGAAGGGAAGACGGTCCAGCTGATCCGCCAGGCATCGAACACCGGCCAGCTCTACGGCTCGGTCAGCGCTCGCGACATTGCCGAGGCACTCGACGCCGCCGGCGCCAAGGTCGCCAAGAGCCAGGTCGTTCTCGACCGGCCGATCAAGGCAATCGGCATGCACGAGATCAAGATCGCGCTTCACCCGGAGGTCCAGGTTCTGGTGAAGGTGAACGTCGCACGTTCGCCCGAGGAAGCCGATCTCCAGGCACAGGGCGTCGACGTCATGGCTCAGATGTTCGAGCGGGATACCGCTGCGTTCACGGAAGCTTATGACCCGAATGCCGAGCCGGGCGCGACTGCCGAGGCTCCGGCCGAAGCGGCTGCCGAGGCTCCGGCCGAAACGGCTGCCGAGGCTCCGGCCGAAACGGCTGCCGAAGCTCCGGCGGAAGGCGACGGCGACCAGGCCTGAGCTTCAGCTCCGTCTCAACAGAAATGAGGCCGTCGGTCGAAAGTCCGGCGGCCTTTTTCGTTGCGCCAAGCGGTTTGTCGCAAAGCTCGTTCAACCTGCGGAACGGCTTGCCCGAGCCGTTGTTTAGCCTTCAGAGCAAGCGGGGGCCATGTGAGGAGTATTTCGCAATGGCTGAAGAACGCGACGACGAAAAATTCGGGCAAGAGCAGGACAGCAGCAACCAGCAGACCACCGGTCAGCAGGGCCAGCACAGCGAGTTCGGACAGCAGCAGGGACAGCAGACCGGCGGCATGGGCTCGCAGCAGACGATGAGTGGCCAGAATCCGTCCAGCCAGGGCAGCGGTCAGTCAAGCGGCGGCAATGACCCCAATACCGGCAGCGGCACGACTCAAAGCCAGGGCGCCGACTCGAGCGGCCAGAGCTCGAGCGGGCAGACGCAGTCGAGCGGCGGCGCCGACACCATGACCACTGACCAGGGCTCATCCACGGGCCAGGGCGGCGGCAGCTCCCAAGGCCAGTCGGGCGGCGGTTCGCAGGGCGAAGGGTTCATCGGCTCGCAGGGCAGTGGATCCGACGATTACCTGCAGGACGGCAGCGGCTCGTCGGGCGCCGGCGCGACCGGCGGCTCGGACTTCGCCGAGCAAGGGCGCGGCGCGCTCGATGAAGACGAAAACGAAGACGATAGCGGCCAGTCCGGCTCGACCAGCGGCTCAAGCGGCGGCGGCTCGGGCGGTTCAGGCAGCTCCGGCGGCGGCGGGTCCTTCTAAGGCCCCTCTACCGTCCAACAGACAGCGCCGCGTTCCCCGGAGGGAGCGCGGCGCTTCTTCTTTAGGCGGCTTTCGTCGAAAGCTGCGCAGCTTCGCGTTCGATCCACGGCGCGAAGCTTGGCCTGGAGAGGATCGAATTCACCCATGCGCGGACCCGCCCGTGCCGCTCCGCATCGATCTTGCAATCCAGGTGACCGAGATTGGCGAACGGACTTGCGACCGAGAGGTCCGCAAGCGTTATGCCGTCGCCAACGAGATACCCGCCCGGGTCTGGCACGACCCGCTCCAGATAATCCAGGATCGGCGGAAGCTCTTCCCGCTCAGCGGTTTCGGCGGCGTTGAGATCGCCCTCACGCCCAAGGAAACGGGGCGCCACGATCCGGTTGAAAAACATCTTGGCGCCGCAAGCTGTCAGAATGGTGTCAGAGAATTCGTCGAACCAGATCACCTTGCCGCGCGCACGCGGCTCCGTAGGGATCATCGGGGGCTCAGGCAGCTTGGCCTCGAGGTATTGAATGATCGCGCTCGAATCCGCGAGCGTATAATCGCCGTCGCGGAGCGCCGGCATCTTCCTGAAGGGACTCGCTTCCAGATATTCGGGCGAATAGTTCGGCATGCCCGTCGGTTGAAGATCAAGCTCGATCCCCTTTTCCGCGGCGAATGCGAGCACCTTGCGAACGAATGGCGACAGGGAGGAACCGTAGAGGATCATGGGCAATGCCTCCGCTTCCGCGGGGAGCGGCGGACACCCCTGCCGGCTCACCCGTTGGTATTTCCCATTAGGAGTTGGAGCCATGCGCAGCAACAGTGGCAAGGACTAAGGGATCCGATAATAATCGGCGACCCGGTCGAGCGCGAACGTCAGCACCAGCTTTCCGGCCCGTGCCGGCCAGCCAAGCGCCGTTTCGGCGTCACGCATCCCCTCCCCGGCACAGACCACCCGCCAGAGGATGTCGGCAAGGCCGGAACCGGCGCTGGCAACGGCATCGTTGAATCGCCTCTTGGCGTCGATCTGGGCGCCCCTCGGGTCGGGCGCGATGGCGATGCCTCCACGGCCCTTGGCGACCGGTCCAGCGTCCCAGGACATGGTCACCCTCGGCGATAGCTGCGCTCGCTCCCAATCCCACCGCAGCTGCTCGCCCGCATCGAACTGGCGTTGGGTCAAATGCCCTCTCGCGAAGAGCCATCCGAGTGGCGATTCAGTGACGTTGATGGTGACTGACCGTACGGGGCGAACGCTTCCACGCCGTTCGCGTCCGATAGCTTTTTCCCTGAGCAGGCGATTCATTCACGCTCCCGTTCTTCCGAGTCGACTCGCGCTTGCCATAATGGAGAAAGTGTAGGACAGATGGAAAACCATATTGGTTCGTTGGGGATGACAGCGGGCAATGATCACACGAATTCGCGAAGTTCGGCGTGCACGCGGAATGACGTTGGACGATGTCGCTCGCAGGTGCGACCCGCCGACCACTCCGCAGACGATCGGTCGCCTGGAAACAGGCTCCAGGACGGTGTCGGTCGGATGGCTCAACCGGATCGCCAAGGCACTCGGTGTGGACGCGCAGGACCTGGTGGAGGGCGGCGATACGTCCGAGCTCAAGGTGGCGGCCATCCTTTCCCATGGCGGAGCGACCGCTCCGCGCAAGGCCGCAATTGTCGTTCCACCCACTGCCGGGGATGGCCAGGTCGCGATCCTGGTCGCTGCAAGTGTTGGCGACTACCGCGCCGGCGATGAGCTTTGGTGCGCCACGCTGCAGACCGAGGAATATGCGCGTGCGCTTAATCGCGATGTGCTGGTTCCGCGGCCGGCTGGCCGGTTCCTTTTCGGGCGCCTCATCAATCGCGACGAGGAAAAGTTGCAGATCCTCCCGCTCGAAGCCGGCGGGCGCCAGCAGGTCGTGGCCAATCCGCCCTGGCTCGCCGTCGTGACGAAGCTCGTGCGCACTCTCTAGAAATGCGACTATGATTCTCGCCCGGCGACTGGAGCGTCGATGACGCCGACGCCAACTCGTATTGCAGTTTTGTGACCAGCCTCTAACGCCGCTCCATGTCTCGCTCCATTCGACTCTTCGTCACGGCATTCTTTGCCTCCCCAATTGTGCTCGCAACGCCAGCTTTGGCGACATCAGACAGGCAGGTTTGGACGACCGCTGGGTGGAACGCCAAGCTCGACGATCACTGGCGCCTTTCGCAGGAAGTCGTGGGCCGCTTCAGCGACAATCGGAACGGTCTCTATGAAATCGAGATCACTTCTCTCGTCGGCTATCGGGTCAGCAAGAAAGTGACCCTTTGGGCGGGCTATGTGCACGATCCGCTTTATGCCGATGGCGATCACACCACTACCGAACATCGGGCTCGGGAACAGGTCACGATCGACAATCTCGCAAAGCTCGGTTCAGGAACGCTGAGCGCCCGCATGCGCCTCGAAACACGCTGGCGTGACGGCGTCGACGGAACCGGCTGGCGCTTGCGGCCCTACGTGAAATATTCGCTCCCGGTAAAAGGCAAGGTCGCGCTCAATCTCAGCAATGAGACCTTCTTCGATCTGAACCAGACCAGTTTTCAGGGAACGAAGGGGTTCGACCGGATGCGCAACCTGATCACGATCTCCGGTCCGCTGTCCAAGCATCTGACGGGCGAAGTCGGCTACATGAACCAATATACGTTCGTTCGAGATCGCGACGACAACAGTGACAATATCGCCTATTTCGCGATCAGCCTGAGCATCTGAGGGCATCAAACGCGTTTGAACGAATGCTGGTGGGCGGTGACGGGCTCGAACCGCCGACCCTCTCGGTGTAAACGAGATGCTCTACCAACTGAGCTAACCGCCCGATCGAGCGCGCACCTGCCACGCTCGCGGGACGGCTGCAACCCAGCTTAGATCGCGGGTACTGGGCCAACCTCGGCGAAATAACGCCTCATCGACCGGCTCGTTTCGGGCGCAAGCTCGACGAAGACGCGCCGCCCATCGTGCGGATCGGCGCGGCGGATGAACAGTCCCTGCTCGACCATCGTCTTCAACCATCGAAGTGCCGTCGTCGCCGGTACGGCAGCCGCGATGCAAAGGCTGGAAACGGGTACTCGAAGCTGCCCGATCTCCGCCTGCAGCAGGTCCAGCAACATGTCCCAGGCGGGATCAGCGAACAGCTCTTCATGAAAGAAGCGCGATCGCAGCCTCCGCGCGCGGATCACGTGACGCACCGTTTCGCTGGGCAATGGCGGCAAGTCGCCCAACGGCGGAAGGTCCAGAGCCTGCGGGGTTGGGACGGGGCCCGCCGAGAGACGAGCCAATGTCGAGGCGATCCGGTTCACTTCCTCACTCAGCTGGCGAAGCCGCTCGGCGTTGCGTTCGCTCGCGACGTCAGCGACTCGCAAGGGGAGGCCGCGCCGGGCCATTGCCACGGCCAGCGCAGCGATGCGTTCGCCCTCGTCCGCATCGACGATGACCTCGACGGCGCTCTCCTCAACGCGTGCTGTCAGCGGATCGACCAATGCTGCAGTAGTCGAGATGATTGCCGCGTAGCGGCCGGCGGCGACGTCGCTGCTCACGCGGCTCAGCAGCTCGTCCATTGGACCGCCGCAGTCGCGGTCCAACTCGATCCATAATGCAGCCGCGGAGCCTTGCCGATCGAGCCGCTCGCCTGCCTCCTCGATCGAGATCGTCGCCCCGACCCGCAGTGATGAAGCATTGATGGTCCGCTCCGCGCGCATCATCGCAGCCTCGCTGCTCGCGGCGAGCAGGATCGGTGGCAAGTTGGAATAAGCAAGATTCGGCAAATCGGTCAGAGACGCGTCCATCAGGGCAACCCCAGGCGAGAAACTCTACCGAGCCCGATGCTGATAGCGCGCATTGTGGAGAAAAGTCAGACGAATTCCGCTCCACGATGGATCAGGTTTCGTGGAACCCTTTTCAACTTCGCGTAAGCGGCTTCATGGCTGCGAAGGAATTGATGTGGTTGGGGGGCCGTCCGATTTATCGCCGGCAGATCGGGCCCGATGGCTCGCCGAGCTGTCAGAAGCGCTCGATCAGGCCCTAATGCTTGTTACGCGCGTTGCGCTGACGGCCGACCAGCAGGCCGAAGCGTTTGAGCTTTACCTCCGAATCGAAGCGGCGCGGCTGGAGATACAATCACTTCGGTTGAGCAGATCCCTCCGCCCGCGCGACGATTCGAGTCCGGATTGGACCAAAAGCTAGAGGCCTTGCGGGATTTCTCCGCCACCCGCGAAGGGCTCCAGAAAGCCTTCCAGCGTCGGAGGCTTCCAGCCGGATGTCGCCACGAAGGCGCGGTTCAGGAATGCCTTCTTTCCGTAACGAAGCGCAGTTCCGTCCGGCCCGTCCACCAGCCCGCCGGCGGCCAGCAGGACCGCATGTCCTGCGGCCGTGTCCCACTCGCTGGTCGGTGATGCACGCGGGTAAATGTCGGCTTCGCCTTCCGCCACGATGCAGAATTTCAGCGAGGATCCGACGGCGACGAAATCGCAAGCCCCCGCTGCTTCCTGAAGATAATCGACCGTAGCCTGGTTCAAGTGCGATTTGGACGCGACGGCCGTGAGCTGCTCTCCGCGTGGCCGGGTCCTGATTGCGCGCCGCCCGCTCCCCTCGTCCAGCCACGCGCCCATTCCGACACAGCCGGTATGCAGCCGCTTCGTCGCGGGCGCGAACACCACGCCGAGCCTCGGCGCTCCATTCTCGATCAGACCGATATTCACCGTATAATCGGCGCCTCCGCGCACGAACTCCTTTGTGCCGTCCAGCGGATCGACGAGGAAATAGAGGTCGTCATGCGCGGGAATGCGCCCGGCCGCCACTTCCTCTTCGGCTATCACCGGAACGCCGGGCGCCGCACGGGCCAACGCGGCGAGGATGATGAGCTCGGCAGCGCGGTCTGCTTCCGTGACCGGCGAGGAATCGCCCTTGGCCTCGACCTCGAAGCCCCGCCGAACCACCTCCAAAATCGCCTCGCCCGCTTCGCGAGCCGCCTCGGCGAGCGCGTCGAGGAGGCGCGCGTCGTCGGTCATCAGCGCGGCGCCATCCTGATCCCGCCGTCCAGCCGAACGGTCGCAGCATTCATGTAGACGTTCTCGATAAGGAAGCAGGCGAGCCGCGCATATTCAGCCGCCTCTCCGAGCCTTTTCGGGAAAGGCACCTGCGCGCCCAGGGCATCCTGCACGTTGGGGGGCATCATTGCGACCATCGGAGTCTTGAACACGCCCGGAAGGATCGTGTTGACCCGGATGCCGTCGTTCATGAGGTCGCGGGCGATCGGCAGGGCCATTGCGAGGACTCCGCCCTTCGAGGCCGAGTAGGCCGCCTGCCCGATCTGCCCGTCTTCCGCCGCTACTGAAGCCGTGTTGATGATTACGCCCCGCTCGCCGTCCGCCAGCGGCTCGAGGTCGACCATGCCAAGCGCTGCATTCGCAATGCACCGGAACGATCCGATGAGGTTGATCTGGATGGCCAACTCGAACTGCTGCATCGGATAAGCCTTCGCGGCCTTCGTTTCCTTGTCGCGAGCGACGGTCTTCGCTGCGTTTGCTACGCCGGCGCAATTGACCAGGATCCGCTCTTGCCCGTGAGCCGCCCGTGCCTTCTCGAACGCAGCCTTCACGGTGTCGTCGGACGTTACGTCGACTTCGCAGAAGATGCCGCCGATCTCGCCCGCGACCTGCTCGCCACGGCCAGAATCGCGGTCGAACACGGCAACCTTCGCGCCGCGCTTGGCCAGCTCCCGAGCCGTGGCTTCACCAAGGCCTGATGCGGCTCCGGTCACGACTGCGGCTACTCCGTTGATATCCATCCTGTCTTCGCTCCCTGGTCAGCGTTCGACTGCTGCCTTTGCGCCGAACCCGCCGGAACACAAGATCGACAACCGAGCTGCGGGGAACAGATCGGTACCGGCCGGGCTTGGCCATTGACTGAAAGATAAGCGACAATCGCTATGGACTACCGGAAAGTCGGCTTCGGCCTTGGGATTGGTGGAAGTGGCGGCTCCTGGACGGCTGACCGCCTGGCTCGGAGTTGAAGGCAAGACAGCCAAAAGGATCATCGCCTGGTTTGGAGCGCGCGAGCTCTTGGCCGGCGGCATGCTGTTGCGCGGGCCGGCGGTGGTCGACGAACGTCTGGAACCGCGTCTTCGGAGACGGGATGGATCTTGCGGCGCTCGGCTTCGCGCTCGGCGGCAGCACCCGCAGGACTGCCGTCGCCGGGGCGCTTGGGTTTGTAGCGGCGCAACTGCGCTGGACATATGGTCTGCTCGCGGGCTCGACCGGGCGACGGGCGAACATTCCCCGAAGCTGAACGCGCTACTGCCTGAACCAAGGGTTTGGCGCAGTCCAACTCAGCATTCGTCCTGAATCCATACGGAACTTGGTTCCAATATAGAAACTTTTACGGGCGTATAGTTCGTAAAGGGGGAACCTGCCGGTGCGTAACAGAAGGGTCTTTCAAAGGCTGTTTGTGGCGAGCACAGCTCTGCTGGGTTCGGCTGCCCTTCGCGCCCAGGTTCCGGCACCGCTGTTCGCGCCGCCTGCCGTACCGACCGAAATCTCCTCCATCTACGACGTCTATCACGTCAAGCCGATGTGGTTCCGCGACGGCGCCGAAACCCCGGCAGTCGCGCAGCTCATTTCAATCCTGAAGCGCGCTCCGTTCGATGGCTTTGCCGACGGGCCCCAGCTTGCGTCGCAGATCGAGGCAGCAATGGCGCAGGCACAAAGCAATCCCGCCGCCGCGGATGCCGCCGAGAAGATCTCGACCGCCGCCTGGGTCGGCTACGTCCAGTCGATGAGGCGCCCGACACCTTCGATGATTTACGCCGATCCCAGCATGAAGCCGAAGACGACACGTGCTGACCAGATCGTGCTGACAACCGCGGCTGCCTCGTCGCTGCCGGACTATCTGGCGGCGATTTCCAATCCCAATCCGATCTACACGCAATTGCGTGACGCCGCGTGGGCCCAGGCTCAGGCAACCGGCAACATGACGCCGGACCCGCGATTCCTGGTCAATCTGGACAGGACGCGCGCCATCCCCGCGAAGGGCCGCTTTCTCCTGGTGAATTCCGGCGATCAGCGCCTGACGCTCTACGAGAACGGCCAGGCGATTGACTCCATGAAGGTCATCGTCGGCACTCCGCAACTTCCGACCCCGCTGATTGCAAGCGTCATGAATTACGTGACGTACAATCCCTATTGGAACGCGCCCGACCATCTCGTGCGGAAGACGATCGCGAACAACATGCTTCGGCTCGGCATGAAATACTTCAAGTCGCACGGCTATCACGTGATGGCGGACTGGAGCCCGGACTCCGACACGATCGATCCGGCGACGATCGACTGGAAGGCCGTGGCGGCGGGTGAAGTCCATATCCGCGTCCGACAGGATCCGGGTACGTTGAATTCGATGGGAAATTTGAAATTCCCCTTCCCGAACACGGAGGACATCTACCTCCACGATACGCCGGGCAAGGAGTTGTTCGCGAAAAATCCCCGCGACCTGAGCAACGGATGTGTTCGTGTGGAGGATGCCAAGCGCCTTGGCCGGTGGCTGCTTGGACAGGACCCTGTTGCGCCAGGTACCGACCCCGAGATGCACGTCGAGATTCCGAAGCCGGTTCCGATCGTTCTGACCTATCTTACCGCGCAGGTGACCGACGGTCAGATCACCTATCTCGACGACATCTACGGCTGGGACAAGCCCGGCGCCACGCAGGTCGCCTCGATCAACAACCCCTAGGCGCCTGCCCCGCTGAATTCATCGGCCGCAGGCAAAAGAAAACCGGCCCGGGCAATCGCCCGAGCCGGTGTTTCTTTGCCTTGCAGTCCGCTTAGAGACCGCGTTCCGGCGCCGGTGGCGGCGGCGGAGGCGGAGGCGGCGGAGCCGGGCAGGTGTCCGTTGCCGGGATCACCGAGCCGTCCGGGCACGTCTGCGTCGCCGGAGGCGGCGGCGGAGGTGGCGGCGGCGGAGGCGGCGGCGGCGGCGGCGGGCTCCAGAAGTTGTAGTTCACGCTCGCCAGCAGGCTGTGCGAACGGAAGCGCGCGAACACTTCGCCCGGGCGCGTTCCAAAAGAGTCGTTCAGGTTGAGGCGCGAAGCCGTAAAGAAACGATACTTGAGGCCAAGATCGACGTTCGGGGTGACCGCATAACGCATTCCCAGGATGACCTGGTAGGCGAGCTTGCTGTCGGAATCCGAGAAATCCACCGGTCCATATGGGAACAGGTTGGCCGAACTGAACGAGTAATGGGCGTCGGCGATACCGACACCGCCGCCGGCATAGCCGCTGAGGCCATTCTCGTCTCCGAAGTCGAACAGCACGTTGCCCATCAGCGAAAGGGCGCTGGCCTTCCCGCTTGCAGCGAACACGGTGTCGATCGTGTTCACGGTGTCGATGGAAGCGTGCTTGTATCCGAGTTCCGCTTCGACCCGGACGGGACCGAAGTCATAGCCGGCGATCGCGTCGACGTCGTAACCGGTCTTGTGGTCGGTCTTGTACTTGGGGTTGGTAACGCCGTCCGTGACTTCGAAGGGCGAATCCTCGACCCACATCACACCGCCTTCAAGACCCACATAGATCGAATGATCCCTTGCGACTGCTGGAGTCGCGAGAGCCGTCGATGCGAGCGCCACCGCAATGGCCAGCTTCCGCATATTTGTCCCCTTTCAACTGCGTTCTAAAGTTCTGAACCGCGGGAACACATTATGAGAGCGTCCGTTGCCGCGCAAGATTCCGATTACCCTAGTCTGTTGCCGAAAAGCATCAGTACCCGCGCGGTCGTCAAAAAAATGTCGGCCCTGGGACGTTTCAGGCTTCGATCAGTCCCTGCTCCCTGAGGGCACTGAGTATCTGGTCGATCGAATTGCGCGCCTCGCCGTCGATTGTCGAGCCACCCGATGGGGGCTTGATCGCGGCCACACGATGTGGCGCTCCGACCGCTTCTTCGAAGCCCGATGGATCGAGCAAGATCGAGGCCTTGAACCGTCCGCCGATCGATGCCTCGACGATCGATCCGACACTCCATGACGGGACTTCGACCCGTGTAAGCGTTCCTCCATCGATCAGGCAGAACAGCTCGCGCGCCAAATGGCCCGAACAAGCTGTTTCCGTACCGCTACGACCGCGCCGTCCGTTTGCGCGGCGATCGCGCCGGATCCGATCGCTTCCGATCCGACGCTCATGCGATTTCGGCTTCCACAACAGATTCTCCCTCGTCTACGCATCGGCTCGTGGACGGAATTCAGCGGACAACTACGCGGCTAAACTCCGTGCATTTATGGGTCATCGCGGCTGCCCTCGGCCTGATCGTGGTGCTCGTCTCGTGGCCGGGCGCGATGATCGGCGACAATTTGCGTCAGTTGAGCGAGATCAGGGCCGGCCGGCTGACCGACTGGCACCCGCCGCTGATGAGCGTCATCTGGCGCACACTCGGGACGACGCCTCAGTCGATCATGGTCCTGAACGCGCTTCTATACTGGAGCGGAATCGCCCTGCTCGCCGACCAGCTGGGGCGCGAGGTGGGCTCGCGCTGGGCTCTTGCGATGCTTGCGGTCGGCCTGTCGCCGATCTCGATCTATTACCTGGGCGCCGTTCAGAAGGACAGTTTGCTCACCGCCTTGTTCGTGCTCGCCGCCGGCCTCTCGGCGCGTTTCGGCCGCGCTTACGGCATGCTTCCTGCCTTCGTCGGCATGCTAGCCCGAGCCAATGGCGTGTTCGCCGCCGCCCCATTCTTCGTCCGGACCAAGCGGCTTCTTCCAACGACTTTGCTGTGCATCGCGCTCTCGCTTGCGCTCGTCCCCGTGTCGACTTTCATCAACCGCGCGGTCCTCGGGGCAAGCCCATCCCATGTCCAGAAGTCGCTCCAGCTCTTCGATCTAGCAGGCATTGGGGACCCGGCTTTGAAGCGCTGTTATTCGCCATTCTATTGGGACACGCTCGAAATCCATTGCCGGGCTTTTTCGACCACGCCCGACGACCTTACCAACGTCTGGCTCCACGCCATCACCGAGCATCCGCTGGCTTATTCGCTTCATCGTCTCGACCACTTCAATCACGCCATCTTCTTCCTCGTTCCGCCGCGGCAGGAATGTGTCCTGGTCCCGGCCGATGAGCCGTCCTGCCGCAACCCGGGCCCGCATCCTTATCTGAGGGACGCGATCGGCCGGAACGCGCTCGTCTGGCCGGTGACCTGGTTGGTCGTCGGGTTCATTCTTTTGCTGCTGCCTCTGGAGCCGTTTGCTCGGACGCTCACGCTTTCCGGGATGCTTTATGGCCTCGCTTATCTCGTCGTCGGCGTGGCCAGCGGCTTCCGTTATTTCTACTGGAGCGAGCTTGCCGTTCAGGTCGCGCTTCTCTGGCAGCTTGCGCACGGGCTGCCGCGCTGGCGCTGGATCGCCAGTGCAGTCTTCGCCACCTGGATCATCGGTTACGCATTCCGCTATTTGCCCATGCTCATCAGTTGATCGCCGTCACGGCACCGGATGAGTCCTTGCGCTTCAATTTGTGATCACTGCTGTCGATGAAGAGGTTCTGATAGCCCGCCGCCGGTGTCGGCGCGGACGCCGCCGTCATTTCCGGAACACGCAGGCAACCCTCGATCTCGACGTTCGTCGACCCGTGCGCAACGCGAAGCGCCACCGCGCCGGCTGAGCTCACCAGGGAGACGTCGCCGCTCGTTCCCGATCCGCCCAGCATCGCCCCGTTGGACGCATTCGCCAGAAGCGCGACATATCCGCTGGCAACACCTGGCCACGCCTGGTTGACCCCCAGGGTCTGGAACATGTGCGCGAAGCTGGTCCCGAAAACCTGCCAGTGGGTCGAGTTCGCCGGAACCGTCGCCGCGACATTGCCTGCCCGGTTGATGAGCGTGACGTCGCGCGTCGACCCCCGGCCCTGCAGGTAAAGTCCATCCCATTTGTAGATCCAGGCGTCCTCGGTCGGCAGCGCCGCCGGCGCGTAGGTATTCTGCAGCTGAACCCGGTTGAACCGGCTCGTGAAGCCAAGCTGGGTTGGAGTGTTGCCGTCGTTCAGCGCCGAAATGTCGCCGATCACCACATTGTCCAGGCCGACTTCGCAATGGCTGCCGACCCCGGTCTCGATGTAGGGGAAGATGAAGAGATTGGCCTGCGAGCCGTCGGCCTTGATTGCTCCCAACGCATTGCTCGACAGGCTCGGCTTGTGAAACACATTCCCGATCAGGCTCTGGTTCCAGATTCCCCAGCCGCCGCACTGGATCGCGTTGAAATTGTCGATTGCGCAGGTGTTGGCGTCCCGGCCACGGATGTGCAGCCCGTGACTGCCGCACTGCCAGGCCCCGCAATCCTTCATCGATGAATTGGACAGGTTGCCGAACTCGCCGACGCCATCGGCTACCGTGGACGCCGATAGGTCGAATCCTTTTCCGCTGAACGTGCAGACCTGGACGTTCCGCGCGTGGAAATAGGTCCTGGCGAGAAAGCCGGTCGCGGGCGCGCCGCCCTGCCCGATCAGCGCAATATCGCGGATTTCGGAATTGAATGCGCCCTCCTGAGTGAAGGCGCCAGAACCGGCAGCGGCAACGGCCGCCGGGTCTGTAAGCGTCGTCGAGGGCTGAAGCTCCATGCCCCCAACGCCGGCGTCGAACAGGACCCGTGAGCCGGGCATGTTCCTGTACGCCGGCAGCCGGCTGTCGAACCCATGCGCCACGCCTTCGACCACGACCTGCTTGCGGCAGATCAGCTTCCGCGACGATCGGAACAGCAGGGGCGGAAGGAATAAGAGGCCGCCATGGTCCAGCCAGGCTTGAAGCGCGACGGAATCGTCGGTTGTTCCGTTCCCCTTTGCGCCGAACCATCTGGCGTCGACCGCGCCGCTGAAGCTCCGGATCCATGCGCCCGACGCTCCGCTCGGGTCGCTGGCGGGCGCGATCGTGACCGCCTGCGCCGCGTCAGCAACGACCTTCTGGGACAGGTTGCTCCCGTCCCAGACGAACAGTCCCTCGCGCCCGGGTTCGCCGAGGATCGTCGGCTGACGATGCGCCGCGGACGACAGCGCGCCTCGGCTCGCAGCGGTCAGCGGCGCGCCCTGCACGGCGTTGAACCATTCTGCAGCAGCGATGAGAGCGATCGACTTGGTTCCGCCGGTGAAGTTTGTTTTCACCCCGCCGATCGGATCGCGGCCGATCTGGCCTCCCGCGAGCAGGATCCCGCGGCCCACTTCGCGCTCGGCCGGCTTGTCCACGCCGATCGCCGAATAATAGAAGCAATCGCCGACCTGGCATGCAGCCGCGAAGCTCGCGTAGCCATTGACCGCCGGTCCGAGCACGAAATCGGCCGTTCCCACGGTCGTCGTGCTGTTGCGCACGAGGTCGATGAATTTCGGGGCGAAAGCCATTCGCCGCGTCTCCAGAAAATGTGATTGAATGGGTGTAGCCGGCAGAGCGAGAGCAGCTCCGGTCAACCGAATGACCGACCGGCGAGTCACGCTTGCGATTTCATCCGCGCTCATTTTCCAATCCCCGCGAGCCCGTGCGCTGCCGAAACAACGCACGGACCTCGAAAAGAGAATCGGGGATGAGCCCTATGCGAACTTCAACAGCTTGATCGCCTCCGAATTCACGACCTGCCCGCCGATCCGCTTCGTCGCGTAGAAATGGACGTACGGCTTGTGCGTGTAGGGATCGCGGAGGATCGTCGTCGCATTGCGCTCGGCCAATCCTCAAACAAAAAGGGCCGCGATTGCCCGAGACTCTTGCCTCCTCATTCGTCATTCCAGACCCGATCCGGGATCCGGCTTATTTCAAAATACTTTCGTCCGTATCCTGGCCGGAGCCGGCGGTCGTGTACCGAATGAGCGTTACGATGTCAAGACATTTTTACCGATTTGGTTCGTTCGATAGTTTGACGGATCATGCCGCTGGCGAGTAGGGCGGCCCCATGCCTAATCCCCAGCTCCACCCCGCGCTCGCCGCGGCCTTCGAACAACGTGGCTATACGGAGCTCACCCCCGTCCAGTCGGCGGTCATTGCCGAAGAGGCGCACGGCCGTGATCTCATCGTCTCGTCGAAGACGGGTTCGGGCAAGACCGTTGCCTTCGGGGCGGCAATGGCGCCCGAGCTCCTCGGCGACGAAAGCGCGCGCTACTCACGGTCGCCCCTCGCGCTGATCATCGCCCCGACGCGGGAGCTTGCGATGCAGGTGAGCAAGGAGCTTCAATGGCTCTACGCCGACACCGGCTTTCGGGTGGTCACCTGCGTCGGCGGCATGGACCCGCTGAAGGAGCGGCGGGCTCTGTCCGGCGGAGCGCAGATCGTCG
>Ga0207683_10001989_pt1 | contig 18097 bp, 15 predicted proteins | sample KBSM73metaG_FD_184333 | JGI IMG/M metagenome (GOLD analysis project Ga0207683, IMG submission 184333) | Miscanthus rhizosphere microbial communities from Kellogg Biological Station, Michigan, USA - KBS M7-3 metaG (SPAdes) (version 2) | ecosystem: Host-associated > Plants > Roots > Rhizosphere >... | reverse complement strand
ATGTCCCAATCGAGGATGCTCCGCAGTTCCATTGCGCTGTGAGCCGCGCCGGTGACTTTGAACTGATAAATCTCACCAAGCCCTGTTGTGATCGGTCCCATCTGCGGCACACCTACCTGTGGCGGAATGGACTCTCTCGCTTGAGGCAGTCGCTCATTGACAAGAGACCTGCAGAAGTATGGATCCATGGCGTCTTTGAAGTAGATCGCAACATAGGAGAGCCCGTATTTCGACGTCGATTGAATGCGATCAACGCCCGGCAAGCCACGCATGGCGGTTTCGACCGGAAATGAAATGAGTTGCTCCACCTCCAATGGCGAAAGACTCGGCGCGCGGGTAAGTACCAACACCTGATTCGGTGTAATGTCGGGCTCTGCATCAAGAGGCAGATTGCGAAGTGAGACATATCCGGTCGCCGCCACAAAGAGCGTAGCCAGCAGAACGAGGATGCGGTAGCGAAGGGCGACTTCGACCAGGCGCTGCATCGTTAGTCCTCTCCCAGCTCGCCGCCGGCGAGGATTGACTTCAGATGAAAAGCTCCCTGCGTGACTACGGGCTCTCCTTGTTTTAGTCCACGCACGATCTCTGTCTGTTGGTTGACCGTGACACCCTTCTCCACATCCCGTTTCTCAAACTGAGTTTGAGAACGACGGACGAAGACGACATTCTTGCCTTCAACCACCTGGAGAGCCGCCGAGGGTACAGCAATGGCCTGCTTGCTGAATTTGGTAGGAAGCTCAATGTTGGCGAACATATCCGTCTTGAGGCGCAAGTCATGATTGGACACTTCGCAACGCACGCGGGTCGTTCTCGTCTGTGGGTCGAGCGCGTCTCCGATATATGAAACCTTCCCTTCGAATGAATGGTCAGGGTACGTGTCTACGGTGATAAAGGCGCTCTGCCCCACGCGGATCCGGCCCAAGTCCTTCTCATACACCTCCGCCTGGACCCACACTTGCGTGAGATCTGCGACAGTGAAAACCTCTCGACCTGGATCCACCGTATCCCCAGGGGACGCCTGCGCTCTTGTTATCACTCCAGAGAAAGGCGCTTTCAACGGCGTGAGAAATGTTCCGCGAGGATTGCTATCCGAGACTCCGAACCTGCGGAGCCGCTGACGTATGCCTTCAATCAGGGACTCTTGCGAACGAATGTTCGCTTCCATCCCTTCCTTCTCCGCCTTGCTTGATTCAAAGTCCTTCTCCGCGACTGCGCCGATATCCGCAAGTCTGCGGCTGCGTTCGACCTCCCTGGCGGCAGGAATCAGCTGCGCCTTGAGACGTTCGAGATCAGCGCGCGCGGACTGCTCTTGCGTAAGAAGTTCTCCGGCTTCAATATTGTCGAAAATCGCCAGTGTCTGCCCAGCTCCGACTCGATCTCCAACCTTCGCTCGGACTTCCATGATCCTCCCGCGGGCAAGCGGCCCAACCACTCCGATCCTGCTGTCGACGGGCTGGACAGTTCCTGTGGCACGAAGGTACTCGTTCAGCTGTGTGAGTGCAGCTGGTGCAACCTGCATTCCTATGTGCTGCTGTGCTGAAACGCTCATCTCGACGAGATTGCTCTTTTCGGCCGACTCTGCTGTCGACTCGCTTTCCTTGTTCTGCGCTTTCTTCTCGTTGCATCCTGTAAGCAAGAGTGCTACGAAGATCGGTAGAACGACGAGGTGTTTCATGGATGTACTCCTCCTGCGGCGCGTTCCACTTCAGCCCATGTGCGCGCTAGGTCAGCCTGTGCGTCTATGAATGCCATCTGCGTATCCACAAGGCGACGCTGCTCGTTCAACACATCGAGGAGCCGCAATTGACCCAGCCTGTAAGCCTCCCGGATCACGGCGAGATTGCTCGTCGAAGGATCAAGGACTCCGCTCTGAAGCATCCGCAAGGAGTCGGCCGCCGTTTGCCAGCGCTGATAAGCGTTTTCCAGTTCGCTCGAAATGTTTCTCTCCATGTACTCACGCCGCAATCGCGTGCCCGAGGCTCGAGCTGTCGCTGCTTGCACATTACCCGCGCCGCTTCGGCCGGTTCGCAGTGGGATGCTGACACCGAAGTTGAGCATGTTGTCCTGGCTTCGAATTGGGCTGAGGGAGCCGGCGGTATTGAAGCCAAAAAGTCCATCAAACTGGTTATCCTGCCGGGTGTATCCAGCAGAGACTGTGACATCGGGCTTGGCCTCGCTTCTCGCGAGGTCAACTCCGGCTGCTTGCTGTTCTTCCTCAAGACGCGCGGTTTTGAGATCCGAGCGGTTCTCCAGAGCACTTCGCTTCAAGGTATTGAGATCGATCGGAGTCGGAACGAGAATGTCCGCGTCTGGAATCGGTGTATCCCGGTCAAGTCCGACCATGCGGCGCAATTCGAGTTCCGCTGAAGTGAGGCGACCTTGCACACCTCTCCGCAAGACGTCGGCACGGCTGATCTCAACCTTAAGGAGTCGCGCCTCGAGCTGAGCAACATCGCCCTCTTTTACGCGAGCCTCGGTCAGCCGCAGAGTGTCCTGGTTCAGGACAATCAGATCGCTCAGCAACTTCAGCTTGTGCCTCTCAGCCAGTACCTCTGCATAGGCCGTTCGAATCTCATATGCTAGTTGCTGAGAACGTTGCTGTAGATCAGCTTCCGCAATGCCAATCGAAAAATCGGCGACGCGGATCCGCTTTCCGCGCTTTCCGAATGTCTCGATGGATTGCGAGTATTCTGCCCCATACTCTTCCTGACCAATGGTGCCGAGCGGTTTTCCGGTGGCCCCATTCAGGCTTAAGATGGGTGCAGGCCTCACCCCCGCCTGGCGTTTGAGGCCCTTTGCTTCCGCAATCCGCTCGCGTACAGCTGCCAGATCTTTATTGTTCGCAATTCCTACGCGCACCAGTTCGTCCACCGTTGTAAGGTCGGACGACACCTGCTGTGCCCCAAGCAAAAACGCCGGGAACAGCAGTGCAGGCAGGAAGAAGATACTTCTCCCTCGCATACACATCTCCTGAAAGTGATCTTGAGCCTATCCGAATCAGGTGCTAAGAGAGCCGGGGAGGGTGGTCAATATAGGAGGGAACAACCAGTGGCTGTTGGGTCACCTCTTCGGGAGGCGACTGAACAATGATCTCCTGAGGTTCGACGACCAAAGGTTGCGTCACCGCCACGTGCTGGCAGCAGCACACACAAGTGTCACCCGAAGCATCACCGGAATTCCTGTCAGGGCTTGGGGAATTTGAAGAGGCATAGCAGTTGTCGGAATGCAGAATGTCGCAGGCAACCACTTGCACTGCCATAAAGAGCAGGAGGAACATCGCCGTGAGTTGAAATGCTTTGGAGAAGATTCCCACTCCCTCCATGATGCCACATTCACTCAAAATAGCTGGCCTCAACAGCGATTCTCGATTCGGGGCCACGAAAAGATCGCTATTCCCCTATTTTGGAACCTCCCGGCTACCCTTTGGAGTCCACAAAACAAGGCTGAATTCAGCTGTGAGGCTGATTCGTCGCTCATATCTTTGTGGTCCGAGGTGCTTTGCGTGGATCGGCCAAGCCTCTAAAAAATGAAACGGGTGAAAGTGGGCTCTACTCTCGCAAGCAACATTCGTGGGCTGGAAATATAGCAAAGCACCCGTAAGTCCTTCCCCGAGAGGATTCTGCAGCTAAATCCTTTCTCAGAAGGATTTTGCGATGATGATCTCCCGCAACCCCTGAAAAAGAGAACTTCCTTACAGAGTATGGGTGGGGAGTCCGTCCGAAACAATACGGACCGGGAAGATGTCCGACCATTGAAATCCGCGTCGCTTGCCTATTGACCGGCCCGAGGCTTGGCCAACTCGTCAAGATAGTCCGGCCTTCCGTCCTCTCGCACGAGATGTGGATAACGTGCGCCGCCATGGTAGTTAACGGTGCATGTCTTGAAATAATCCTCGACAAGCGCCAGCAACGTGATGGGCTGTGAGTTCTCTTTAGAGGCTTTGATCGCATCGTCAAGCAGATCGGATGTGAAGACGCGGCCATTCACGCCCATGATCTTCATTCCCGATGAAACGCCCGCCTCATATGCGGGACTGCCGACAATGGAATCGCTCACCATACCGTCGGCAGCGATCTGCAGCCCAATCGAATAAAGAGTGTTTGGAGTGCTGCGTCTGCCCTCGATCTTTGACGGCTCAGCATTAAATGCGACTTTCCATCCAGCATTTTCAATGCCTCCGACTGGCGCCTCAGCAGAGGTCGAATCGAGTCGCGTATGGAAGAACGTCGCCCAATCAAACGGCGCAACTCTATTGAGATCTCCCACGAGTTCGTCCAAGGTGTAGGTTTTCACTTCGGGGCCATTGTTAGAGCCGCCGTGAAATGCAAGGCAGAAGTCGTCGATCGATTTCTTGCCGTGAGACTCGCGATGGATGATTGTCGCCACTTCGAGCCACAACAGGTCGCCTTCGTCGTAGTAGTCAGTGCCGCGCTTCCAATTGAGCCAGCCTCTGCCGAATCCAAAGCCGAGGCCGCTTTCTGCATCGGCTGTATCGCGCAATGGCCGCCACGTACGCCCCGGCCGTCCCGGCCCAAGCTGCGCCGCAATGCTGGCCAGGTATTCGCGATATTGTTCCGGCGTAAACAATCCGCTCCGAGCAGCCAGCAGTGGACCGAGAAAATCGGTAAGCCCCTCGTAGCCCCACAGCAAGTCGGTCTTCATCGGCTGCTCATAGTAGGGAACCGTGAGATCCGCAGGCCGCCGATATTTTCCGTTCCACGAATGCACGAACTCGTGTGACAGCAAGCCTCCCAGTGCCATCCCGGAACTTGGCAACAGCAGCGTTCGCTCGGGCAGGCGGCTGTCGTTGGATTCGTGGTGTTCCAGGCCAAAGTGCGCAACGTGGTCGCTCAGCGCCAGCAGGAAGTGATAGTCCCGATAGTGCCGCGCGCCAAAGATCTTACCCGACTCCGCCACCAGGTTCGTCATCTGCTTCTGGTTTTCAGGGCTCATGGCGAGTGCCGCTTCGCTGTCGGCAACGATATCCATCTGGTGATGGATGGGCTCGCCCTTCGGCGTGATATCGATGTTCCGGTAAAACTCTCCTGTCACGACAGGGGAATCGACGAGCATATCCAGCGATATGGGCTTGAACGAAAGCTGATTGGCAGACTGGTTTGCCAGGGGCAGGGAAGTCCCGAATTTCCATCCCTGCGGCATGATCAGTTTGGCTTCGTAGGTCAGTTTCTCCGCTGGCGTGTCCGCGGGATAGAGAACCACGTCATTCCACTCGAGCACCATCAACTTGTCCGTTGACGAGTAGCCATCGGGTTCCAGGTAGTCATAGTTCGCATCGAGCTTCCTAATGCCGTCGGGGATTTCCAGGTGGAAAGTGAAGGCATCGAGCAGGTCGCGCTGCCATGGGATTGTTTTTCCATTTCCTTCAAACTTCAGCCCGCTAAGATTGGCGATTGGTCCGTCGGGTCCGTGCTCGCCAGGAATCCATTTCGGATAATAGAGAGTCAAAGGCCCGGCTTTCACCGGCATCACGAGATGGGCGTGCAGAATCTTCCGTTGCGTCCTGGTGGCGTCGACAGTGAGCGAGATCGTCTCGGCGGCTAGGGCAGTGCGTCCCACCATCGACAGTAACAATGCAACCAAAACCAAAGAACGAAAGCGGAACCACGCCATGCAATGCTCCTGATAAGGATTTTGGGATTCACGCGGGCAAAGCCTGTGCATTGAAGGACACGCTCCCGGCGCGGTTGGAAATTTCTGGTTTAGCTTTTCGTTCCTTCCAGAGCGCCCGTCAGGCTGGATACCCGCTCGACATGATGGCTGCGGCACCAGGATTCAAGACCCTTCGCGAGCCGTTCCGTCGCGCGCGGATCGGCATAGCTTGCAGTTCCCACCTGCACCGCGGTAGCGCCCGCAAGCATGAACTCGACCGCATCTTCCGGAGTGATGATTCCACCCATTCCGAGAATAGGGATATTAACGGCTCCTGCCGTCTCATAGACCATGCGCAGCGCGATGGGTTTGATCGCCGGTCCTGACAACCCGCCGGTGATGTTTGTCAGTCCCGGCTTGCGAGTCTCGGCATCGATAGACATGGCGAGGAACGTATTGACCAGGCTTACTGCGTCTGCGCCTGCTTTTTCAGCAACGCGAGCCATCAGCGCGATGGACGTCACGTTTGGAGAGAGCTTTACGATCAGGGGCCGCGTTGATGCGCGTTTCGCGAGGCTCACCAGGTTCTCGAGACAATTTGCGTCGGCTCCGAAAGTCATGCCACCGGCGTGCACGTTGGGGCACGAGACATTCAGTTCATAGGCAGCGATGCCCGCGGCGTCGTTAAGTTGTTCGATCACACCGATATACTCTTCGACCGTATATCCGAAGACGTTTACGATGACTTTGCATGCGGGGTAGCGGCTGAGCTGAGGAAGCTTCTTGGCGAGAAATTCTTTGACGCCCACGTTCTGAAGGCCGATTGCATTCAGCATTCCGGCAGCAGTTTGAAGGATGCGAGGCGCCGCATGGCCGGTCATCGGCTCCAGTGAGATTCCCTTGGTTACAAAGCCGCCGATGCGTTCCAGCGAGACAATCTCTTCAAACTCGATGCCGTAGCCGAAAGTGCCGCTGGCAGCGATGACCGGGTTGGTCAACTCAATGCCGGCCAGCTGCACTTTCATGTCGGGTTTCACGCGGGAATGATTTCCTTGGTCTTGAATTAGTTTCCCGATCGTATCGGTTTCAGCGCTTGCACGAGCACGCGGCCAACTGCTGCCGAGGGCTGATTGATGCCGGCAAGCGAAGCAAATGTGACCGCCAGATCGACCGGGGCTACACGTTCATGATACTCGCCGGGCACGAACGGTGTCCCGTAGAAGGCAAGTGGCACATGGCGGTCGTAGGACCACGGGCTGAAGTGCGTTGTACCGCCCCAATTGCGCACATCCTCCATTTGGTAGCCGCCCAGCACGAGCATCACAAACCAGTTGCCATGCTCGGCGTAGCTATGCGAAAGTTCGCGTCCCCATTCCGTTGGGGGCAACTCACCTTTGGCCAGTTCCAGCCGCGTGTAGACGCCGACCACCTGCGGAGAAGGAGGAAGACGATGCTGAGCCGGCAATGACGCGCTCGGTTTCGGCGCCTGGCTCGATACAGCCGCAGGCAACAAAGCAGCCACAGCGTCCTCTGCGGCCCTCTCGTCCACGCCCGCCTTCTGAAATGCCTCTTTGTTCAGCACCAGGTAGGGCAGTTCGGGCCCCGGCATCAGGTAGTTCACCTTGGCGCCGTGGGAATAGCGCTCGTTCAGCGAGGCATTCAAACCGGAGTAAAGCGCCTCCATGTTCACATAGGCTGCGTTGATGCCAAGTTTGGCAGCATCCGCGGCGACTGGCGCAATTCCGTGATCGGCGCTCAAGGCCATCCAGACGTTCTTCAGGCCCACACTCTGATCAAGCCAGCTAAAGAAGCCGTCGAGATCGTGATCGAGACTTAGGATCATCTGCTCTTCAGATTCCGAATCGGGTCCGAACTGGTGGCCCTGAATGTCATTCGCTGAGAGAGAAATAGTGATGAGATCCGTTATCCCACTTTGTCCCAGCTTTTCGCACGTGATGAGTGACTTGGCAAAATCGAGTTCATAGCGATTGGCTGCGGGGGTGCGACCGACAAGGTTGAAGAACTCCGTAGTGCCATCGACGTTCGCCTCATGCGCTGCCTGAGCAGAGCGGCCGCTGCTGTTGAAGTCCTGCGCCCACGACGGAAGATGTTCCATGTAATAAGTCGACGTGGTGAATTTTCCGCTCGTGTTGTCGATCCAGAACGCTCCGTTGGCGGCGTGGCCCGCTGGCAGAATCGCAGCCCTGTCTTTGAGCGAGATGCCGAAGACGCGGGAGCGTCCTTGTGTCGCGAGGCGCAGCTCATCACCAAAGGTTGTGGCACGCAGGTTGCGAGGCGAAGCGCCAAGCACGAACTTTGCAGCGTCCTTCGGCGCGCCTGGAACATTGGCGGGAATAGAGCCGACTGGCAAATCTACGAGTTGATAGCGCTCGTCCTCGACCGAAGTCACCTTGCGCTCGTTCGAGCGGAAGGCATCCCAGAATTCGTTGGACTCTATGCCGTGTCCATCCGTGTAAGCGCCCGTTCCGATCGTTGCGTGGCCCGGGGCGGTCTTGGTGTTGGCGTAGTCGTAGTAACAATCGGTGAACCAGGCCCCTTCATCGGTAAACAGTCTGAAGCCGTGCCCCTTGAACTTAGCGTGGTCCCGCGCAAGGTAGTCGCCACGAAATTGATCGATGATTACGATCACAATCAGCTTGGGGTTGCCTACGTAGGCTTGACCCGCTGCGGAAAGCGGCAATGCAATCGAGAGAAGGGAAGCAATGAAAAATGAAATCACATAGAAGAAGGAAACAGACTTATTGCGCATGGCTCAATTCTAACCAGTGGACGCTAACGGGCTGCAATAATGGTCGCATTGCGTCATGCCAAAAAAGTTGGGCGACCCTTATGGGCCGCCCTCGTTGTTAGACTTTGGAAATTTCTATGCCGTCACTGGTTCTGTGGAGTTCACCTTGACCGGTGTCAACCATCCAAACCGGTCCGGTTTGAGTCCATTGGCGATCGCGAAGAACTCATCCGCGATTTTCTTTGTGATCTCCCCAGTTTTTCCGTCGCCAATCATGATGCGATCGATCGAGCGAATTGGCGAGACCTCTGCCGCAGTGCCTGAGAAGAAGACCTCGTCCGCGATGTACAGCATCTCGCGGGGCATCGCCTGCTCGACAACTGTCAAGCCCAGGTGGCGGGCGATAGTGAGCACGCTGTCGCGCGTAATGCCCGAGAGCGCAGAATTCGCAAGCGGCGGGGTGTAGAGAACGCCGTTGCGCACCACAAACACGTTCTCGCCCGACCCTTCGCTGACCAGTCCATTCACGTCAAGCGCGATGCCTTCGACGTAGCCATTGATGTCGGCTTCCATGCGAATGAGTTGCGAATTCATGTAGTTTGCGCCCGCTTTGGCCAGCGCCGGCATGGTGTTCGGCGCGAGGCGATTCCAACTCGAGACGCAAACATCCGCGCCGCCTGTTCCCGCGACATATTTGCCCCACGGGAAATTGGCAATGTAGACCTCAATAGGCGAACCCTTGGGGCTGACCCCGATTTCTCCGTAGCCGCGAAGCGCGATCGGCCGAATGTAGCATGGCGCAATCCCGTTCGCTTCAATTACATCAACCACCGCTGCGCATAGCTCGTCGAGGGTGAAGGGAAGCTCCATACGATAGATCTTGGCTGAGTCCAGGAGCCGTTGCATGTGCTCCGGAAGCCGGAAAACCGCGGAGCCCTGCGGTTGTGCGTAGCAGCGGATGCCCTCAAACACACTGGAACCATAGTGGATCACGTGGCTCATCACGTGAATATTGGCCTGCTCCCAGGGAATGAGGTTGCCATTGTGCCAAATCTTCGAGGTCGCTTGAATAGGCATTGGGGTAGACGATCTCCTTGGACCGCGGCCTGTGCGCGATTACCCTCAGCCTATCGCGATTCCCCGGCTGGTGTCACTGTGCCTGTCAGCCGCCGATGAGAGATGGTCCCGCCAAGGTAACGGGCCAGCCTATACCTCACAGGAATCTGGCCTCGGCTCTCATTTCGATCGCCGCTCCTCGAAATCCACCAATACCCGACTCCACGAGGCCACACCTCGGCTGCGAGACCGCCATGTGCTCATGTGCTAAGGTTCAGGCGTGAAAGATCCAATGCAGGGTAAGAAACGCGTCTCAAGTCGTAGCCTGTTGCCTGGCCTCTCGGTCAAGGATGGATACACGCGACATCCATTCGACCTTGAATACGGCGTGCGGACCAGCGGCCTTATCGCAGGGCGCAATCTGAAGACCGGACATCGTCATGATCGCCACTCTACTGCCTACTTTGGCGTCGCGCCGTCGGTCTTCAAGTCGCTACTGAGGCGATGGCGCAGAACCGGTCCCATCGCACCGATCGGAGAATTCACATTCATCGACGCAGGTGCAGGAATGGGGCGCGGCGTGCTCTTAGCTTCGGAGTTGCCGTTTCGAGAAGTGATAGGCATCGAACTCAACTCCACCCTCGTTCGCATTGCGCGCAAAAATGTGTCAACCTGGCGGGCCGAAAAACGGGCGCACTCCCCAATCGTCGTGGTCGAGGGCGATGCCGTGGAATTCAGTTTTCCTGAAGGTCCTTGCCTTGTCTTTCTTTTCAACCCGTTTGGCGCGACCGTAATGCGGCGCCTGTTGAGGAAACTTGCTGCAAGCTTCGCCGATCGCCCCGGTCAACTGGATCTGCTCTATGTAAACAATGAGCAGGAGGCCATCTTCGAATGCCAGCGGGGGTTCACCCGGCTTTTCCTTGGGCAGATTCGCCGCTCCCGCGCCGATGCCATCGCCGATCACACCATCATGGCCAATCAGCCAGACGGGGAATACGAGTCCGCTAACTATGAAGATTGTTCCATCTGGCGCTGGACCGGACCGAGAATCCGGAAGTCCATGAAGTAGTTGACGAAATAGCCCTCCAGGGAGAAAGCTGTCATGGGGTTGTGACCGCTCATCGATCTGCCGAGGCAATGAAGCCGGTACCGTTTGCCAGCCATGCCGCAGAGGACCCAGGGAGAAAGGCGTTGAAAGAGCCGCATCTAATTCTCGGAATTGGCGAATTGCTGTGGGACCTGTTGCCGGAAGGGCCGAGACTGGGCGGGGCTCCGGCAAACTTTACGGTGATGGCTGGCCGGCTGGGCAGCCACGCCGCCATTCTGAGCCGAATCGGCCGAGACGACCTGGGCCGCGGAGCCGTTGATCAACTCGATCCGTTGCCGGCCGATACCAGCTTTCTTCAAATCGACCCGGTGCACGAAACGGGTCGGGTAACGGTGTCGTTCAACCATGGGCAACCGGAATATACCATCCATCAGCCGGCGGCATGGGACTCGATGGAACTCTCTGGCGAATGGGTGCAGTTAGCCGAACGCGCTGACGCTGTCTGCTTTGGCTCGTTGGCACAGAGAGGCCTCGAGTCACGGCAGACGATACAAACCCTTGCGGCGCAGACCTCGGCCCGTTGCATCCGCATCTTCGATGTGAACTTGCGTCCGCCTTTTTACTCCAGCGAGGTGGTGCAGGAATCGCTTGAGCTCTCCACCGTCGTGAAGATGAATGACGCGGAGGTGCCGATGGTCCTGGCCCTCCTGGGTCTTCCTGCGGATGAAGATCCGACGCCCGTTGCTCTGCGATTGGGCGCAGAACGCCTGCTTGCCGAGTTTCCAACCTTGCAGATGGTGGCCGTCACGCGCGGCGGCCATGGCAGTCTACTTGTAAAGCGTGAGGAATGGCACGAGCATCCGGGGTACCCGGTCGAAGTCGTTGATACCATCGGTGCCGGCGACGCCTTTACCGCAGCCATGGCCCACTACCTGCTTCGCGGTGCAGATCTTCTGACACTCAACGAAGCGGGAAACCGGTGGGGTGGGTGGCTAGCCTCGCAGACCGGTGCGATGCCCCCGCTGCCAGAACGTATCAAAGCCGAGATGGAAGCCGCCATTCAGCTTGCAACGCTGTAAGAAATGGATCGCATAAGTTCTCTGGAACTTGTCACCATGCGGGCTTAATGTAACGACAAATCTTTAACCCCGCTCTTATTGTCATAAAGAGCGCAGTGGAGCCCCGATCGAGGCCCCACCTAACAGGTGATACATGGCAGGACCACGAAAGACAGCGAGCAGACTGACACCTCTGCCAGAGGCGGACCCTGGGAACAGGGTGACCAAGCATCGCCGCGTCTTCGATCACCTGCTCGCTGGTATCCAATCAGGGCAGCTCAAGCCCGGCGATCGTCTGCCAAGCGAGGCGGAACTCGGAAAGGTCTTTGAGGCTTCGCGCATCACGGTCGCGAAGGCAGTGCTCGATCTGCAACGCATGGGTCTTGTAACACGCCGGCCCGGCGCCGGCACCCACGTAATGAGTCAACATCAGGCCGCCGGCCAAACATTTGGCTTGCTCATTCCTGAGCTGGGGATGACCGAGATCTTCGAGCCCATCTGCAATGGCATGATGCGGGCACACTGTGCGCGCCCCGATGCTCTGTTGTGGGGCAATTCTTCCACCTCAGTGCGTGAGAGCGCCAAAGAAGCGGAGCAAATGGTTCACTCCTTCATCGTGCAAAAGGTCGCGGGGGTGTTCTTTGCTCCTCTTGAGTTATCCGGAGAGAAAGATGCTGCCAATCGTCGCATTGCCCGCGCTCTGGATCGGGCGCAGATACCAATAGTGCTTCTCGACCGCTGCTACATGCCCTATCCGGAGCGCTCGGCTCATGATCTGGTGGGAATCGATAATCGCCGCGCAGGATATGTCGCCGCCGCGCATCTGCTCGATCTCGGAGTGCGCCGTCTGGCCTTCCTCGGCGAAGCCCATGCCGCAAACACGGTTGATGGACGTATCACCGGTTTCTTCGAAGCGCTCCGCAATCGTGGAGTCACGCAGGATCAGGACCCGATCTGGCGAGGCAACGCACAGGACGATACGTTCCTTCGTCGCATGTACGAATCTTTCCGACCCGATGGCGTGGTCTGCGCGAATGACCTGACTGCCGCGCGACTGATGCAGTCGCTTCTCAGCTTTGGCGTACGCATCCCAGAGGAGATTCGAGTCGTGGGCATGGACGATGTTCGATACGCAAGCTTGCTGCCGGTGCCGCTTACCACCATTCACCAGGACTGTGCCGGCATCGGTGCCGCGGCGATGGCCACCATGCTTCAGCGCCTCGAACATCCCGAACTGCCAATTCGCGATGTACTTGTGCCGTTCCGGCTCGTCGTTCGCCGCTCCTGTGGCGCGCACCTGGCGCGAAGTGTAGATGAAGACTCCATTGCCGTGCCCGCGGTGCATTAAAGTGATGAGACGGTGATCATCAACCTTGCTCGTCGCGCGCACGATCACAACTGGGAACTCGATCCCATTACCCGTTCCCTGTTGGACACGGACTTTTATAAGCTGCTCATGTTGCAGTTCATCTGGAAGCACTTTCCAAAGACCCGAGCTACATTTTCCCTCGCCAACCGCTCTGTCGGGGTGCCGCTGGGCAGCATTGTGGACATTGATCAACTTCGCGAGCAGTTGGAAGCGACCAGGAGGCTGCGCTTTCACAAATCTGAAATGATCTGGCTCGCGGGCAACAGTTTCTATGGTCGACGCGGAATCTTTGAGCCTGCGTTTCTGCGCTGGCTCGAGCGCGACTTCAGACTGTCTGACTTCGATCTCTCCGTTAGGGATGGGCAGCTTTCCTTGCACTTCGAAGGCCTGTGGACAGCGACAACTATGTGGGAGATCTACGCACTCTCAGCTATCGACGAACTGAAAACCCGCGCCAGTCTCAAGCACCTAACAGAGCTTGAACTCGATATTCTCTACGCCCGCGCCAAAACACGCTTATGGGAGAAAATGGAGCGACTGCGCGGAGTACCTGGCTTAAGCCTCAGCGATTTCGGCACACGCCGTCGACATAGTTTTCTCTGGCAGCAGTACGTGGTGACGGCCATGAGCGATGTTCTCGGGGCCAACTTCACCGGCAGCTCGAACACTTATCTCGCCTACGCACATGACCTCGAGGCCATTGGCACAAACGCGCACGAACTGCCCATGGCGATGGCAGCGCTCGCCAATACCGACGAAGAGGTCAAGTCCGCTCAATATCGCATGCTCGAGCTGTGGCAGCAGACATACCAGGGTGAACTTCTTATCCTGCTGCCCGACACCTTTGGCACGACGCAGTTTCTCAATGATGCTCCCGAATGGGTTGCTAACTGGACGGGCCAACGCATAGACAGCAAAGACCCATACATCGCTGGCGATGAATACATCGCATGGCTTCAGAATCGCGGGCACGATGCGAGGAAAAAACGTCTCATTGCCTCGGATGCGCTCGACGTCGACAGCATTCTCGGTCTTCATGCATATTTTGGCGGCACTCTGCGCAACAACGCGAAGCCCTCTGACTTCAGGAGTTCCCAGGACTTTCTCGACGAGAGCAAATGGGTTCCCGACCATCGCATCCGCTTCAGCGCCGGTTGGGGAACGTACCTGACCAACGACTTTCGCCAGTGCAACCCACGCGGCGATGAAAGTTTTAACCCGGTAAGCCTGGTGTGCAAACTGAGCGAAGTCGACGGGCGTCCCGCAGTGAAGCTTTCCGACAACTACTCGAAAGCGTTGGGCCTGCCGAGCGAGATCAATCGCTACCGCCGAATATTCGGTACAGCCGGTACTGCTAACGTTCCCGTCTCCATTTGATGTTCCGCAGATGCGTGAGACGGGCAAAAACGTTAGGATGGATTTCATCTCAACTAGGAGAGTGAATGTGAAAAGGTTTCTTGTGATCGCAGCGGCAGCAGTTTGTTTGCTCATCGGGCTCCAGTCGGCCAGTGCTCAGGATGCCGGTGTGAACGGCAAGTGGCATTTCGTCTTGAGTACTCCCGGTGGGGATCGCGATGTGGATGTTGATCTCGCCGTCGATGCGGACGGAAAAGTGACCGGAAAATTCGGAACCACGGATGTTGCCGGCATTTACAAAGAAGGTCAGCTGGACCTCAATTTTCCATTTACTTCAGACGAGGCCGGAGTGACGGCGGACATGAAGATCACTGGCAAGCTGGATGAGGCCGCCGCTATCAACGGTTCCTGGGATTTTTCTGCTTACAACGGCACCTTCAAAGCTACTCGTCCCGCTGCAGAGCCGGTGCCCGCATCGCAGCCAGCGGCACCGGCTCAGCCCGCTCCACCTGCAACTCCGGCTCAGCCTGCTCCGCAATCATAGAGCGATGGCAAATCGCGCCGAGCCGCCGCGTGTGTTCAGTTCACAGCCCGCGGTCGTCCATTCGCCCATCGCGATTGGCAATTCTTATTCAGTGAGGGAGCGAGCCCGATCGAAATCGTGGAATATCAACCTCAATAGAATGAGGATGATAGGCGAGTAGCCCGCAGGGTAAACGCCTTCTTTTGTAGACCATAGCGGATCCGCCATCCAACTTAGCGAAATATATCGATAATGCTTGCATTGCAATAATTTAAGCGTTACTCTTTAATGAGTGAGTACGCGCTTACCCGAGTCAGAGACAGGAACCGATCCAGGATGGCGAGACCTAGAAGCGACGACAAACGCAAGGCAATCCTGGACGCCGCGATGGAGCTCTTTGCGGAACGGGGAATCGCGCACGTGCCGACATCTGCCATTTCCGCAGCAGCGGGCGTGGCAGAAGGAACGCTCTTTACATATTTCAAGAGCAAAGACGAGCTGATGAATGAGCTTTACCGGGAGATCCGAAGGGAGATCGATCGGCAACTCGAAGACTATCCCGCGCACGCGGATCCGCAAACCCGGGTTCGCTTCGTCTGGGACAAGCTTGTTGATATGTCGGTGGCTCAGCCTAAGAGACTTAAGGTCCAAACCCAGCTTCGTACATCGGGTAGGCTGCTGAAGGATTTAGAGGTCCCAGGTCGAACCGTCCGAGAGATGCTGGAAACTACGCAAGCAGCCATCACCGGAGACGAGTACAAGCAGGCACCTCCCGACTTCATCGTGCTTCTGATGCGTGCCCATGCGGAAGCCACTGTTGAATACATCCTTGCTCATCCCGAGCAGGAGTCCATCAGCCGGGACATGGGATTCAAGCTGATATGGAGAGGACTCACGGGCCAATAATTTTTTGCTCTTTAGATGAGTGATTGGTCACCCATTATAAGAAGCGCAGAATCAAGGAGAAACAGCGAAACCGTGCACCTACTAGACACGCCGCAGCAATGGCCTGCGACACAAATTTCCCCGGAAACAGGAAAACTAGCGGTAGTAACCTGCTCAGCAAATGGGCTGGGACTCGATATTGCTGCGGCATTGGCGCACGCTGGCGCTGACGTGATTCTCACCGGACGCCAACTGACCGATGGACATGAAGCTCTTGCCAGCATTCGGGAGCTTGCTCCGAACTCTCTTGTGCGCTTTGAGAGACTCGATCTGACAAGTCAGGCATCTGTGGTCGACTTTAGTTCGAGACTGAATCGGGCAGGCCGTCCTATCGACTTGCTAGTGAACAATGCCTGCACCCTGGCGCTGCTCAATCGGCAGATAACACCGGATGGCTTCGAGCTTCACCTGGCGACGAACTATCTGAGCCACTTTGCGCTGACTGCTCATCTGCTTCCCCTTCTTCGCGCAAGCAAGCAGCCAAGGGTTGTTCAAGTCACGAGCACGGGGCGGCACCACGGAGAAATCCATCTCGACGATCTGCATTTCGAGCGTGGCTTCACGCCATTGAAAGCTTACAGCCAGTCAAAGCTCGCGATGCTGATATTTGCTCATGAGCTTCAGCGGCGGAGTGATGCCTACGGCTGGGGATTGCGGTGCGCAGCCGCTCAACCAATCGGTGCGCGCGCCGCTCTCATCGCAAACTCGATTGAGGTTACTGGCTCGATCGGGTGGTACCGTCGTGCGTTAGGATTCACGCCGAATGAGTCGGTCCGCGGAGCACTGCATTCTCTGCTGACTCCAGATGCACCTGGAGCACCGATCGCAGAATCGTCAAGCGCAAAGAGCCTGATCGATGTGATTGGCCCGCCGGTCCCGGAAGCGCTCGACATGCGGGTTTACGACCCCGCCATGGCGAGCGCTCTTTGGGAGACTTCAAGCAAGTTGACGCGCGTTGAGTGGCCAACAGCCTGAACATTTCAGATGAAATGAAAAGATGGCGTCGCGCTTAATTCCCAGACCCCGGGGCAGGCGGAGGCGCTGAGTCCTGTGCTGGAGTGGCGGGCGGGATAGGCTTGCTCTTGGCGCGGAGGTAGGCAACTAACTGAGCCACCTCTTCGTCAGTAAGCGACTCTCGAAATGGCGGCATCTTCTGTCCGCCATTCAAAATCTGATTCGTAATCTTGTCGGTTGGCCAAGCCTTGTCTTTGGGCAATCCGACGAGGGAGGGTGCCTTCTTCCCTCCAACTCCACCCACTCCGTGGCAATAGGCGCAACCTTTGTCGCGAAAAAGAAGGGCGCCCGCCTTTTCATCATCCTTTTTGGAAGCGAAAAGAGATGCGGTGCTGGCCCCAATCAGAATTACGGCGAGTAGACAGGGAAGAGAGAAGAACTTCGTGTAAATCACGATTATATTTTCTCATGTCGAAAGGCTCTTGCGCCTCAGCTAGACGATGCCGGAATGCTGTTGAAGAGTCGCGCTCACGGTTCAAGAGATTTCATCGAGTCGTCTCAAGCGACGTGCACTGCGCGCTTTATGCTTAAAGGGCATGAGAGGCGCGTCTTTCGGGTATGCGAACCAGTTGCGACTTGAGTTAGGCTTGCGCAATCGAACGTATGCGCGCGGCCGTGCACATGTCGAGAGCTACGGCGGATTTCCCGTCGTTGTGTATGCACCGGATGAAGGCAGACACGGAAACTTCTTTGAGCCTGCGTACGACGCCATTGCTACACGGCCTGACTGGCTCAAGCGCTTCGACAAGATCCATTCACAGGGGCGCTCGCTGCCCAAACCCACACTCGACCCGGCTCGGCGTTGGCGCGAACTCGACTCGTCGATGAGTTCCGACGCGTTGCTGATGAACGTGTTTTGCGCACCTGGAGTCGCGGACTCAATGACTGTACGCAGGATGCTTGGTGTTACAGGTGAAGATGAGCCGATTTTTGGCTGGAAGGCACGAGTTCCACTGACAAACGGGCGATTTGATCGCACTGAAGTTGACATGCTCTGGGGCGATCTGCTGGTTGAAGCGAAACTGACTGAAAGCGACTTCCAGTGTCGCGAGGCGAAGATCGTTGAATCGTACCGGGACTTCGATTCGGTCTTTGACAGGGAATCACTGGAGCGTGTCGAGATACGAACGAAGAGGCGACGTGAAGCCGTTGAGCTTGCCGAGGAGTTCACGCAGGAATGGGAGCCACCGTGTGAAGACGATGGCGCCGAGGCGCGAGCATTTCAGGCAGAGATTGCGGCCAAGGCAGATGAACGGCAGCCGAAAGACCCCGGCTATGCGAGCTATCAACTCATTCGCAATGTTCTGGCGGCCCATGCGCTAGGCGCAAGTTTCTGCGTGATCCATGACGAGCGTCGACCAGATCTGCG
>Ga0207683_10001988_pt1 | contig 18100 bp, 18 predicted proteins | sample KBSM73metaG_FD_184333 | JGI IMG/M metagenome (GOLD analysis project Ga0207683, IMG submission 184333) | Miscanthus rhizosphere microbial communities from Kellogg Biological Station, Michigan, USA - KBS M7-3 metaG (SPAdes) (version 2) | ecosystem: Host-associated > Plants > Roots > Rhizosphere >... | reverse complement strand
GAAGGGGGCCGTAGGGGCCGTGCGCAGTGTCACCGACATACAGGATGGATTCGTTGGGCAGCTGGTCAATGATCGAGCGGGCCACCGTGAGGCCGCCGACGCCGGAGTCGAAGACGCCGATGGGGCGGGAGGCCAGCTCCGATGCCGGTGCGGGTCCCGTGGGGGTGCTGCTCGCTGGGGAGTCCGCAGCAGCCGCTGCCGGATCCGTATTCGATGCTGAAGTCATGATTATTCGAGGATAGGACACCGCCTGCGGGGCGGCCATGACATTGTGGTGTGCAACTCGTGTCTCATGGGTCACACGCCCGCGCTCAGCGCCGGGCATCGAGCGAGTGCACCATGGCCTGGACCAGCGACTCCTGCAGCCACGTGGTGAAGTTGTACACCAGGGCCAGGTAGCTTTCGACGTCCTCGGCCTGGGCCCAGTCCTGCATGAGGTGGATGTTGTCGGCGTCGGCATCGTCACGGATGTCGAGGCGTTCGGCCAGCACCAGCCGGACATCGTTGAGCGCGGTGGCCCAGTGCCGGGCGTCGTCCGGGGTCAGGACGAGGTTGTCCCGGTCCAGGCTCAGTGCGGCCGCCTTCAGCGCGCCGATCTTGCTTTCGCGCAGCGACCGCTCGGTGTAACGGCGGAACTCCAGGGAGGCGTCGTCGTCGTTCTTCATCACGTTCGGCAACAGCCGCCGCATGGCGCGGTCAGAGGGTTCGCGGGCTTCGGTGTCCAGGCCCACCAGGGCCGCCAGCGGGTCCTCGTTGGCGCGCTGCTCCGGCTCCAGCATGGAGATGACGTCATCGAAAAGGCTGCGCAGCAGCTCCCGCTCGGCCGGCTCCAGATGGCCCTTGATGCCCTTGAGCCCGTACTTGAATGCCTTAGCCACGTTTTCCCTTGCCTTTGCCGGAACCGCCCGCGTTGCCGCCGGTGGCCTTTTCCACCGTCGCCCAGAGGCCGTAGCCATGCATCGCGACGGCGTGCTGCTCCACCTGTTCCTTGCTGCCGTGCGCCACGATCGAGCGGCCCTTCTTGTGGACCTCCATCATCAGCTTGTTCGCTTTGGCCTCCGAGTAGCCGAAATAGCTGCGGAACACATAGCTCACATAGCTCATCAGGTTCACGGGATCGTTCCAGATCACGAGGTTCCAGGGGACGTCCGGGGCGGTCAGGACGTCGCCGGACGTCACTGTTCCGGTCTGGGTACTCTCCCGTGTGTCGGGGCCGAGCGCAACGCTGAGGGTCATCTGTCCATTCTATGGGGATGCACACTAGAGTGAATTTGTGAGTACCTCCGCTGGCTGGGACCGTCCCCGCACGTCCCTGTACACAGACCACTACGAGCTGACCATGCTGCAGGGTGCCCTGCAGTCCGGCGCGGCGCACCGCAAATCGGTCTTCGAGGCCTTCGCCCGGCGGCTCCCGGACGGGCGCCGCTACGGCATCGTGGCAGGCACCGGCCGCCTCCTGGAAGGGATCGCGAACTTCCGCTTCGGCGAGCCGGAACTGGACTACCTGCGCCGGACCAAGGTGGTCAACGACCAGACACTGGAGTACCTGGCCGGCTATAGCTTTTCCGGCGACATCTGGGGCTATCCGGAGGGTGAGGCGTACTTCCCGAACTCCCCCGTGCTGATCGTTGAGTCCACGTTCGCCGAGGCCTGCATCCTGGAGACCTACCTGCTCTCCGTGCTCAACCACGACTGCGCCATCGCCTCTGCCGCCTCCCGGATGATCTCCGCGGCCGGGACCCGCCCGTGCATCGAAATGGGATCGCGCCGGACGCACGAGGAATCGGCGGCCGCCGCTGCCCGGGCCGCGGTCATTGCCGGGTTCGACAGCACCTCGAACCTGGAGGCCGGATTGCGCTACGGGCTGAAGACGGTGGGCACGGCCGCCCATTCCTTCACCCTCCTCCATGACACCGAGCGGGAGGCCTTCGAGGCGCAGATTGCCGCCTTTGGGCCGGACACCTCCCTGCTGGTGGACACGTACGACGTCGAAACGGCCGTCCGCACCGCCGTTGATCTCGCCGGGGACAAGCTGGGCGCTGTCCGGCTGGACTCGGGCGACCTCGTGGCCCAGGCCCAGTGGGTGCGCCGGCTGCTCGACGAGCTCGGCAACGACCACACCAAGATCGTGGTGACCTCAGACCTCGACGAATTCGCCATCGCGGCGCTGGCGTCCGCGCCGGTGGACTCCTACGGCGTGGGCACCTCGCTCGTGACCGGGTCCGGGGCCCCGACGGCGAGCATGGTCTACAAGCTCGTCAGCCGCACCGACGACGCCGGCGATTTCATCTCCGTCGCCAAGGCCGCCAAGAACAAGGCCAGCAAGGGCGGCCGGAAGTACGCGCTGCGCAAGCTCAATGAGCGCGGGACCGCCACGGCCGAAATCGTCGGCGTCGGCCATCACCCGGAGGACGACGGCAACGACCGTCCGCTGCTGCAGCAGTTCGTCAAGAACGGCGAGCTCCTCCCCGGGTGGACGGGCCCGGAGGGGGTCCAGCGCGCGCGCCGGCGCCACGCGGAAACCATGCGGGAGCTTCCCGCGGTGGTCAACCGGCTCCAGCGCGGCGAGGCGGCCATCCCCACCATCTACGAGGAGGACTGAATGTCCCGCGCCCTGATCATCGTTGACGTCCAAAACGATTTCTGTGAGGGAGGTGCCCTGGCCGTCCCCGGCGGGGCAAGCCTGGCCGGGGAAATCAGCGAGTACGTTGACGCCCACCACGGCCAGTTCGACCACGTCGTGGCCACCCAGGACTGGCACATCGATCCGGGTGAGCACTTCTCGGAGAAACCCGATCTCGTGGACAGCTGGCCGCGGCACTGCGTGGCGGGCACCCGCGGGGCCGAACTGCATCCCGATCTTGATCCCGAACACATCCAGGCGTACTTCCGCAAGGGCCAGTTCGCCGCGGCGTACTCCGGCTTCGAAGGGCTGCTGGCCCCCGAGGACGACGTCCCCACCGGTGACCGCCAGCCCGGCGCCATGCCCGTTACCGGCGCCGGAGGCCCCGGAGGCCCCGGAGACTCCGACGACTCCGACAACGCAGTGAGTCCCTTCGCGGGCAGTGATTTCGCCGCTGGCGAGGACGCGATCGGGCTGGACGACTGGCTGCAGAGCCACGACGTCGAGGACATCGTGGTGGTGGGCATCGCCACGGACTACTGCGTCAAAGCGACCGCCCTGGATGCCGTCCAGGCCGGCTACTCCGTCACGGTGCTGCGCGGCCTGACGGTCGGCATTGCCGAAGACCTGGACGATGCCGTGGCCGAGATGGAGCTCGGCGGCGTCGATGTCCTCTGAGCCAGTAGACTCGAAATCCTTGCCCCATCGCCAGTCTTGCCATATTGACAGACCCGTAGAACCCCGGAGTACACCATGAAGAAGACCCTGACCGTCCTGATTGCCGCCGGAGCGCTGCTCGGCGCGGCCGGCTGTTCTGCCACGCCGCAGCTGACCAACGAGGAAACCTGCGCCCGGGTCAAGACCGTGGTCTCCGCCCAGTCGGCCACATCGGACAAGACCGGCATGACCCGGGTCGCCAACCAGCTGCGGCCCATCAAGGCGGCGGCATCCGAGGACCTGCGGGCCCCGCTGCAGACCATCATCGAATACTTCGACGAGTCAGCCAAGCCCTCCCCGGACACCGCCAAGCTCGAGGACATGAAGGCCGACTACACCGCGGCAGGCCAGACCTACGGCCAGGTCTGCGGCGCCGGCCAGTAGCCGAAGCAAAGTTCACGGCAGAGTAAACAGCAGAGGGACCAGTTCACAGTGAACTGGTCCCTCTGCTGTTGCCCGGCGCCTATTGGCCTGAGCCCATAACCCTGTGCCCTTAACCCCGTGCCCATAACCGCCTGCGCGGGGCTACTTCCGGCCGATGAACCAGTCCTGGAGCTTGCGCAGGCGGGTCTGCAGCTGTTCCTCGTTGGCCTGGGCGACGGCCGGGCCGCCGCAGACGGTCCGGAGCTTGGTATGGATGACGCCGTGCGGGGTCCCGGTGCGGGCCGACCAGGCGGCGACGTTTTTGGCCAGCTCGGTGCGCAGGTCCATGAGCATCCGGTGGTCCGGCACGGCCGGGGCCGCAGCCACGGCTGCCTCAGTCTGCGGGGAGCGCCTGTTCTTCCGGTTCAGCTGCTCGTGCTGGCGCTGGCGCAACAGCGTGCCGACCTGTTCAGCGTCCAGCAGTCCCGGGATCCCGAGGAAGTCGAGCTCGTCCTCCGAGCCCACCTCGCCGCCGGTGCCGAATTCGCCGCCGTCGAAGAGCACCCGGTCAAAGGACGCCTGGGAGTCTAGGGCCTCGAACTTGCCCTTCATCAGGGAATCGGAGGCCTTCTCCTCGCGGTTCGCCTCGTCCATGAGCGAATCCTCGGGATTGAAGAGGCCGTCGCTGTCTTCCTTCTCCGGGCGGTCCAGGGCGTGGTCGCGCTCGGCCTCCATCGAGTTGGCCAGGGCCATCAGCTGCGGCACGGAGGGCAGGAAGACCGACGCCGTCTCGCCGCGCTTGCGGGCACGCACGAAGCGCCCCACGGCCTGGGCGAAGAACAGCGGGGTGGAGGTCGAGGTGGCGTAGACGCCGACGGACAGCCGCGGAACGTCGACGCCTTCGGAGACCATCCGGACGGCCACCATCCAGCGCTTCTCGCTGGCGGTGAATTCCTCGATCTTGCTGGAGGCCTTGGCGTCGTCGGAGAGGATGACGGTGGGCGATTCGCCGGTGATCTTCTTCAGCTGGCCGGCATACGCGCGGGCGTCCTCGTGGTCGGTGGCAATGACCAGACCGCCGGCATCCGGGACGCTGCGCCGGACCTCGCTGAGACGCTTGTCCGCGCCGGCCAGGACGGCGGGGATCCATTCGCCGGCCGGGTTCAGCGCGGTGCGCCAGGCCTGGGACGTGATGTCCTTCGTGACGGCCGACTCCCCGAGCGAGGCGGCCATCTCGTCCCCCGCGCTGGTGCGCCAGCGCATTTGGCCGGAGTAGGCCATGAACATCACCGGGCGGACCACGTGGTCGCGCAGGGCCTTGCCGTAGCCGTAGGTGTAGTCGGCCTTCGAGCGCCGGATCCCGTCCCGGTCCTCGGCGTACTCCACGAACGGGATGGGCGAGGTGTCCGAGCGGAACGGGGTGCCCGTCAGGGAGAGCCGCCGGGCCGCCGGGTCGAACGCCTCACGGAGGCCGTCACCCCAGGACAGGGCCTCGCCGCCGTGGTGGATTTCGTCCAGGATCACCAGCGTGCGGGCGGCTTCGGTCTTGGCCCGGTGCAGCATGGGCTTGCTGGCCACCTGGGCGTAGGTCACGGCGACGCCGATGAACCCGCGGCCGTGCTGGCCGTCGGCATTCTTGAAGTTCGGGTCGATCGCGATGCCCACCCGGGCAGCGGCGTCGGCCCACTGGCGCTTGAGGTGGTCGGTGGGTGCCACGATGGTCACGCGGTTGACCACTCCGGAATCGATGAGCATGGACGCCACGCGCAGGGCGAAGGTGGTCTTACCCGCGCCGGGGGTTGCGACCGCAAGGAAATCCTTGGGATGGGTGCTGAAGTAGCTGTCCAGCGCCTCCTGCTGCCAGGCGCGCAGCTTGGGGGCGGTGCCCCAGGCGGCCCGCTCGGGATAGGCGGGGGGAAGCGTGGGTCCGCCGAAAAGTGTCTCCGTCATTAAGGCGCCCTCCATCCGCGCATGGCTGCAGCCGACGGAGAAACCCAATTAAGCACAAAAACACCAATCTTTTTGGATGGACCGTTAGGCAGTACCCGGACAGCATGGACCGGCAATCAGGAAAGCAGAAAATCAGGGGCACGACGGCGCGCCGACATAGGGAAGCGCCGTCCGAAGACGGCTAACGGAACCTGTTGGTTCCGTTGATTGCCCTTTACTTGTCGCCGGAGCCCTTGCCGCCGTCGTTTCCGGGGCGCAGGCCCTCGTAGACTTCCTTGCATTCGGGGCAGACGGGGAACTTCTGCGGATCCCGGCCCGGAGTCCAGACCTTGCCGCAGAGCGCGATCACCGGTTCACCGGTCAGCGCGGATTCCATGATCTTTTCCTTGCGCACGTAGTGCGAGAAGCGCTCCCGGTCACCGGGCTCAACTTCCTGGCGCAGTTCCTCGCGCTCGATCGTGGCCGTTGACGTCCCGGCTCCGGAGAGCTCGCGCATCGGATCGTTTTCGAGAGGATCGGTCATGCTAGTCATGACACCCATCTTAGCCGTTGGAAGGGCGCTGCCGGACCTGCGGGGTGCCGGCGGCGGGGCCTAGAGGCCCTGCCAGGCGGGTTTGTGGTCGTAGCTGTGGCGGTAGTAATCCGCCAGCCGCAGCGACGACGCCGCCGCCTCGTCCAGGAGGATGGTGGCGTGCGGGTGCAACTGCAGCACGGAGGCCGCACAGATGGCGGCGACGGGGCCCTCCGCGAGGTCCCGGACGGCCTGGGCTTTTTGCGCACCGGTGGCGATCAGGATCACGTGGCGGGCATCCAGGATGGTGCCCAGGCCTTGGGTCAGGACGTGGTGCGGCACGTCGGCCAGGCTGCCGAAAAACCGTGCGTTGTCCCGGCGTGTCTGCTCGATCAGGGTCTTGATCCGCGTCCGGGACGCCAGCGACGATCCCGGTTCGTTGAACCCGATGTGGCCGTCCGTTCCGACGCCGAGGAGCTGAAGGTCCACTCCCCCGGCATCGCGGATGGCATCTTCGTAGGCCCGGCAGGCTGCGGGGATGTCCGCCGCCGCGCCGTCGGGCACGTGGACGTTGGCCGGACTGATGTTCACCCGTGCGGTGAATTCGCGGGCGATCACCTCGCGGTAGGACTCCGGGTGGCCGGCCGGCAGCCCCACGTACTCGTCCAGGGCGAAGGCGCGGACCCGGCTGAAATCCAGGCCGGCGCGCTCGTGCCGCGCCGCCAGTTCGACATACACCGGCAGGGGCGTGGAACCGGTCGCCAGGCCCAGGACGGCGTCGGGCTTGCGGCGGAGAAGGGCCTCCACCGCATCCGCGGCAAGCGACGCGATCTGTTTGCTGCCGGGAAGGATGACAACTTCCATGATCCTGCCTTACTGGCCTACCTGGTGTCCGAGTCTGCGCACTCCCAGCATGCACCCGTCAGCGGTTGACGGCCAGTTGTGCCAGCAGCTCCGGCGCCCGCCGGTCCAGCCATGCTCCGCCGGTCCGGACACCGACGGCGAAGAGTGTGAGACCAAGCACGGGTCCGAGGGCCAGCGCGATCCAGCCCGGCACGGAGCTCCCAGTGATGAACTGCGCGGCCACGAGCGCCGCCTCGGGAGCCACGAGGACCAGAAGCACGGCCATGCCGCCGAACTGCACGGCGAGGGTCTGGGCCACGTTGCCCGGCGGCTTCTTGAACGGGCTGTCCCCCGGGAGCGGGACGCTCACGGTGTAGCGCGCCGAGATCACCGAGGCCAGGCCCAGGCCGGTGAAGAGGACGCCGAGGCAGAGGCCCAGGACCGCGGGCAGCTTGTCCCAGTCGCCGGTGAAGAAGAACGGCCCGACGCTGAACAGGACCGCCACCGGCAGCGCAAAGCTCAGGCATGCCAGCGCACGGCCGAGCCGGTCGTCGGCGCCGCGCACCCCCGTTGCCACGTGCAGGGCGAAGGCGGTGCTGTCATAGGAGACGTCCGTGGAGATCGACCAGGCCAGCAGGAAGGCCGTCAGCGGCCCGACGAACTGGAACGGGCCGTAGAACCCGCTCTGGCTGCCCTGGAAGAGGAACAGCACCGGCAGGAGCGGAACGACCACGAGCGCGCCGGCGTAGCGGGGATCGCGCAGCCAGTAGTACAGGGACCTCGCGGCGACGGCGGCGGCCGGTGTCGCCGGGAGCAACCCGAACAGGCCCGTGCCGCCGGTCCGCCGCTTGGATGTCCCGGCGTAGGGCGGGGTCACCAGGGCGCGCTGCAGCAGGACCTTCCACGCTAGCGCCAGCCCCGCCAGGGTGGCCGCGGCGATGAGGAATTTCACGGTCGCGGCCGCGTAGCTGCCTGCAGCCAGCTCGCCGCCGAGCGAGAACGCCGCCCCGGCCGGCGTCCAGGACAGGGCCCGGGCCAGGCCGGTCAGGAAATCGCCGGAACCGGCGATTCCCCTCGCGATGCCCGCCACGATGGGCCCCGTGAGAACGAGCGGGATGAGGAAGGCGACTGAGCTGATGTCCTTGAAGCGCCGGGAGCTTGCCAGTCCGGCCGTGGCCGTGGTCACGACCTTGGAGAGAACGATGCAGCTCAGCACGCCCAGCACGGCACCGACGAGGGCGCCGGCTGCGGCCGGCAGGCTGCGGGACCAGGTGCCCACCGTGGCGAGCGCAACGAGTGAGGTGGCGAGACCCGGTATGCCGATCAGGCCGCCGAGCGCCAGCCCGGCCAGCAGCTGCGGCATGGGCACGGCAAAGGTGGTGAACCGGGCAGGGTCCAGCGTCATGTCCGCGGCGGAGACAGCGACGGGAATGACGGCCCAGCCCAGCAGCGCCGTGGCGCCGCCCAGGACCACCACGGTCTGGGCGAGTTCAATCTCCACCCCGCGCAGGACGAACAGCCCGGCCACGCAAACAGCCACGATTCCCAGGGCATACAGGGCGCCGATCCCGAGGCCCACCAGCTGCCACGGGCTGCGCCGGACGCTGTTGCGCAGCAGGGTCAGCTTGAGCCTCAGAAGGTGCGCAACCATTCCAGCCCTTCCGTGTGGTTCCGGCCGCCCACGAGCTGCACGAAGCGGTCCTCGAGGCTGGCGCCGGCGCGGACTTCCTCCACCGTCCCGGCGGCGAGGACCCGGCCGCCGGCGACGACGGCGACGTGGTCGCACATGCGCTGGACCAGGTCCATGACGTGGCTGGAGACGATGACCGTTCCGCCCGAGGAAACGTAGCGGTCCAGGATGTCGCGGATGTTCGCCGCGGAGATCGGGTCCACCGATTCGAACGGCTCGTCGAGGACCAGCAGCCGCGGGGCGTGGATCAGCGCCGAGGCCAGCGCGATCTTCTTGGTCATGCCGGCGGAGTAGTCCACCACCAGCGTGCCGGCGTCATTGGCCAGGTCCAGGGCAGCGAGCAGTTCCGCCACCCGCGACGCCACCATCTCCCGGTCCATCCCGCGCAGCAGGCCGGCATAGGTGACCAGCTGCTCGCCGCTGAGGCGGTCGAACAGCCGGACGCCGTCGGGCAGGATCCCCATCAGCTTCTTGGCCTCCAGCGGATGCTGCCAGACGTCGACGCCGTGGACCAGCGCGGTGCCGAAGTCCGGGCGCAGCAGGCCGGTCGCCATGGACAAGGTGGTGGTCTTACCGGCGCCGTTGGGCCCGACCACCCCGTAGAAGGAGCCGGCCGGAACGTCCAGGCTGATGCCATCGACGGCGATTTTGTCGCCGAAGCGCTTGGCGAGGCCAAGCAGGGACAGGGCAGGAACCGGCGGCGACGACGGGCCGGGCGGGGCTGGCTGTCCCTGCTGGCCAGGGGGTTGGAATGTCATGACGCCAGACTAACCGCCGGACGGCGCGAAAAGGATAGTCCGCAAGGCGTACGTTTTCACTCGCGGGAACCGGCACAGCTGTTTCTGGAATGGATGCCGGTTCTGGAATGGATGCCGGTTCTAGAACGAATGCCGGGGCAGGGCGCGCTCGTACTGCGGCGGCCACGCGAGGTCATGGCCGAGCTCAAACGCGGCCCGCAGCCACCAGTGCGGATCCCGCAGGGCGGCACGGGCGATGAACACGCCGTCCGCCTGGCCGGTGGCCACCGCGTGCTCGGCCTGCCCGGCGGACGTCAGGAGTCCCACCGTGCCGGTCCTGATCCCGGTTTCGCGCCGGATCCGGGCGGAGAACCCGGTCTGGTAGCCGGGGCCCACGGGAATCTGCTGGTGGGCCACGGCCCCGCCGCTGGAAACGTCCACCAGGTCCACCCCGCGCTCGGCGGCGGCGGCGGCCATCCGGACCGAGGCCTCGGCCTCGATCCCGCCCGGCGCCCAGTCCGAGGCCGAGATCCGCAGCAGCAGGGGCATGGAGTCCGGGATGACCGCGCGGACGGCGTCCACCACGGCAAGCGTCAACCGGTTCCGGCCCGCCTCGTCCCCGCCCCAGCGGTCCGTGCGGTCGTTGACCAGCGGGCTCTGGAACTGGTGCAGCAGGTAGCCGTGCGCGCCATGGATTTCGATAGTGTCGAACCCTGCGTCGACGGCCCGCACGGCGGACGCGGCGAAATCGGCGATCACGCCGTCGATCTGCGCTTCCGTCATGGCCGACGGCGGCGCGTAGCCGTCGAATGCGCCGGTGCCAGGACCCACGGTGTCCCAGCCGCCCTCGGACGCCGGCACGCTGCCCAACTTGCCGGAGAACGGCCAGTAGGAGGACGCTTTCCGGCCGGCGTGCGCCAGCTGGGTGCCGATCTTGGTCTCCGCGGTGCCGTGGCGGTGCACGAAGGCGGTGATGCGTTCCCAGGCCGCGGCCTGGTCGTCGTTGTAGAGGCCGGCGTCGCGGGGGCTGATCCTGCCCGCGGCGTTCACGGCGTTGGCCTCGGTGAGGACCAGGGCCGCTCCCCCGGTGGCAAAGGAGCCCAGATGCATCAGGTGCCAGTCTGTGGGCACGCCCTCGCCCGTTTCCGGGTCGCAGCTGTACTGGCACATCGGCGACACCCAGCCACGGTGCTGCAGCCGCAGGGACCTCAGATCCAGCGGCGCGAAGAGTGCCGATCCCACTAGAACAGCACCCGGGCCAGCCCCTGGCGGGCCTTGGCGACGCGCTCGTCGCCGGTGCCGACGACGTCGAAGAGTTCAAGCAGCCTCACCCGGGCGGTCTCCCGTTCCGGGCCGAAGTTGCGGCCAATGAACGTCACGATCCGGCCAAGGCCGTCCTCGATGTGGCCGCCGGCGATATCCAGGTCCGCAACCCCGAGCTGGGCCTCGAGGTTGTCCGGCTCGTCGGCCGCGAGCCGGCGCAGGGCATCTGCCTCGGGCCCGGAGAGGGCCTGCAGGCGATCCATCAGTTCCACCTGCGCCAGGCCGGCCTTGGCCTCCGCGTCGGCGGGCATCTCGTTCAGGGCCTGCCGGTAGGCGGCGGCCGCGGCCGCGTAGTCGCCGGCCTCGATCGCATCGAACGCCGCCTGGTGCAGCGGCGGCAGTGGCGGCGCCTCCGGTTCCGCGCCACCCGGGCCGCCGGCGCCGATCCGTCCGGTCACGCCGTTGGCGGCCGCGACCTTGAGAAGTTCATCGAACAGGCTGCGTACCTGCTGTTCGTCCGCGCCGCCCTGGAAGAGCGGCACGGGCTGGCCCTTGACCACCGCGACGGCGGTCGGCACGGCCTGCACCTGGAACGCCTGGGCAAGTTCCGGGAACACGTCGATGTCCGCGGCCCCGAGGACCAGCCGGCCGTCGTAGCTCTCGACGATGCCTTCGAGGACGTCCACCAGCTGGCCCGAACCTGGCGAATAGGAGGCCCAGAGGGCGATCACCACAGGCACCTGGGCCGAGAGGTCCACGAGCTCCTGGAAGTTGCCCTCGGTCACATCCACGCGCAACGGCCGGCCCGCGTGTTCGGCCGGGCCGGATGCCGGTTCCGCCGGGGCACCGGCAGCACCGGCGGAGCCCGCCGGGCCGGGGGCTGCGGCGCCGGGACGGGCAGGTTCCGGAGAACTCGGAGCCGGCCGCTGTTTCAGGGCGGAGAGATCGACGGCGCCGCGCAGGTTCAGCGGGCTGGCGGCAACTGGCGGGACCGGGCGGGAAGCTGGCGTAGTCATAGCTCCACTCTAGCCATTGAAGTCCCGCCCGGCGCCACCATGCCCGCCGGCGAAGGCTACTTGAAGGACGCCCCGACCAGGCCGCGGGTGGCGGCCACGAGCTTCATCGGATCCTTGGAACCGGCCGGCGGAACATAGACAGCCACGGACTCTGCGAAGTCCAGCACCATGCCGGTGCTGGTCTCCTTGCCGCCGGCCAGGGCGGCCGCGTCGTCGCCGATGGTGAGCTTGTCCCCGTCGGCCTTCGGAGTGCCGTCGAACGAGAAGTTCAGCCGTCCCAGGACCAAGGCCCCGCCGTCAGCGGTTCGGAACACGACAGTGTTGTCCGCGGCCGCCTTGTGCGTGAAGGCGAAGGTGCCGTTGACGCCTGATTTGACGACGTCGGCCTGGTAGGCGAGGGTGTCCGCGATGTAAGGGGAGGACTGGCCTTCGACGAGCTTGTCCTTGAAGGTGGAGTCGGCCTTGGTCAGGCGGTCACCGAGCCCGGCGAGGGCTTCGTCGCCGCTGTACGAGAGCCCGGTCTTGTCCGCGGGCGCCAGCGTCTCCGTACCGGCCCGGCCGATTCCCGGGAAGGTGGCACCCGGCTGCAGCGGGGTGCTGCTGACCAGCTTGTAGTTATCCCGCGGGGACTCCTGGGTCAGGGTCAGCAGCTGCGGGACGACGTTGCCCTCGCCCTGCGTCACGGCCATGACCGAGCGCGGCCAGCTGCGCTTATTGGTGACCACCGTGGTCAGCAGCTTGGTGGAGCGGACAGGCATGCGGGCCTCGTAGGAACCGACCTGCGAGCGGATCTTGTAGTTCTGTGTGCGCACCTGGAGTTCGGACTTGGCCACCCGCGGCGCCAGCTTGGCGGCGTCCTTGGCAGCGTCTCCTGCATCGACGGCACCGGCAACCTGTTCCAGGACGCGGCGGAACTGCGCGTCCAGCAGCACCGGCGCATCGCCGGTCTGGCCCTCGCTGCCCGGAGTCGCGGCGTCGGAGGCCGGGGCACCGGAGGCGGGAGCACTGGAGGCCGGGGCACTGGGCGACGGCGCGGGCGTCTGGCTGGCCTGGGCGGCCACTGACGTTCCGGCGACGGCTGCGGCGGTCAGCACTGCCACCACGATGCCGGAACGGCGCACCGTGCCGGAGCCCTTCTTCTGGCCGGCCGCTGCTTTCTCCGGGCCTGTTTTCTCCGGCGTGGCCGGCTGCGGTGCAGTCTCGGGTGCGGGGGTGCCGGGTGCGGCAGGATCCTGGGTGCTTGCCGTCGAGCCGTTGTCCCCGCGGCGTGCCGCGGCCTTGGCCTGCGCGCGGCGGGCGAACGTGCTGCCGCCGCCGGTGCCGCCGCCGGCGCGGTTGCCTGACTTCGGCTTGAGGACCAGCAGCGCCCCGCCGGCGATGATCAGCAGGCCGCCGAGCACCATGAACGGAATGGCCCACGGCGTGGAGGTGTCGTTCGGGAAAGTCATCGTGATGGAGCCCGGGGCGGGCTTGGTGCCGTCCGCGGCGAGGAGCAGCGACCAGTCGCCGTCGGCCGGCGCGTTCCACGAGTAGTCCATTTCGCCGGTGGCGTTCTCGGTGGTGACCCAAAGATCCGATCCGGCGGGCGACGGCGCGGTAGCTTCGCCGTCGGTATGCGTCAGCTGCAGCGCCTTGCCGTCCTCGGAGACGCCGGCGACGGTGTTGTGGGCCGTCTTGCCCACCCAGGCGTCGACGTCGTCCGGCCGGCCCGCGGCCAGCAGGAAGGCCCCTTCACCCTTGACCGTAATCTTCACGGTCCCGGGGTGCAGAGTCTTCAGCTTCTCGTCGAAGACGGTCAGCGGCGCGGCGGTGCCGGTCGGAGCGGTGGCCGTAATCGTCTCCGGGGGAGCCCAGAACGTCTTCTGGCCAATCCCGGCCAGGAGTGTCAGGAGGCCAAGCAGCACCAGGGCGACTGCAGTCTTGAAACGCAAAATACTACCTATCATCAGCGGACAGTTAGCTTCAATAGTAACCATTTTGTTACCCGCGAGTCAGATCGGGGACGCGGAGGGGCACCCGGAGCGGTGCCCGCGGGGGCGTTTTTCCCCTCTGGTGACAAGCCTGCTGATAGTGTTTGCGGTGATCATCACACCAGTGCCGCCAGTGTGGCGCAGCAAGGAATTAAGGGCATTTAACGCAGTGACTGAACATACGGATTCGTCCTCCGCCGGACCAGAAGAAGCGCAGGAATCCGACGGCCAGGAACCCGGCCCCGAACAACCCGTTTCCAGTCCCCGGCCCACAACCTCCCGCCCCCGGATGGCCGCGGCAAATGTCCTGCTGTCCGCGGCCCGGCGCCTGCGCCAGCCCCTGCCCGGAGCCCAGCCGAGAATCCGCTTCGAGATGCCCCCGGAGCACGAGGCCGGGGCCGAGGAGACGTCCGCGGCCGATGCCCGCTTCGGCAGTCCGGGTCCGCGCATGTCGGCCCAGCACCCCCTGTATATGGGCTTCATGGGCACGGTCGGCGTCGGCTTCGCCCTCCTGGTCTACTGGATCGGGTCAAATACGACGCAGTTGCTCTTGTGGATCATCACGGCGCTCTTCATCACCCTGGGGCTGGACCCGGTGGTGCGCTGGCTCGAACGCCGGAATGTCCCCCGGGCCGCCGGCATCCTCCTGTCCGTGTCCACCCTGGCACTCGGAGTCGCCGCATTTTTTGCCACCCTGATCCCCACGATCGTGCAGCAGGTGACGCAAATCGTGCAGCAGGCGCCCAAGTGGGTCCAGGAGTTCATTGACTCGGAATTCTTCCGGAGCGTCGACAGCCAGTTCGGCATCCGGGACCGGATCAGCCAGGAGCTGGAGAAGTTCGTGAACAACCCGGACGCCATGGGCGGCATCTTCGGCGGTGTTGTGGGCTTCGGCTCCACCGTGGCAAACGGACTGTTCGGCGCACTGATCGTGCTGGTCCTGAGCCTGTACTTCCTCGGTGCCCTGCCCGCCATGAAGAAGTGGGGCTACCGGCTCGCGCCGCGCTCGCGCCGGGCCCGGGTTGAAGCCCTGTCCGAGGAAATCACCGGTTCGGTGGGCAACTACGTGATCGGCCAGGCCGCCGTCGCAGTGCTGAACGCCACGTTCGCGTTCATTGTGATGTCGATCATCGGCGTACCGTTCGCCACGCTGCTGGCGTTCGTGGTGGCCCTGCTGGCGTTCATCCCGCTGGTGGGCGGCATGATTGCCGGGTTCCTGGTGACAATCGTGGCACTGACCGCCGGCTGGCAGACCGCGCTTGTCTTCGCCATCTGCTATTTCGCCTACCTCCAGTTCGAGGCTTACTTCATCTCACCGCGCATCATGCAGAAAGCCGTGGCGGTGCCGGGCGCCGTCGCCGTCATCTCGGTCATCGCCGGCGGCAGCCTGCTGGGCGTCCTCGGAGCCCTGATCGCCATTCCCACCGCGGCGGCCATCATGCTGCTGGTCAAAGAAATCCTCATCGCGCGCCAGGACAGCCGCTGACAGTTCCCCCTGGCGGATTTTCGCACCGAAACAGGACAGCCGCACCGTGGTCCACGGTGCGGCTGTCCTGTTTCAGTGCGGTTTATTCTTTTGCGCCGTTGGCGGCTCAGGCGTGTGCCGTGGCGACCGGCCCGTCCCATTCCTGCGGAAGCACAGTTCCGGCGCTGCCAGATCCGGCACTGCCGGGGATGACCTCGTCCACGATTTCGTTGAGAACCCGCCCGGCGTACTTCTCCCCCACCCACAGGTGCTTGGCGCCGTCGACCCCCACCACCTGGGCCTGCGGAACCAGCGCGAACCTCGCGGCCGCAGCCGCCGGCTGCAGGTAGTCGTCGTGCTCGGGAACCAGGACCTTCAGCGGCTTGCCGGCCTCGGCCCATTCCTTCAGGTGCACGTCCGTGGCCCGGTGCAGCGGGGGCGAGAGCAGCACAGCCCCCTCGATTTCCGAGGCGACGGGCTCGGTAGCGCCGTACATCAGGGCCAGCTCGGTGCCGAAGGACCAGCCGACCAGCCACCGGTTTGGCAGGCCGCGGTCCACGGCGAACTGCACCGCGGCCTCGACGTCGAGACGCTCGCCGACGCCTTCCTCGAAGGCTCCCCCGCTGGTTCCCCGCGGCGATGAGGTGCCGCGTGTGTTGAAGCGCAGGACGGCGATTCCCGCGAGGGCGGGCAGCCGGTAGGAGGCCTTGCGGTAGACGTGCGAATCCATGAAGCCGCCGTGCGTCGGCAGCGGGTGCAGCGTGATGAGTGTTGCCTTGATTCCGCCGGTTTCCGGGACGGCGAGCTCGCCCACCAGCCGGTGCCCGTCCGACGTGCGGAGTTCGACGTTCTCGCGGCGGGCCGGCAGGACCGTGGAGGCGCGGATGGCAGTGGGAACAGAGGGCTGGGTGAAGACGTAGGACGCGGGATCAAAGCTCATGCTGACCAGCTTAGCGATACCGGTAGCTCCGCGAAGTCCAGCAGTTGCTGTGCCAGTGGCGCCGCTCGGCGAGACCCGCGGCAGCGCCAAAGAGGTGGTCCTCGGACCAGACCACCAGGTGGGCGATTCCCGGCAGCACGGCGGTGGAGCAGCCCGGGCAGATGTAGGTCTTCTCGGCGCGGCCCGCGGTGATGGGGCGGACCATCCATTCGCCGTCCGGTGCGCTCTCCCGGCGGGCGAAACCCGAGCGGGCGCGCTCCAGATCAAGTTCCGGTGCCGGGCCGTGCTTCGCTCCGGCGGCTTTGCTCTTTCCGGGGGCTGTGCCCTTGCCGGAGCCTGTCTTCGCAGAACCGGCGCGGCGGGGTCGGTTGGAACGGGGCATGCCTCCATTCTGCCCCAGTCCGGCTGCCGCCCGTTGCCGGGCCGCCAAGCCGCCGCCCGCGCAGGCGGTAGAGTTGACCGGGTGCGTTTAGTCATAGCCCGCTGCTCCGTTGATTACGTCGGCCGCCTCAAAGCCCACCTGCCGCTGGCCACCAGGCTGCTGCTGGTCAAGGCCGACGGTTCGGTCCTGGTCCATTCCGACGGCGGGTCCTACAAGCCGCTGAACTGGATGAGCCCTCCTGCGTCCCTGCGGGTCTCCACACCCGATGAGGTCGACGTCGAAGTCGGCGTCGTCGAACAGTGGACGGTCCAGTCGGCCAAGACCGATGACCGGCTCATCATCAACATCCACGAGCAGCTGCACGATACCTCCCACGAACTGGGCCAGGACCCCGGCCTGATCAAGGACGGCGTCGAGGCGGACCTGCAGCGGCTCCTGGCCGCCCAGATCGAACTGCTGGGCACCGGGTTCTCGCTGATCCGCCGGGAGTACTTCACCGCGATCGGCCCCGTGGACATCCTGGCCCGGGACGCGGATGGCGCCACCGTGGCCATTGAGCTCAAGCGCCGGGGGGACATCGACGGCGTCGAGCAGCTCACCCGGTACCTGGAACTGCTGAACCGGGACCCGCTGCTGGCCCCGGTCCGGGGAATCTTCGCGGCCCAGCAGATCAAGCCGCAGGCCAAGGTCCTCGCCAAGGACCGCGGAATCGACTGCGTGACCCTGGACTACGACGCCATGCGCGGCGTTGACGACAGCGAATCCCGGCTCTTTTAAGCACCCTGCGGCAGGCTTTCCGTGGCGGCGATTCGCGTTAAGACGTTCTTTGCACAATTTTTATGCAATTCTTCCGTTCGCCCGTTGACCTGACGCAAGTGTCATGAAATTCTTATACGAGTCTTTGTGTAGGTGTTTTTCATGCTCGCAAGACATGTTGCGAGCGTGAAGCTCCTGCCGCCACGGTCCGTGAATCCGGTTCCGTTGCCAAAGGTTCTTCTCGCAGAGTGACCAAGTCCGGTGCGAAGTGCGCCGGATTTATTCAAGATCCACAATGAGGAGAAACAAATGGCTCAGGGAACCGTCAAGTGGTTCAACGCAGAAAAGGGCTTCGGCTTCATCACCCCGGATGACTCCGATGGCGATGTCTTCGTTCACTACTCCGAGATCCAGACCGGTGGCTTCAAGACCCTCGACGAGAACCAGCGTGTTCAGTTCGAGATCGGCCAGGGCGCCAAGGGCCCCCAGGCCACCGGCGTAACGCTGGTCTAGTCTGCCGCCGGGAAGTGCTTTAGGGCATTTCCGGCACCAGGAATGATCCCCGGCATTAGTGCCGGGGATCATTTTTTTGTGCATTCTTCGGCGCGGTGTTTCAGGTCGTCCGCATTGGCCCGGTGCATTCTTCAGCCGAATTCCGCACTAACGCCGGGCACTAACCCGCAGGGCCCTGCCTAACGCACCAAAGTGCGCAGCAGCCGGGCACTTTGCCGGACGGACAACCCGGGAAGGTACGCGCGGCTCAGGGCCCGGCCCATCGCCGGCAATTGCAACGGATCCTGGTAGTAGAGGTACAGCGTGCGGTAGTCCGGTTTGAAACGCGACTTGAAGGTTGCCAGCGAGCGGAAGCCGTAGA
>Ga0207683_10001986_pt1 | contig 18105 bp, 15 predicted proteins | sample KBSM73metaG_FD_184333 | JGI IMG/M metagenome (GOLD analysis project Ga0207683, IMG submission 184333) | Miscanthus rhizosphere microbial communities from Kellogg Biological Station, Michigan, USA - KBS M7-3 metaG (SPAdes) (version 2) | ecosystem: Host-associated > Plants > Roots > Rhizosphere >... | reverse complement strand
TTCGGACAGCATCCATTGCACCGCGGCGGCGGCATGGATTGCGGTGGTGTCGTAGACCGGGAGCACATTGGCCTTCACGTCAACGGCGAGCACCAGCTCGGTGCAGCCGAGCACCACGGCTTGCACCCTCTGCTTGCCCAGCTCCGTGATCAGGGTCTTGAGCTTGCGCTGGCTGTTGCGGACTACGCGGCCGGCGGCCAACTCCTCGAAGATGATCCGGTCGACTTCCTCAATCCACGGTTGTTCGATCGGAACGAGGGTGATGCCCCTGCTTTCCAGCCGGCTGCGGACATGCGGCTCGAGCATGGTGAAGCGCGTGCCGAGCAGAGCAACCCGTTTCCGGCCATCGGCAATCAGCTGGTCGCCGGTTGCGTCGGCAATGTGGAGCATCGGAACCCCAACCTGGGGCGCGACCGCGTCATAGACCTTGTGCCCGGTGTTCGAGGTGATGATCACGCCGTCGGCGCCCGCGGTCTCAAGGCGCCTGGCCGCTTCGAGCGTGACCTGGGCAACGCCGTCCCAGTCGCCGGCCAGCTCCATCTCGGCGAAGGGCGCGAGATCGAGGCTTTCGATGATCAGCCGCGCGCTGTGGAGCCCGCCGAGCCGCTGCGCGATGCCGCGGTTCAAATGGTCGTAATAAAGCGCGGTCGACGACCAGCTCGTTCCGCCAATAATTCCCAGCTTGCGCAAGTCGATACCCCCGAAATGAGCGCGGCATTTCCGACAAGTCCGGCAACGCGACAAGCCTTGAATCGGCGATTTACCGTGACGTGAATCACTTTTGCGACGAGCGGTTAGCCCAGCGCTTTCACAATCTCCTCGGTCATCTTCTTGGCGTCGCCGAGAAGCATCATCGTGTTGTCGCGGTAGAAAAGCTCATTGTCGATGCCGGCATAGCCGACGCCGCCCATCGAGCGCTTCACGAACAGGCAGGTGCGGGCTTTCTCCACGTCGAGCACCGGCATGCCGTAGATGGGCGAGCCCTTGTCCGTCTTCGCCGCCGGGTTGGTGACGTCATTGGCGCCGATCACGTAGGCAACGTCGGTCTGCGCGAACTCGCTGTTGATGTCCTCGAGCTCGAAGACCTCGTCATAGGGCACGTTGGCCTCCGCCAGGAGGACGTTCATGTGCCCCGGCATTCGGCCGGCGACGGGGTGGATCGCATATTTGACCCGCACGCCCTGCTTCTTGAGCAGGTCGGCCATCTCGCGCACCGCATGCTGCGCCTGGGCGACGGCCATGCCGTAGCCGGGGACGATGATCACCTGCTCCGCCTGTTTCATCAGGAACGCCGCGTCCTCGGCCGAGCCGCGCTTGTAGGGCCGGTCGATCGCCGCTGCGTCGCCACCGCTCGCCACGGCACCGAAGCCGCCGGCGATGACCGAGATGAAGCTTCGGTTCATCGCCCGGCACATGATGTAGCTGAGGATCGCGCCGGAGCTTCCCACCAGCGCGCCGGTAATGATCATCGCGCTGTTGTGGAGCGTGAAGCCCATCGCCGCCGCGGCCCAGCCCGAATAGCTGTTCAGCATCGAGATCACGACTGGCATGTCGGCGCCGCCGATCGGGATGATCAGCAGGAAGCCGATCGCGAAGCTGAGGCCCATCACGGTGAAGAACACCCACGCCGCCTGGTCCTTGGTGAAGTAAGCGATGAGCCCGAGGATCGCGGCGAGCGTGCCGAGGTTGATGACATGCCGCAGCGGCAAAAGGATCGGCTTGCCCGACATGTTGCCGTTCAATTTCAGGAAGGCGATCACCGAGCCCGAGAAGGTGATCGCGCCGATGGCGACGCCGAGGCCCATCTCGATCCGGCTTTGCGGGAAGATGCTGACGATCGACGGCGAGGCGATCGGCGTGATGCGTACCGCGATCCCGAAAGCTTCCGGATTGAGGTAGGCCGCCGCACCTACGAGCACTGCCGCCATGCCAACGAGGCTGTGGAACGCCGCGACGAGCTGAGGCATCGCCGTCATCTGGATCTTGCGCGCCGTAACGAGGCCGATCCCGCCGCCGATCACAATCGCGAGCAGGATCTCGCCTATCGTCACCGGGTCCGGCATGTACGTGTCGTAAGCCGGGGCGCTTTCGAACGTGCCGACATACGGGACGTGCGTGACTAGCGTGGTCAGCACGGCGATCGCCATGCCGATCATGCCGAGACGGTTCCCACGGCGGCTGCTCTCCGGGCCCGAGAGCCCCCGCAAGGCGAGGATGAAGCAAACCCCGGAGATCAGGTAAGCGAGCAGCACCCAGTTCGGGACCGTGACGATGGAGTCGGTGTGCATCGGTCTAGCGGTCCCGCTTCTTGTACATCGCGAGCATTCGCGCGGTGACGGCAAAGCCGCCGAAGATGTTCACGCTGGCCAGGGCGACCGCGACCAGGCCAAGCCATTTCGAGCTCGCGCTCCCGGCAGCCGCGGCGGCGATTAGCGCCCCGACCACAATCACGGAGGAAATGGCGTTGGTGACGCTCATCAGCGGCGTGTGCAGCGCCGGGGTCACCGACCAGACGACGTAATAGCCGACAAAGCAGGCCAGAACGAAAATCGACAGGATCGAAATGAAGTCCATCAAGCCTCCTCAACCCCTCGAATGTTCATGAATGTTCGCAGTGACGAGCACGATCTCGAACACTTTCCAACGAAGCATTCGATCGGATTGGCGGCTGGATCGGGACACTCGGGCGAATGCATCGGGCGCAGTCATGCACAAATCGTCGCCTGTAGGACAGAGGCAAGTTGAGTTCGCCGCACCGCCGTTAATTCGAGCGCGGTTAGCGCTTTCCTAACCTTTTCGCGCGCATGCGTTGCGCGTGGCGACGAACACCCAGAGCAAGGCGGATCCAAAGCCTTGGAAGCTGTTGTTCTGGCCGGCCCTGGTCGGCCTGTTGCTGGGCGTCGTGCTCTTGAGCGATCTTGAGGATCTGCTTCGCGCCGGCCGCAACAGCCTGCACTGGCACCGGGCGAGCGGCAACATCGTCCTGGTCAAGATCGACAATGAATCGCTTCATGAGGTCGGCGGGTGGCCGTGGCCGCGGCGCTATCACGCGCAGCTTGTCGACCGACTGACGGCCGCCGGGGCGAGCCGCATCTACTTCGACCTCGCTTTTTCGGGTGCAACCAATCCCGCTGACGACAATCGGTTTGCCGTTGCTCTGGAACGGTCCGGTCGGGTCGTGCTTGGCGGCCGGACGCGCGGCGGCCCGCGCGAAGGAGCCGACGACGATTCGATGCCGATGCCGCAGTTCGCCAGGCACGCCGAGGTCGGCGCGATCGACTGGCAGTACAACTTCCAAACCGCCGTCTCTCGGGTGCCGTACCGAATGCACTCGCATGGCCGGGTCGTGCCCGCTCTTTCGACATTGCTGGCGGATCGCGAGACGAACGACGAATCCGGTTTCCTTCCCGATTATTCCATCGATCCCCAATCGATTCCGGCGGTATCGGCCGCGACTATCCTCAGTGGCAAGTTCGATCCTGCTCTTGTGCGGGGCAAGAAAGTGATCATCGGCACCGCAAGCGAAGGCCTGGGCGATCAGTATTTCGTCCCGGGCACCGGCAAGCTGGGCGGCGTCTATGTCCACGTCATTGCGGCGGAAACACTGCAGTCCAGCAAGCCCTTTTATGCAGGCTGGATGCCGCTGTACGCGGTGGCGCTCGCGGCTGCCTTTGTGGCGGTGCGCCAGCGCAGGCCGATCAAGCAAGCGGCCCTAATCGTGCCGACGGCCCTCGCCGCATTGGTCGCCCCCGCGGCGTTGGAAGCGCACAACATCGTCATCGATGTATTGCCCGCACTACTGGTGCTGGCGACGGTCGGCGGCATCCTGGTTTGGCGCCAGTTCCGCAGCCGCGGGCTTCTCAACGACACTTCTGGCCTTCCGAACCTCAATGCCCTGCGCAAGAGCCGCGACGGCCGGAAGTCGGCGATTGTCGCTGCGCGCATCCTCAACTTCGAGGAGATCGTCGCGACTCTCGCGCCGAACCAGGAGCGGCAGCTGATCGAACAGATCGTCGCTCGGCTGAACGTCGGCTCGCCGCAACGCATGCTCTATCATGGCGACGCCGGCATTTTCGCCTGGTTCGAGGACTCACGCCAACCGTTCGGCAATCATCTGGAAGCGCTGTATTCGTTGTTCCGGAACCCCGCCCGTGTCGCCGGCATGTCGATCGACCTCCAGGTGGCCTTCGGGGTCGAGGTGGGCAGCGGCCGGTCTCTCGCCAACCGCCTGGCAAGCGCGCTCGTTGCCGCTGACGAAGCCGCTCATGACGGCCTCAAGTGGAAATATCACGATCCCGAGACCCTTGAGGACGCGTCTTGGAAGCTGTCGATGCTCAGCCAGCTCGATGACGCGATCGACCGGGGCGAAGTCTGGGTCGCGTACCAACCGAAGCTCGATCTCGCGACCAAGCGCATTGTCGGAGCGGAGGCACTGGCGCGGTGGACGCATCCGGAGAAAGGACCGATCGCGGCATCGGAGTTCGTTGCCGCGGCCGAGCAGCACAACCGCATCGGGAAGCTGACCGATTTCGTGCTCGAAAAAGCCGTTGCCGCGGCCGCCGAGATCAACAAGCGCGGCGTGGATTTCGATGTTGCGGTCAACCTTTCGGCCCGCCTGCTTAGCGACAAGGGTTTCACCCTGCGCCTGTCAGCCCTCCTCGCACGGCACAGCCTCGCTCCGAAACATCTGACTCTCGAGCTCACCGAAACCGCCGCGCTTGCCGGGAGCGGCGAAGGGCTCGACATGATCGCGCGCCTCCGCGACCTCGGCATCAACATCGCCATCGACGACTATGGCACCGGCTTGTCGACGCTCGATTACCTGAAGAAGATCCCAGCAAACGAGATCAAGATCGACCAGAGCTTCGTGAAGAACATGACCGACAACCGCAGCGACCGCCTGATGGTCCAGTCGACGATCGGCCTTGCTCATTCGCTCGGCCGCCGCGTCGTCGCCGAGGGCGTCGAGCATCGCGACACCCTCGACCTGCTGATCGAAATGGATTGCGACATTGCTCAGGGCTTCGCCGTCGGCAGGCCGATGAGCATCGACAGCCTGACCAAGCGGCTGTCCACCGACCGCAAGCGCACCGCCGCCTAGCTATCCAATTCCGCCGAAGTAACGAGCCGCGATCGGGCCGATTTGGTCGCGCTTACTTTGGTTAATGGTTTGCTAACCATGTCAATTAAGGTTAATAGTCACCTCGACTGCCGAATCGCAGCGTAACAAGGGGTGACGACATGAAGAAGGTTCAGACTGGTCGCGGTTTCCTGACCTGGCTGCTCGGCGGTGGCTGGGGCGGCGGCGGCTCAAACGGCTGATCGAGCTTCCCGTCCGAGCAAGTTCGGACGGGAATTCAGATATTTACCAAGCGCTCGCCCGACGGCGGGCGCTTGTCGTTTGTGAGCCGGTACCGATCCATTTCGCGCTCTGGCCCAGGAGCCGCCTAGGCATTAGGCGGCGGCCATGCTCCGTCAGTCCAGCGCCGTCCTGCCGATTCGCGCCAAACGCCGCGGGCTGAACGAATTCACCTCCGAAGTGCGCGAATTCGTCGCCGAAAGCGGCATCGGCGAGGGTCTCCTGACACTTTTCTGCCGCCACACGTCGGCCTCGCTGCTGATCCAGGAAAACGCAGCTCCAGCCGCCGCGCGCGACCTCGAAGCGTTTTTCGAGCGCGTCGCGCCGGAGGGCGGACGCTACGAACATGAAGACGAAGGGCCGGACGACATGCCCGCGCACCTGCGCAGTGCTCTGACGGCGACTCAGTTGTCGATCCCGGTCATGGACGGCCGCCTGATGCTCGGGACGTGGCAGGGCATCTACCTGTTCGAACATCGCGCGCATCCGCAACAGCGCGAGATCGCGCTTCACCTGATCGGCGAATGAGCCTCGACCTATGGCTGCTGCGCGAAGAAGCGGCCCGGCGCCAGCGCGGCCGCGGTCACGTCGGCGACAGGCCAATCGCTGCCGGCAATCAGCGATTCGGCGATCGCGGCCATCGCCGGTGAGGTCTGCAGCCCGAACCCGCCCTGCCCCGCGAGCCAGAAGAAACCGTCGGCCTCTTCGGCGAAGCCGGCAGCGGGATGATGGTCGGGCGTAAAGGTCCTGAGGCCCGCCCAGCGGCTGTGAATCCGTTCGACCTTGACCGTCGTCCGCTCTTCCATGCGGTACGCCGCGAGCGCCACCTCGAGCTCGTCAGGCTGGGCGTCGCACGGCTCGCTCGGCACTTCGTCCATCGGCGAGGCGAACAGCCGCCCGCTCTCCGGCGCGAAATAGAGCTCGTCACCGACGGTCTTGGCGAATGGCAGGCCGTCGAGCTCGGTGCCGGGCGGTGCGTCGAAGGTGATGATCGTGCGCCGCTTGGGCTCCAGCCCGAGCGGCCTCACGCCGGCCGACTTCGCGAGCTCGTCAGCCCAGGAGCCCGCGGCATTGACGAGGATCGGCGCCGAATATCGGCCGCCGGCGCCCGTCGTCACTATCCAGACGCCGGATTCGCGATCGGTCGTCACTACACGCTGGCCCGTGTGAAGCTCGCCGCCACGCGCCCTCAACTCGCGCAAATTGCCCTGCAGCAGCGCATGCGGGTCGAGGCGGATGCCGTTTCGATCGGCGATTCCGTGATTCGCGTTCTCGCGCAGCAGCGGGCAAAGCTGGTGGACGCCCGCGGCATCGAGCCGCTCGAGCGATGCAAACTGGCTGAGCTCGGCCTGGAGCGCGTCGAGTTGCTCGAGTTCGTCGTCGCGCGCATGGACGAGCACCGGCATGCGCCGTCCAATCGGGACGTCGCTGAAGTTCGCCGGCGGGTCGTCAAAGAAGGGCCGGCTGGCCAGGGTCAGCGCCCGCACCAGGCGATCGCCGAGCGCATAATGGAGCATCGTCGCGCTTCGGCCCGACGAATGGTAGCCGACCTGCTCCTCCGCCTCGAGAACGATGACGCGCGCGTGTTTCGACAAAGCCGCGGCAGCCGACAGCCCGGCGATCCCGCCGCCGATCACCAGGATGTCGGGCGCGTGCAACGTTCAGTCGGCCGTGAGCCGCTCGTTCACGACCTTGCCGCCTCGGGTGAGACGGATCGCCTTCACGATCTCGTCGTCGTCGGGAAGGACCGGGCGCGCCTGGTCCTTGTCCCAGAACGCCGACAGGAAATTGAAGAGGTTGCGCGCGAAGAGGGCCGAGGCGTCCGCGGCGAGGGTTCGCGCGAGGTTCGATGCGCCGATGATCGTCACCCCATGCTTGACGACGGTTTCACCGCCGACCGTGCCCTCGACATTGCCTCCGGCTTCCGCCGCAAGATCGACGACGACGCTTCCGGGCCGCATCGACGCGAGTTGCGCGTCGGTAATGAGGCGCGGCGCCGGGCGTCCCGGGATCAGCGCGGTCGTGATGACGATGTCCTGCCTGGCAATATGCGAGGAAACCAGTTCCGCCTGCGCCTTCTGATATTCCGGCGACATTTCGGTGGCATAGCCGCCGGCGCCCTCGCCCTCGATCCCGGCGACATTCTCGACGAAGATCGGCTTAGCGCCGAGCGATTGGATTTGCTCTTTGGTCGCCGAGCGGACGTCGGTCGCGCTGACTTGTGCCCCCAGCCGCCGCGCGGTCGCGATCGCCTGCAGGCCGGCGACGCCGACGCCCATGATGAAGGCTTTGGCCGGGCTCACCGTCCCCGCCGCCGTCATCATCATCGGAAAGGCGCGTCCGTACGCGGCCGCGGCATCGATCACGGCCTTGTAGCCCGCAAGGTTCGACTGCGAGGAGAGCACGTCCATCGACTGGGCGCGGGTGATGCGCGGCATCCACTCCATCGCCAGCGCCTCAAGCCCGGCTTTCGCATAGGCGTCGATTGCCTCTCGCCGCCGCAGCGGATCGAGCGCGCCGACCAGGAGAACGCCCTTCTCGGCACCCTTGAGAGTCGCCGCGTCCGGGCCGCTCACCGTAAGGATGATCTCGGCTCCCTTGAGCGCGTCGGCGCGGGTGTCGACCCTGGCGCCGGCGGCTTCGAAATCACCGTCGGCGATCGACGCGTCTGCTCCGGCGCCTCGCTCCACCGAGACGGAGGCGCCAAGCGCGATGAATTTCTTGACGGTCTCGGGGATCGCGGCACAGCGCGTCTCGCCAGCGCTTTCCTTCAGAACCGCGATTTTCATGGAGCTCAAGGCCTACCAATAGGCCTTGATGATGAGCAGCCAGACCACCCCGACGACGAGGCAGACGATCGCGCCCCATTTGAACAGCTTTGTGAAGCGCTCATAGTCGTGAACGTGCGCGGACATTTCGTGACTGCCCGGGTTGGTAAGGATCGGTTCTTGTTCTTCGGCCATTTAAAACCCCTTTTGGGCATCCAAGCGTGAAGCGTCCATAACAAGGCGATCACACGTTCCCAACCCCACATCGCAGGTCGTTCAAGCAAGTCCTTAAGCTCGCCTTTACTGCTCTGGGTCTATGTTTCCGCGCATGCGTGAAGAACCGACACGTTCACTGTTGCTGCTGGATGCCAATCCGGAGGAACGCAGGCTCATCTCGGCGATTGCCGGGCGCTCCGGATGGAGCGTCGTTGGCGCCGCCGACGAAGAGATGGCGCTGGCGCTCCTCCAGGGGCCGCACGGCCGCGAGGTGCTCGCCGCGCTGCTCGGTGGCTGGGATGGTGACAAGGGCCCGCAGCTGATTGCGTCGCTTCGCGTGCACCGACCCAATTTGCCGGTCATCGTATTGTCGGATGGGGACAGCGTCTCCGTCGCCGTCGAGGCGATGCGCGCCGGAGCTTCCGATTTCCTGGTTCGCCCGGTCGCGCCCGAGCGCCTCCTGGAGGCGCTCGCGGCCAACGCGGACCGCCGCCGCGCCGCCGGTGAACTCGCGCCCGTTTCGGAGAAGCTCGCGCCGACACTCGAGCTCGAACAGCTGATCGGCGCCGCGCCCGATTTCCGGGCCGCCCTCGCCGTCGCAGCCAAGTCCGCGCGCAACCGCTTGCCCGTCCTGGTCGTCGGCGAACCGGGCACGGGCAAGGAAACGCTTGCGAGGGCAATCCACGGCGCGAGCCTTCGCGCCAAGGGCCCCCTGCTGACGCTCGACTGTAAGGCGGTGCCCGCCAACATCGTCGACAGCGAGCTGTTCGGCCACGAGAAGGGCGCCTTTCCGGGCGCGTTCGCGGCAAAGGTTGGCAAGCTCGTCCAGGCCGACGGGGGAACCCTGATCATCGATGAGATCGGCGTGTTGCCGCCGGAAACGCAGGAGCTGCTCGACCGCGTGCTCGCGACCGGCGAAGTTCGCCCGGTCGGCCTCAACGGCAGCTATTCGGTCGACGTCCGAGTCATCGCCACCAGCAGCCGCCCGCTGCCGGAGGACTTCCTGCCCGGCCTCGCCGAGCGGATCGCGGCGACGACGGTCAACCTTCCGCCGCTGCGCGAGCGTAGCGGCGATATCCCCGCCCTCGCCAGCCATTTGCTTCAGCGCCTCGCCGACCAGGCCGGGATTCGCGCACTGTCGATCGGCAATGACGCGCTCGCGGTCCTCATGCGCTACGGCTGGCCGGGCAACGTCCGCCAGCTCGCCGGCGTGCTGTTCCGCGCGACGCTGCAGTGCGACAACAGTTCGCTGACCGCGCAGGACTTCCCGCACATCGCCACGCAATCGCGCTACACCGCTCGGCAGACCGACTTCGCGTCGACGATGAGTGAGGCGCGGAGTGAGCAGGTGCTCGGGGGGGCGCCCGGCGTCACTCTGTACAGCGGCGACGGGCATTTGCGGCCCCTCGAAGAGATCGAGGCGGACATCATCCGCCTCGCCATCGGCCACTACCGCGGGCGGATGACCGAAGTCGCGCGTCGCCTCGGCATCGGCCGCTCGACCCTCTACCGCAAGCTCGGCGAGCTCGGGATCGACACGGCGGCCTAAGCGCCCTCGGCGTGGCGGCTTGGGTTTGCGTCCAACCCATTGCGGACATGAATTAGCCGCACCCCACCAAATCGGCAGCCTCGCGAGAATGCGAAGGACGGCGCGAGTGCGATTGCTGGCGTTGCAATTGCGCAAATGGGGGGCCAGCATCGGCTTGGCTGCGCCTGGGGGAGCCGGCGGTGGACAAGTTCGGCCTATTCTTCGCTTTCTACAGCCTGATCCTGGGGCTTTCGATCACCGAAATCCTGAGCGGGTTGGGGCAATTTGTGCGCTCGCATTCGCTGAACAAGCTGGGTGCGCAAACGGCGCTCCTGGCGATGTTCATCTTCATCGCGATCACCGCGACCTGGATCGACGCGTTCACGGCGTTGAAAACGGTCGAACTGGATGTCGAAAGCCTGTGGGCGCCGATCCTTGCGTCGACGGCGTTTTACCTCGCGGCGGTAATCGTGTTCCCGTCGCGCTCGGCCGATTTCGAACGCCTCGACGACTATTACCTCGAGCACAAGAGGTTAATCATTGCCCTGCTCTTCGCCGCGGAAATGCTGGTCACTTTCACCTTCCTCCCGTTCATGGTGGAAGGCTACGTCAAACGACAACCCTCGTTCTTCTTCTTTTTTCTGCCCTTCCACGTGGTGCTTAAGGGCTCTTACGTCGGCGCATTCCTGGCGAGGAGCAAGAAAGCCAATATCGCGTGGCTGACCGTGCTTATTTGCCTCCTGCTCTTCAATTACTGGAACAACGGCGCGATTCCGCAATATCTGGATCAGACATATGGCGGGCGTTGACTGCGTTTCCCTCAGCCTCACCCAGGATCCGCTTCCAGCCCCAGCACTGGCGGTCTAGATCCGCTTTCCACGCCATTGCGGACATTTTTAGCCCCTGTATGCTGGCGTTCTCGACGTTGAGTTTGTCGAGTGTTTTGGGGGCGTATGTTCATTCTAGCGTTTGTCGCTGCTGCAGCGTTCCAGGCCGCAACCCCATCAAGGACGCTCAGTGCGACCGAAGCAGGCCAGCTTGCCGTCCAAAGCCTGCATAGTCAGGCGGAGACGCGGCGCCGGATCAAGGGCTGGTCGAACGAGCAGTTGCAAGCCGAACTCACGAGGGCGGTCAGCGGCAAGACCAAGCTGATCTTCCAGGCCGGCCATGGTGTCTATGCCGAATATACCGCACCGGATGGCAACCTTCGCATGTGGTATCCGAAGAACGTCAACGTGGTGAAGGGAAGCTGGGGCGTCCGCGTGATGCGTGGAAAGGTTCGGACCTGTTTCAGCTATCGCAATGCCGTGAACCCGGTCACTCAGGTGTACGAGCCAACGGAATGCATTTTGCCCGATCAGACGCTGAGCGCCGCCAACGTGCTCCAATCCTGGGACGGCGACGTCTTCCATCTGATGGACGACAAAATCCCTTATCCCAAGGACGCGCTGGACATTCCATCGCCGCTAGTGGGCTGACGCGCACAAACTTTGCGGACGCGGCTGAGCGGACACTGTTGGCGTTACCGCAAGCTCGGCGAGCTCGGGATCGCCACGGCGTCGTAAGCGCGCCCGGCGCCGGTGCATAAGTAACGATTCTGTGTTGCAAGGACGGTGAGCTAAATTCGACGCATACGCTGGCGGCAATTACCCAACATATTGCGTTGCATTAACTTTGTATTTACTACGACGGCCTTCCTAGCGTCTTAAGGGGGGTAAAATGCGTAAGTTCCTAGTAAGCGCGGGCCTGTCGCTCGTCTTGGCCAGCCCCGCAGCGGCGACCACAACCCTGACATTCGAAGGCATTCCGGACCAGACGCCTGTCGGCGCCTTTTACGGGCCGGACTATGTCTTCTCGCCAGCGACCCTCGCCATCATCGACAGCGACGCCGGGGGCGGCGGCAATTTTGCCAATGAGCCCAGCCCGAACACGATCATGTTCTTCTTGGACGCGAACAATGCGATCCTGAACGTGACCAACGGTTTCACGGGCGGGTTCAGCTTCTTTTATTCCTCGTCGACCGCTGCGACCATCAACGTTTATGACGCCCTGAACGGGACCGGAAATATCCTCGCCAGCTTGAATCTGGCGGCCCAAGGATTCGATAATTGCACAGGCGATCCGACGGGATCCTTCTGCAACTGGACTCCGATCGGCGTGAACTTCGCCGGCACCGCTTTTTCGATCAATTTCGGCGGTACCGCGAACCAGACCGGCTATGACAACATCACCTTCGGATCTGCGACGCCCGGCGGCGGCGCAGTCCCCGAGCCCGGCACCTGGGCGATGATGTTGCTCGGGTTCGCGGGTGTTGGCGTCGCCCTGCGCCGCCGCCGCTCCAGAGCGCGCGCTATCGCCTAGGCGTCAGCGCCTGGTCGCGAAGGCCGCGCCACACGCGCAAGGCCTGGACCGTCTCGAACACGTCGTGGACGCGGACGATCTGGGCTCCTTGCTCAATCGCTTTCGTTGCCAGGGCTATGCTTCCGCCGATGCGCTTGTCGGCCGCCGCCTCGTGTGAGAGCGCGCCAATGGTCCGCTTGCGGCTGGCGCCGACGACCAATGGACAGCCTAAAGAGTGGAACAGCGCGAGGCCGTTCATCAGCTCGAGATTATGGCCAACATTCTTGCCGAAACCAAAGCCCGGATCGACGAGGATGTGCTCGCGCTTCACGCCAGCTTCCACCGCGGCCGCGATCCGCGCCTCGAGCCATAGATAGACCTCGACCAGCACGTCGTCGTAGCGCGGATCCTCCTGCATCACCTCGGGCGCGCCCTGGTGATGCATCAGCACCACGGGGACGTTGACGGCGGCCGCGACTTCCGCCGATCGTGCGTCATAGGTCAGCGCCGAGACGTCGTTGATCATCCGGGCGCCGGCTTCGACCGCCGCCGTCATGACGTCCGCCTTGCGCGTGTCGCACGACACAGCAGTGCCGACCGCGGCGAGCTGGCGGATCACCGGCGCGACACGCTCGATCTCATCTCCCTCCCAGATCGAGCGCGCACCGGGGCGGGTCGATTCCCCCCCGACGTCAATGATCGCGGCGCCTTCAGCAGCCATCCTGGCTCCAGCTTCGGCGGCAGCATTCGCATCGACGAACTGGCCGCCGTCGGAGAAACTGTCCGGCGTCGCGTTGATGATTCCCATCAGCTGCGGCTGATCGAGGCGAATCGTCCGGTCGCCAATCTGCAGCGGCGGCCGCGACGCGACCAACGCGTTCCATTGCGCGGCCATGTCATCGTCGAAGCGGCTCTCGATCCCCGCGACCGGCGCGAGTTCGGTCGAAACGCGACGATTGCCCTCGACCCGGATCAGCTCGACGGCGGAGAACCAGCTCATCCCGCCGGCGAGCCGCGCCACCTTTCCGTCGTGGCCGAAGGGCGAATCGACGAAGGCGGTGGGCCTGAGGAGAGTACGGTTCATTCAGCCGTCATTGCGAGGAGCGAAGCGACGAAGCAATCCAGCTGGATCGCGTCGCTACGCTCGCGACGACGAAAGATGCTGTTGGCGCAAGGCGTCGAGCAGTGTCAGCGAGCCGCCGTCGGTGACATGCCAAAAGGTCCAGCCGTTGCACGATGGCGCACCCTGGAGCGCGGCGCCGACCTTGTGGATCGAGCCGGCATGACTGCCGCAGGCGATCGATCCGTCGGCACGCACCATCGCATTCCAGCGCCGCTTTGCATCGGTCAGAACCGTCCCCGCTGGAACAAGTCCGCTCTCGACCAGCACGCCGAAGGCGACCCGGGGCGCCGAACGGCTTTCCGTCATCATGGTCATCGCGCTTTCGTCGAGTGGAAGCGTCGAATCGATCCGTTCGCGCGCAACTTTCACATAGCTTGGCTCGCGCTCGATCCCGATCCAGCGGCGACCAAGCCGCCGCGCAACCGCGCCCGTGGTCCCAGTGCCGAAGAAGGGGTCGAGCACGACGTCGCCGGGCTTCGTGCAGGCGAGCAGGATCCGGTACAACAAGGCCTCGGGCTTCTGGGTCGGATGAGCTTTCGAGCCGTCCTCGCCCTTCAGCCGTTCCGGTCCGGCGCAGATCGGCAGCAGCCAGTCCGAGCGCATCTGGAGGTCGTCGTTCAACGCCTTCATCGCGCGGTAGTTGAAGGTGTAGCGCGCCTTCTCGCTCTTCGAGCACCAGATCAGGGTCTCGTGGGCGTTGGTGAAACGGGTGCCGCGGAAGTTCGGCATCGGGTTGGTCTTGCGCCAGACGATGTCGTTGAGGATCCAGAAGTCGGCGTCCTGGAGCAAAGCTCCGACCCGGTAGATGTTGTGATAGCTGCCGATCACCCAGATCGTGCCGTCGTCCTTGAGGATCCGGCGCGCTTGCTCGAGCCAGTCGCGGGTGAAGCCGTCATACGTCGCGAGACTATCGAACTTGTCCCAATCGTCATCGCAGGCATCGACTTTGCCGCCCTCCGGCCGGAACAAATCGCCGCCGAGTTGGAGGTTGTAGGGCGGGTCGGCGAAGATCATGTCCACCGACTTGTCCGGCAAGCGCGCCATCTCCGCGATGCAGTCGCCTTGCAGGATCGTGTCGAGCGGAAGCTCGCGCTTCGCGGCCTTCGCCGGGCGAAACGAGGCCGGCTGCTCCGCAATGCGGGCGATGAGATTCATTGACCGTCTGCCCCCTCGAATTGACGCGCGAGGGTGAGTCAGCCTGGACTCGCGGTCAAGCAATCAAGGGTTAACGCCCCTCCTTGGGACGCAATTCGTCAGGCCGCCGGGCGGACGGGCTCCACAAGATGTTGAGTCAGAACCTCCGGCGCGGACTCAATCTGTGGGGGGTGTGACTCGAAGGACTCGCCTTCGACAATTTCGAAGCTGAGCTCTGGCTGGGCGTCCCGTTCGGCAATCGCGCGGACCAGGCCGAAGCTCCTGCGGTGCAGCGGCGTCAGCCCCAAATCATTGATCGCCCGGCGGTGATCGGGGGTTGGATAGCCGCGGTTATGCTCCCATCCGTAGCCCGGATATTGTTCGGCGTAGTCGACCATCATCCGGTCGCGCGTGACCTTGGCGATGATCGACGCGGCGGCGATGGAGCGGCATTTCGCGTCGCCATCGACGATCGCCCTCGACGGCCGCTGCCAGCGCGGAGTCGCATTGCCGTCGACCAGCACCCAGGCCGGCTCAAGCCCGAGCGCCTCGACCGCGCGGGTCATCGCCAGCATCCGCGCCCAATAGATGTTGATCTGGTCGATCTCCTCGACGGTCGCGATGCCGACGCCCCAGGCCGAGCATTTGACGAGGCGCGCGTAGATCGACTCGCGCTTTTCGATCGGGAGGTTCTTCGAATCGTCGATTCCGCGCGGGAATTTGTCGCGGTCGAGGATGCAGGCGGCGGCCACCACGGGGCCGGCGAGCGGAGCGCAGCCCGCCTCGTCAACGCCGGCGAGCGGCTGCGGGAATTCGAGCTCTAATCTGAAGGAACAGCGCCGCGGCATCGAGTCGCGACGCTACGCCAACTTCAAATCGTCATTCCAGCGAAAGCTGGAATCCGCCTTTTCTTTCTTGTGGATAGCGCCGTCCAGAACGTGGATCCCGGCTCAAGGCCGGGATGACGGCTCTGTGGTCCGCCACGGCGGGAAGCGGCGGCTCTCTCCGGCGTGGTAGAAGAAGATGATGTTGCCGTCGGGGTCGCGCAGCCGGGCTTCGCGCCACATCCACGGCTGGTTGCGCGGACCATGCTCGAACGCGATTCCGCTTCGCGCCAGCTTCTCGACGCGTTCGTCGAGGTCATCGCACTCGAGATAGATGGCGGTGGTCGCGATGATCTTCTCGTCGGGGTCGATCTGAACCGACAGGGTGACTCCGCCCGCGGTTTCGAACCGCGCGTATCCGGTCTCGGGACTGGCGACGATCTGCTTGAGGCCAAGACGGCGGTAGAAATCGATCGACCGCTCATAATTGGTGCCGGTCACCGTCACCTGGTTGAGGCGCGGCCCCGCGCCGACATCGAGGCGAACTTGCGCATGACCGAGCGGTCCGGTGCCCTCCCCCAGCCCTGGCGCGTCGCGCAAGGCCACGCGCACGAAATCGCGCGCTCGCGAGACCGCATCGGCAAGGGTCGAGCCTCCGGCGAGGAAGAAGGCGATCGCGCTTGCCAGCGTGCAGCCGGTGCCGTGGGTGCTCGTCGTGACGATCCGCTGTCCCTGCCAGCTGGTCATATTGTCGGTCTCGATCAGCGCATCGGCCAGAGCGTCGCCCTCTTCGTGACCGCCCTTGATCAAGACCGCGCAGCCATGCTCGCCGACGAGGTGGAGGGCGGCCGACACCGGGTCGTCCTCCGACGTCAGGCGCTTGAGCTCGGGAAGATTGGGCGTGGCGATCGTCGCGACGTCCATCAGCCTGCCGAAGGCCGCGATGGTCGGCTCATCGGCGAGGGCTGCCCCGCTGCTCGCGACCATGACGGGATCGAACACGATGGGGATTCCGGGCTGCTCGGCTTTCAGCCGCTCGAGCCGCTTGGCGACCTGTTCGGCCGCAAAGGCGCCGCCGATCATGCCGATTTTTACCGCGTCGACTCCGATATCGCCGATAACCGCTTCGATTTGCGCGAGAATCATTTCGGCGGGGACCGGATGAACGGCGCTGACGCCGACCGTGTTCTGAGCGGTGACCGCGGTCACCGCCGTCATCGGGTGGCCGCCGAGCATGGTCACGGTCTTGATATCGGCCTGAATCCCGGCGCCGCCGCCGGAATCCGAGCCGGCAATGATCAAGATCCGAGCCGTCGGCGTCACGCTACCCGCCTTCGACCCCTGTCTTGGGGCGAAGTTGTCCATGTGCACGGCTTCGTCGTTTGGGCGACAAATACAAAGAAAAGGTTCACGCCGAGGCCTGGACGGCCTCGCAGATGTCGTCGACTAGCCGCTGGACGAGCGCCGGATCGTCCCCTTCGGCCATTACCCGGATCAGTGGCTCGGTCCCCGATTTGCGGATCACCAGCCGGCCGCGACCCGCGAGCTCGGCCTCTGCTGCGGCAATGCGCTTCCTCACGAGGTCCGCTTCGAGTGGCTCCGTGCCGCCGTTGAAGCGCACATTCTTGAGGAGCTGCGGAAGGGGCTCGAACTGGCGTAGGAGCTCGCTCGCGGGCTTCTGCGCTTCGACCAGCGCCGCAAGCACCTGAAGGCCCGCGACGAGCCCGTCGCCGGTGGTTGCATGGTCGGCAAGGATGATGTGTCCCGACTGCTCGCCGCCGACATTGCAGCCCGTCTTTCGCATCTCCTCGAGCACGTAACGGTCCCCAACTTTGGTCCGGAGCAGCTTGAGCCCAGCTTCGCCCAGTTTCCGCTCAAGCCCGAGATTGGACATGACGGTAGCCACGATCGCATCGCCCTTGAGCGCGCCGCGCGCCTGCAGCCCAAGCGCGATCAGCGCCATCAGCTGGTCGCCGTCGACCATCTCGCCTTTCTCATCGACGACGATCAGCCGGTCGGCATCGCCATCAAGCGCAATGCCGATGTCGGCTCCGCTCGCGACGACGGTTTGCTGAAGAAGATCGGGATGAGTCGAGCCGCATTCGTCATTGATGTTGAGGCCGTTGGGGAGGACGCCCAGCGGAATCACCTCAGCCCCAAGTTCCCACAAGGCGTCGGGCGCAACGTGATAGGCGGCGCCATTGGCGCAATCGAGCACGACCTTGAGCCCGTCGAGGCGAAGATGCTCGGGGAAGGTATCCTTGGCGAACTGGACATAGCGCCCGCGCGCGTCATCGATCCGCCGCGCGCGCCCGACCAGCTCGGCCCTGGCGAGCTTCGGCTCCTTTTCGAGCCGCCGCTCAATCGCATGCTCATCTTCATCGCTGAGCTTGTAGCCATCGGGCCCGAACAGCTTGATGCCATTGTCGGCGAACGGGTTGTGGGATGCGGAGATCATTACGCCGAGGTCGGCCCGCATCGAGCGGGTCAGCATCGCGACGGCGGGCGTCGGCATCGGCCCCAGCAGCACCACGTCCATGCCGACGCTGGTGAAGCCGGCGACCATCGCCGATTCCATCATGTATCCGGAAAGGCGCGTGTCCTTGCCGATCACCACGCGGTGGCGGTGGTCACCGCGAAGGAAATGGGTGCCGGCGGCCTGGCCGACTCGAAGCGCGGTCTCAGCCGTCATCGGCTCGATGTTGGTCGTGCCGCGGATACCGTCGGTGCCGAAGAATTTGCGCGTCATGCGGCGCGTTTTAGCGCGCTTATCCGATCCAGCGCCAGATTCCTGCCGGAATGGGGTGAGCCCA
>Ga0207683_10001985_pt1 | contig 18106 bp, 15 predicted proteins | sample KBSM73metaG_FD_184333 | JGI IMG/M metagenome (GOLD analysis project Ga0207683, IMG submission 184333) | Miscanthus rhizosphere microbial communities from Kellogg Biological Station, Michigan, USA - KBS M7-3 metaG (SPAdes) (version 2) | ecosystem: Host-associated > Plants > Roots > Rhizosphere >... | reverse complement strand
AGCCCGGTGCCGTCGAGAGATTGGGTTCCTCGGTGATCTGAATCTTGGCTAACTGCTTGCCGTATCGCCGGATGTGTCCGCGGATGAAGCTGAGCCATTCCGTCAGGTCTTCGCCGGAATCGCGAAAACACAGCACGAGGTCGAGTTGTCTGCCGCCGCGGAGATACTGCGTCACGTCCACGGGATGGTCGCTGTAGGCGGCGCTCAAAGACGAGCGGTTGAAGTGCTTATAGACGCGTACCAGCAATGGCCGTCCGTCAGCCTGCAGCCGGTCCAGCGCTAGTTGGACCTGTAATGGGACATCGGGCGGCCCCTCGGTCAAACCCGTTTGCGTGCCAGCTACTCCGCCTGGGTAGATGCCAAAGGTCAGTCGAGGCGTGTCGCCAGGCTGATTCATCAAAAAACTCCGGACCTATCTACATCAAGAACCATCAACAAGGCATGAAACTGAATTCCCGCGGATATTATTTCTACTTGCTCACTCGCGGCCAGCACTTGCCACCTGCCGAGCAAACGAGTCGGCGTCGTTGTCGTGCCTGGCATTCACATAGCCGTCTCGGCAGTTGGCGTGCGCGACGCCACCAAAGCGGATGCCAAGGTAGTTGAACGTATCGCGAAACGCATTCATGAAGGATGCCGGAGGCTCTTCATAGATCGACGTGCACACCACATATGCCCGCTTCCCCCGCAATCGGCGGCCCTCGTTCAGAAGGTCCGGAAGCTCGAGAAAATCCGAGATCCGATCGAGGAACACTTTCATCGCCGGAGCTACGGCGTACCAATATACCGGCGTGGCGAAAACCAACTGATCAAACTCCAATACGCGTTTCATCAGTGGCTCAAAGTCGTCGTTCCGATTTCGGTGCTCGTAGTCGTACGCCGACATCCGGACTTCGGAGAGGTCAACGACTTCGAATTTCAGGTTCGTGGCAATGCGATCCACGAATTTGCCGGTGTTCCCGTGGCGACGGGAGCTTGCGAACAAGGCGATGGCGTTGAACACGGGCGGGCCTAACGGTTGTGTCAGCCGCGGCGCGCGATGCCGCTCGGGCTTGGGAGCGAGATGTCAGATGGCACTGGGACTTTTGACATGATGGAGCAGCGATGCCCGTGCCACGTCATCTCTTCAAAGGTGCTCCACCCGAGACGCTCATATAGTGCTTCCTGGCCATGCGTGAAGAGATACAACCTGGCTACGCCTTGACCGTGAGCCTTGTCTTCCACAACCCGGCATAGAGCAGAGGCAATTCCGCGTCCACGATAGGCCGGCAACACAAAGACACCGCCGAGCCATGGGCCGAGATCCTCGCGACCTTCAAGATCGAACTTTCGAAGCGCGGCAGTGCCCAGTGCCGTAGCGCCGTCATGAGCGACCCAGGCGATTGGCAATGCGTCCCGGTTCAGATGCGCCTTGAATTTTGCAGCCCGTTCAGCCGCAGTTTGATCGGGGAAAATGTACGACCAATGCTCGAGGAGGGCTGGGATCAGCTGCGTGGCAAGCTCCGGGCATTCTGCCAGGTAGCTAATGCGCATGCGGCGATCTGTCCGCAGGAACACCGGTGGCTCCCACACAGGTGCAGTTCAAGGCCAAGGCCACGCACCAGGCAGCGTGGCCGGTAACGCAGATCAACGCCAGTGCCTTGGCCGGCATTGAAACCTGGCAGCGCACGATGGCCGCCGCCGGTATGGGGAACGCAATGTCGTATACGGCGCTGCAGAGGCCCATGGCCACGAGTTTTGCGCCAGCCGCCATTGCCGTGAGGAAAAGAATCGCCCCAAGCAATTCCAGGACGGCCGTCATCTCCATGGCCAAAAAGATCTCAGGACCCGCGGCCAAGGCAATTGCCATGGCGATGACCGCTTGCAGCAACGCCATACGACGCCCACTGCTCGCGATCGGGTCGTACCGCGACGGCCAGATGAGTTCGAGAAAGGTTTGCCACTGGTTCCGCATAGCCGCCTTGAGCTCGGCGCCGCGCACGCCGACGTACGAGCTGGGCACTCGAGCAGGCACAAGAATACACGCGGGCCATGCCTTGCGCACAAGCCGCGATATCTCAGGGACTTGAGCCCCTAGCTAGTCTCAGGTGGTTCCACAGAGTCGCCCGCTACAGATTGTCGCAGGTGTCTGGGAGTTAGCGTCGATGCGCCGATTGAATGCGGCGCGTTCAATACGGAACCATTTTCTACACCCAGGCCCATACGTTTCGCATGCAAAAGATTCTCACAACCGTGCTCGCACTCGCCTGCGGGCTGAATGTCGCCATTTCTCAGGCCCAAACATCCGAGGAGCCGCTCGAAGAAATCACCGTTACGGGCGAATTCGCGGGACCTGGCATGTGGCAGGTCACGCACCCTGACCATCCGGGCCATACGCTCTGGATCGTCGGTGAACCTCCTCTACTGCCCAAGGGCATGCGCTTTCGTTCGCAGCAGGTGGCGCGCGTGGCGTCGCAATCGCAGGAACTCCTCATGCCGGCAGGGTCCGCGCTGAAACCCGACGAGAAGGTTGGCGTGTTCCGCATGCTCACCTTGCTACCGGCGGCGCTGAAGTTGCGCAAGAATCCCGACAAAGCCACCTTGCATGAACTGATCCCGCCCGACGTATACGCGCGCTGGCTGGTGCAAAAGAAACGCTACCTCGGTCGCGACTCAGGCGTGGAAAAAATGCGGCCCTTCCTGGTGGCCGAAAAACTGCGCAATGCGGCGATCGAGAAATTGCAGGTCGGCTATAGCGGGTCTTGGCCAGAAGTCTGGGAGCACGTGCGGACGAAGAAGATTCCCGTTACGAACCCCACCCTCGAGTTCACTTTCAAGACGGATGATCTGCGTGGCCAGATCAAGGCGTTCTCGCGCCAGAAGCTCGCCGACGAGGAATGTTTCGCGCGGACCGTCGAGCTCACCGAGGCGCTGTCAAACAAACAGGTGGAAGACGCCCGCGCCCGCGCGTGGGCCACGGGCGATCTCGCCAAACTTACGGAATTGCCGCCGTTGCCGAATCCCGACCCTTCATGCGACCAGGCCATCGTGAATGCGCTGGCGATGACCACAGAGGTCCCCACCGATCTGCTCGAGCAGATGAACGGATTGTGGTTTGCTGCGGCAGGCAACGCATTGACGAAGAATGAGAGCACGCTTGCCTTCGTGCCGATGAGCACTCTGCTCGGGGATCAGGGCTATCTCGAAAGTCTGCGCAAGCGCGGCTACGAAATCCTGGCGCCTGGCTAGCATCGAGAAGCCCTGAATGGACGACTAGATGATGCGCAGCGTAATGGCCTTGAGTACAGCGCGCGTGCGATCGCGCGTGTCGAGCTTCTCCAGGATGTCTGAGACGTAATTCTTGACGGTGCCTTCGGCGAGATACAGCGAGCGGCCGATCTCCTTGTTGGAATAGCCGCCGGCGAGCAGCCGCAGGATGGCGACTTCACGTTCGGTGAAGAGTTCTTTCGGAGCAGACGTCTCGCGATAGGCGTAGCGCTCTCGCACAGGATCCGTCGCGACTGGCTGCAGCAGTGATTCACCGCGCTGCACCTGCAGGATGCCCTGCCGCAGATCCTCGGGCGCGGCATCCTTGAGCAGGAAGCCCTGGGCGCCCGCTTCAACCGCTTCGAGCAATACGGCGCTGTCATCGAAGGTGGTGAGCAGGATCATGGGTGTGCGATCGCCGCGCGCACGCAGCGCGCGCAACGCCTCGATGCCGGACAATGCAGGCATGCGCACGTCGGAGACGATCACGTCAACCGTCGCCGTCGCGAGCTTGTCGATGAGCTCGCGGCCGTCGGCGGCTTCAACCGCGATTTCGATGTCGAGACTGCGCAGCACGAGCTTGAGCCCTTCGCGCACCAGGGCCTGATCGTCGGCAAGGGCGATTCGGACGGTGGTCATCAGGAAATGGGCGCCGTGATGGCGAGCGCGACGCCTCCGCCGCTCGCCGGCAAGACGTCGAGCGTGCCGCCCACGGCGTCGAGCCGTTCGCGCATGCCCTGGAGGCCGAACCCTTCGCGCAGCGGCATGATGCCACGGCCGTCGTCGCGAATAGATAGTCGAACCATGTCACCTTCGCGTCGCAGGTCTATCCAGGCGTTGTCAGCATGCGCGTGGCGCACGATGTTGGTCAGCCCCTCCTGCACGACACGCAAAAGCGTTTCGGCCTGGGCGACACTGTCGACGCGCGCATCGTCGGCCACTGTCAGGTGGATGCGAGGCGATGGCAGGGGGACGATCAGCTGCGTCAGCGCCTGGCGCAGATCGAGGCCATCGTGCTGGCGGATCTGCGCGACCACACCGCGGATATCGTCGAGCAGCTCGGTGGCGAGCTGTGAGACCACTTTGATCGAAGGCTGAACGGCCGCGTCGCCGGCTCGTTCGAGCGCCGTCAGATTGAGTTTCAGTGCAGTCAGTTTGTGGCCCGCCACGTCGTGCAGCTCGCGCGCCAGTCGCAGGCGTTCGCGATCGCGCGCGCTTTCCTCGAGCAGCGAACGCGTGGCGAGCAGGTGCGCGTTGGTCTGCTGGAGCTCAGCGGCGGTACGTTCGGCGCGTTTCGCGTACCAGGCCGTGAGCGCCGCGAACAATTGAAATCCCAGATACACGAGCAGGAATCGCCACGCGTGTGACATTTTCCAGACCACGGCGGCGATGAACCACAGTGCCGTGTTGAACGCGAGACCGACCGTGATGAGCATCGGCGCGCGCATCAGCATCGCGCAGTCCGCGATGAACACGATGGCGAGTATCGGCGCCATGTTGCGCGGCCAGACCACGCACAGCGCCAGCGTCGCCAGCCCTTCCACCGCGAGGAGGGGGTAGTCGCTCCAGTGAGGACCGCTCGGACGCACCAGGGTTTTCACGACGAACGCGGCGAGAAAAATCACCATCGCCGCGATCGAGGTGGCGTTATTGCCCTCCGGGAACGCCTGCGGCGGCGAATCGACCAGGACGATGAACACGGCTATCCACGTGGCGTACGCCGCGATGTTCATGGGCTCGAACAGGGCTCGAAGGTGGCGCAGCGTGGGACTCATGCGTGCAGCTTCGCTTTCGCCGATCTCAACCACAAGCCTTCATGCAGCGGATATGACTTTCGTCACCTCGGCAGATGACGAACGGCACTGAGCCGCGGCCGCCGGACGCAGCACACTGGCCTCGACCCAACTCAACCGAGGACTTCCCATGAAAACTCTGCTGATCGTCCCGAGCTTCGCTGCGCTGTGCTTCCTGGCGACCGCTGCCCATGCCGGTGAGCTGACCGTGACCATCACCGATATCCGCGCGGCTCAAGGCTCGTTGATGCTCTCGCTGGTCGACTCCGACGCCGCGTGGAACAGTCAGGCGAAGCCTGTTGCTGCCAGGAAAGTCGCCGCCGAAAAGGGTGAAATGCAGTTCAAGTTCAGCGATCTGCCGGCGGGCGTCTATGCGGTGCAGGTCATGCATGACGAGAACGACAACAGCAAGCTCGACACCAACTTTCTCGGTATTCCCTCCGAGGGTTATGGGTTCAGCAACAACCCGAACGTGATGCGCCGCGCGACCTTCGACGAGGCGCGCTTCGAGTTGAAGTCCGACGCCGCGATCACCATCCGTCTGCGTTGAGGTGTGCCATGCGACGACGTTCTTTCATGCAGGGATTGCTGGTCGCGGCCGCGACGGGCGCTACACCCGGGCTGCTGCGCGCCGAAACGCGCTCTCTCACGGGTCCGGAAGCCTTCGCCGCCGGGCTCGCGCGCGAGCCCTGGCTCGTGGGCTGGAAGTCGGTGGGCGTCGAGACTCTAGGTCCCACCGAGGCAACCATCGAAGGACGCTGGCCCAGTAGTTTGACGGGCGCGTTGTACCGCAATGGCCCGGCGTGGTTCGAGCGCGCGGGCTTGCGTTACCAGCACTGGTTCGACGGCGATGGCATGCTGCAGGCCTGGCGCTTCCGTGACGGCCGGGTGTCGCATACCGGCCGCATGGTCAATACGCTCAAGTTCGCGCACGAAGCCCGGGCCGGACGCTTTGAAATCCACGCTGCCGGCACGAACATCCCGAACGCATTGCCGTTTCGCAACAACGACGACATGAACACCGCCAACACGGCGGTCGTAAAGCTCGGCGATCGCGTATTTGCCTTGTGGGAGGCGGGATCCGCCTACGAGGTCGATCCCGACACGCTGGCCACCCGCGGCCCAACTACCTGGCGCAGCGATCTGGTTGCCGCGCCGTTCTCCGCCCACCCGCTGCAGGAGACGGACGGCAGCGCCTGGAACTTCGGCTCGCTGGACTTCTTCGCAGCTACCGGCGTGTTGATCTGGCGCATCGGTGCCGACGGCACGCTCGCGCGCACCGCCGTGCTCGAATCGCACGAGCCTGGCTATCTGCACAGTTTTGCCATGACCCGCAAATACCTGGTGTTCGTGTTCACGCCGTACCGCATGGGCGAGGGCGGGGCATTTTTCGAGCGCATGCGGTTCGCGCCCGATCTACCCTGCCGCATCGCGCTCGTGCCGAAAGACGCGCTCGACGCGCCGCGCTGGTTCGAGGCGCCGTTCGCGGCGGTGTACCACTTCGCCGATGCCTATGAGCATGGCGGTGAAGTCGTGGTGCAGGCGGCATGGCACACCGACGTCGATGAGGCGCGGTCGCCCATGATGGCCGCGATGCGCGGCGAACGCGGGTCGGAGAAGGGCGGTACGGAGCTCGTCAGCCTGCGGCTCGACCTTGCGCGCAACACCGCGCGCTGGGAGAGGCACGGCATCAGCAGTTTCGAATTCCCGACGTTCGACGCGCGGACCCCGGGCGATGAGCCGGCGTTGTTGTTTGCGCCCACGTCGGTGGCGCCAGCCTCCGCGCCGTACTTCAACGCCATCGCGAGTATCGACACGCGTGCCAATCGCACCCGCGTGCATCGTTACGGCGCCGACGTCATGGCCGAGGAACACCGATTCGTGCCGCGGCCGGGATCGAGCACGCCCGGCGACGGGTGGTTAGTCGGTACGCTCCTCGACTTCAAACGCGGACGCAGTGGCGTCGCCGTCCTCGACGCGAAGCACGTAGATAGAGGTCCCGTGGCGACCGCGTGGGTACCCTACACCGTACCCCTCGGCTTCCACGGTTGGTTCGCCGGATAATGGGGACATTCCTCGTTTCCTAGCAAACGGGGACACCCCTCGATTGGATTGCACCACGTCCCCATTTGCTAGGAAACGAGGAATGTCCCCATTTACCGTCTCCGCCTACAAGGCGTCCGAGTTCGACACGAATGCGATATGCGTCCCATCCGGCGACCACGACGGCACGTTGATCGTGCCCTGGCCACCGTAGACATACGCAATCACCTTCGGCGGTGCGCTTCCATCCACCGGCATGAGGCGGATCAGGCAGTGCTTGTAGTACGGGTGGTTAGACGGCTCGACGTCCAGCCCGTACGAGATGATCGTGATCCACTTGCCGTCGGGCGAGAAGTGCGGGAACCAGTCGTTGAACTTGGCATCGTTGGTGACGCGCTCCTGGTTCTTGCCGTCGAGGTCCATGCGCCAGATCTGCATCGTTCCCGAACGCGTGGAATTGAAGTAGATCTTCTTGCCGTCGGGGCTGACTTCCGGGCCGTCGTCGAGGCCCGGTGAGTTGGTGAGGTTGATTTCCTTGCCACTGCCGTCCGATGCGGCCTTGTAGATGTCGTATTCGTCCGTGGTCGCTCCCTTGGGCTTGCGCCCGCCGGTGTATACCAGCCACTTGGCATCGGGCGTCCAGCCGTGCATGTAGCTCGGCGTCAACGGCGTGATGCGCTTGGGCACGCCGCCGCGCGTCGGCATCGTGAAGATCGTGGACTGGCCGGCATCCGTGCTCTGGTCGCTGATCGCGAGCTGCGTTCCGTCGAACGACAGCACGTGGTCGTTGTTGTTGCGAATCGCGAAGCCCGTGTCGACCAGCGAAGGCGTGCGCGTCGCGAGGTCGAACTTCCACAGTCGCCCGCGCGTGGCGGGATCGCCGCCGCTGGCGTTGTACAGCAGCGCGGAGCCGTCGGGCAACCAGTTAGGCGCCTCGAAGGGCACGCGCGACGTGTAGTACACGTTGCGATGGCCGCTCGTCACGTTCATCACTTCGAGCCGGCTGCCGATGTAGTCGCGATACGGCTGGAATCCGACTTTGACGGGCTTGATCACACGCACGTGTCTGAAGACTACGGTCTCCTTCACGTCGGGGTTGTGCGAGGAGAGGAACAGGCCGACATAGGCATCTTCGGGGACGTTCGGCACGTCCTTGATCTCTGCAACCTCGAAGGGTTCGCCGAATCTTGCGGCCGAGAAAATGAACACATTGCCGCGACGCTCGAGCTGGATGACGTTCGCGCCCTTGGCGGCCGGCATTTCGGTCTGCGCCGTGTCTTCGCCCTTCGCCTTGCGGAACTGCAGCGATGCGAGGCCGTCGCCATGCAAGGCGCCGTCGACATACGCCGAATCGAAATCCGCGATCGAGGTGCGCACCATGATGCCGGCCTTGCGGTGCGGATCCACGCCTTTGCCCTGGAATTCCACCTGTGCCTGCACGATGAAGTCGCCTTTCATGCGGCGATAGGCGAACTGGAATTCATCGCGCTTCGCCCAGATGTTCACACCGCCCGCGCTGAGCGTGTAGACCTGCGATGCGGCGTTCCAGGTGGCATAACCCGCGATCTTGGGCGAGCCCACGTCCACGTGTGCTTCGAAGTCGCCGAGCGACCCGCCATTGGGTGAGGCGATGAGCAGCGCGGGCCATGCCAGCGCCGCTAACAACATTCCGGACTTTTTCACGTTTCCCCCTTTCGGAACTTCACGATTCGCCAATTGTTACAGGGAAATGAGGAATGTCCCCACCTCCCCGACTTTGGTCTAGCTATCGATGTCTTTCATCTCAATAGGGCGGTCGCGCTCCACAACATCGGCGCCTGCCCATGCGTATCGCCCACGGCGCGCGGCCGGTCCAGATAGTGCTGCAGATCGTTCTTCTTGCCGGTGCCCACGCAGACTTCACGCATCAGTCCCTCCGGCGTGAGATAGCCCACGAGGGCGATCCACGCCTTGCGGGCCGCAGGACCGTAGGTCTCTTCGGCGAGCCAACCGTTCTTCACGCCGGTGACGAACGCATAGGTGAACATGGCGGTGCTCGAAGTCTCCTCCCAGCTCTCGGGGTGATCGATGAGCTGGCGCCACATGCCGTTGTCGGCCTGGTGCGTGAGCAGAGTCGTCATCATCTTGCGATAGGCGGCGAGCACGGTCTTGTGAGCCTTGTGCTTCGGCGGCAGATCGCGCAGCAGCTCCGTCATGCCGACCGCCACCCAGCCATCGCCGCGTCCCCAGTAGAAGGGCACGTCGGGCGCGTGGAAGAAGAGTCCGTTCGGCTGCTGAAGCTTCGCGAGGTACGCGACCATCGACTGCGTGGCGCGCTCGAGATACTTCGCATCGTCCGTGGCGCGATAAGCCGCGAGCTGCAGCGCGGTGATCATGTACATGTCGTCTATCCACCAGCGCGTCTGGTTGGACAGGCCATCGGCGAGGGGCCGATCCCATTGCGCGTCGGCGAATGCGAGGCCCATCTCCCGATACTGGAAACGCGCGTCTTGCCGGTAGAGCTCGAGCGGCAGCGAGCCGAACACCGTGCCGTCGACATGATCGGCGCGCGGCACCAGCGTGCCATTCGCGGCGAGGAACGGATCGAAGCGATCGACGAGCCGTTTTACGAGATCCGCATCTTTCGTCAGGCTCGCGAACTGCAGCGCGCCGGTCCACGTGGCGACATGCGAGTAGTGCAGCGCCTGCGGGCCGTGGTTGCTCATCTCCATGTTCGGCGTGGGAATGAACCGTTCTGCCACGCGCTTGCCGACTTCAGCAGGCGACGTGCCCACCGGCCAGTCGGCGAAATATTTGCTCTGCGCGGAACCCGTCGACGTGACGAGCGCCAGCACCATGGCCGCCAACAACCGCTTCGAGAACCTCATTTGCCTGCACTCACGGTGACTGACAGAGGGTTCTGCGCGCGCGCAGCGTAATCCTTCACATACGTTTCCCAGGCGGCGCGCCCATCGAACTGCCCACTCTTCGTCCAGCCCGCGCCCGTGAAATAGCGCAGCGGCACGGCGTCCCTGGCCTTCACCAGCAGCAGGTTGTTAGCGTTGCCTTTGCCACCCGGCGCATCTTCGTGCGCGAATCCTGCCGGCGTCGCGTCCTTCGCGAGGATCACCGCCACGCCGAGCCCGCCGTCCTGATTCTCCTCCCAGAAGCTCATCCAGCGTCCCTGCGGGTCGCGTGTGAGCACGGCCGCGGGGAAGCCTTGCACTGCCGGATGCTCGCTGATGCCGATGCCGACCACTGCTTCGTCGACCGGGAAATCGAACACACTCTCGACCGCATCGAAGTTGCCGCCGCAATCGACGGTGAATTGTTTGGTCTCGGCAACGCGGCCCTGGGCGCCGGCGTCGAAAGGTGCGTAGTTGAGCTTGAATGCGGCACGGCGCGGCCCATTGGACAGCATCTGGCCATCGACGAAATTGTCGGATGTCCACAGCTTCGTGCCATCCCACACGCCGGTGCCACCCGCGCCGCGCGAGCCGCCGATGCTGTAGAGGTCGAGTCCTTCGCCTTCACCATCCTTGTGAAACTGGTCGTGTCCCTTGGCGTACCAGCGATCGATGATCGGATAGCTGACGCGCTTCGCCCACACGTCGATGCCGCTGCCGCGCAGCCTTTCGCCGCCGGCTGCCGGAGTGTTGAGGGCGAAACCGTACATGCGATGCGCGATGCGATCGTTCTCCCAGGCGACGTCATCCAGGCGCTCGGGGACAAATCTCGCGTACACACACGGCGCCTCCGGGGCGGTGGCCGTGGCCACGGGCTCGAGCGTGAAGACCGCGCGCTTTTCGCCGGCGGCGAAATCGTAGGAGAACACCAGGTCGTCGTACTGCGCGCCACGATGATCGTGTTGGTAGTTAGTGATCTGCAGCGGCAGCGAGCGTCCCCGCGAGTCCCGGACCAGCACGTGAAACATGCGCAGCGCCGGATCGATGGCCGCGATCTGCGCGAATGGCACGCTGACGACGGTGCCCGGACGAGCCGCATCGAGCCCATGCGTGACCGTGATGGTCACAGCCGCGGCCTCTGCAACGGGCGCGCAAACAACCAGCGCGACCAGCGTCGCGCGCAGAGAAAAAGATTTCATGTATCCCCCGCCGGCCGCGGCCGGAAAAATCGCGCTCTGCCGGATTGTCGCCTATCCGGCCGGACTATGGCACTGCGATCGCCGGGTCGACCACCGCCCAGAACGCCCACTTGGGAAGGCCTGCAGTGTCGAACAACAACGGTCGATTGGTGCGAGCCACGGGGAAGCTGTTGAGCCAGGTGTGGTTGTCGGCGATGCCCCAGAGACTCACCGACTGCACGCTCGGGCGATTGAACGCGTTGAACAACGCGCGGTACAGCAGCGCCTGTTGCGAGAGCACGGTCTGCGGTGGATTGGCGCCGTAGTCGGCCTGGCAGGGCGGGATGCCGGGTGTCGCATAACAGCTGCCCGGGTCCGCGTAGATGGACACGTCCAGTTCGGTGACGTGGTTGACCAGCGTGCTCGACACGCCTTCGACGGCTGCGAACGCCGCGGTGACTTCGTTCACGTCCGCATTCAACTGCAGGTGGAACTGGTGCCCGACGCCGTCGATGGCATAGCCGCCATTGACGAGGTCGCGCACGATCTGGATGACGTTGGCGCGCTTGCCGGGCAGCTCGGTGTTGTAGTCGTTCAGCATGAGCTTCATGGTGGCGGTGGTCTTGCCGATCGACGCGCGCGCCTGGTTGGCGAAAGTGAAAGCATCGCGCACGTAGTCGCTGCCGTTGAGGCCGCCAACGCTGTAGGCCTGGTACCAGACGCTGTCGATGCGATAGGGATTCGCGGAGTTCTGCGTGTCGCTCGCCACTTCGTTGACCACGTCCCAGGCGTACACATTGGGGAAGTGCTGGACGGCGGCGAAGATGTAGTTGCGCAGGTTCTGCTGGATGGTGGTGCGGTAGTTGGCCGGGTTGCTCTGATCGCCTGCGAGCATCCATGAGGGAACCGTGCGGTGCCACAGCAGCGTGTGGCCGCGCAGCTGCATGTTGTTGACCTGCGCAAAATTCACGAGCAGGTCGGCCTGCGTGAAGTTCGGCGAGGCCGCCGGCTGCGTGGTGCCCGGAACGCTGGGCCAGATCGTGTCCGGCTTCATGACGTTCTCGGCGGTGATGCTGCTGAAGTGCTTGATGAGCAGCGCGGAATCGGTGGTGTTGGTGATCGACGCGGGTTCGATCGCCGCGCCCACCGGATAATTGAGCATGCCGAATCGTCCGGCGATCACGGTCTTGAGCGCGGGCGCACTCGCGGGATCCGGCAGCACAGGACCGCCGCCACTCGAGGACGAGGACGAAGAAGAGGACGAAGACGATGATGACGACCCCGTGTACGCACCACCGCCGCCCCCGCAGGCGGCGAGCAATGCGAGCACCATGGTTACGGCCGCAGCCCTGCCGATTCTTGTTCCACGCATCATTTCGCCCTCATATTCAGTTTTCGAGCTGTCGCGCACGTCAATGGTTCCTTGAGGTCAAGGCCGCGAGAATATCTTCGCCAGGATCGCGCGAATTGCCTGGGTGCGTTCCGCGGAGGGTGGGCCCTGAATGCCGCGCTGTTCGCGCGGCAGGTGCGCCAGTGCCTCCTCGGGCGCCGTGAATACGAAATGCTCGAACATCTTGCGCCACACGTCGCGCTGGTCGGGCGGCAAGTCGCGCAGCGCGAGGATGCCGTGCAGCATGCAGTCGAACGGTGAGCCGGCCTGGCGTGCATCGTTCCACCAGTAGTTTGCCAGCACATTGAAAGGCGCCAGCGACTCGACATGGTGCCACCAGCCGTAGGGAATGAAGATGGCGTCGCCGGGCGCGAGCTCGGCGCTGCGTGCATGGCGCAGCGCTTCGGCGAAACGCGGGAAGCGCGCGAGATCCGGCGATTTCAGCGGCACCATGCTGATCGGCGGACCGGAGATGTTGAACTCGATCGGTCCGATGTAGAGGTTCGGTATCTGGTCGGGAGGGAACACCGTGAAGCGCCGGCGGCCTCCGACCACGCAGGCAATGTTGCTCGACAGATCGAAATGCGTCTGCACGGTGAGCGTATTGCCGATCCACACACGCGGCCCCACAGTGGCGGGCAGCAGCGGTTGTGGATTGGCGGCGGCGAAGGGCGGCAGGTACTCCGCGGTGGGCGTCGACTCGACATATAACGCCGGCGGATTCAGATCGTCGAGCTGCGCGAGCAGCCGCTCGATGGTGGCGCTGATGGTGGCGGGCCGACGCTCGAAATTCAAACCCCGCATGTCCTCGCGATAGAAGAAGTGTCCGCGGATCGAGGGCGGTCCTTCCAGCACGGCCACGGGTTTGCCGCGGTCGAACCCGCGCAGATAGTCACCGAGCGCTTGCGGCGATTGCAGGCCTGCCTGCACCGACGGCCAGTCTTTCACGAGGTCCTTGAGGACCACGGGAACACCTGCGGGCAGGATCTCTTCGCGAAAAGCCTTGAGATCGACGCCGTGGCGGCTGACTATTTGTTCGCCTGACATAGGGGGAAAGGATGTTACAGCGAACTGCCGCGGGGCTGGCATGTGCCTTGTGCACGTGGTTGATTGGCACGACCAACGCGGCGAATGCCGAAGAACCGTTGATGAGCGCCTTGTTCACGGATCACGTGGTTCTGCAACGTGACCGGCCGATCGACGTGTACGGTCACGCGGGGGCTGGTGAGGAAGTCACCGTCTCGCTCGCGACTGCGTCGGCACGCGCGAAAGCAGACTCCAAAGGCGCGTGGTCGGTGAAGCTGCCGGCGATGACCGCAGGCGGGCCGTTCACGCTCACTGCAAGCGCCGGCGCGAAAACGCAAACCGCGAACGACGTGCTCGTCGGCGATGTCTGGCTGTGTTCCGGGCAGTCCAACATGGAATGGGCCGTGCGCAACACGCTCGACGCTGGCGCGGAAGTCGCGCTGTCGGCCAACGATCGCATCCGGCAGGTCACCATTGCGCGAGCCAACAGCGCGGCGCCGCGCGGCGATTTCGATGCGCCGCTCGAGTGGCGAGCGGCGGGGCCAGCCACTACCGAGCATTTCTCGGCCGTGTGCTACTACTTCGTGCGCGAGCTGCAGAAAACCGTGAACGTGCCGCAGGGCATCATCTCGTCCAACTGGGGCGGGTCGCGCATCGAACCATGGATGAGCGAAGCGGCTTTGTGGCCGCTTGCGGGCTACCAGCAGGCGCTCGAGTTGTTAGGCGAGTACCGGGTGAACAAGCCGGTGGCGTTCGCGCACTGGGGAGAGATCTGGCAGAAGTGGTGGAACGAGCAGCGCGCTGTGACCGGTGGCTCGCAGCCCTGGGCGCCAGCGACGAAGGATTCCGGCTGGACCACGGCACCCGCGGATCTCGGGTATTGGGAAACCTGGAATGTGCCCGAGCTCGGCCGTTACGACGGCATGATGTGGTTCCGCGCGCAGGTCACGCTCGACAAGGCGCAGGCAAAGCAGGCCGCCAAACTATCGCTGGGTCTCGTCGACGATGTCGATGTCACCTGGGTGAACGGTCACCCGGTGGGCAATTCCTTCGGTGACGCGCAGCGCATCTACGAGTTGCCGCCGAAGACTCTGAAGGCGGGCACGAACTCCATCGTCGTCAACGTGCACGATTTCTGGGGTGATGGCGGTCTCTACGGTCCGGCGAGCGAACGCGCCTTGCTGTTGGCGGACGGCACTCGCGTGCCGCTATCGGGTTGGGCTTATCAGGTCGCGCCGAAAGGCCTCGGGTGGCCACCGCATGCGCCATGGGAATCGCTGTCCGGCGTGAGCGTGCTCTACAACGCGATGATCGCGCCGCTCGGCCGGTACGGTCTTCGCGGTGTTGCCTGGTACCAGGGCGAAGCGAACGCCGGCCTCGAGGATGCGCGCGCATACCAGGCCTTGCTCGCGGCCTGGATGGCGGACTGGCGCCGGCAGTTCGGCGCCCCGTTGCCATTCCTGATCGTACAGCTCGCAAATTTCGGGAAACTCGTCGATGCGCCGGTAGATAGTGGCTGGGCGCAGCTTCGCGACGCGCAACGCCGCGCCGTGGCGGCCGACGGTAATGCGGGACTGGCGGTGACCATCGACATCGGCAATCGCGATGACATCCATCCCACCAACAAGCAGGAAGTGGGGCGGCGGCTGGCACGCGCGGCGCGACACGTGGTCTACGGCGAGAAGCTATCGGCCTCCGGCGCGGAGCCCGTTGCCGCGACGCTGACGGGTGGCGATATCACAGTGACGCTTGCGGCATTCGACGGCGCTTTGCACGTAATCGGCGCGAAGGACCCCGCCGGTTTCGAACTCTGCGGCGCGACGCAGGACACCTGCCATTTCGTGCGCGCACAACTGCAGGACGGCGGCAAGGTGCTGCTCACGGACGCGAAGGCAGCCGACGCCAAGCGCGTTCGCTTCTGCTGGGCCGACAGCCCGCTCTGCAATCTCTACGACAGCACCGGCCTGCCCGTCGGGCCGTTCGAGATAGACGTGAAGCAGTAGCGCCGCGGGGCGCGGGCCGCCGAGCGCGCACAGTGCGTTCCAAACTCTGAACTCGTGGCGAGCGGGGACGAGGTAACGGTGGCGCGTCGGCGCGGACGGCTTGGGCTTCCGGCGCGAAGTGGAGGGCGGCGAGCTCGAGGCGTCTGCGCGCAGCTATTTCCAGGGCTCACGCCCACGTCGGAAACGTCGGCCTTCGGCCGCCGTTCATGTACGCCGCCGCTTCGGCGGCGTTAAGAGTGGCCGCGAGGCCTGAGGAAGTACGCCAGAAAAGAAATGGGGACATTCCTCATTTCCCCGCGGAGCGGGCAAAAGGCGACGTACCCGCTTCAGGTGCGTCCCCTTTTGCTAGGAAATGAGGAATGTCCCCATTTCTCCCCGTTTACACCAGCGAAACGGGACGCCCCTTCTTGATCGACTCGTAGATCGCCATCAGCACCTTCACGTCGGCCATGCCCATCTCACCCGGCACCTTCGTCGGCCGCTTGTTGATGATGCAATCGGCGAAGTCATCGAGCTCGGTGGCGAACTGGTCGCCGGACGGCAGATTGATCTCGGTGCCATCACTGCGCCTGCCGCGGTTGTTGTTGTAGAAATAGGCCGGGTCCATCGCAAACCAGCCGCGCGTGGTCGCGGCACGAAAGCCGGCGAGCCCGTTGGCCGAATAGGTGCAGATCGAGTTCGACACCACGCCGCTCGGGAATTTCGCCTGCCACAGAATGGTCTCGTCGACTTCCTTGAATTTGACGGCGTCGGTCTTCACTTCACTGGCGTTGACCCAGGCGGGATCCTCGCCAGTGATCATGCGCGTGGTCTGCAGGCAGTAGATGCCGACGTCCATGAGCGAACCGCCGCCCGCGAGTGCGCGCTTGAGGCGCCACTGCGTGGGATCGCCGATCGCAAATCCGAAGTTCGCATCGATGATCTTGACGTCGCCGAGCACTTTCTCGCGCGCCAGCCGAATGCATTCGAGCGTGTTCGGTTCGAACTGCATGCGATAGCCCACGCCGAGCATTTTGCCGGCCTTCTTGCAGGCGTCGATCATGCGCTGGCAGCGGTCGACTGAAATTTCGAGCGGCTTTTCGCAGAACACATGTTTGCCGGCCGCCGCTGCCGCCAGCGTGTGCTCCATGTGCAGCGCATTCGGCGTCACCACGTAGACGATGTCGATGTCGGGGTTCGACGCCATCTCCTGCATGTTCTGGTAGTTGTAGATGCTCTTGTCTTGGAGCCCGTATTTCTTCTGCCACTCCGTCGCCTTCGAGGGTGTCCCGGTCACGATGCCCGCGAGCCGGCAGAAGCGCGTCTTCTGCAACGCTGGCGCGATCTGGTTGGTCGAGAGGCTGCCGAGTCCGCACAGCGCGACACCTAACTTTCGCGCGGGCGCCTGCGCGTTGCTGACGCTGCTCAGCAGGGGCGTGGCGGCAACGGCGGCTGCCTGTGTAAGAAAAAGACGACGGTCAAATTCTGACATTGCGAGTCCTTCGGATACGGGTTCGGGGTGGCGCGGAGTCTAGCCGAAGGCGAGCGCGCTGACCTATCGGCCATCTGTCTATCGCAAGGAACCCGGAATGAGTGCGCGGGTACTCAACCAGAGTGCTCGCGTAACGACAACAAGGGACTGCCGTGGTTACTCAATTCAACAAGTTGCTGGCCTGCAAAGGCTTTTTCATGTTCTCGGTGGGCCTCGCGCTCGCGGGCTGCGCCGGCGACGGTACGGGGCTCGATGCAAACGGCCGGCCGATTTCGGATACACCGGCTGCTAACAACGATTTCCAGGAAATCCAGGACACCATTTTCACGCCCATCTGCTCGCAGTGTCATATCGGTGGCGGTGCGCCGCAGGGATTGCGGCTCGATGCGGGCAACAGCTACGCCATGCTCGTCAACGTCGCGAGCGCCGAAGTGCCAGGATTGTTACGCGTGAATCCGGGCAATCCGGATGCCAGTTACATCGTGCAGAAGATAGAAGGCATCGCCGCCGTGGGCGTACGCATGCCGGCGAATGGCCCGCCCTATCTTCCGCAGGATCGCATCGATCTCGTGCGGCGTTGGATCGCCGCCGGCGCACCGATGAGCTCCGCGCCGCCCGACCGGCTGATCGTCACCAGCACCATTCCGGCGGTGTCGGAAATCGCCGCGCCGGGACTTGGAAAACTGACCGTCATCTTCAACGCCAACGTCGACAGCTCGCGTGTCAGCGCCGACACCTTCACGCTCCACGATGCCGCCGATCAGCCCGTGACGCTTTCCGGCGTGCGCGTTCCTGCCGGTCGGCAAAACGTCGTCGAGCTCACCACGGCGCAACCGCTTGCTGCCGGCAGCTATCAGCTCGCCGTGCATGGCGATGGACCTGCGCCGCTCGCCGACGAGGCCGGTCACATCCTCGACGGCGACGCCGACGGCAAAGCCGGCGGCGACACGCTCATTCCCTTCGATGTCAACGCAGGAGTCGTCCGATGATTCGCCCGAAGTTGGTTCTCCGGCTCCTTTGCGTGTTCGCGCTCGTCACCTCGGCGGGCACCGCGAATGCCGAGCCGTACCT
>Ga0207683_10001982_pt1 | contig 18116 bp, 17 predicted proteins | sample KBSM73metaG_FD_184333 | JGI IMG/M metagenome (GOLD analysis project Ga0207683, IMG submission 184333) | Miscanthus rhizosphere microbial communities from Kellogg Biological Station, Michigan, USA - KBS M7-3 metaG (SPAdes) (version 2) | ecosystem: Host-associated > Plants > Roots > Rhizosphere >... | reverse complement strand
AGCAGGAAGCAGTCACACCAGCGCAAAGCTGGACCCCACAGCCTCTTCCCACCAAAGTGGTGGGACCTTTTGTGGTTGACCGGAAAGTGTCGACTTGGTTCGCTCGGCCCAAGGCTCCGGCACGAATGAGCCACCGAGGAATGCTCCGATGAATGACGCCATCCTGCAGGAAATCTCCGATTTCTGCCGCCAGAGCGGCCTTGCGGAATCCACCTTCGGGCGCCGCGCCGTAAACGACGGCAAGCTGGCAAGCCGCCTGCGCAACGGCGGGCGCATCACCACCGAAACGCTCGACCGCATCCGCGGCTTCATGGCGAGCCATCAAGGCAAGCCGGCGCTGTCCCGTCCGCTGGTGATCGAGCGCCAGCCTGCACTGCGCGCACCGCTGCCGAGCGAAGGGCCGGTGCCGATCAATCAGGCGGCGACCTCCAACGACCCGCAACGCAACTTCCGTTTCTTCGACAACCGGCAAAAATATTTGCTGTTCGTCAACACCTGCTCGGAAAAGTGGGTGGTGGCGAGCCGCGTCTCGCTCGAACTGCACAACATCCATCCGCGCCCGCCGGCGGTGCGCGTGTTCGACGCCGGCGTCGGCGACGGCTCGGTGCTGTCGCGCGTGATGCGCTCGATGCACGACCGCTTTCCCAACATGCCGTTCTACGTGGTCGGCAAGGAGATCAGCCTCGAGGACATCCGCCTCACCATGCAGAAGATGGCGGACCGGCTGCTCGAGCATCCGCAGTCGGTCATCGTGCTGACCAACCTCGCCTATGCGGACGCGCCGTGGCTCGCGGTGAAGTCGCTGAGCGCCGCATCCAGCATGGTGTGGCACGAGGTGCCGCTGACCGGTAGCACGGCGCACAGTTTCGAGACTCAGATCATGGATCTCGAGCCGTTCCTCGCCGAGAACTGGAAAGCCGGCGTCTCACCGAAGACCGGCAATCCGGTGTACGAGCGTCCGGTGGTGCTCGTGCTCTATCGCGACGACCACAAATTCCTGCTCGATCCGATCATCCCGAAGCCGGGCGGCACGGTCGCGAACTACGATCTCGTGATCGCGTCGCAGCCTTACCGCGCGCGCGCCTCGACCGGCTTCAAGGCCAGGCGCGTGATCGCACCGCTCGCGCGCGCACTCGGCCCCGGCGGGCGGCTGCTCGGCATCCACTCCTACGGGCACGATCCCGGCATGGAGATCATCCAGCGGATCTGGCCGAACGACAACCCGTTCACCACCGACCGCCATCAGCTGCTCAAGGCGGTGAAGACCGAGCTTGGGCCGGCCGGGCGCGAGCTCAACTTCAACGCCTATGCGGATAACCGCTCGCTGTTCCGCTACGAGATGCACACGCTGCCGTCGGAAGTGTCGGAGTCGATCGGCACATCCACCGCGTTCGCGGCGTGGAATGCGGCGATTTACGTCGCGCAGATCGAGGACGACCGGCTCGCCAGCGTGGTGAGCGACGGGCGCTACCTCGAGGCGACGCGCGAGGTGCTGCGCAAGCACGGCGGCCTGTGGTTCTTCGACGAATCGTACGTGATTTCGCGCAGAAGGGACTGACCATGGGGGCCGCGGTCATGCTTGCTCCTCGCTCGGCGGCGGACGCCGCATCCGAAACCGTCGCGGCCATCACGGCATTCATGCGCGGCGGCTCGCTCGAAGCGACGCGGCCGACCGCGAACGATGTCGCGGCGCTGCAGGACGCGGCGGCTCCGGGAACGCCGATCTATCTCAGCGCGGTGCTGACCCGGCCGCAGGAGGAGGTCGTCGCGCAGGCGAAGGCCGTGCGCGCGGCGGGACTTGAACCGGTGCCGCATCTCGCGGTGCGCAACTTCGCCTCGGCCGACGCGCTGAAGCGCTTCCTTGACCGCCTCGCCGGCGAAGCCGGCGTGTGCAAGCTGCTGGTGATCGCGGGCGACCGCGCCGAGCCGGCGGGACCGTTTCACGGGGCGCTGGAAGCAATCGACTCCGGGCTGATCACGCGCAGCGGCATCGCCGAGATCGGCATCTCGGGTTATCCGGACGGACATCCGCGCATCGCCGACCACGAGCTTGCGCGTGTGCTCGCGGCGAAACTCGAGGCAGCCGCGCAGACCGGACTGAAGGTCAAGATCGTCACGCAGTTCTGTCTCGATGCCGGCCCGATCATCGCCTGGGTGCGGGCTTTACGCGATCACGGCATCGATCATCCGGTGCGCATCGGGCTCGCGGGCCCGACCAGCCTGACCACACTGATGCGTTACGCGAAGCGCTGCGGCGTGCGCGCCTCGACGCGCTCCCTCGCGCGCAACGCGGGCCTGATCAAGCATCTCCTCGGCGCCTCGGCGCCGGATGCGATCATCCGCGCGCTGATCGAGCAAAACCGCGACGGCGCGCTCGGCGACATCGCGCCGCATCTGTTTTCGTTCGGCGGTATCGGCGCGACCGCGCGCTGGGCGGCCGCCGCAGCGGCCGGGCGGATCACGCTCGACCGCGACGGGTTCGGGGTGGAGGCGATCTGATTCCTTCTTCACCTCTCCCCGCTTGCGGGGAGAGGTCGCGAGCGAAGCGAGCGGGTGAGGGGCATCGGCGTATGCGGCAATAGCCCCTCACCCGGCTCGCAGCTTTGCTGCTCGCCACCCTCTCCCGCAAGCGGGGCGAGGGGAAAGAAACGCTACTTCATCCCCGCCACTGCCCGCGCCTCTCCGGTCACCTCGAGAATGTGCAGCCCGGTATTGGCGCGGTCGACCACGTAGATAAACCCGCGGTCGTCGGTCTCGACGTTGTTGCTCTGGATCGCGATCTTGCAGCGGTCCGCTCCGGCGACCTTGACGCAGCGCTTGTCGGTCGCCTCGGTGACCGGCGGGATGAAGTAGCCGACCTCGCGCGGCCGGTACGGATTGCGGATATCGATCGCGCGCACGCCCGCGTTGAAGAAGGTCACGAAGGCGAGCTTGCCGAAGAACACCGGCGCCATGCTCTCGTTCGAGGAATGCGCGCCGAAGCGCCCGCCGCGCTCGCAGAAATTGCCCGCGGCCGGCGTGTAGTTCGACACCACCATCGGCTGCTTCTCGATCGTGGCATCGACGAACCACACCATCTGGCGCGTCTCGCCCGAGCCGCATTCGTTCACCAGCGACTCGTCGACGATCATCACGATGTCACGCTCGGCGCCGAACTTGTCGCCGGCGAATTCCGGAATGCGGATCTTGCCGAGCGGAAACACCGTGTGCGCACCGACCAGCGGCGACATCTGCAGTTCGCCGATCACCGGCGCGCGCAGATTGTCCGGCGTCGGCTCCTTCGGGCCTTTCAGCAGCTTCTCGCGATCGACGATCTGCAGCACGCCGCCCTTGTTGGTGCCGTAACCGAAATAGATGCGGTTGCCCCGCGGCCCGGTCGAGATGCCGCCGTGCAGCTCGGTCGGCGGCGAGCCCGAGGAGCCCGGCTCCTGTCCGGGAATGCCGAAGTCGCGGATGTGCACCGGCTTCGCCGGATCGCTCAGGTCGTAGACCTGGGTCATGCGGCGCACGCGCCAGCCCGAAATGCCCGAGACGAGGTAGGCGATGCCGGTGTCGCACTCCCACCAGTTCTTGTGCGTGTCGCGCCCACTCTCCAGGCGCGTGAGCAGCGCCGGGTTGGCGGGATCGCTCACGTCCCAGATCTCATGCGCCTTCCCGCCGAACACGCGCAGCATGTAGGTTTTCGCCGGGTCGCCCTTCGGCAGGCTGCGCCCGTCGCACACGCGCACCATCTGCGCGCCGCCCTCCTCGTAATGTCCTTCGAGCCCGGGCAGATGTTTCAAGTATTTCGGATTGGCCGGATCGGTGACGTCGAGGACCGAGGTGCCGTTGAACTCAGGCTGGCCGGTCATCTTGTTGACCGGCTTCGGAACGTCCGGCGTGCCGCCGTGGTGCCCGATATAGGCGATGTAGCGCTCGCCCTGCCTATGCACGGTCGGCTGATAGGCGCTGCGCGCCTGCAGGTCGCTCATGCCGACCATGCGCATGTTGGAGGCTTCCGGCGGATCGCCGACCTTCGGCGCCTGCGCCAGCGCGGGCGCGGACAGCAAGGTCACAGCGAGCGCGAGCAAACGGGTCATGCGATCCTCCGTGTGTTCTTGTTTTGTGACGCTCAATTTATCCATCCGCTCACCCCCGCGGAAGCGGGGGTCCAGGCAAAGGACTGGAGGCCAGCGGGCATAAGCGCACATCACGTATTCACGTTCCCGCCATCGACAGCGATCATCTGCCCGGTGATGAAGTCGCTGTCGGCCGAGGCGAGGAAGATCAGCGTGCCGGTGAGGTCTTCCGGCTGCTCGTCGCGCTTGAGCGCGCGCGACGCGATGGCGCGGTCGCGCGCCGTCTGCACGTGACCCGGGTTCTCGCTCACGATGCTGTCGCTCAGCGTGAAGCCCGGCATCAGCGTGTTGACGCGGATGCCGTCGTCGCCGAGCTCGCGCGACATTGCGCGCGTCATCGCCATGATGCCGCCCTTGCTGGTGACGTAGTGCATCAGCCAGGGAATGCCGCGCACCGCCGTGCCGGAGCCGATATTGATGATCTTGCCGTAGCGGCGTTTCGCCATTTCGGGCGCGACGTGTTTCGCCACCAGGAATGGCCCGCGCAGATTGACCGCCATCACCTTGTCCCACAGGTCGACGTCGATCGCGGTGAATTTCGTCTCGTGCAGGGGGGCGTAGAGCGCCGCATTGTTCACCAGCACGTCGATCTTGCCGAAGCGCGCGAGCGTCGCATCGATCAGCCGCTTCACCGCCGCTTCGTCACTGACGTCGCAGATCTCACTCGCGACGGAGTTGGCGCCGTGCTGCACCGCGATCTCGGCGGCAACCGCGGAGCCGTCCGCGATGTCGGCGATCATCACCCGCGCACCTTCGGCGGCGAGCGCGAACGAGTAATGCCGGCCGATCCCTTTGGCGCCACCGGTCACGATCGCGACGCGTCCCTCCAGCCGTCCCATGCGAATCCTCCCACCGCGCATCTTAAACGAGATCGTCTTCGCCCGCGCCGGCGGGCGATCCGGTAGCTAAAAGACCGACCGGTGTGTACTGGATGGCCCGGCGGAGTTTACCGTCGGGCCGGCCTTCGGCCGGACCGGTGGCGGGCCATGACAACTGAAGGGCTTGTGCATGAATGACGTAACTTCCGACCGCCTCGTGATCCGCCAGCTCGTCGAGGATTGGGCGGTACTGCGCGACGCGCGGATGTGGGATCGCTTCCGCACGGTGTGGCACGAGGACGGCGTGATGCAGGCGACCTGGTTCCAGGGCTCGCGCGACGAATTCATCAAGGTGAGCGAGGAAGGCTACGCACGCGGCGTGCGCATCCTGCACTTCCTCGGCGGCTCGACCATCGATGTCGCGGGCACCCGCGCGATCGCGCAGACCAAGATGACGATCTCGCAGCGCGCCAAGGTGGAAGACGTGCTGTGCGACGTGGTGTGCACCGGCCGCTTCTACGATTTCTTCGAGAAGCGCGAAGGGCGCTGGGGCCTGGTGCTGCGTCAGCCGATCTACGAGAAGGACCGCCTCGATCCGCTCGATCCGTCGGCGAAGCTGATGCTCGACAAGGATCTGCTCGCGCGCTTTCCCGAAGGCTACCGCCACCTCGCCTATCTGCAGACCCGCATCGGCTACACGGTGAAGCCGGACATGCCGGGGCTGGATGGGTCGGAGGTGGAGGCTCTGTACAAGCGCGGAGAGAAGTGGTTGAGCGGAGCGGCGCTCTGAATCCCTCCCCCGAAGGGGGAGGGTCGGCGAGCGAAGCGAGCCGGGGTGGGGTTCTTCTCCACCAAGACAGAGCCTCACCCGGTCGCCTTCGGCGACCACCCTCCCCGCTCGTGGGGAGGGATCAAGAGCTACTTCCCGCTCACCTTGCGGATGAACTTCTCAAACCCCGCCAGCTGCTGCTTGATGAAGTTGATCCCCGCCTCGTCCTTGAACTCGAGCGTCTTCTCGTCGAACTTGCTCGCCGCCATGCCGACGAACACCTCCGGCCGCGTGAACGCGAGCGCGTCGAGGAACACCAGGATCTGACGCCACGAATACTGCACGCGCCCGCCACCGAGCGGACCGCCCGCGACCGACTGCAGCGCCACCGGCTTCTCCTTGAACGGCTGGTCCTTCATGCGCGAGACCCAGTCGATCGCGTTCTTGAGCCCGCCGGGAACGCCGTAATTGTATTCCGGAGAGACGATGATCACGCCGTCGGCCGCGCGGATCGCGTCGGCGAGCTTCGTCGCGGTTTCCGGGAAGCCCTTCGCCTGGTCGTCGGCGTTGTAAGTCGGCAGATCGGCCCAGGCCGGCGCGGCCGTGATACTCATGCCCTCGGGCGCCCACTTCGGAAGCTGGTGCGAGAGCGCGGTGTTGTAGGAGCCCTTGCGCAGCGAGCCCGAGATCGTGATCACATTCAACTTGTCGGCCATTTTCAAATCCTCAAATTCTTCGCGTTTCCGGCGAGTGGCGGGTGAGTATCACGGGCATCCGGAACTGGCGAGACGCCGGGCTGCAAATCCACCTTGCATGGGAGGCGAACGCTGAGATTGAAGCGCTATTTCGGCCGTGTTACTGCCGCCGCAATCGCGGGAGGAACGAATGGCTGGCAATACGCAGAAAATCGGCTGGATCGGCATGGGCCGCATGGGCTTTCCCATGGCGGAGCGCCTGCTCAAGGCCGGCCACGACGTCTCGATCTGGAACCGGACGCGCGCGAAGGCCGAGCCGCTCGCCAAGTCCGGCGGCAAGGTTGTCGACAAGCTCTCCGACCTCGCCGGCTGCGATGTGGTGTTCTCGATCGTCTCCACGGGGAAGGATCTCGAACAGGTCTACTTCGGCAAGGACGGCGTGGTGCATGGGCGCAACGGCAAACTGCCGAGCGTGTTCGTCGACTGCTCGACCATCGCGCTGGAGGAGTCCGCCGCGATCCGCGCCAGGCTCAAGGAGCTCGGCTCGGACTTCCTCGCCTGCCCGGTGAGCGGCAACGCCAAGGTGATCAAGGCCGGCAAGCTGTCTGCCGTCGCGTCCGGCCCCGAGGGACTGTTCCGTAGCGTCCAGCCGCTGATCGAGGTGTTCGCGCCGCAGGGCGTGTCGTACGTGGGCGAAGGCGAGCTCGCGCGCGTCTGCAAGATCGCGCACAACGTGATGCTCGGCGTCGTGATCGAGAACCTGATCGAGATCATGCTGGTGGCCGAGAAGGCCGGCGTGCCGCGCCACGCGTTCCTCGCGTTCATGAACAACGGCGTGATGGGCTCGATGTTCACGCGCTACAAGTCGCCGGCGCTGGTCAACCTCGACTGGACCACGACCTTCACGCCCGAGCTGCTGCGCAAGGATCTCGATCTCGGCCTGTCGCTCGGCACCGAGATGGGCGTGCCGATGCCGGTGACGGCGGCGGCGCGCGAAGTGCTGCAGCAGCATTTCGGCGCGGCGCAGCTCAAGCCCGATCCGGAGAAATATCTCGCCGCCGATTTCGCCGCGCTTTTGGAAACAATGGCGATCGGCGCGGGGCTCAAGCTCAAGAGCGAGAACAAGCAGGTGCCGACGGGATTGGAATAATCTCTGGACCTCATCCTGAGGAGCGTGCGAAGCACGCGTCTCGAAGGATGGCCCGGAGCGAGCGCCCTCGCCCTTCGAGACGCGTGCTTCGCACGCTCCTCAGGGTGAGGGCTTGATTATTTATTTATCGCAGCTCTCGTACCGCCCGTATCCGAGATCGACAGTGCAGCCGCGCATGTTGCCACGCGGGACCGGATTGTAATCCTCGAAGCCGCGCACCGCCGGATAATAGTAGCTGTAGTCGGCGAAGTACGGCACCGGGGCGTAGCGCGGATAGACCGTGACGCGCGCGGGGCGGTGCGGCCGGCCGCGATGATAAACCTGCGTGGTGGCGGCGGGCGCGGCCTGCTCCAGCGCGGTGACCGGCATGGCGTGAACCGCCGATCTGCCCGTCAGCAGCAATCCGAAGGCGAGTATCGGCAGCACTATTGTCGTCTGCATTGAACGGCTCCTCTCGGCAACGGATAATCGCCGAAGCGAGCGCAATGTTCCAATCAAATGCGCCTGAAACGAGGACGCCGCATGAGCGACTACGACGACCTGATCGCGGTGGTGCGCAAGCGACGCAGCGTGCGCCGCTTCGCGCAGGGCCAAAGTGTGCCGCGCGAGACGCTGCTGCGCATCGCGGAAGCCGCGCGCTGGGCGCCGACCGGTGCCAACTCGCAATGCTTCGAGGTTGTGATCGTGGACGACCCGGATATGCGCGAGCGCGTGCTCGACGCCTTCCTCGCGCAGTCGAACCGGCTGATCGATCATGTGAAGGGTTTCCCGGCGGTGAAGAAGACCTACATGGCGAACACGGTCGCGATTTTCATCGTGCTCGCCGACGCGCGCTGGAAGGCGGCGTTTCCGGTCGCGACCTCGCCGGAATGGGCCGGGGAGTATCGCGAGAACAACGAGCGCATCCTGCTCGCCTCGATCGGCGCGGTGGTGCAGAACATCCAGCTCGCGGTAACCGCCGTGGGCCTCACCTCGGCGTGGCTCTCTGGCGGCGGCGAGGATACAACCAACCGCGACCTCGCGGCGTTGCTCGGCTATCCCGACTGCATGCGCGCGGTCGGCACGATTCCCGTGGGCGTGCCGGAGAAGGATCTGGCGTCGCGTTACCGCCGGCCGCTCGACGCGATGGTGCACTGGAACGGATACGAGGTGGACAAATTCCGTCCCGACGCGATGGTGGATTACTACGTCTCGGACGTGCGCCAGTTCGCGATGTATCGCGGCGAGGAAGATGCGGCCGATTGGGACGACGCCGAGAAGCGGCTTGGGCCGTGGCGCGCGGCGTTTGCCGGACGCTGACGATCACGCCGCCCGGGTCCATTGCACGTTGCCCAAATCCTCGCGGAACGCGAAGCGCTTCAGGTGCTCGATCACCACGCCCTGCGTACGCTCCAAGGTGGCGTCGTCGGCCGCCTCGATGCGCAGGGCGAGCGTGTCCGCCGACGCATCGAGCAGGCAGCGGCGCGTCGCGTCGAACGGGATGGTGCCGCGCTCGGGCGTGAACTCGACCGCGAACTTGTGGCTCCAGTGCTTGCACAGCTGCTGCAGGTAGCGGCTGGCGGAGGGGGTCGGGACGGTGGCTTGGGACGCAGGCATGAACGATCCTCTGATGATCCCGCCTCATATAAGTTGCGGGCTGCTGCCTGTTCAGCCCGCGCGCCGCTTGATTGGACGTATTCTCAAAAGCAAACCGGCCGCATCACGCGGCCGGCTTTGTTTCTTGGTGAAGCAAGGCCTAGCGGCGGCGATGGCGCTTGGCGTGACGCTTGCCCTTGCGCGTTTTGGTCACCTTCTGTCCGCCGCCGCCCAGTTCGGCGCGGCACGCCGGCGTCAGCTTGGTCTTGTTCTTGAACAGGCACGAGGCAACCTTGCCGCGGTCCGGGATGAACTCGTTGCAGATCTTCTGCGCGTCGCCGACGCAGGGGTTTCCACCGCCGCCACGCATGTCGTCGGCGCGCTGCGCGCCGGCCGGCGTCGCCAAAGCGCCGAACGCCAGCACAAGCCCGGCGGCCAGCATCGTTTTCAATAAACCGATCTTCATCGCAAAAAGGTCTCCTTGGGTCGATTGTCCCTTATCCGGCCGGAGCCGGCCCGGCGCCGTTCTAGAGGCCGGGGCGCCCCCCATCAATACCGGTTGGCGATCGGAAGTTCCTCGGCCGGGAACAGCGTAATGACGCGGCAGCCTTTGTCGGTCACCACGACCTCTTCCTCGATGCGCGCGGCCGAATAGCCGTCCTTGGCCGGGCAATAGGTTTCCAGCGCGAACACCATGCCCTCCTTGATCTCGGTCGGGTGATCCATCGAGATCACGCGCGAGATGATCGGCCGCTCGTGGATTGCGCAGCCGATGCCGTGGCCGAACTGCAGGCCGAACGCACTCGTCTCATCGGGGAAACCGAACTCTTCCGCTTTCGGCCACACGCTCGCAACCTTGTCGGTCGAGACGCCGGGCTTGATCAGTTCGATCGCCTTGTCGAGCCAGTTGCGCGCCTTCTTGTAGGCGTCGTGCTGGCCGGGCGTCGCGCGTCCCACATTGAAGGTGCGATAGTAGCAGGTGCGGTAGCCCATGAACGACTGCAGGATGTCGAAGAAAGCCTGATCGCCGGGACGCAGCATGCGGTCGGTGAAATTGTGCGGGTGCGGGTTGCAGCGCTCGCCCGAGATGGCGTTGATCGCCTCCACGTCGTCGGAGCCGTGCTGATAGAGAAACTGATTCACGTTGGCGACGATGTCGTTCTCGCGCACGCCGGGCTTGAGCTGCTCGTAGACCAGATGATAGGCGCCGTCGACCATCGCGGCGGCGCGGTTCAGCAGCGCGATCTCGTCGGCCGACTTGATCTCGCGCGCTTCCAGCATCACCTGCTGGCCGTCCGCGACCTTCAGCCCCGCCTTCTGCAATTCGAACAGCATCGGCGGCTCGATGATGTCGATGCCGACCGCCATGTCGATGACGCCGGCCTCGCGGATGATCGACGCGATTTCGCCCGCGTGCTTGGCCATCAGGCCGAACGACGGCGAGACAGTGCCGCGCAGGCCGAGCAGACCGGCCTTGCAGTTTTCCGGCTTGAGCCAGGGCGCATAAAGCTTGTGGTGCACGGCCGCGGAACCGAAGTCCCACAGGATCGGATCGGGCGAACTGCGCGTGAGCAACGCCCAGCGGCAGATCTTGTCGCGCTCCCATTCGCCGATCTTGGTCGAGGTGAGATAGCGGATGTTGTTGACGTCCATCACCAGCAGCGCGCCGAGATCGGACTTGTCCAGCGCCTGTCGCGCGCGCGCGAGGCGATAATTGTGCAGGCGGCGGTAGTCGACGCGTTCCTCGAAGTCGACACCCATCGCGCCGAACGCCGGCAATGCGCGGCCCCAGTTGTAGCGCGGGTTGATGTCGTCGGCGGAGATCTTGCGGACCGTCTCGTCCATGGGTGGGCTCCTCGGCTTGATCGGGCTTGGCGCGTTTAGCGCATGATAGCAGGTCAGGCGTCCTTTTTGCCCCAAAGGCGCTGCGATGCAAGGTCGGCGCCCTCGCGCATGGTCTTGAGCTTCGGCCAGACGATCGAGGCCGCGACCCACTCGCGCCCGGCAAAGGTGCCGAAGCCGCAGTCGGTCGACGCGATGACGCGCTCGCGGTCACCGACCGCCCCAACCGCCTGCTCGATCCGGCCCGCCACGACTTCGGGATGCTCGACGAAATTGCTGGTCGACTCGATCACGCCGGGGATCAGGATCTTGTCCTTCGGGAACGGATGCTTTTTGAACGCCGCATATTCGTGCTGGTGGCGCGGATTGGCGAACTCGATCGAGATCGCGCCGGCGGTGGTCTGGTAGAACACCGGCAGCACCTTGGCGAGCGCAATGTCGTAGACGTGCGGGCCTTCCCAGTTGCCCCAGCACACATGCAGGCGCCAGCGATCGGCCGGAATGCCCTCGCAGGCCTTGTTGATCGCCGCGAGGTGCATCTCGGCGATCTTGACGAAACCCTCGTCGGTCTCGTCCTGGAACATCATCACGCGCTCCATCGCCAGATCGGGCGCATCGACCTGCAGGATCAGGCCGGCCTCGTGGATCGCGCGGTATTCCTTCGCCAGCTCTGTGGCGAGCGCGCCCACGTACGACTCGTGGGAGTCGTAGTGCACGTTCATCAGCGTGGTCGCCACGATGCCGGGCGACGGCGCGGTCATGAAGCTTTCGGAGAAGGCGCCGGCGGCGTGGCTCTTGAAGCGCGCGATCTCGTCCTCGATCGGGCCCATATCCGTGTATTTGACGTCGGCGATCGCCTGCGGGGCGTTGGAGATCTTCGCTCTGTGAACAAAACGTCGACCAAAGGTCGCCAACAGGTCCGGATGCTCGACGAAATCCTTGCCGACGCGGCGCTTCGACTCGCCGCCGTAACCGGTCATGCGCGCCGCCATGTAGGTCTGGAACGCGACGCGCTGCTGCTCGCCGTCATTGCCGATGTCGATGCCGCACTCCTTCTGCCGCTTCACCACCTCGGCGACCGCGCGGTCGAGCTCGCCGGACATCGTCTTGGGATCGATCGCCTCGCCCGCCTCGCGCTTGATCAGCAGCTCGGTGATGGTGTCGTTGCGCGGCAGGCTGCCGACATGCGTGGTCAGGATGCGGTCGCGGCTGGTGAGCATGTTTCCTCGCTGTTTATGCGCTCCACTATCGCATCCAATCGCGGCGCGCCAGATGAGCGCGTCCCACGCTGCCCACTCAGTATGCGAGGAAGAACGCGCGCAGTTTCTCCCGTGCCACCCGGCCTTGCGCGAGATCGAAGCAGTTCACGATCGCGAGGCGAAACCCGCCCGGCGGCATGGCGTGCTGGCCAGGTGGCCTGTTTTCATGAAACGTGATCTGCACGCTCGATACGGACGGCAGCGCGCGCACCTCATCGGTGAGCGCTTGCGGCGGATGGCGATAGCGTGGCCCGTGCGGGCCGAACAAAACCACGCTGAATCCGTCGCGCCGGTCCGCGTCGGGATAGTCCCAACGGTTGTGCTGATAGAGCCGCACCAGCGCCTCGACCCAGCCCGCGCCGTAAAGGTCCGGCCACTGGTCGGCGAAGCGCAGATGCACCTCGATGATGCGCCCGCCGATGGTTTCGAGATTCATCATACCGCTGTAGCCGGCGAGATGTTTTGAAATCCACGCACCGGCCTGCGTTTCAATCTCCGTGTCGGCCTCGGCATGGATGGTCCAGTAGTCGAACGTCCCCTCCTCACCCGGCTCACCGGTCGCATGGCGCCACCAGACAGGCTTGCCCTCGAGCACCGCCACGTCCGACGACACATGGCGGCCTTCGAGCAAGGTCATCCACATGTGGCCGGGCGCATAGTGCGTCGTGTAGTCGGCGGCGTTGCGCAGCACGCGGCTGCCGACCCCCATGCCCTTGAGATTCATGATCGGCTTGGAGAAGACCGGAAAGCGCTTCGGCTCGACCCCGTGCGGCGCCGCTTCGAGGTTTTGGCTGAGCGCGACCGCGACCTTGTCGTAGACCCAGCGGTGGCGCGGATACCAGGTCCAGCTGTCGGAGTCCTCGGTCGAGATCAGCACGTCGGCCGGACAGGGCACGCCCGCGAAATACTGCATGCGCCAGGGATCGATTTCGCATATGGGCATCTCGCCTAGCCCTCATGCTGAGGAGCCGCCGAAGGCGACGTCTCGAAGCACGAGGGCGTGCGCGGCCATCCTTCGAGGCCCGGCTTCGCCGGGCATCTCAGGATGAGGGCGGAGTAAATGGTGCGCAAGAGACCTACAGCTTCAGCGCATGCACGGCGAAATAATCGTTCGCGTCGGTCCAGGTCGCGACCGGCCGCCAGCCGGCATCCTGCGCAAGCGTACGGAACGACTCCACCGTGTACTTGTAGGAGTTCTCGGTATGGATCGTCTCGCCCTTCGCGAACGTGAACTTGCGTCCGGCGACCGTGACGGTCTGGGCTTTGAGGCTTTCCAGATGCATCTCGATGCGGTGGTCGGCGGCGCTGTAGAACGCGCGGTGGCGGAACGCCGACAGATCGAAATCGCCGTCAAGCTCGCGGTTCATGCGCTTGAGTACATTGAGATTGAATTGCGCAGTCACGCCCGCGGCATCGTCGTAGGCGGCGTTAAGCACCGCCTCGTCCTTGATGCGGTCGACGCCGACGATCATGGTCGCGCCCGCACCCAGAATGCGTCCGGCCTGGCGGAGGAATTCCGCCGCATCCTGCGGCTCGAAATTGCCGATGGTCGAGCCGGGGAAGAAGCCGACGCGCGGGCGATTGCGGATCTGAGCGGGCAGATCGAAGTCGCGGGTGAAGTCGGCCGCTACGGGAAGCACCGCGACCTTCGGCATATCGCGCCGCACCGCCGCTGCCTCCTGCGCGAGAAACTCGGGCGAGATATCGACCGGAACGTAGGCGGCGATCTGCGGCGTGGCGTTGAGCAGGATGCGTGCCTTTTTGGTGGAGCCGGTTCCGAACTCGACCAGCGCGGCGGCGAGCGGAATGTAAGCCGACATCGCGCGCGCATTGCTCGCCAAAATCCTCAGCTCGGTGCGGGTCGGATAATATTCGGGCAGCCGCGTGATCTCTTCGAACAGGTCCGAGCCGGCCGCGTCGTAAAAGTATTTGGCCGAAAGCCATTTCGGATTGTCGGTAAGGCCGTTGATCACATGATCGGCGAAACTGTCCGAGGCTGCCGCCTCGTGGCGCGCTGAATAGCGCAAAACGGATCGAGCGAGGGCGGCCATGGCTTATGTCCTCAGAATTTACGTGAGTGCGAAACGGTCGGCGTAGTCGGCAAGGCGCAGGCCGGTGAACTGCCAGCGTGCCGGCGGATAGAAGAAGTTGCGGTAGGTGACGCGGGTGTGACCGTCCGGCGTCGCCAATGACGACCCGCGCAGCACCATCTGGTTGATCATGAATTTGCCGTTGTATTCGCCGAGCGCGCCGTCGCAGGCGGAAAACCCCGGATAAGGCGAATACGCGCTGCGCGTCCATTGCCACACGATGCCGTAGGCGTCGTTCAGCGCGCCCTGGCGCGCCGCGACCTCCCATTCCTGTTCGGTCGGCAGATGCTTGCCGGCCCAACGCGCAAACGCATCGGCCTCGTAGTAGCTGACATGCATCACCGGCGCGGCCGGATCGATCGGCGTCAGTCCCGCAAGCGTGAGCTGGCGCCATTCGCCGTCATGATCCTGCCAGTGGCCGGGCGCCTGCCAGCCGTCGCTCTGCACCGCGGCCCAGCCGTCGGAGAGCCACAGCGCCGGGTTGGCGTAGCCGCCGTCCTGGATGAAATCGAGCCACTCGCCGTTGGTCACCAGCGCGCGCGCAATGCGCACCGGGCCGACCAGCACGCGATGCGACGGGCCCTCGTTGTCGAAGCAATAGCCGTCGGTCTGATGGCCGATGGTGTGAATGCCTTCGGGGAGTTCGATGTAACCGGCTTGCGCGGCGGCGCGCGGCGGCTGCCAGTTCGGGTCATAGGCGGGCGCGGTCGGGTTCTGCGCGAAGGCATGCAGGATGTCGGTGATCAGCAGTTCCTGATGCTGCTCCTCGTGATTGAGCCCGATCTCGAGGATCCGCAGGATTTCGGGAAGCGCGGCGCCGCTCGCCTCGGCGATCAGGGTCTCCACCGCCGCGTCGACATGCGCGCGATAGGCGGCGACCTCGCCGGCGTCCGGCCGCGTGATCAACCCGCGCTTCGGGCGAGCGTGGCGCGGGCCGGCGGCGACATAATAGGAATTGAACAGAAAGGCGAAGCGTTCGTCGAAGACCTTATAACCTGGGTTATTCGGCTGAACGAGAAACGTCTCGAAAAACCAGGTCGTGTGCGCGCGATGCCATTTGGTCGGGCTCGCGTCCGGCATCGACTGGATCGCCTGGTCTTCCGCCGAGAGCGGCGCCGCGCGCCGCTCGGTCTCGCCGCGCACCCGGCGGAACGCTGCGATCCAGCGCGCGCGGTCGGGAGAAAGGGAGGCTTCCTTGAGCAGCGCGGCAGGTGGCATCATCGTCCCCGCAAAGAGGCGGAGCCGGGCCCCGCGTGCCTCTTGTTATATTGGATTGTGTCAGCGATGAGCCAAGACACGGGATCGAAATTTCGTGATGGCGCCCGCGACGGCATCACGCCACTGTGATTGCGGGGTGAACGATGATTTTTGCTCATGAACGCCTGCACGCCTTGACCTACCTAACGCGCAAGCGGGGCGGGAGTTCGATCCCCGCCACGCCATGTAAATTGACATAAGGGATTGGAATGATTGCCGAGCGCCTGCGGCCGATTCTTGAAGCCGAATACCCCCGCTTCTCCAGGGAAGAGATGGCGCGGCGGCGGCATGCCGTGGAGGGGCTGCTCGGCAACGCCGGCTGCGATCATCTGGTGTTCTGCGGCGCCAATCGCTTCGGTTCGGCGGTGCAGTGGCTAACCGGCTGGCCGGTGACGGCGGAAGCGGTCGGCGTGCTGACGACGCGCGAGCGCGATGCGCTGTTCGTGCAGTATCACAATCATGTGCCGCTGGCGCGGCGGCTCGCGGCCGATGCGGATGTCGCGTGGGGCGGGCAGTCTGCCATCGCGAGCGCGCTTGCCGAGTTGAAGAAGCGCGGCGCACGGCCGAACAAAGTCGCAACGCTCGGGCCGGTGAGCGCCGAGCAGCACGCGGCGCTCACCGCAGCATTGGGCACGGTCGCGAGCCTGAACAAGGCCTGCGTGCGGCTGCGCATGATCAAGTCGGCCGAAGAACTCGACTGGCTGCGCATTGGCGCGCACTTTTCGGATTTGGGCATGGCGGCGCTGCGCGATGGCGTGAGGCCCGGCCTCACCGAGCGCGAGCTCGGCGATCTGGTGGAGCGCGCGTACGTAAAGCTCGGCGGCACCAATGTGATCCATTATTTCGGCGTTACGCGGATGCGCGATCCGCAGATCGCGGTGCCCGCTCAATTTCCGTCCACGCGGGTCGTCGCGGCAGGCGACATCGTGTTCGCCGAGATCAGCGCCGCGTTCTGGGACTATCCTGGGCAGGTGCTGCGCAGCGTCGCGCTCGGCGAGCCGACGCCGCTCTATCGCGACCTGCACGCGGCGGCCGACGCGGCGTTCGACGCGATGGCCGCTGTGCTGCGCGACGGCGCGATGCCGGCGCAGGTGATCGAGGCAGCGCGCGTGATCGAGGATGCGGGCTTCACCACCATCGACGACCTGCTGCACGGTTATGGCGGCGGTTACCTGCCGCCGATTTTAGGCTCGGCCAGCCGTCCGGCCGGGCCGGTGCCGGACGAACCTTTCCGCGCGGGCATGACGGTGGTGATCCAGCCCAACGTGACGACGCGCGATCACAAGGCCGGCGTGCAGACCGGCGAGATGGTGCTGATCACGCGGGAGGGTGTGGAGCGGATGCACCAAGTGCCGAGAGGGTTCACAATAGTGGAGCCGTCACCCTGAGGAGCGAGCCGCGCTTGCGGCGAGCCTCGAAGGGGCGACGGCGCTTGCTCGGAGCCTGTGGCCATCCTTCAAGGCCCGCCTTCGGCGGGCGCCTCAGGATGACGTCCGAGCTTGAGGCTACGCACCGAGAACCTCCGCCAGCCAGTCGGCGCTCTGCGCGCGCCAGCGATAGGCGCGGTTATTGGCGACGTGATTGCCGTCCTCGATCAGCAGGAAGGTGCACGGGCCTTTCACTTCGCTCGCGAGGCGCTCGGCGTGCTGCCACGGCACCAGGCGGTCGAGCTTTCCGGTCATCACGAAAATGGGACAAGTGATGTTCTGCGCCACGCCCTTCATCGACACGGTCGCGGCTTTGCGCAGCGCGTCCTCCTGCGTGGCGCAATGGCTGCGCACGCGGAACGCCTCACGCGTCAGTTCCGGCAGGCTCGGCCAGATCTCGCTCCAGTCATACGGGCCGGCGAGCGAGATGCAGGCTTTCAGCCGCTTTTCGAACGCCGCGGCGCGCGGCGCGTAGTAGCCGCCGAGGCTGACGCCCCACAGCGCGATGCGCGCGGTGTCGATATCGTCGTGCGTCATCACGTGGTCGACCACCGCTTTGACCGCCGCCTCGTAGTCGCCGCGGATGGAGAAATCATATTCACCCTCGCCCTGCCCCGGACCGTCGAAGACCAGCGTCGCAATGCCGCGCGCCAGATAGGGCTGCTCGTAGGCGTCGGTCTCTTCCTTGGCCGAGTCGAGCCCGACCGCCATGATCAGCAGCGGCGGCTTCGCGACACCCTTCGGCTTGCGCAGGATGCCGTAGAGCGCCTTGCCCTCGTAGGGGATCGTGACGTGCTCGCCGGGCGGATCGATGTAGGGCAGCGCGAGGTTGCGGCAGGCGACCGCCTTCATGTGCGCGGTCTTCATCTGCGGCACGTCGTGCACGAACAGGAACTTGCCGAAATGGTAGTAGACGCCGGCGCGCTGCAGATGCTCGCCCGCGCTGATGAACTTGCTCGTCGCGAGCGCCTCGCGCCCCATCGCCTCGTGCACGGCGGCCTTGTCCGACCAAGCACCGCACCAGTCGTTCCACGTGGCGACGCTTGCGGTCACCTCCTCGAAATCGGTGAGCGCGACGCCGTTGGCGACGAAGCGCGGCGCCCAATGCGCGATCGC
>Ga0207683_10001981_pt1 | contig 18117 bp, 22 predicted proteins | sample KBSM73metaG_FD_184333 | JGI IMG/M metagenome (GOLD analysis project Ga0207683, IMG submission 184333) | Miscanthus rhizosphere microbial communities from Kellogg Biological Station, Michigan, USA - KBS M7-3 metaG (SPAdes) (version 2) | ecosystem: Host-associated > Plants > Roots > Rhizosphere >... | reverse complement strand
CCGGCGAGGATTACGCCGAACACATCCGGACCGAGTTCAGCACTTTCCGCTGGCTGCTGGAGCCGATGCTGGCCGAGGCCGGCTTCGAGATCACGGACGCGAAGTACCAGGGCCGTCTCTACGGCGCCTACACCTGCGTCAGGCGCTGACGCGGGTAGCCGCGAACGCGGCCACCGCCACCAGGACCAGGCCGGGCAGGAAGAGCCAGGCGGCCGGGCCGCCCACCGGCGTCTGCAGCGTGGCCGGATGGGTGCTGAGCCTCAGAAGCGGCCCCATCGGCGTATCCCGGACCACGAACAGGACGAGGAACACCGCCACGGCGGTCAGCAGCCGCCAGCCGGCCCGTTCGATCAGCGCGAGCAGCGAGCCGAGCCCGGCGCCGAACACCGCGGCGGCCAGGTGCAGCCCCACGATCCTGGCGTCCAGCTGCGGCGGATGGGCGTGGCTGCCCTGGCTGATCAGCGGGGCCACCAGAGCCGCCAGCGCCAGCACCACCGCGAACGGGACCAGCCCCAGGTCGGTGGCCAGGTGCGCCCGGGCCCGGCCGCCCGCGTGCGCGGCGAACGCGCGGGCAAGCTCCCGGCCGTCCACCCGGTGCGCCAGCACGCTGAGCCAGGTCAGCACCGGGACGAGGGCGATCGCGGTGACCGCCGCGGCCTGCAGCGGGGGCCCGGCGTCACTCGCGTAGACGATGCCCAGCACGACCAGGAACAGCATCACGGGCGCCAGGAACCACTGGGAGGAGGCGAGCAGCCGGGCCCGGTGCGCGGCGCCGTGCAGCACCCGGCGCAGGGCCCCCGCCCGCCGCGGCGCCGCGGCGGCCCCGGCGGCGCCCCCGTCACCAGCGCCCCCGTCACCGGCGCCCTTGTCATCAGCGACCTCGGCGGCTGCACCCGGCAACGGCTGCACCCGGCGGATGGCCTGGCCCGCGTCCAGCGCGGCCCGCAGCACGGCGGGCAATTCCGCCTCGTCGACCAGCCGCACAGCACCGTCGCCGGTCTCCACCTCCATGGTCCCGGGGGAGCGCGGGCGAGCTGTCCCCCCCGGAGCCAGCAGAGTTCCGGCCGCCGAGCCGGAGGCGGCCGGCGCGCCGTCGCCGTCCCGCGGCCGGGTGTCCACCACGCCCTCGCACAGCCGCCACGTGACCCCCGAGGGCAGCGGCAGCGGCGCGGTCGGGTGCCGCGCGACCAGCACGACCGCCCGGCGGCCCGCCGCCCGCCGTATCTCAGCAGCCACCCGCGAGACGCCGTCGGCGTCCATGCCGCCGGAGGGCTCGTCGAGGACCAGCAAATCCGGGTCGGCCAGCAGGGCCTGGGCCACCAGCGCGCGCTGCGCGTTACCGCGCGACAGCGCGTGCAGCGACATCGCGGACGCGTGCACCAGGCCGAGCCGGGCGAGCAGGTCCCCGGCGCGGCGCGCAGACTCATCGCGGCCAAGACCCGCGGTACGCGCCAAACCCAGCAGCCAGCGTTGCAGCGGTACCCGGGGCAGTACCCCGGCCCGTTCGGGTGAATAACCGACCGAACCGGGCCGGACGCTCGCGTGGTCCGCGGGCAGCAGCCCGGCCGCCGCGGCCAGCAGCGTGCTCTTCCCCGAGCCGTTCGGCCCCTCGACCGCCACGACGTCGCCCGGCACGGCGTCCAGCGTCACGTCCCTGGCCACCACCACGCCGCGGGCCGCCCGCAGCCTGCGGGCCCGCACGACCAGGACGGGCTCACTCACGGCCGGTTAGCCGCGTGAAGAGCTCGGTGTAGCGGGCCTGCGTGGCCGCGACCACGTCGTCCGGGATGGCCGGGCCCGGCGGCCGGCGGTCCCACTCCAGGCCGGCCGACCAGTCCCGCAGGAACTGCTTGTCCAGCGAGCGCTGCGGGCCGCCCGGCTGCCACTGCGACGCGAGCCAGAACCGGGACGAGTCGGGCGTGAGCACCTCGTCGGCCAGCATCAGCGTGCCGTCCGGGAGCAGGCCGAACTCCAGCTTGGTGTCGGCGATGAGGATGCCGCGCGCGGCGGCCAGCTCGGAACCCCGCCGGTAGACCTCCAGGGTGGCCCGGCGGAGCTCGGCGGCCACCGGGGCGCCGACCAGCGTCTCCACCTCGGAAAACGTCATCGGCTCGTCGTGGCCGGCCGCGGCCTTGGTGGTGGGGGTGAAGACGGGTTCGGGCAGCCGGGACCCCTCGGCGAGGCCGGGCGGCAGCCGCACGCCCGAGATCGTGCCGGTTTCCCGGTAGGACGCCAGGCCCAGCCCGGCCAGGTAGCCGCGCGCGATGCATTCCACCGGGAGCATCTGGAGCCGGCGGCACCGGATGGCGCGGCCCTGCCATTGCGCAGGCACGTCGGTGGCGGAGATCACGTGGCCGGGGATCACGTCGCCAAGCTGGCCGAACCACCACAGCGACAGCTGGGTCAGCACCCGGCCCTTGCCGGGGATCGGGGTGGGCAGCACCACGTCGTAGACGCTCACCCGGTCCGAGGCGACCATGATGATGTCGTCGCCGTCGGCGTAGAGCTCCCGGACCTTTCCGGAATGCACCAGTTCCAATCCGTGCTCCTCCCAGCCCGGCGGGGACGGGGCCAGCGTACTAGGGTGCGGGGCGCGTACGATCAGGCCATGGCCGACCTTGAGGTGCAGTACCTCCAGGTACAGACGACAACCGATTCGCGCGCCGAGGCGATGGAGCTCTCCCGCGCCGCGGTCGAATCCAGGCTGGCCGCGTGCGCGCAGGTGGCCGGCCCGGTGGCGTCGATGTATTGGTGGGACGGTGCGCTGGAGCGGACCGAGGAGTGGCTCGTGCTGCTCAAGCTGCCCGCCGACCGCTACGACGAGCTCGCCGCCTTCATCACCGAACGGCACAGCTACGACGAGCCCGAGATCATCGCGCTGCCCATCCTGACCGGTTCGGCCGCGTACCTGAACTGGATGCGGGAGGAAACCCGGCCCGTAGACCCGGCCCAGGGCGTCTTAAGTCATCCGGCTACGGCGAGGGCGGCACGTTCCAGGACGTGATGATCGGCTCGGCGTGTTCGGTACCCAGGGTGCTGACCGTCCCGGTGTCCAGCCGGAACAGCCGCCCGTCCGCCGGGGGGAGCCGCAGGTAGCAGGCGGTGAGCACGCGCAGAACGTGGCCGTGCGCGACCAGCGCGACGTTGCCGTCGGCCAGCAGGGGAGCGACCCGGGCCAGCACGCGCTCGGTCCGCTGGGCGACCTGCTCGATGGTCTCGCCCGGGTGCGCGGCGTCGCCCGGGATCACGCCGTCGCGCCACAGGTACCAGCCGGGCCTGGTTTCCTGGATCTGCGGCGTGGTCAGCCCCTCGTAGCCGCCGTAGTCCCATTCCCACAGGTCGGGATCGGGCTGCGCGTTGGACAGGCCGGCGAAGGCCGCGGTGGTGACCGCGCGGCGGGCCGGGCTCGTGAACACCGCCACGATGCCGCGGCGGGAGAGCACCGGCTCCAGCGCCTTGGCGGCCGCCTCGCCGCGTGCGGTGAGGGGGATGTCGGTCCGCCCCGTGTGCTTGCCGTCCAGGCTCCACTCGGTCTCGCCGTGCCGCAGCAGGATCAGCTCGCCCATGGCTCAGCAACCTACTCAGAGCAGTTTGCGGAGCGCCAGCAGATCCCGCATGCTGGCCTGGACCTTGACCCGGCCGGACAGCCACATCCGGGCGATGTTGGCCGGGGTGGCCGAGAGCGAGATCACGTCGTCGCTGCTCGCGGTCAGCCTGATGTCGGCCGGCGGGTCGTCGGGCTTCGCCTCGGTCACCGGTCCGGCGCCGGAGTCGGTGAACCTGGTCACGAACGTCACGCCGAGATCGGTCACGTGGCAGCTCATCGACCGGTTGCCGAAATAGCTGGCCCGGTCCTGCGGGTTCATCTCGGTCAGCCGATGGCTGAGGGTCGTCAGCGCCTCGCGGCACTCCTCAACTGAAGCCATGCGCGCCTCGCTCTAGTCAGCATCGGACGGTAGCGTTCCACGCGGAGGGTAGCGCACATGAACGAGGAATACCCAGACCAGGGTATCGAAGGTCAAAGTCAAGACCTTGATGCCGAACGGTCGCGGGCGGCCGCCACGCCACACGGCGGGGAGCTCCGCCCTGCGGCCGAAGCGACCCTTGGACCGCCTACGGGCGACGACCGGGTCGACGCGGCCCTGGCCGGGCTGAACCGCCTGGCCGGAGCCCCGGCGGAGGAGCACGTCGCGGTGCTCGAGGAGGTGCACGGGCGGCTCAGGGACATCCTGGGCGAGGTCAACGAGGGCACGCCGTGACCGCGACCCGGGTACGGCTCGACGCCGAGCTGGTCAGGCGCGGCCTGGCCAGGTCGCGCGAGCAGGCCGGCGAGCTGGTGGCCGCCGGGCGCGTGACGGTGGCCGGGCTGCGCGCGGCCAAGGCCGCGACGCAGGTGAGCCGGGACGCGCCGATCAGCATCGCCGACACCGGCGAGCCAGGGTACGTCTCCCGCGGCGGGCGCAAGCTGGCCGGGGCGCTCACGGTGTTCGGCCCGGCGGGCCTGACGGTGGCGGGCCGGGCCTGCCTGGACGCGGGCGCGTCCACCGGCGGGTTCACCGACGTGCTGCTGCGGGCCGGCGCGGCGCATGTGGTGGCGGCGGACGTGGGGTACGGGCAGCTGGCCTGGTCGCTGCGGACCGACCCGCGGGTCACCGTGCTGGACCGGGTCAACGTGCGAACCCTGGAGCAGGTGACCCCGGTACCCGGGCTGGTGGTGGCCGACCTCTCCTTCATCTCGCTCACCCTGGTCCTGCCGGCCCTGGTGGCGTCCGCCGCGCCGGACGCGGACTTCGTGCTGCTGGTCAAGCCCCAGTTCGAGGTGGGCAAGGGCCGGGTCGGCGCGGGCGGCGTGGTGCGCGACAGCGAGGACCGCGCCGACGCGGTACGCACGGTGGCCGCCGCGGCGGGCCAGCTCGGCCTGGGCGTGCAGGGGATCACGGCCAGCCCGCTGCCCGGGCCCGCCGGGAACGTGGAATATTTCCTGTGGCTGCGCCGGGGCGCGCCGCCGCTCGACGACAGTCAGCTGGAGCGGGCGATCAAGGAGGGACCCAGCTAGTGGGACAGCGGACGGTGCTGGTGACGGCGCACATCGGCCGGGAGAACGCGCTGCGCAGCGCCCGGTTCGTCGCCGACCGGCTGACCGCCGCCGGGATCGCCGTCCGCACCCTCGCGGGCGAGTTCAGCTCCCCGGGCGCGCACGAGGTCCCGGCCAGCGACATGGCCGCCGAGGGCGCCGAGCTCGTCATCGTCCTCGGCGGCGACGGCAGCCTGCTGCGGGCCGCCGAACTCTCCCGGCCCGCCGGGGTGCCGCTGATCGGGGCGAACCTCGGCCACGTCGGGTTCCTCGCCGAGGCCGAGCCGGACGGGCTGGCCGACCTGGTCGAGCGGGTGGTGGCGCGGGATTACGCGGTCGAGGAGCGGATGACGATCGACGTGAGCGTACGCCGCAACGGGACAGGCATCGCGTCCACCTGGGCGCTGAACGAGGCTACCGTGGAGAAGGCGGCACGCGAACGGGTGATCGAGGTGATCATCGAGATCGACGGCCGCCCGCTGTCCCGCTGGGGCGGTGACGGCGTGGTCTGCTCGACCCCCACCGGCTCGACCGCCTACGCCTTCTCCGCGGGCGGACCGGTGGTGTGGCCAGAGGTGGAGGCGCTGCTCATGGTGCCGATCAGCGCGCACGCGCTGTTCGCCCCGCCGATGGTGGTGTCACCGCAGTCGGTGCTCGCGGTCGAGCTCATCGTGGCGTCCGAGACATCGGGGGCGGTTTTGTGGTGCGATGGTCGGCGTAAGGTCGATCTGCCACCCGGGGCCCGGGTGGAGGTCCGCCGCGGGGCGCTGCCGGTCCTGCTCGCACGGCTGCAGACGTCGGAATCCCGCAGCGGGGGCTTCACGGACCGGCTAGTGGCCAAGTTCGGCCTGCCTGTGGCGGGCTGGCGCGGCCGTACCTGGGAGGACGCAGGCAAGCATGCTTGAGGAAGTCCGGATCACCGGGCTCGGCGTCATCGACGACGCGGTGCTCGAGCTATCGGCCGGGTTCACCGCGCTGACCGGCGAGACCGGCGCCGGGAAGACCATGGTGGTGACCGCGCTCGGGCTGCTGTTCGGCGGCCGGGCCGACCCGGCGCGGGTGCGGCCAGGAGCGGCGCGGGCCGCGGTGGAGGGGCGCCTGCTGGTCACCCCGGAGGTAGCCCGCGAGGTCGAGGAGGCCGGGGGAGATCTCGACGACAACGGGTCCTCGCTCGTGCTGAGCCGCTCGGTGTCGGCCGAGGGCCGGTCCCGGGCGTTCGCCGGCGGTCATTCGGTGCCGGTGTCGCTGCTCCAGGTGCTGGCCGACGACCTGGTGGCCGTGCACGGGCAGTCCGACCAGCAGCAGCTGCTCAAGCCGGGCCGGCAGCGGGACGCGCTGGACAGGTTCGGCGGGCCCGAGCTGGCCGCCACCCTGGCCGACTACCGGCGGGTCTACCACCGGCATCGCGCGGTCCGCGACGAGCTCGACGAACTGACCCGGGCGGAACGCGAACGCGCGGCCGAGGCCGAGACGCTGCGGCTCGGCCTGGCCGAGGTCGAGGCGACCGCCCCGGAGGCGGGCGAGGACTCGACCCTGCTGGCCGAGGAGGAGAAGCTGGCGAACGCCGACGCGCTGCACGCCGCGGCCACCACCGCGCACGAGGCGCTGCTCGGCGATCCGGCCTCGGCCTCCGTCGAAGCGTCCGACGTGGTGACGCTGCTCGGCGTCGCGGTCCGCGCGCTCGAGCCGGTCCGCCCGCACGACCCGGCCCTGGCCGGCCTGGCCGACCGGCTCTCCGAAGCCAGCTACCTGATCTCCGACGTGGCCGGGGAGCTGGCCTCCTACACCGAGTCGCTGGACTCGGACCCGGCCCGGCTGGCCGCGGTGCAGGAGCGCCGCGCCGCGCTCGGCCGGCTGATCCGGGCCTACGCCGCCGCCTCGGGTGACCTGGTCGGCGTGCTCGACTGGGCCAAGCAGGCCGGATCGCGCCTGGCCGAGCTGGAAGGGGACGACGACAAGATCGCCGCGCTGGCCGCGGAGGAGGCCGCCCTGGCCTCCGAGGTGACCTCGCTCGCGGCGCGGCTGACCGGACTGCGTTCGGCAGCGGCCGAGCGGTTCGCGGCCGAGGTGACCGCCGAGCTGACCGCCCTGGCCATGCCGCACGCGTCGCTCACCGCCGTGGTCAGCGACCTGGACGCGCCCGGCCCCAACGGCGCCGACGACGTGGAGATCAGGCTGGCCGCGCACCCGGGCGCGCCGCCGCTGCCGCTGAACAAGGGCGCCTCCGGCGGCGAGCTCTCCCGCGTCATGCTGGCCATCGAGGTGGTCTTCGCCGGCGCGGACCCGGTGCCGACGTTCGTGTTCGACGAGGTCGACGCCGGGGTCGGCGGCAAGGCCGCGGTCGAGATCGGCAGGCGGCTCGCCCGGCTGGCCCGCTCCTCGCAGGTCATCGTGGTCACCCACCTGCCGCAGGTCGCGGCGTTCGCCGACAACCACCTGGTCGTGGAGAAGTCAGGCGACGGGCTGGTGACGGCGAGCGGCGTAGTCCGGCTGGACCGGGCCGGCCGGGTCCGCGAGCTGTCCCGGATGCTGGGCGGCCTGGAGGAGTCCGAGTTCGGCCAGGCGCACGCGGAAGAACTGCTAGCCCTAGGCTCCGGCGAGCGCGAGACCCCCAGCTAGCCCCGGCCGGCGCATCACATCAGCGGCCCGCCGGGTGTATCACGGCTGCCGTTCTGTCCTCCGGGATGGTATGGGGGTGCCGCGCCGGTGGCGCGGCCAGGGGGAGTGATCCGGGGGGACCACCGTGCATGCCGATTCCTTGACCACAGCATGCCGTCCGTCTCGCGCCGCCGTCCGGCTAGCCGGCCTGGGCGCGGCGGGCGCGAAGGCTGCGGTTCTTGAGCCTGTTGCCGCACGAGGCCATGTCGCACCACGCACCCTGCCGGCTGTGCGACCGGTCGTAGAACACCCAGAGGCAGTCCGGGTTGCCGCACAGCTTCATCCGGTCCCAGCTGCCGTCGGCCTGCGCGTCGCGGATGGTCAGCAGCAGCCCGGCCAGACCGTCGGCCAGGCGCTGAGCGTCTTCACTGCACTCCAGCTCGACCTGGCACTCGGCGGTCACCTCGAGCCTGGGCGTGGCCTCGCTCGTGACGTGTTCCAGGGGGCGCAGTCCGGCTTCGGTGAGCGGAGATCCGCCGGTATTGCGCGCGATCATGGCGCGCAGGCTCTCCCGGAACGCGCGGGCCAGCTCGAGGTCGGCGGCGAGGTCGGGCTGCCCCAGATCACGCAGGTCAGCGTCGGCCAGCCAGGCCTGCGCCTCGTCGGCGTGGGCCAGCATGTCGGTGCGCAAATCCAGGTCGAGGGTGTTGACGTACGCCTGGACGAGCAGCAGCGGGGGCGGCGCCAGCTTGTGCTGCAGGTGGGACGCCCACGACGGCAACGTCATGCCGTTCAGGCTAACCGTCATGATCACCAGCCTTCACACTTGATCGTGACCCTACAAAAGCCTTTACAGGTCATCCATGACCAGTATAATTGATTTATTGGTCACTACGGGGAAGTGGCAGATGATGCATATCCTGCTCGATGACGATTGTGGTCGCCTGACTGTCCAGCGGCTGCGGCCCTGGCACCGGCTGCTGGCCCGCTGCCTGGCACCGCGGCTGGACCGGCGGCTGGCCGATGGCGCCCGGCCCGAGGAGAACGCGGTACTGGCCGCGCGGGCCATGGTGCTGACCTCCGTCAGCTACCGGCGTGCCCTAGCGGGGAGCCTGCGGCGGACGCTCGCCGCGTCCGTATCGCCGCACACGCGCCCGCGGCCCATGGCCGCGTCGCGGTCGGCCGGAGTCGCGCGCCAGCCGTATGTCCCGCTCCGCCGAGACCGGATCGCCGAGTCCGCATCGGAGCTGGACGGGCTGGCAGGTTGCCTCGCCGGGCCGAGGCCGGTCCCGGCTCAGGGCGTGGCCATGGTGAGCCAGATGCTGGCCGACGGGGGCGGGCCGCTCTACCGTGCGGGCGCGCGCGATGACCTCGACGCGATCATCGAGCGGGCGGCACAGGCACTGACCAGGTGACCGCCAGGTTTCCCTGGGGTTAGGCCCCGGGCTTGCGCGCCACGGCACCGTGCGCGGACACGGTTCCCTCCGGGGCGGAGTCACCCGGGCCGGGCCGCCACTGATGGACCTGCACCAGCCCCGGGTCGACCAGCTCGAGGCCGGCGAAGAACCTGGCCACCTGCTCCCGGGTGCGCAATGTCTGCGGGGTGGCGACGCGCTCGTTGTAGACCCGCTGCGCGTTCGCCTGGGACTGGTGGATGTCGATCGCGGGATGGGAGACCGTCAGGTAGCTTCCAGGCGGCATCGCGGCCATCAGCCGGGCCACGATGCCCCACGGGTCCTCGCTGTCCTGGATCAGGTGCAGTACTCCGAGCAGCATGACCGCCACCGGCTGGCCGAAGTCCAGCAGGGATGCCGCCCGGTCCAGGATCGCCCCGGGATCGCGCAGGTCGGCCTGCAGGTACGCGGTCGCCCCCTCCGGCGTACTGCGCAGCAGGGCCTGCGCGTGCAGCAGGACGATCGGGTCGTTGTCGACGTAGACCACGCGGGCATCCGGGGCGACGCGCTGCGCCACCTCGTGCGTGTTCCCGGCGGCCGGGATGCCGGTGCCGATATCCAGGAACTGCCGGACAGCGGCCTCGGCGGCCAGGTACCTGGTCGCCCGGCCGAGGAAGGCCCGGTTGGCGCGCACACGGTAACGCAATCCGGGCGCCGCGGCCAGCACGCGCTCGGCCGCCTCCCGGTCGGCGGCGAAGTTGTCCGTGCCGCCAAGCCAGTAGTCGTAGACCCGGGCCGGGTGCGCCACGCTGGTGTCCAGGCCGGCGATGCCTTCAGCTTCGGCCATGACCCCCATCATATTTCGCGGCTCCGCGGTCCCGGCTGGACGCCGGGTCACAACTTAAATGCGCCGAGGGTGTATCAGGGAGGCCGGCCGGCCCTCCGGACATGCTGAGGAGCACCTGCGGCCTGACGCAGGCGCTGGCTTCCCGGCCGGCGGTGGGAGCGGCCGGCCGGGCAGCCGGGGATGTCAGGACTGTCGGTAAAGGAGGCCCCACGATGTGGTCCGTGCACTATGACCTGAGCATCGACACCGCCCGGGCTGACGCGCTCTTCGCATCCGTGCTGCAGATCTCCGACGCGCCGAGCGCGGTGCAGGTGATACAGGCGATCGACGCGGCGACCAGCGCCCTCGGCGACCTGGGCTGCGCGGCCAGGGTCGCGCAGGAGTTCGGTGAGCACCCCGAGACCGCGGTCACCAGGATGCGCTGGGCCAGGGAAGAAGTGGCCTTCGCGTTCGGCGGCTCACCGTCCGGGACAAGCTACGCCCCCCGGCACGCCCGGCCGACCGGCGCCTGCCCCGCCCCGCGACTGCCCGGCGACCTGGCCGGCCAGCGGTCTGACCGCCATCTGCTGCTGGCCAGTTAGCGGCCGGTACGCGTCACGGCCAGCCGACAGCGATCTCGGCCGAATCGGATAGCCGCAGCTTGCGCCGGACCCGCTCGTAGAACGTGGTGAGGCCGAGCCGGACGACCCGGGCCGCGCCGGGCCGCGCTCGCAGTTCGATTCGGTCGCCGGGCTCCACCTCGGCCGCGACGTTGCCGTCGGCCTCCACCGCGAGCCGGCCGCTGGACGGCAGGATGTTCAGGGTCAGCTGGTCATCGACGGAAACGACGAGGCCGCGGTTGTAGGCGGAATGCGGTGCGGCCGGCGTGACCAGCATCGCCTCCACCGCGGGACTCACGATAGGGCCGCCGGCGGAGAAGCTGTACGCGGTGGAGCCGGTCGGCGTCGCGACCACGATCGCGTCGGCGGCGTAGCTGACGAAGGGGCGTCCCGCGGCCTCCACCGCGATGGCGGCGGTCTTCTGGCCGGGAAACCGGACGAGCGCGATGTCGTTGAACGCGGTGATCAGCTGGTCTCCGATGACGGCGTCGACGGCCAGGCGCGGTTCGGTGGTGAACTCGTGGTTGTCGATCGCGGATAGCGCATCGGCCAGGTCGGGCACATCGACTTCGGCCAGGAATCCGAGCTTGCCCAGGTTCACCCCGAGGACCGGGGACCGCTGCCGGTCGGCCAGCCGCATGGCGCGCAGCATCGTGCCGTCTCCGCCCAGGCTCACCAGCAGGTCCGCCCGCTTTCGGAGCTCGGCGGCGGTCACCGCCTCGGCGGTGCAGGCCAGCCTGCGGATCTCGGTGTCGATGCCGAGGACCTGGATCTCCCGGCGAGCCGCCCATTCCAGGATCGACCCCACTGCGCCGCTGCAGTCCCGCTCAGGGTGCAGCACCATACCGACGACGTGCATGGGCTCAAGCTACTAAAGGATCCAGCCGGGCGTAAGCGGCGGCTACCGGCCGGGCACCAGGACGCTCAGGCAGGTCACGCAGCCCTCGAGCTTCTCGAACTCGCTGATGTCCACGACGACCGGCGTGAAGCCAAGATCCTCGATCAGCCCGGCGGTGCGGGGAGCGGACGCGGCGATGAGCACGCGGTCACCGCCGAGGGGGACGACGTGACTGCCGCCCTCCTCGGTGACCGGGCGCACCGCCGGGAACAGTTCGGCCGGCACCAGCTCCGGCAGTAGCAGGAACGTGCCGTCCGGCAACGCGGTCACCGCGGACTTCAGGTGCAGCACCTTTCCCAGCGGAACGCCGACCACGGTGCGGCCCAGCGGCGCGAGCAGCGCGCGCAGCTGGCGGATGCCCTCGCCGTTGGTCCGTCCGCCGCGGCCGACGTATACCGTGCTGCCTGCCTGCAGCACATCACCCCCGTCGAGGGTCCCCGGCTCCTCGATGCACGCCGTGCGCAGGCCTAGCGACCGAACGGTCTGGGCGACTCCGTCGACCTCCGGCCGGCGCACCGCCGCGCCCGGACGGGTCAGCACCGCCAGGTCCTCGCAGATCACGACGGTGTCCTCGATGAAGACCGAATCCGGGCAGTCATCGGCGGCGGGTGCCGCGCGGATCGTCCAGCCGCTGGCCGCCAGCGCGTCGGCATAGGCCGCGTGCTGGGACCGGGCCAGTTCCATATCCACCGGCATGCGGCTGATGTGGGTGACGATGCCCTCGGCCAGCCTGCTGCTGGGCCCGCGGACCAAGCCCGTGCCGTTCATCCGATCGGTCCCTTCCTGACGGGGGTTTTCATCCTGCCATCCGGCACCGCCGGGCTGTCGGGGCGCCGCTGGGTTAGCTTTCTGTTATGGCCGCAGACGGGGTGGAGATCGAGGTCGGGGGCAGGACGGTCCGGATCTCCAATCCGGGCCGGGTGTACTTCCCGGCCCGCGGGGAGACCAAGCTGGACCTGGCCCGCTATTACCTGTCGGTGGGTGACGGGATCGTGCGCGCGCTGCGGGAGCGGCCGTGCATGCTGCACCGGTTCCCGTCCGGGGTCGCCGGGGAGAAGGTGCACCAGAAGCGGGTGCCTGGTGGTGCGCCGCCGTGGCTCGAGACGGTCCGGCTGCACTTTCCCCGCTACGGCCGGTACGCCGACGAGCTGTGCGTGACCGAGCTGGCCGCGGTGATCTGGGCGGTGCAGATGTCCACGGTCGAGTTCCATCCGTGGAACTCCCGCCGGGCCGATACCGAACGGCCCGATGAATGGCGCATCGACCTGGACCCCGGGCCGGCCTGCGAGTTCGCTACGGTGCGCCGGGTGGCCCGGATCGCGGGCGAGATCCTCGGCGAGCTCGGCGCGACCGGGTGGCCCAAGACCTCCGGCGGCAACGGCCTGCACATCTACGTCCGGATCGAGCCGCGGTGGGGCTTCACCGAGGTGCGCCGGGCGGCGCTCGCCTTCGCCCGCGAGGTCGAACGCCGCGCCCCGGACCTGGTCACGACCACCTGGTGGCGCAAGGACCGGGACCCGGCCATGCTGTTCGTCGACTACAACCAGAACGCCCGCGACCACACGATCGCCAGCGCCTACTCCGTCCGCGGCGTGCCGGAGGCGACCGTCTCCACCCCCATCAGCTGGGACGAGGTCGACGATGTCGACCCGCGCCAGTTCACCATCGCCACCGTGCCGGCCCGCTACGCCGAACTCGGCGACCTGCACCAGGGCATCGACAACTCGGCCTACTCGCTCGACACCCTGCTGCAATGGGCCGACCGCGACGGACTCGACTAGGAGCCACACATGATCAACGGCATGCACGCCATCGTGTTCTCGCCCGAGGCGGAGAAGGTCCGCGACTTCTTCGCGGACGTGATCGGCCTGTCCAGCGTCGACGCGGGCGGAGGCTGGCTCATCTTCGCTCTGCCGCCCGCTGAGCTGGCGGTTCACCCCGCCGACGGGGAAAGCCGCCACCAGCTCTACCTGATGTGCGACGACATCGGTGCCACGCTCGCGGAACTGCGCGCCAGGGGAGTCGAGGTCGCGCAGGAGGTCTCCGATCAGCGCTGGGGCCTCGTGGCCGCCATCCGCCTGCCCGACGGCACCGAGTTTCCCATCTACCAGCCCCGGCACCCTTCGCCCCGCTGATCCCGGTCTAGCGTTAGAGGATGACGAAGCTCAGGGTGCTGTTCATCGGGGGCAGCGGGGTCATCAGCTCGGCGTGCTCGCGGGTCGCGGTCGATAGCGGCATGGAGCTGTTCGTGCTGAACCGGGGCCGGAGTACCACACGGCCGCTCCCGCCCGGCGTGACCATGCTGCGGGCGGATGTGCGGGAGCCGGAGACCGTTCGGGATGAAATCAACGGCCGTGACTTCGACGCGGTCGTGGACTGGGTGGCCTTCACCCCCGGGCAGGTCCGCACCGACATCGACCTGTTCCGCGGGCGGACCGGCCAGTACGTGTTCATCAGCTCCGCGTCGGCCTACCAGACGCCGCCCGCGCGGATGCCGGTCACCGAGTCGACGCCGCTGCGCAACCCGTACTGGCAGTACTCGCGCGACAAGATCGCCTGCGAGGACCTGCTCGTGACGGCGTACCGGGAGGAGGGATTCCCGGCCACGATCGTCCGGCCGTCGCACACCTACGACCCGACGTCGGTGCCGTTCGACGGCGGGTGGACGGTGCTCGGCCGGATGCGCGCGGGCAAGCCCGTCATCGTGCACGGGGACGGGACCTCGCTGTGGACGCTCACCCACCACGACGACTTCGCCCGCGCGTTCGTCCCGCTGCTCGGGCATCCGCGGACCCTCGGCGAGGCCATCCACATCACCTCCGACGACGTGCTCACCTGGAACCAGATCGCCGGGTCGCTGGCGGCGCCCTTGGGGGTGACGCCGCACCTGGTGCACGTGCCGTCGGACGCGATCGCGGCCGCCGACCCGGACTGGGGCGCGGGACTGCTGGGCGACAAGGCGCACTCGATGGTGTTCGACAACGCCAAGCTGCGCAGCATCGTGCCCGGCTGGCGAGCAGTGATCCCGTTCGAGCAGGGTGCCAGGGAAATCGTGGAATGGTACCTGGCCGATCCGGCCCGGCAGGTCACCGACGCGGCCCTGGACGCGGTGATGGACAAGCTCGCCGCGGCCTGGACAGTTTGACCAGCACGGCCCGGGACGTCCGCGGGCTCGCTGATGACCTGCTGTTCCCGGACGCGATGCGGGTCGACGGGCTGGACGTGCTCCCGGTCGCCCACCTCGACGCGCTGGCCGCGCTCGGCCTGTACGGGGCGCCGGTGCCGGTCCAGGCCGGCGGCCTCGGCCTGGACCTGGCCGCCTACTGCGCGGTAGTGGAGGACCTGGCCAGCGGCTGCCTGGCCACCACGTTCGTCTGGCTGCAGCACCGCGGCCTGGTCATGACGCTGGCCGCCGACGGCACGCCCGCTGCGCTGCGCGACCGGTGGCTCGCTCCGGCCTGCCGGGGTCAGGTGCGCGGCGGCATCGCGCTAGGCGGCCTGATGCCCGGGCCGCCGCGGCTGCGCGCACGGCCGGACCGCGGCGGGTGGCGGCTGGACGGCGACGCGCCGTGGGTCACCGGGTGGGGACTGATCGACCTGCTGCTGGTCGTGGCGCGGGGCCCGGACGACAGCGTGGTGTCACTGATCGTGGACGCGGCCGCCCAGCCCGGGCTCACCGTGACCCGCGAGCGGCTAGCCGCCGTCCACGCGAGCGTCACCGTCCGGCTGGGCTTCGACGGCGTCCTCGTGCCGGGGGAGCGCTGGGCCGGCCAGGAGCCCTTCGATCCGGCGGAGAGCCTTCGACCCGACCGGATGCGCGTGAACGGGTCGCTGGCGCTCGGCCTGGTCCGCCGGTGCGCCCGGCTGCTGGGTCCCGGGCCGCTCGACGACGAGCTGGCACGGTGCCGGGACCTGCTCGACGCCGCGATCACCGTCGACGCCACGGCGATGGCGGAGGCACGCGCGGCAGCCTCGGAGCTGGCCGTGCGGGCGGCGGCCGCCCTGGCGGTGGGGGACGGCAGCCGCGCGGTCACCGTGGACCAGCACGCGCAGCGGCTCGCCCGCGAGGCGCTGTTCCTGCTGGTGTTCGGGTCACGCCCGGGAATCAAGAGCGCGCTGCTGCGGCGCCTGGGCGCCACCCCATCCGGGTCTCACCGCGATGATCCGCCGGCCACCTCGTAAGACCACAGCTCGCTGCCGATGCCGACCGGGTGAGGCGCCTCGCCGCCCGCCCGTTCGGCCGCTGATCGGTGCCCGTGGGCGAACGCCGGAGAGCTCACCCACGCCTGAAAGGCCGCCTCGTCCCGCCATCGCGTCACCACCAGCCAGGTGGTCCGCCCGTCGGTCGGCTTGAGCAGTTCGAAGCCCTCGAAGCCGTCCTGGTTGTCCACTGCGCCGGCCCGTGCCGCGAACCTGCGGGCAAGCTCGTCGCCGCTGTCGGCGGGCACGGTAATCGCGTTGATCCTCACGACCGTCATGCCACGATCATGCCAGCAGCACCGGTGGTTAAAGTCCGCCGCCCAGGGAAGCGGGCGCTGATGGCCCAGGCTGGAACGGTTCTCGGCGGACGTTACATACTTGATGATCAGATCGGCTACGGCGGGTACGGGGAGGTGTGGCGCGCGACCGATACCGTCCTGACCAGGCCGGTGGCGGTCAAGCTGCTGCACCCGCGTTACAGCCAGCGGAGCGAGGCCCTGGCCAGGTTCCGCGCCGAGGCGCGGCACGCCGGTGGCCTGTCCCACGAGAACATCGCGCAGGTCTTCGACTACGGCGAGCCTGCCGACGGGCAGCCGCCCTACCTGGTGATGGAGCTGGTCGACGGGCCGTCACTGGAGACCGTGCTGACCGGCGGCCCGCTGGATGACAGCCGGACCATGGACATCGTGGCCCAGGCCGCGGCCGGCCTGCAGGCCGCGCACGCCGCCGGGATGATCCACCGCGACATCAAGCCGGGCAACCTGCTGCTCGCCCCGGGCGGCACCGTGAAGATCACCGATTTCGGCATCGCGCACACGATCGGCTCGGCGCCGCTCACAGCCACCGGGGAGCTGATCGGCACGCCCGGTTACCTGGCCCCCGAACGGGCGATGGGGGAGCGGGCCACCCCGGCCAGCGACCTGTACTCCCTGGGCATGCTGGCTTACGAGTGCCTGGCCGGCGCTCCGCCGTTCCGGGGCACACCCCTGGAGGTGGCGCTGGCCCACCGGGATCGCCCGCTGCCGCCGCTGCCCCCGTCGGTCGCCGTCGGCGTGGCTGCCCTGGTGATGCGGCTGGCCGCGAAGGATCCTGCCCGCCGTCCGAACGACGCCGCCGAGATCGCGGTGTGGGCGGGCCTGCTCCGCGATGGCATCGGCGTGGCCCCCCTCCAGATGTGGCCGGAACAACCGCCCGCCGCGGGCCGGTTCCAGCGCCGCACGATCCTCGCCTACGCCTGCGTCGCGGTGACCGCCGTCGTGGTCATCGTGCTGGCCAGCGTCATCGGATTCGCGTCCACCCCGGGTCGGGTCGCCGCGGCCCCGGCGCCGGTGTCGTCGTCGCACGGCGGCAGCGGAAGCGGTGACGCCACCGCCCCGTCCGCCCGTGGTCCCGCCGCGAGTCCCGGGCAGCCGCCCGCGGCCAGATCGGTGGTCAAGCGGCGGCCAGCCTCCTCGAACCCGGGCGTCGGCCCGGCCGTCGCGGTGGCCGATCGGGCCGGTCCCGGTCCCGAGCCCGCTCACGGTCACGGTAAGGGCCCTGACCACGGCCCCGGCGCCGGGCCCGGCCACGGAAAGGCGAAAGACAAAGGGAACGGCCAGGACGGCTGAGACCGGCAAGGCGGCGGCGTCCGGAACGGAGAGGAAGAGCTGGAATTGCTGCGGCTCGGCGTGGAGGGCAAGGCCGCGGGCTGGCGTACGCTCCGGGTTCTCGCAGATACCGACCAGCGGCTCGAACCGGCCGGGCTGGACGAGCTCATGGCCCGGGCGCGGCGGCAGGCGGACCTCCTCGAAGACCTCCGGGTCCGGGCCGCCGATCAGGTCATCAGCCTGGAGAGGGCACCGTGAGCCGCCTAGGCTAACGACATGGCGTGCAGGATAAGCGAACTGGTCCTCAACTGCCGCGATCCGTCGCGGCTGGCGGCCTTCTGGTGCGAGGTCCTCGGTTACGCCGAGTTCGCCCGGGACGCCGACAGCATCGAGATCGGACCCGTCGGTACCGGTTTCGGCGGCCTGCAGCCCACGATCGTGTTCCAGGCCCATCCCGCGCCCACGCCCGGCTTGCTCCGGCTGCACCTCGACGTCAGCCCGGTTGGCTGCGACCAAGACGCGGAGCTCGAGCGGCTGCTGGCGGCCGGAGCCCGGCCCGCGGACGTCGGTCAGCGCGGGGACGAGGGATGGCATGTGCTCGCCGATCCTGAGGGCAATGAATTCTGCCTGCTGCACCGGCAGCTAGAGACCTGACCACGGCGCTCCCTGCCCATCGGCGGTGAGGGTCTTGCGGAACTGGCGGGAGGACAGCCCGAACCAGCGGTCGGTCGTGCCCTCGTCACTCATGCCCAGGCGAGCGGCTACGGCCTGGGAGCGCACGTTGTCCAGATCGGTCAGGGCAAGCACCTCGCCGATCCCCGCCGTGGCCGCCGCCGCGAGGAGCGCGCCGGCTGCTTCGGTGGCAAACCCCTGCCCCTGGTACTGCGGGTGCAGGTGCCAGCCGACCTCGGTCAGGCCGGT
>Ga0207683_10001977_pt1 | contig 18131 bp, 15 predicted proteins | sample KBSM73metaG_FD_184333 | JGI IMG/M metagenome (GOLD analysis project Ga0207683, IMG submission 184333) | Miscanthus rhizosphere microbial communities from Kellogg Biological Station, Michigan, USA - KBS M7-3 metaG (SPAdes) (version 2) | ecosystem: Host-associated > Plants > Roots > Rhizosphere >... | reverse complement strand
AATCAGCGTCCGTCCGGTTTTGCCGGTCGAACGCAGCACCGTGTCCTTGTCGAGCGGTTTGACAAAACCCAAGCTCACCACTTCCACTGCCCCGGAATATCCCTGCTTCGCGATTTGATCGGCAGCATCTTCAGCGAGCGCCGCTGCGCGTCCGGCGGCGATGATCGTCAATCCATCGCCTGATCGCGTAATCTGCGCGTTGCCACCGGGATTGTTCTCCGCGACCTCACCGGTGCGACCGTGAAGCGAGCGGTCCTCGAAAAACAACGTCGGCGTTGGCCGCTGCAGTGCCTCGCGAAAATTCCAGTAAGCTTCACCAGCGGACCCCGGCATCGTAATATTCAGATCCGGCACGTTGTAGAACCAGGAAGCGCCGACTTCATTGCCTTCCGGCCCATGGCCGCGAAACCGCGCGATGGGAAGCCGAATGATTACCGGACAACTCAAACGGCGATTGCTGAGATAGTGGAGCTTGGCCGCGCTTTGGACAATCGCCATATGACAAACCGAAGCGATATCGGCATAGGCGATCATGACGACGACTTTCATGCCCTTCATCGCCGCGCCGACCGCCATTCCCACCATGGCGCTCTCGCTGATCGAAGTATCGCGCACCCGCTCGACGCCGTACCGATCGGCGAGAATTTTTAGCGCATGTCCCGCGATGTTCTGACCGATCAGAATCAAGCGCGGTTCCTCGCGCATGGAATCTTCCAGCGCTTTTCCCACCGCGTCGCGATAAGTCAGTTTGGACATTGATTAATCACTCAATCGTAAATGGTCAGGCGGAAGGGGTCACGCCTAACGCCCTACCCTCACCTTTCACGGTATTAAACGCCGCTTCGATCTTTTCCTCTTCCTCTTGCTCGATTCTAGCGAGATCCTCGTTACGCCCGATTCCGTTGCGAATCAGCCAATCCGCCATGCGTTTCAACGGGTCGCGCGTTTCCCATTCCGCCAACTCGTTCTCGATACCGGCTCCTCGCACCTCACCAAAATGAGAGCTATAAAGCCCGAGACGAAAAGTCAGACAGTCGAGAAATACCGGCTGGCCGTCACGAGCAGTCGCGCGTGCCCATCGCGCTGAATGATAAACATCGAGGGCGTCATTGCCGTCGATGCTTCGCGTCGCCAAGCCGAACGGTTCCGCATAGGGAGTAAGCGCGCGCGTCCGCCGCACCTGCGAAAAAGCCGTCGCCATTTCCCACCCATTGTTTTCGCAAACCAAAATCAAAGGGAACCGCCACGCACCGGCGATGTGCATGGTTTCGTAAAGATCCCCGGACCCCAAAGTGCCATCGCCGAAGAATGCCACGCTCACGGCATTTTGTTTATCGAGCTGCATCGCCAAGGCAAGTCCGGCCGCCAGCGACAGATGCCCGCCGATCATCGTCGATCCAGGCATGACGCCGCGATCCGGCCAGGAGCTGTGATGCGGCGCATCGCGCGAATCACCCGCTGCGAGCGGACTGTGCAGAAACTCGCGAAGCTGCTCGGCGACGCTGACGCCCATGCCGATCATCGCGCCACGCGTCCGAAAAGAAGGAATCACCGTGTCGCCATGCTCCAACGCGGCACAGCATCCGATCGAGATCGCCTCCTGTCCTTTGCTGGGAAAGGTCTGCGCCGAGATCTTCCCTTCCTGCTCCCAGCGGACGAGCGCGTCTTCGAACAACCGGGTCACGAGCATATTGCGGTAGAGGCGCCATTCGAGAGTTTCGTGCTGATTGCTGAGTTCAGGTATCGAAATCATATTGGTGCTCCAATGAAAGCGATATCGGGAACTATCCAGCTCGCTCCGCCGGAAACAAAATACAGTGATCCGGGGCCACAAAAAAAGTTACCTTTCTCCCGACCGTCGGCAAGCGCGCCGGATGGGCGCGCGCTTTGACGAGCACCTCGCCGGAGCGAATGATCACGTCGGCCGAGTTGCCCAGAAAAGTCACACGCTCCACCGTCCCAGCACCGTAGTTGGGACCATCGCGGATTGCGTCTTTATCGAGCAGATCGACATATTCTGGGCGAAAAAACAGTTCCGCCGGCAAACTCGGTTGCCACTCTGCGCTTGCCCGTGCGACAAAAATACCGAGCGGCGTGGTCATCACCAAAGCTTCTCCGGATGGCTCGCGATGCCGTTCGACGCTTGCAGCAATAAAGTTAGCCGCGCCCAGAAAAGCTGCGGTCACGCGATGCTCCGGATGCAAGTAAAGATTGCGCGGTGCGCCAACTTCCAGGAGCGTTCCCTCGTGCATCAGTCCCACACAATCCGACAAGGCCAGCGCTTCTTCCTGATCGTGCGTGACATACACGGTCGTAATTTGGAACGACTCCTGCAGAGATCTGAGCTCGAAACGCATCTGTTCGCGCAGTTTCGCATCGAGATTGCTAAGCGGCTCGTCGAGCAAAAGAACTTCGGGCTGCGCCACCAGAGCACGCGCCAATGCCACACGCTGCTGCTGTCCACCGCTCAGATTAGGCGCGAGCCGGTCGGCCACATGGCCAAGGCTCAGACGTTCCAGAATTGCCATCACACGATCCGCTACTCGGTCCTGTCCCGCCAGCGGATAAGCGACGTTCTGAAACACCGTCATATGCGGCCAGATCGCGTAAGACTGAAAGACCATACCGATCCGGCGCTTTTCCGGGGCGATAAAGATCCCATTCTCGGCGCTAGACACGATTCGATCATCAATGCTGATTTCACCTCTGGCCGGCTGTTCCAGGCCGGCGATGCAGCGCAGCGTCGTCGTCTTGCCGCAACCGCTCGGTCCAAGCAAGGTAAAGAGTTCGCCCTTACGAACTTCGAAGGAGACTCCGCACAAGGCGCGTACTTCGCCTTTGAGCCCGGCGAATGTCTTCTCCAGATTTCGCACGCGGATCATCGCGAGATTTAGGAATGGCGGGCGCTGCGCCGGCTCGCAATAGCTTGAGCGCCGAGCAGCAACAACGCCGAAAGCAGAATCAGAACCACCCCGAGCACAGAGGCGTCCGCTGTGCGGCCGTTTTGCCACATGCTCCATATCATCGTTGAGATCACGACGGTGTCCGGAGTGTAGAGCATCAGCGCCATGGAAAGCTCTTGCATGGCATGCACGGCAACCCAAAGAAACACGTTGATCATCGCCGGCGCCAACAGCGGCATCGTGATCCGTCGCAGAGTCCTCATCCATGGCGCGCCAGCCATCTGCGATGCCTCTTCCAATTCGCCGTGCACCTGAATCAGCGAAGCAGTGGTTGCGCGCGAACTGAACGCCAGGTAACGCGTGGTCATCGCCAGCGCGATAATCCACAGCGTGCCGTAGATCGGTATCGGAAAGCGCACGTAGACAAAAATGAGCGCGAGGCCGATGACGATGCTGGGCACGCATTGAGGTAAAAACGAAACCGTCGCGAGATAATTTGCCATGCTTGCGCCGGTCGGGCGCTGCCGCACAACAAACCAACTGACGAGCAGCGCCAGCAAAATCGTCGCTACCGATGTCACCAGCGCCAGCACCAGGGTATTCGAGAGCGCGCGCACGACGCTGCCGTCCTGCCAGATGTTGAGGTAACCCTCCAGAGTTGCGCGGCGCAAAGATTCCGCCGATGGCGGCGCGTAAAACGGCTGAATACTTGTCCAGACTAACATCGCGAACGGCAGCAGCACCGCCATAAAAACGTAAACCCAACAAAACACTGCGGCGGGCATCGTCCATGCACCGAGATTGACTTGCCGCGGTCGGTAGCCTTTTCCCGTAACTGTGGCAAACCGTTCTTGATGCAATGTCAGACGCCGGTAAATCCACATCAGGATCAATGCAACAACAAGAATGATCGCTCCCAATGCGGACGCCAAACCGTAGTCGGGAAGCCCGACTTCTGAGTGGGTCGCCCAATAGATCGCGGTGCTGAGCACACGAATGCGCGCGCTAAAGCCGAGCAGCCCCGGAATATCAAAAGATTCGATCACCACAATTATGAAATAGATCAATGCGGCCAAGAGCGCCGGTCGCATGATCGGCAGTGTGACGCGCAACGTCGTCCGTGCGACATTTTGTCCCGCCATCGCGCTCTGCTCCTCCAATGACGGGTCCATGGCGCGAAAAGATGCCGCGATCATCAGGTAGGCCGACGGAACCAGCCGCAGTCCCTGCACGAAGCACATGCCCGTGAGCGTATAAATATCGAACGGGCCCGTATCGCTGCTGGAGCGCGTCGCGCCGCGAAAGATCACGTTCACCAGTCCGATCCTTGGGTCCAGCAACTGGATCCAGGCGATCGCCGACAACAAAGACGGAATCGTCATGGGCACAAGAATCAGACTGGCAATCCAGGCTCGCGCAGGAATCGCCGTACGTTCCAACAGCCAGGCCAGAAGAATCGCCGCCGGCAAGCCAAGCGCCAATGATCCAACGGTGAAAATAAAAGTATCCAGAAAAATCGGCAACGTTGCGGGGCTTGTGAATACCGCGACATAATTCCCGAGAGTTGTCACTGTCGATTCGAAGGGGAGCTTGTCTTCGGTGCTCTTCACGCTGGCGTAAAGCAGCATGACAAGCGGCACCAAAACCAGATAGGAAACAATACCGGTGGTGAGAATGAGCGCGAGCGAACGGGTGGAAAACTGAGGCCTGGTCCGAATCCGAACGACAGGGTTTCGACTATCAACCGCAACAGTCATTCGTCCGCCCGGCAATCGCACGCCGGTCTTGCTGAGGCAAAGCCGAAGCATCTGGAATACGAGATCCTTCGCTTTCGCTCAGGATGACAGTCTCTGCCATTTTACTCATACTGTGGAGCTGTTCGTGGACTTTGCGGCTAGCGCAGCGCGCCGAGCAATTTACCCAGCTCGCGTTGAATTTCCAAGATCGACGCGAAGGTTTTATCGGTTTCCAAAATGACCGAGGGCTTTTCGCTCCTGATTCGTTCGGCGACATTGCCGATTGCGTTTCTGCCCACTTCCATCGCCTGGCCTTGCGTCGCATAACGGATGTTCTGGCCCTCCGGAGTGCCCATCCAGCCGGCAAAGAAACGCGCCGCATTCGGATGGGGCGCAGTTTTCAAAACACCTTCGGCAGACGTCAGTACCGGCAGAGGCGATACCGGAACCCAATCCACCGCCGCGCCTTGTTTCTTCAGCCGTTCAATGGTGTAAGCATACGTACCCACCGCGATCGAGACCTGCCCGCCGGCAAGCGCATTCGCGACGGTGGTACCGCCCTGAACCACGAGAGGCTGCTGCGCTAGAATCTTTTTCACCAGCTCAGCGGCTTTTCCTTTACCCCATTCGGTACCGAGCATCGCAAACGGCACCAGTCGGGCTTCGATGATGATTTTTCTGCCTTTCCACTTCGGCTCGGCGAGCTCTTCCCAATTTTTCGGCGCCTCCTGCGCAGTCACCGATTTCGTGTTGTAAGCAATCGGCAAAGTGAGATTGTACGCGCCGACAAAGCGCTGGTTCGCATAAACCGCATCGAGCCCAAAATCCTTTTCCCATCCCGGAAAAGTCGCCAGCATGTCGCGATCGATCAGCGGTCGGAGCGCGCGCAGCGAGCCTGACTGAATGATATCGACCGGCGCCGGCTTTCCAGCCTGGCTCTCGGCAATAATTCGCTGCACCAGCGGCTCGGGAATGCTTTCGAAATGCTGGATCTTTATTCCGGGGTATTGTTTGTCCAAATAGGCTTGCATGCGCTGATAAATGATCGCATCCGTTGGACCCCAGATGATCACTGTGCCTTCTTTCTTTGCGGCGTTGTAAAGCTGCGTGATCGCTTCGTTGCCGCTCTTGGTTTTGTCCTGAGCGTAGGCACCGCCACTGAGCAACAACGTCAGCGAGCATACAATGCAAACTAGACCGCGCGGTCTCCTCATGATGCTACGAATGATCACTATGCTCATTCTCTCCAGTTCGGTTCTGTCATGCTGAGCGAAAGCGAAGCATCGAGCATTTTTTCCGCGCCTGATGAGGCGAGATCCTTCACTTCGTTCAGGATGACAATAAAGGTTCTTTTAGCCACCAATCGGATGTCGCTGCAAAAAATCCTGCAGCGCGATCAAAGCGCCGTCGCCATCCCAAAACGTCATGTGTCTCACACCGGGGATAAGCGCACGCTCACAACCTGGAACTAATTCGGCCAAACGGCGCGCCGTTCCTACCGGAGTGCTGCCTCGTCGATTGACGTCATCGTCCGCGCCGCAGAGAATCAACGTCGGCAATTTGATCTCCGGGGCTTTTCCCAGTGCATCCCACGTGAGGCGCGCCTGCTCGTGCAGGCGAAATTGCTCCACCGTGCTCTGCCCGGACCAGAGCGCCGAAGCGAGCGCCGTCGCCAGATCACGGTGCTCCCGATAATATTTAGGATTGTATGCCATGCCGTCGTTGTCGACGTGAGAGCGTATATATTGCTCGAAGCCCATATCGCGCATTTCACGCGCCGCCTCCGGCGATAAATCGCGTGGACCGCCGCTGAGGGTTTTGGATCCGGGTCCGGCAGCAGCCATGGTCAGTGTAGCCACGAGATCTGGCCGAGCGATGGCCAGCGCCTGCACGATTTGTCCTCCGAGCGCAAAACCGACCGCATGGCAATGCGGAATCTTGAGATGCTCCACCAATGCGGCGGCATCTTCGGCAAACTGGCTCACGCTATAGCCGTTTGTCGGTTTGCCGCTTCGTCCGGTGCCGCGGCAATCAAAAATAATTGTCCGATAACGCTTCGCCAAAGCCGGCACGACGCCGACTTTCCAGGTATCGCTCGGCCACCAAGAGGGCGGCACCAACAGAACCGTTTCGCCGTTCCCCTCGGTCTCATAATAGACTTCCACGTCGTTCAGCAACGCAGTCGGCATTCTTCGCTCCTATTTTCGTCCGCAATTGCGCTCTGATTCCGCTAAATTATTTTTTTCGCGCGTAATGTTTCCATCTGCGCGGCGTCATAGCCAAGCGTCCGCAAGGTTTCCTCGTTGTGTTCGCCGAGCTTCGGCGGCCGCAGCCGAATCTCGGGCGGTGTTTCGCTGAGATTGACACCGTTTCGGACCAGCTGAAATGTGCCGAACTCCGGATCGTCGACCCTGACGAGACGATCGAGATATTTCACCTGCGGATCTTCGAACACCTCGGCGAAATTGTTGATGGGCGCGCACGGCACGTCTTTTTCTTCCAGTGCAGTCAACCAGTGCTGCCGCGGCGCGCTCTGTACCGCTTTCGATAAAATTTCGTGAATCAACTCGTAATTTTTGCTTCGCGCGTGGCGGTCTTTGGTGCGCGGGTCGGTTTGTAGATCGGGCCGGCCGATGACCTCCGTGACGCCGATCCAAAATTTCGCTGGATGGGATAAGTGGATGACGAAGGGTTTGCCGTCGCCGGCGACTAATGCATACACGCCTGCAGTTTTGAGCCGGCTGCTTTTTTTTGGAATGTCGCCGCTGAAAAGATACTGGGTCATGCTGAAGCCGATGAAGCTGATCGTCGCTTCCAATAACGACGTTTCGACTTTCTGCCCTATGCCGGTGCGCTCGCGTGCGGCGATCGCGGCCAGCACACCGTAGCAGCCGTACATACCGGCGAGGTGATCGGAAAAGGACGCTCCAGGCCCTTCCGGTTTTTCGACGTCAGTGAGTACGCTCAAAAGCCCGCTCAATGCCTGGCCGAGGGTGTCATAACCCGGTTTTTTGCGATACGGCCCGTGCTGCCCGAATGCTGAAATCGAACAATAGATAATCCGCGGATTCATTTTCTTCACTTCCTCGTAGCCGATGCCCAAGCGATCGACGACGCCGGGTCGAAGGTTTTCCACAATCACATCCGCGCCCTCAGCGAGCCGCATAAAAATTTCCCTTCCCTCCGGCTGTTTCATATCGAGGGTGATGCTTTTCTTATTGCGGTTCATGCCGCAAAAGCTCGGACTGTAATCCTTGGGCTCTTTATCCCAAGTACGAAAGGGATCTCCGGCACCGGGAGTTTCGATCTTGTAAACTTCGGCACCGAGATCGGCGAGCAACATCGTCGCAAACGGACCGGCGATATAATTGGTGACATCAATCACTTTGATTCCGTCGAGCGCTCCGGACATGGATTCCTCCTGATGCTCCGGACTATAGGGAGCGTCACCTATGGCTGTCAACTAAGCCGCGCGTGTTGGTTCGGATTCACCCTTGACAGGCCTTTTCCGCTCTGAGAATGTTCCTGTGCATTGGCCCAATCATTCGAGGAGCTTTATGGGGAACGAAGCATTTGTTGAATCGGTGCTGCAGGAAATAATCCGGCCGGGCGTCGAGCGCTTGATGAGCTCGCGCTATTTTAGCGAGCTGCGCGAAGGTAAGCTTTCCAAGAAACGGCTCAAGGGCTTTGCGCTCCAACACTATCTGTCCAATCACGCGATCAACAAAGGCCTTGCTTTCTGCATGGTCAAAAACGCCAGCAATCCGCCGGCGTACAATCAATTCGTCGAATTGTTCGTTGAGGAATCTTCTCACCCTGCTCTGATGAAGCGCTTCGGCGAGGCGCTCGGCTTGACCGATAGAGACTTCGAGAACGAAATCATGATTTTCGAGTGCGTCGCCCATACCGCCGCGATCATTCGCGGCATGTTTCTCGGCTCCGCCGCGGAAACCCGCGCTGGCGCGCTCGTCAACGAAACCATGGTGCAGCGCTATTCCGACGAGTTCGACACCGCGCTTGCGAAGCATTACGGTCTCGACAGCCGGGCGCGAACATTTTTCACCGTCCACGGCAAGGTCGATCAGGAGCACACCGCCATGGCCGCCGAAACGATTGCGCGTAATGCCAATACCGATCGAGAAAAGGAACTTGTCCGGGTCGCGGCCAAGAACATGGTACGGTTCAAATTGGCCAAGTTCGACGGCATCTATGACGCATACGCCTAACGGTTTCACAACTCGGGTTCCGAGTTGCGTAATTTCGCGCCGATTCGGAACGATGATCTCATGAGAATTGCCAGCCGCGGTTTTTGCTACTTGCTGCTCATTAAGGTGCTTCTCATAGTGCCAAGCAGTGGGGCAGCGGAAAAATCCGCAAAACTCATGACGGTGCGCATCGGCTACGTATCGCGCAGCATCCTGGACGTGCCGTATATCATTGCCCGCGATCGAGGGTTGTTTCGCGAAGAAGGTTTGGAGCCCCAGCTTATTTTTTTGCGTGCTGGGCTCACACCGCAAGTGCTATTGGCCGGCGGCATCGACTTCGCCACCGCGACGGGCACTGGCATCAGCGCCGCAGTCAGTGGTGCCGACGTTCGTTTAATTTACGCGCTCACCGATCGGCCATCTTTCGATCTCATCACATTGCCGACGATCACCAGTGTTCAGCAGCTACGGGGCAAAAAGCTGGGAGTTTCCGGGGTCGGCGCGCTGGCTGATATTCTGGCGCGCCAGATATTGGTCGCGAACCATGTACCCGTCGACCAGGTCACATTTCTTCCGCTTGGCACTAGCGACGTCACCTATCTTGCATTGAAGGCCGGAACGATCGATGCCACCATGCTGCAGATCCCGCAGAAATTTTTCGCTGTCGACGATGGATTTCGCAATCTCGCCGCCGGAGCCGACGTCTATCGCGCTGTCATGGGCGGCCTCACGACGACTAAAGCAGTTCTCAACGAAAAGCCGGACCTCGTCATGAGGATGCTTCGAGCCACCGTCCGCGCAATTACCCTTATCCGAAACGATAAGAAGTACGCCGTCGAGTTCATAAAAGGGCCATATCTTGAATTGGGGAAGGACAAGGAGCGCTACGCCGAGCGGATCTACAATGCGGCGGTGCAGCTCTACCTGACATCCGGCATGGTGGATGAAAAAGTCCAACGCGAAATGATTGCAACCGCAGCGGAGCGCATCAAGCCGAAAGAATCCGTGCCGCCCGAGCGCGTGTTTGATTTCAGTTTCATTCAAAAAGTCCGAGGCTCGGTCAGATAGCCGATGCCATTTCAATCTTGAACGATTTGAACCGATGCGCAGCGATTGAACGGTTTGAACGGTCCGGTACGTGCCCCAGCTGTTCAATACGGTTTAAGCCGTTCAATCTGTTAAGAGAGGACATATGAAGTTTAGTACCGAGCGGATCCTGACTACCCACGCCGGCGCTTTGCCGCAGCCGCCCGACTTGAAACAGATGCACGGCGCTCGAGATACGGGTACGCCGTTGAACGCGGACGCTTTTCGCCAACGGATTCGCTCTGCAGTTGCCGAAGTCGTCAAAAAACAGCTCGACTGCGGCCTCGATATCATCAACGACGGCGAAGTCGGAAAATCCAACTTTTCCCGGTATGCACGCGATCGTTTGAGCGGGTTCATCGAACGAAACGCCAAACCCGGCGAGCAGACATCGACCATCTTTGCCCGCGACCTGCTCGAGTTTCGTGAATACTTCAAAAATCGCACTTACCATCGGGGTGATAATGTGCGACGCGTTTTCTGCAATGCTCCGCTGAAATACGTCGGTCATGAGTCCCTCAAGAGCGAGATCGAAGATTTCAAAGCCGCTCTTGCGGGACAAAAATACGAAGAAGCATTTCTTCCCGCCATCGCACCGGGCACCATCGAGCATTGGATGAAGAATGACTATTACCCCAACGACGAAGCTTACTTGATGGCGATCGCCGACGCGATGCATCAGGAATACAAGACCATTGTCGATGCCGGTTTTCTGTTGCAGATCGACGATCCGGATCTGCCCGACGGTTGGCAATTCATGTCTAACATGACGGTCCCTGAATACCGTCAGTACGCCGAGCTCCGGATCGACGCTCTCAATCATGGCCTGCACGACATCCCGCCCGACCGAGTTCGGTTCCATACTTGCTGGGGCAGCTATCACGGCCCGCACAAATACGACATTCCGCTGCACGACATCATCGACCTCATTCTCAAGGTCAAAGCGAACACGATCTCCATTGAAGCGGCCAATCCCCGTCACGAGCACGAATGGCGCGAGTGGGAGGAAGTGAAGCTCCCGTCCGGAAAGGTGCTCGTCCCGGGGGTGGTCGGGCATGCGACGGATATCGTGGAGCACCCGCAAGCAATCGCCGACCGTCTGGTACGCTATGCGAAAATCATCGGACGTGAAAACGTCATGGCCGGTACGGACTGTGGTCTCGGTCCGCGCGTGGGCGATCCGCAGATCGCCTGGGCAAAGTTCGAAGCGATGGCCGAAGGCGCGCGCTTGGCGACCAAAGAGCTTTGGGGGCGCTAATTATCAATTCTCCGCAGCACTAGAAATTTTCCTGGTCACTCGCCACTCGCGCTGCTAGAATCCGCGCGCCATGACCACCGACCGATTATCTGCGGGGGTGCTTGCGCTGTTTGCTCTGTTCGTGATGTGGGAGAGCCGTCATCTTCCGCTTGGAACGTTTCGCCATCCTGGCCCCGCTTATGTTCCCGTCCTCTTGGCCTCGTTACTTCTGCTCTTCGCACTCCTAATCTTATTCACCACTGGCGGGTCGCCAAAGCTGTCTTCGCTCCACTGGAGCGAATGGCGCCATGCGTTGGCGATTTTTGCTAGCTGCGTCTTTTGCGTGTTTGCCATCGAGCGCCTCGGCTATCGTCTTACGATGGTTCTAATGCTCGCATTCCTGGTAAAGCTGATTGAAAAACGCAGCTGGATACTTTCACTGATATTTTCCTTCAGCCTGTCGTGGGGCTCCTATTTCCTTTTTTACACACTATTGCGCGTACCTCTGCCTCAAGGACCGTTGGGGTTCTGAGGGAAAACTACATTAAACACCGATCAGCGCATTTGTGACTTTGAGTGAATTGGGAGATCCCGTCGCGTTTTAATTTAGCTTTTTGCTTTTTATTTTCTTCCATGACCGAAACCCTCCACAACCTCTACCTTGGTTTTTCCGTCGCGCTGGCGCCGAGCGTGTTGCTTTACGCATTCGTCGGCTGCATCGTCGGCACGCTTGTCGGCGTTTTGCCGGGCATCGGTCCGCTTGCGGGAATCAGCTTGCTCCTTCCGGCTTCATTTGGACTTGATGCAACCTCTGCCATCGTACTTTTGGCCGGCATTTACTACGGCGCGATGTACGGCGGCTCGACCACGTCAATCCTAATGCGCATTCCGGGCGAGGCGGCTTCCGTAATGACGTGCATCGACGGCTACGAGATGACGCGCAAAGGCCGCGCCGGCCCGGCATTGGCGATCGCAGCAATCGGATCGTACATCGCGGGAACCGTCAGCGTTGTCGGACTCATGCTGCTCGCGCCACCTCTGGCGAGTTTTGCGTTAAGGTTCGGACCGCCCGAATATTTCGCTCTTCTCCTGCTCGGTCTCCTGATGCTCGCATATATGAGCGGTGGATCCATGCTCAAATCTCTCGCGATGGCCGCGCTCGGTCTTCTCCTGGGTATGATCGGTATCGATCCGATGACCGGCTTCTTTCGCTTCAGTTACGGCTTAGTCGAACTCGGCGATGGCATCGGTGTTGTGCCGGTGGCGGTCGGACTGTTCGGTCTATCTGAAATTCTTTTGACCGCCGGCCAGCCGACCGCGCCCGAAGTCAAAAAGCCCAAGCTCAAAGATCTCCTGCCATCGAAACAGGAATGGCGCGACTCGCTTTGGCCGATTGGCCGTGGGACCGTGCTTGGTTTTTTGATCGGCATCATTCCTGGTTCCGCGCACATCATTTCATCGTTTGTTTCCTACGCGGTGGAGCGCCGCTTTGCCAAAGATCCCGAGCGCTTCGGTCACGGTGCCATCGAAGGCGTCGCCGGACCGGAGTCGGCGAATAATTCGGCGACCTCCGGCGCTTTTGTTCCGATGCTTGCGCTCGGCGTTCCGTCCGGGCCGATACCCGCGGTGATGATTGCGGCAATGATGGTGCACGGGATTTCGCCCGGACCCCTGCTGATCACTCAGCAGCCCGAGCTTTTCTGGGGCTTCATTGCCAGCATGTACGTCGGCAACGTCGTGCTGCTGATTTTGAATCTCCCGCTGGTGGGAATTTTTGTCAACGTGCTTCGAGTTCCCTACCCGCTTTTGTATCCGGCGATCCTACTCTTTTGCGTGCTCGGTGTTTACGCGGTCAACGGCAGCGCCGTTGACGTCGGCATCATGGCTGCGACGGGTGCGCTCGGCTACCTGCTGCGCAAGTTTGACTTCGAGACCGCGCCGGTAGTATTGGGGCTCATACTTGCGCCGATGATCGAGATGAGCTTGCGCCAATCGCTGGCGATGTCCTCGGGGAGTTACGCAATTTTCGTCAATCGGCCAATCGCCTCGGTGATGCTGCTTGTAGCAGTCGTGCTCTTGTTGTTTAGCCTCCTGCCGTTCCTTGTGAAGTCAATTGATTGGCGCCAGAAGCTCGGAATCGAGACTGCAGGTGGAGAAAAACTTTGACGAGTGGACTCTTCGGAGGTGCAGGATGCGATTGAATAAGCAAAATTGTTGTTCTCTTGCGCTCTTAATTCTGGTCTTAGCGGCGGTCAAAGTTTCAGGCCAAAAATATCCCGACCGGCCTATTACTATTGTCGCTCCTTTTCCTCCCGGCGGAGTTGCCGATCTTACCGCCCGACCGGTGGCGGCAGCACTGGAGAAGGTGCTGAAGAATCCGGTCGTGGTTGTGAACAAGACCGGAGCGGCGGGTGCCGTCGGTATGTCGTTCGTCGCCAACAGCAAACCCGACGGGTACAACTTGCTCATGGCTCTGTCGAGCATCTCAATCATCCCCGAAGCCGACAAGCTCTTCGACCGCAAGCCCGCCTACACCATGGATCAGCTCATCCCCATCGCGTTGATTTCCGCTGATCCGACGATATTCGTTGTCAATGCCAGCCGCCCATGGAAAACAGTGAAAGAATTTGTCGATGACGCGAAGAAGCGCCCGGGAGAAATTTCTTACTCTTCCTCCGGCGTATACGGCACCTTGCATATGGCAATGGAAATGTTAATCCATGGCGCAAGCATCCAACTGAAGCACGTTCCTTACTCCGGAGCGGGTCCAGCGCTGACCGCGCTCCTCGGCGGTCATGTCGACACTCTCGCTTCCGGTCCCGCGGTGGTCATCCCGCACATCAAAGCGGGAAAAATTAGACCACTCGCCGGCTGGGGTGCAAAACGAGTCGCGTCGCTGCCGGACGTCGCCACGTTCAAAGAGCTGGGCTATGATATCGAGTTTTACATTTGGGCCGGGTTGTTTGCGCCGCGCGGAACGCCGTCAAGCGTGATGAAAACGATCCGCGAGGCTGTGAAACAGGCGGTGAATAGTACTGAGTTCAAAACCGCCATGGAAAAGATCGAGACGCCGATCGCATATCTCGACGCTCCAGAATTCCAAACGTTCTGGGACAAAGACGCAAAAATGTTGGCAGATGCCATCAAACGCATCGGGAAAATAGAAATACCGGAAGCCAAGTAATCTGGCATCGTCCAACGGATGTGCGTTAATCTCTTTTCATGTCCGACGGCGCAAAAATAATTATCGAGCGTGCCAGCAAGCTCTTCCTCGAAGGCTCTGTCGTCGCCTTCCGCAATGTCGACTTGCAAATAAACAGTAAGGAAGTTCTCTGTGTCGTAGGCCCGTCAGGCTGCGGCAAGACAACTCTACTGCGTTGTATTGGAGGGCTGCTAACACTCAATTCCGGCCGTGTTCTCATTGATGACCGACCGGTCACTTCACCTCGCGAAGGAGTGGGCATTGTGTTCCAGCATTTTGGCCTGCTCCCTTGGAAAACCGTTGCCGAAAATGTCAGCTTTGGCCTGCAAATGGTTGGAGCGCCCCGCCAGCTTATCAGAGAGCGAACCGAGCGTTATATAAGGCTCGTCGGCCTCGAAAGCTTCGAGGCACAATACCCGTATCAACTCAGCGGTGGCATGCAGCAACGGGTCGGCCTTGCGCGGGCGCTTGCGATCAATCCGGATGTTCTGTTGATGGATGAGCCCTTTGCGTCGGTCGACGCTCAGACCCGCGAGGTGCTCCAAGAAGAGCTGTTGCAACTCCATGACCGCGAGCGCAGAACCATGATCTTTATTACTCATTCCATCGATGAAGCGATCGTATTAGGGGATCGCGTCGCCGTCATGACGACACGGCCCGGCCGAGTGAAGGAAATCCTGTCGATCGATTTCAAACGGCCGCGCGATCCGGCCGCAGTGCGGTCTCACGCTCACTATGCCGAACTGCGTAATCATATTTGGAATGAACTAAGACCTACGGTCGTAGAGGAGGCTTATGAGCGTCACGCAAGCTGACAGCCGAGTCCGCCCTCGCTCGCGATCTACCGTCGAGTCTGAGCTCAGCGCTGAACAACAAGCCGCTCGGGACCGCGCAAAGGCGCAGCAGCGGAAGTGGACGATAGTTAACATTGCCATCCGCATCGTCTCGCTCGTAGTCGTGCTCGGAGGGTGGGAATACTTCGGACGCCAGGTGAACCCGGTTCTCTTCACCTATCCGACGGCGGTCGGCAGGGCAGCCATTAAGATGATCGCCAGCGGCGAGCTGTGGCAGTATTTATCGCAGAGCTTGATCGTTCTCGGTGCTGGTCTGGCGCTCGCCGTAGTGTTCGGCATCGCGCTAGGGGTGATCATGGCGCGGTATTGGGCGATCGACATCGCGCTCGACACCTACATTACGGCGCTTTACTCGATTCCGTCGGTAGCGTTAGTGCCCGTGTTGGTGCTCTGGATCGGCTTCGAAACCTCCGCCAAAATCGCCGTAGTATTCCTGTTCACTTTTTTTCCGATGGTCATCAATACTTATCAGGGCGTCAAAAACGTCGACGCGCGGTTGCTCGAGGTGGGACGCGCGTTCCGCTGTAGCGAACGCCAGCTTTGGGGCAATATCATTTTACCCGCGGCGCTGCCCTTCATCGTGGCCGGACTAAGATTGTCCATCGGCCGCGGCCTCATCGGCATGGTGCTCGCCGATCTGTATACCGCGATCACAGGTATCGGCTACCTCATTTCTCGATACGCGAGCATTTACCGGACAGACGCCATGTTTGTACCCGTGGTCACTTTGGGCGTTCTGGGAATTACGTTGACGGGCCTGCTGCGGGTAATCGAGCGCCGGGTTACACCTTGGATGCATTATTCGGATCGGGATTGAATAAAAACGGAGGCAAACGATGACTATCCTATTGCTCGACCGATTGAAGCGCTTCGCAGTGTTTGCCGCGCTATCCGTTTCAATCACTGCAACGGCAGTGGCCCAGCCGAAGCAACCCTGTAACGAAATGCGCAAAGTGAAGCTCGGCGTCTCGGTCGCCCCGCCTAATGTCGTCCACACTCCGGTCTACGTTGCGCGCGACCTCGGCATTTTTGCAAGCCATTGCATCGAAGCTGAAATTATTGAATTCGAAGGCGGCTTGTCCGCGACCAATCTGGTCGCGGTCGCCAAGGGTGGAACCATGGCATCGATGAACGCCACGGCCATCGCTCAGGGAATGACCGCAAAACAGATTTGGGGGATGGCGCCCCGCCTCCCACAGGCTTACGTCGTCAGCGAAGAGGTCAAGACCGCCGCCGACTTGAAGGGAAAACGTCTCAGCGCAGCAGGCGGCGGAGTGGGAAGCTTCAACTGGGTCATGGGCCGTGAAGTGCTGAAGACAGCCGGACTCAAGGTCGAAGACGTGCAATTCATCTCTCAGGGCACGGCCGGCCGGTTACCCGGACTGGTCGCGGGCCAGCTAAACGGCGTGGCGCTCCATCCCGAGGACGTCTACCTCGCACAAAAAGAAAAGCCTGGCGTGCATGTGTTGGTCCAACTCGTCGATCTCATGCCCAAGTATTTTTTCAATGCCTACGGCGCCGGCGATAACCAACTCGCGCGCGAGCGGGCACTCGTGCGTGATACCGTTTCTGCGTTGATCGAAGCCAACAGAATGATCTACACGCAGAAGGAAAAAGTGGTCCCGATCATGGTCAAGGCGACGAAAAAGCCTCAGGATGCGGTGGGCTTTGCCTATGACAACCTCGTCAAGAATTGCGTCTGGAGCGTCAACACCGGTTTCTCTAAAGATCGTACGGAGTGGTCGGTGGATAACGCCATCGAAAACGGCGATATTCCGGCGGAGAAAAAACCCAGTTACGAGCGCATTGTAGATATCAAACTGGGAGAAGAAGCACTGAAAGCCGTCGGCGGGTCGACGAAGATCAAAGGCTGCGCGGATTGAGTAGGGCGAAAATCTTTCGCCCCTTGTTCGTGATCTTCGTGTTCAATTGAATTTAATGGGAGAAAGTGATGCCCAGCTACTCATTTTCTGAAATCCGCGGTCGGCTCGACGATTGGCGCGTATTCAACAATATGGTGGACTCGCCCTACTATCGCGACGCCGTCTATGAAAAGTTTTCCGCCGCCGAATACGAGCGACGCTACCAAGCGCTTCGATCGAAGATGCGCGAGCGTGGTTTGGACTGCGTGATCGTTCCCGGCGGGCCCAATCATTGGAGTTTCGGCGGCGGCATGCTGTGGCTCTCCGGCCACTGGGAGTGGCATGCGATGGCCAACTACGTCGTTTTTCCTCTCGAAGGCGAGCCCACGCTGATCTATTCCATGGGCGGCACACACATCGAAGCGACGCGCCGGGAAAGCGCTATCAAAGACGTACGGCAATCGCGCGGCGGTCGCTTCGCCGAAGTGATGATCGAGCGCATCAAGGAGCTAGGTCTTGAGCGCGGCAAGATCGGCATCTTGGAAGTCGATCCGCGCTTTCACGATCACCTGCCGGTTAATCAGTACAACGCATTGCGAGAAGGGCTGCCCAATGCCGGTTTCAGTCTTGAAACAGAATTCATGCACGAGCTGGTCTATAAGAAAAGCGATGAAGAGCTTGAGTGCATTCGCAAAGCGGGCAAGCTGTGCGAAGCCGCAATGGAAGCGCTTGCGGCGCGCTGCAAACCGGGCGTAACGGAATACCAACTCAAGGCCGCGGCCGCGAGCGCAATTCTCGAGGGCGGCGGTGACGTCGATTTCGCGATCATCGGCTCGACACCGATGAAAAATCCTTCGATGATCTTTGGTAATCCGCGTCCGTCAGCCCGCGTGCTCAATAACGGTGATATCGTCATTATGGAGCTTGCCGCCGGGTATCGCGGCTACAGCGCGCAGATCGGCTCGCCAATTTGCATCGGCGACCCGCCAACAGAGATACTGCGCTTTTTCGACGACATCGTGCTGCCCGGTTTCGAAAAAATGGTT
>Ga0207683_10001975_pt1 | contig 18142 bp, 15 predicted proteins | sample KBSM73metaG_FD_184333 | JGI IMG/M metagenome (GOLD analysis project Ga0207683, IMG submission 184333) | Miscanthus rhizosphere microbial communities from Kellogg Biological Station, Michigan, USA - KBS M7-3 metaG (SPAdes) (version 2) | ecosystem: Host-associated > Plants > Roots > Rhizosphere >... | reverse complement strand
GCCGAACTTCGCCGTGCCGGACGGCAGGATCAGGTTCTGCAGGTTGAGCGCGTTGACCACGTCGGCGGGCGCGAGCCCGCGCGCCTGCAGCGCCGGCATGTCGAGATCCACCGAGATGACGCGATTCTTGCCGCCATACGGAAATGGCACGGCCACGCCCGGGATCGTTATGAGCTGCGGCCGCAGCACGTTCACCGCAACGTCGAACAGCGACTGCTCCGGCAGCGTGGCGCTCGATATGCCGAGCTGAACGACGGGGATGCTCGAGGCGGAGTACTTGATGACGAGCGGCGGCGTGATGCCCGGCGGCAGCTGCCGCACCTGGGTCTGCTCGGCCGCGACGACCTGCGCGATCGCGGTCTGGATATTGGCGTTGGGCTGGAAAAAGATCTTGATGACGGTGATGCCGGCGAGCGACTGCGACTCGATGTGCTCGATGTCGCTGACGGTGGTGGTCAGACCGCGCTCGTTTTGCGCCGCGATGCGCTGTCCCATTTCCTGGGCTGCGAGGCCGTTGTAGTTCCAGATGACGCTGATCACCGGAATGTTGATTTCCGGAAAGATGTCCGTCGCCATGTTCAGCAGCGCGAACGGTGTCGCCAGCACGATCAGCATCGCCATCACGATGAACGTGTAGGGCCGGCGCAGGGCGAGTTGAACCATCGACATCGGGGCGCTATCCAAGGCGTTGATTACGGCTGCATTGCAAAGTGCTGCTCCGGCAAGCGTCGAGAGACGAAGTCGACCGGCACGCGGCACGAACCCGACGCGATGCGCGGACGAAGCGAATGCGGGGGGCTGGCCGGCGCGCGTCCAGCGGGCACCTGCGACCGGCCGAACCCGCGATTGTCGCCGATGACTTGAAACCCTTCAAGTTTCGGGGCGTCTGCGCAAATGTGACCAAATGTTACTGTAGGCTACGCACTTCAAAAGGTGGCGGAAACGCCGCCTGCCCATGGAGTGCCGATGAATCCGAAAGTTGCAGCAGTCCTTGTTTTTTGCTGATCGCCGTCAACCCGCTCGGCGCCACGACCGGCGAAAGCGTTGCGCCGGCGTTTCGTGGCGAATGGGTTCCGGGGCCTGCAGCGTGCGCGTCACCGGTGAAGCTGGTGCTGGATGCGAATGTCGTCGCGTTCGTCAACGGCGCGCAGCGGGCCGAATACCGCAAGCTGGAGCAATGCTTCAGCTGCATGGGCCGCGACGTCCAGAATGTCACGCTGCTCTCGACCGACGCGATGGGCGATTCGCCGTTCATGATCTATCTCGACGGATCGAAGAAAAAGCCCGTCGTGACCGTCGATTTCAGCAACGACAGGAGGCTTGGTGCGCGCTTTCCACTCGGAATTGCGGCGCTGAAGAAGTGCTCCTGACGCGCGTGCTGCATCGTCGTTCCCGCACGCAGGCATGATGCTGCCCTGCGTCGTCGTACCGCGAACGCGTAAATGGTGGGCTTCCCGCATCGTCGTTCCCGCGCACGCGGGAACCCGGTGTCGCTACATGCAGAAGAGATCCCGTCTGCACGCACTGGACGGGCGTGACGCTCTTCGCGCCAGGATAGAGCGCTCCAGCCAGGATGTCGGTGCAGGCACCCCGCAGCCATGCACTCCGAAAGCACGCGCTGCGGCAAGCGCTGCACAGCTGCCGGCTCGCCCGCGAACTCGGAGGCATGCGGCACGACGATATTCGTATCGTCGCCGTCGTAGCTGTACGCGACCAGGTAGCCATCTTCTTCGCGGGCGCCCGCGCGAATGAAGACCGGCTCGCCGATCCTGGTCGTGCCGAATGGCCGCGCAGTTGCGTGCCGGACTGCAAAGCGTAGCGCTAGCACATTCGACGTACCGCGCGATGCAAGCTCGCGCAGCGTCGGTGCGGATGTGCCCTGGAGAAACGGTTCGGTGATGCGTCGAAGGCGGCCATGTCACTCTCCGACAAAAGCGATCGCTCAGGGCGACCGGATTTTGAGGATGGCGCTGGCCGCGGCGATGTCGCGCTCTTGCACCGACAGGCCGCCTTGCAGGAAGACGAGCGACGACGTTTGTCGCAGGATGCGTCCGCGCGCTTCGATGAAGTCGCCGGGCCGCGCCGGCTGGAGGAAGTGTACGTCGAGCGCGACCGTCACACAGGGCTTGCGCGCGTTGGCCTCCCATGCGAGGGCACTGAGCGCGTGGTCGAGGAGCGTGGTCAGCATGCCTCCGTGAACCATTCCTGCAGGATTCGCATGTTTCTCCTGCGCCAGAAAGGCATAGCCCCAAGAGTCTCCTTCCTTTCTCGTCCACAGCGGCCCGACGAGCTGGAAAAAACCGGCGAGCTGGCGTTCTTTCCAGCCATCGAGCGCGGGATTCGGCATGGCGCTCATGCCTTCGCGAACAGGATCGCCGCCACGCGGTCGGCCTCCACGCGCATGTCCGCGACGAGCGCTGCACGGCGCGCGTTGTCCAGCTGTTCCGCGACCCCGGCCGCGACGAGCGTGTGCGTCACTTCCTTGCGCGTATTGAACACGGGCACGGCCAGAACCGTCACGCCGCTGATGTAGTTGCCGCGGTCGATCGAATACCCCTTCTTGCGCACCGTCGCGAGCTCCTTGCCCCACACCTCGATGTCCGGTGCCTCCTGCCACCGCAAGGACCGGAAGCGCCGCTCGATCTCGCTCCATGGACGATCGCTGTACGCGGCGACGATTCGGCCGGTTGCGCTCAGGAGTGCGGGAAACCGGCTGCCCACGTCGACGTGCAATCGAAAGGGCATGTTCGAATGTGCGAGCGCCAGAACGACCATGTGATCGAGGCCGCTGATCTCGACGCCGATGGCGGTGACGCTCCATCGCCTGGAAAGACGATCGAGCGCCGGCTGTACGGCGGACACGAACGTGTTGCTCTCGATTACGCTGCGTGCCAGGGCAAGCATGCCCGTACCGAGGCGGTAACGCTTGTTGGCGTCCACCGCCACCAGGTCCTCGTCCACCAGGACGCGCAGGATGTGGAGGCAGGTGCTGGTCACGATGCCGAGCGCCTGCGCGATCGCCTTGACGCCCAGCGGCTCCGCGCTCTTGCCGAGGAGCCGGAGGATCGCGACCGAGCGCGTGACCGCGGGCACCGGACGAATTTTCCGAGATGGAGGCAGGGTCGGATCAGTTTCGATCATTTGGGAATGGTTGTATTAGGACAAATGACGGTGCCCATTGACAACTTTAGCGCATGCGGGCATCCTTTGCAACGAATGCAGTCTCGTTGTCCAATCATGACCAAGCTCACCCAATACACGTCGTACGCCGATGCCCAGAAACACTGGTCGCCGGACAAGCTGTGGGAGCTTTTCGACGGGGGCCGGGACAAGCTCAACATCGCGCACGAGTGCATCGACCGGCATGCCGATGGCGATCGGATCGCCGTGATCCTGGCGCACGCCGACGGCGATGACGAGGCCATCACCTTCGAGGCGATTTCGCGCGAGTCCTCGCAGTTCGCGCACTACCTCGCCGACCAGGGCGTGCAGCCTGGCGATCGGGTTGCCGTGATGCTCGAGCCCTCGCGGGCGTTCTACGTTGCGGTCTTCGGCGCGGTCAGGATGGGTGCCATCGCGGTGCCGCTCTTCACGCTCTTCGGGCCGGATGGCGTGCGGCTCCGCGTGCAGGACTGTTCGCCGAAGCTTCTTGTCACGAATGCCGAAAAGGCGGCGGTCGCCAATGTGGTCGCCGGCACCCGCGTCGTGGTCGCGGACGACGATTTCATGCGATCGCTGATGCGCCTGCCGGCGGTGTTCGAGCCCGCCACGCGAAGCGACGATTACGCAATCTATCAGTACACGTCCGGCACGACGCGCGAGATGCCCGAGGCCGTGAAGCATACGCATCGCTCCATCGTCACGCTGATGCTCGCGGCGCTGTACGGCACGGGATTGCGTCCAGGCGATCGCTTCTTCTGTCCGTCGTCGCCGGCATGGGGACACGGTCTGTGGCATGGCACGCTTGCGCCCCTTGCGCTCGGCATCACGATCGGCGCATTCGCCGGAAAATTCAACGCCGAGCGATTGCTGCGAGCGCTCTCGGAACATCGATTCAACAACCTGTCCGCCGCCGCGACGCACTACCGGATGATGCGGAATTGCGGCGCCGCCCCGAAGTATGCCTATGCGGTCGACAAGCTTTCCTTCACCGGCGAGCCGATCGACAGCGAAACCGCCGCGTTTGCCGAGCAGACTTTCGGACATCCCGTGTGCAGCATGTACGGCACCACCGAGATCGGCGTGATCCTGGTCAACTATCCCGGTGCTGCGGACTTTACCGTCAAGAGCGGGTCGCTCGGTAAGCCCATCCCCGGCGGCAGGGTCGAGGTGCAGGATGCGAACGGCGCGCCCTGCGCGCCCGGCGTGTCCGGCGAGCTCAAGGTCTGGCGTCGCGACACGTGGGTGCCGACGAAGGATCTCGGGCGCGTCGACGAAGACGGTTATTTCTATCACGGCGGACGTGCCGACGACGTCATCATCTCGGCCGGCTGGACCATGAGCGCGATCGAGATCGAGGACGCGATCCTCAAGCACCCGAACGTGCAGGAAGCCGCTGCCATCGGCGTGCCCGATGCGCTGCGCGGACAGGTCGTGAAGGCCTTCGTGGTAACGGAGCGCGATGGCGACGATGCGTTCGTCGAAGAGATCCAGGCCCTGGTGCGCACGCGATTGAGCGCGCACGAGTATCCCCGGCATGTCGCCTTCGTGAGCGAGTTGCCCAAGACACCGGCCGGCAAGGTTCACCGCAAGGTCCTGCGCGAACGCGAGCTGGCGGCGATGGCCGCGAGCGCGGGCGTCGCCCAACATTGATCCGACCGAGGAGGTCCAGAATGCTTACCCAAGAGAAGCCACGCGCGCGCACGATCGAGCGCGAGTTTCCGAAGATCACCCAGGAAGGCCTGGACGATTTGCGCCAGCGCATCGGTGTCAAGATCGGCGCGACCGCGGAGCCCTGGTGCCACGAGGCGACGCGCGACAACATCCGCCATTACGCTCACGGCATCGGAGACGACAACCCGTTGTGGTGCGATCCGGACTATGCCGCGACGACACCCTACGGCGGCATCGTCGCGCTGCCGAGCTTTCTCTTCGCGACGAGCCGCATCATTTCGGGCTATGTCGGCGGTCTTCCCGGCGTGCACGCGATGTGGTCCGGCGCCGACTGGAACTGGCACAAGCCGATTCGACGCAACGACGCCATCTCGACCGAAGCCCATCTCAAGGACCTGGTCGAGCACGAAACGCGATTCGCCGGACGTGCGATCCAGCAGACCTATCACGTCGACTTCTTCAACCAGCACGGCGACAAGGTTGCCGATGCCGACAGCTGGTGCTTCCGCACCGAGCGCGACCATGCGCGCGAGAAAGGCACGAAATACAAGGAGGTTCGCGCGCGCGAGCCGCGTCGTTACTCCGAGGCGGAACTGCAGGACTTCTACCGGCATTACGCCAACGAGCCCATTCGCGGCGCGAGCCGGCGCTACTGGGAAGACGTGAAGGAAGGCGAGACGCTGCCCACCATGGTCAAGGGTCCGATGACCGTCACGGGCTTCATCGCATACGCGCAGGGGTGGGGCGGCCTTTACATCCGCGCGAACAAGCTCGCATGGAGGCTGATCGACGCGCACCCCGGCGTGGGCATCAAGAATCGCTTCGGCATTCCGGACGTGCCGGAACGCGTGCACTGGGAAGAGGATTTCGCGCTGGAAGTGGGCGCACCGGGCGCCTACGACTACGGTCCCGAGCGCTGTTCCTGGCTCACGCATCACCTGACCAACTGGATGGGCGACGATGGTTTCCTGCGTCGCGCCGAATGCAAGGTGCGCCGCCACAACCCGGAAGGCGATCTGCTGTTCATCAACGGTCAGGTGAAGCGCAAGTTCGTGGAAGACGGCCGCCACCTCGTGGAGATCACCCAGGAGGGCAAGAACCAGGACAAGGAGCAGTCGGTCATCGGCTCCGGCATCGTGGAACTCCCCTCGCGCGCCTGACGATGGGCGCGCTGGACGGCATTCGCGTGGTCGACCTGTCCCGCGTGCTGGCCGGGCCGCTTTGCACGCAGACATTGGCGGACCACGGCGCGGACGTCGTCAAGGTCGAGCCTCCGATGGGCGACGAGACGCGACTTTTCGGGCCTCCCTTCGACGCGGCGGGCGACGCGGCGTATTTCGCATCGGTCAATCGGGGCAAGCGCGCGCTTTCGCTCGATCTGTCGAAGCCCGAAGGCCGCGCGGTCCTGGCGAAGCTCCTCGATACGGCCGACGTGCTCGTGGAGAATTTCCTGCCGGGCACCATGGAAAAGTGGGGCATCGGCTACGAGACCCTGGCGACGCGTCATCCGCGCCTCGTTTACTGCGCCATCTCGGGCTTCGGCACCGATGGTCCCCTGGGCGGGCTTCCGGGCTACGACGCGGTGCTGCAGGCCATGTGCGGGCTCATGAGCGTGAACGGCTCGGAGACTTCCGGAACGATGCGCCTGGGTGTACCGATCGTGGATCACCTGACCGGCTACGTTGCGACCAGCGGCATCCTGATGGCGCTCTATGCGCGCGAGCGCACCGGCAAGGGCCAGCGCGTCGAGGCGGTGCTCTTCGACACCGGATTGAGCCTCCTCGTGCCGCACGCCGCCAACTGGTTCGCGTCGGATCGCGCGCCGCGATTGCTGGGTAGCGCGCACCCCAACATCTGCCCCTACGACAAGTTCAAGGCGGGCGACGGCGAGATCTTCCTGGGTGTGGCGAACGACAATCAGTTCCGCAAGCTCTGCGAGCGCCTGGGTCGCCTCGATCTCGGCGACGATCCGCGTTTCTTGACGAATGCGAGCCGGCTTGCGCATCGGGATGCGCTGAAGGCGGAACTCGAAGCCACGTTTGCACTGCATCAAGTCGATGCGCTGTGTCGCGACCTCATGCGCATCGGTGTGCCCGCCGGGCCGGTCAACACCGTTCCACAAGCGCTCACGCAGGCACATGCCGCTCATCGCGGAATGGTCGTGTCGGAGGGCGACTATCGAGGGGTCGGCACCCCCGTGAAGCTGTCGCAATCGTCCGCCAATCCGACTCGCAGGCCGCCGCGTTTCGGCGAGCATGCCGACGAGATCATGGCAGCAGCCGGTTGCGATGACGACGAGATTGCACGGTTACGAAAGACAGGCGTGCTGCACGATCGGCCGTCACGCCCGCACACACCATCGATCAGGAGGAAAACCGGATGAAACCGTTGCGACAGTTCTTCCTCGCTGCCGTCGGGCTTGCATTCTGCACGCTCGCCGTCGCGCAAGGCTATCCGAACAAGCCCGTGAAAATCGTCGTCGCGTACCAGGCGGGGCAGGGAACCGATATCGCGTCCCGCTACATCGCCGAGCAGCTCACCAAGGCGCTGGGCCAGAGCTTCTACGTGGATAACCGTCCTGGCGCGGGCGGCAATCTCGGCACCGAAGTCGCCGCGCGCGCGGCCCCGGACGGGTACACACTGACGATGGGCACGAATGCCACGCACGGGACCAACCAGTTTCTCTACGACACGATTCCCTTCGATGCGGAGAAGGATTTCGAGCCGGTCATCCTGATCGGCTCGTTTCCGATGGTGGTCTCCGTCAACACGTCGTCAACCGTCACCTCGATCGGGGATCTCGTTGCCAGCGCCAAGGCCAAGTCCAACTCGGTCGACATCGCCATGCCCAGCACGACCGCGCGCATCGTGTTCGAGCTCCTCAAGGCGCAAAGCCACGCGCCGTTGTTCGGCGTGCCTTACAAGGGCTCGGCGACCGCGGTGGCGGATGTCATCGGCGGTCAATTGCCGGTTCTCATCGATACCGTGACGGCGACGCGTCCCTATGTCACCGGCGGCAAGCTGAAGCCGATCGCGGTGACGTCACTCAAGGGCACGGAGCTTCTGCCCGGCGTCAAACCCGTTGCCGAGCAGGGATTGCCGGGGTTCGAGGTAATCGCCTGGAACGCGCTCTACGCGCCGAAGGGCACTCCCAAGGACGTGATCCGGACCCTGAACGCGGAGATCAACAAAATACTGGCGCAACCGGAGGCACGTCAGAAGTTGCTGACGCTTGGATTCGATGTCGGCGGCGGTACGCCGGAGCAGCTCTCGGAATTCGGGCGGTCGGAGCGCAAGAAATGGGGACCGCTTATCTCGGCTTCGGGAATCAAGGCAGAATAGGCGTAGAAGCACGCCACGCCTTTCGACCGGAACACGAGGGAGCCCTTTAGATGCGCACAGCCGGCGCCGTCATCCGCTTGCGCGGCATGTACGTGCTGGTGCTTGGCTTCCTTCTGCTCGCAGGGGGTTGCGCGACCGTCCGCACGGACCCGCTCCCTTCGTGGAACGACGGCAGCGTCAAGCAGACGATCGTCGGCTTCGTGCTCAAGGTCACCACCCCGGGTACGCCGGATTTCGTGCCAGCACCCGAGCGCATCGCGACGTTCGACAACGACGGGACGATGTGGGCCGAGCAGCCTCTTTATTCGCAGATGTTCTTCGTCCTGGACCGCGTCAAGACCCTTGCTCCGCAGCATCCCGAGTGGAGGACCACCGAGCCATTTGCCTCGGTGCTGAAAGGGGACATCAAGGGCGCGCTGGCCGGCGGCGACAAGGCCCTGCTCGGTCTGGTGGTCGCGACGAGCACCGGCATCACGACCGCCGAGTACGAGACGCTGGTCAGCGACTGGCTCGCCACCGCGAAGCATCCCCGGTTCAACCAGCCGTACACCGCCATGGTCTATCAGCCGATGGTCGAGCTGGTCGCCTATTTGCGCGCGAACGGCTTCAAGACGTTCATCGTATCGGGCGGCGGCGTCGAGTTCATGCGCCCCTGGACGGAGAAGGCGTACGGCATCCCGCCGGAGCAGGTCGTCGGCAGCAGCGCAAAGGTCCAGTACGAGATGCGCGCCGGCAAGCCGGTGCTGATGCAGCTGCCCGAGCTGGGCTTCATCGACGACGGCCCTGGCAAGCCGGTCGGCATCAACCTGCATATCGGCCGGCGTCCCATCTTCGCATTCGGCAATTCCGACGGTGACCTGCAGATGCTCCAATGGACGGCCGCCGGCGCCGGCGCGCGCTTCATGGGAATCGTTCATCACACGGACGCGGTCCGCGAATGGGCGTACGACCGCGATTCGAGCATCGGCAGGCTCGACAAGGCGCTCGACGAGGCACAGGCAAAGGGCTGGACTGTCGTCGATATGAAGCGGGATTGGGGCGTGGTCTTTGCGTTCGAGAAGAAGTAGCGGGTCGCGCCTCGCGCCATTCCCCGGCGCGTGGTGCCTGGCGCTTGCGCTGGCGTGGTGGGGAGTCGCCACGAACGCGCAAGCCGCGAGCGGCACGGCGATCGAATATTTCAACGCCGGCCTGGGACACTATTTCCTCACCGCGTTTCCGGAGGAGGCGGCGTCGTTGGACGCTGGAACGCCTTCCGGGTGGGTGCGTACCGGCATGTCCTTCCCCGTCGATACCGACGCGAGCGGCGGTGGCCTGCCCGTCTGCCGCTTCTTCACCGTCGCGTTCGCGCCGAAGAGCTCGCACTTCTACACGCCCTACGCGGCCGAATGCGCGAAGGTCAAGGGCGATCCCGTGTGGACCTACGAAGCGGTCGCGTTCTATCTCGCCCTTCCCGACGCCGCCGGCAATTGCGGCACCGGCACCACGCCGGTCTATCGCTTCTACAACAATGGCGTCACGGGAGCGCCCAATCATCGCTATACGGCGGATGCCGGCATTGTGCGGCTGATGAAGGCACAAGGATGGACGCAGGAAGGCGACGCTATCACCGGCGTGTTCGCCTGCGGTCCGGTGGAGGGGTCTTCGACTGCACCGGACGGCAAATGGACGTTCACCACCACCTCGTGCGCCGGCGATCCGGACAACCCGCCGGATTGCGACGTCGTTTGCAACGGCAAGGTCAATTTCACCCTCGTCTCGAATCCCGACAAGAGCGAGGTTGATGTCCTCTCACCCGTGGGTAGCGGCGTTTACGTGGCACTCACCCCGAATACGGCACCGGGACAGCCACAGCGTTCGTATTCCGGATGCGCGCTCGGTGGCGGCAGCTGCCTGGCGCAGACGCTCGCCGTCGAGTTCGCGCCCGGCTATCGGTCGATGCCCCATTGGACGTTCGCGGGTACTTACGACGGCTGCACCTTCACGCAGTCGGGGACAGCCGCGCTGCAGTAGAGATCGACGCCGAACAGCGACGGGGCGCCAAACATCCGAGTAACGCGCCATCGCTCGTTCATTGCGATCGCAACCGCTTCGCGTTCGCCCCGGGCGCGGCGCACGATTCCACGCGGAGCCTGAAGATCCGCTGCGCGCGATGGGGCCTGAAAGGGCGCGGCGAAGAGGGGACGGCCTGGCGGGGGCATCCCCTCCTTTCAGGCAGTGGCCGCGCGGACGGCCAGCTCAGCTGCTACTGCCCCGGATCGACGCAGCCGAAGTAGAACGCATCCTCCGTTCCGAACGTCGCGGCCGAGCTCGCAGGCGGCTTGTAGCGTGCGTACTGCGGATAGGCGCACAACGGTCGCGTACGCGTCACCACGCCACCGACGACCCTCGACGCCTGGACGACGTTCGGCGCAACTCCGGTATCCATCCACGCCTCGATCTGCGGCATCATCAGATCGAACTGGTCCGTGGCGACGGATCCGCCGCCGCAATGGGTCATGCCGGGGACCATGAAGACGCGCATGAAGCTGTTGGCCTTCTCCAGTCCGTAGCGTTGCACCACGGCGTTGCGGTAGTCGATCAGGTTCATCGGGTTGAGGGCAGGATCGGCCCATCCCTGGTAGAAGATGAACTTCGCACCCTTGCCGGCCGCGCCCATGAGGTCGGTGTCGGTCGCGTCGATGACCCCGTTGACCTGGTTCAGGAACGCCAGGTCGGTGTCGACGTTGAACGTACGGTAGTCGTACGCGTGGTTGCCGTTCACCATGTCGCCCAGGATCGCGATCATGAGCGAGTACCCGTTGTTTTGCGCGGCCGTGGGCAAAGGCACGCCGCTGGCATCGACCGGCGACGGGTTGGGTCCGATCTGGTAGAGCGAGGTCCCGGACGCGGTCCCCTCTTCACCCGTGGCGAGCCAACGGCGCGACACCACTTCGCCACTCGCGTTCTTCCAGTCCGTATTCCAGAACCTGACGGCATCCACCTGATCCTGGCTGAGGCAATTCGGCGCGTTGGCGCCATTGCACAGCAGGACGGCTGGATCGAAGTGGCAGGCCAGCGGATTGCTGACGAGACCGTCGACGACGCCATCGTCCGCATCGCATGCGGCGAGGACGGCCTTGCCGACCAGCTGCAGCTTGTCGGCCGGCATGAAGCTCGTCGGCTTCTTGAAATACGCCTTTGCCGAATGCAGCCAGTCGAGCGAGGAACCGGTCTCGCTGATGAACGGCGCACCGACGACATAGGCGTCGAATTGTCCCGGGTAGCGCTCCGCGTTGATCATGACCGAGCGCCCGCCGTTCGAGCAGCCATTGAAGATGGAGCGCTTGATGGTGTTCTGGTAGTAGCCCGCGATGAGCGCCTTGGCGGAATCCGCGGTCAGCTTGTTGGCACGATGTCCATAGTCCGTCAGCTTGTTGATGTCGTAGGTGAAGGCGGGATCGCGTCCCGCGCCGCCCACTGCGGCAGGGTCGCCCTTGTGGCCCGTGTCGGTGATCCCGGTCGCGTAGCCACTTTGCAGGAATTGCGGCGTGAACGTCATCGGCTGTCCCGCAAGTCCCCCTTGCGATGCCCACACGAAATGCTCGTTCCAGGTCGTGGGAAAGCCGACGATGAAATCGATGGTGTTGCCGGGATAGGTGATGGTCGCCTGCACGCTGCAGTATTGCGGAACGGTGGCCGTCGCAGTGACGAGGCTCGCTGCCTTGATGGTGGTGTTCGCCGGTGCGAGCGCCGACAGGGTGCCCGCTGTGCAGCGGCTCGTGTTGGCCGTGACAGTGGCGAGCGTGGTGCCCGCGGCGGCGAACAACGGGATTGCAAGCGATGCCTGGAGCAACGCTCGCCGCGCTTTCGTTGCGCGCAACAAATCTCCGAATTGAACGCACCGACCTCGCGGTGCAGATGCAATTGCCTTTCCGGACATGACGCCTCCTTGGTATGTCCGGCAAGAATCCGGTCCTCCGGCCGGGACTGGCCGCGAGTCGAGGTATTTGCCGCCGGACATGCTTAAAGTGACCCGACAGTTTTCCTCCTCGCGTCCGACGAAACATCGGCGCTGCGAGCACGAGATCCTGGCTCTCGATGCCGCGTCGACTTCGCGTGCGCGCGATGCGACCTCGAGTTTCAGGCCAAAATATTCTGCGATGGAATTCAGCCGCGTGCAATCCCTTTGCTGTGTTGCGCTGCGTGAACGGGCGACGGCAGAGTGGCGGCAGCGCGCCGTTTGCTGTATTGGTGCGCGTCACACGCCGTGAAGCGTGCGACCGACGAAAACGGAAGCGCGCCCGAATTCGATATCGATGACCATGGACGAATCCTCTGCGGCAAACCTGATCGCGATGCGCGCGGTCGAAACCACCGACAGCACGCGTGCACTGTGGAGCGACGAGGACCGCGCATGGGCGAGTCGCGCCGCAGCCGAGGTCGTCGGCGCGGAAGCGGCACCCGATGTGTTCCTCGCGCGCCGTGCAGCCCTGGCCACCGAAAGACTCGGCGCGCGGCAGCCCGTCCTGTTGCGCACGATCCGCGCGGCGAGATGGCGACCATGGGTCGGCAGCGTCGTGGTGGGCTCGGCGTTCGTTCTCGGCGTCCTGCTGGATCAGGTCGATCGCACGCAGCGAATCAACATCCTGGCGCCACCAGTGCTCGGGCTCCTGATCTGGAATCTCTGCGTTTATGTCGCGATCGCAGCAGGCTATGTCGTGCGCTACGGCGACACTGCGAAGCCGGGACCGCTGCGCGGGGCGATCACGCGCATGGCCGGCGGGCGTTCAGGGCCGCGCCGAGCCGGTGCCATGCGCGATGCGATCGTCGCATTCGTGCAGGAGTGGGCAACGCGATCCGCCGGACTGTACGGCATGCGTGGGGCGCGCATCCTGCATCTCGCGGCGGCCGTCTTCGGCGCCGGCGTGATCGCCGGACTCTACCTGCGCGGAGTCGCCTTCGAATACAGGGCAGGGTGGGAGAGCACATTCCTCGATGCGCCGACCGTGCGCTCGATCGTCGCCTTCGCATATGCCCCCGGTGCGTTCATCACCGGGATCACCGTGCCCGACGTCGACGCGGTGGCTGCGATCCGGTCGCCCGCCGCCGAGAACGCCGCGCGCTGGCTGCACCTGATGGCCGCAACCGTTGCCGCCATCGTGATCGTGCCGCGCCTCGTTCTCGCGCTCGTGGCAGGCATGATCGAGCGTCATCGCTCGCTCCACTTCGCATTGCCACTGGATGAGCCGTATTTCCAGCGCCTCCTGCGCGGCTATCGAGGCGGTGCGGCACGCGTGCGCGTCATTCCCTATAGCTATACGCCGTCCTCCGCGGCGATGGCCGGGCTCGAAGCCGTTGTCGCCCGCGCGTTCGGGGGCAGCGCGGCGATGATCGTCGCCTCGCCGATCGAATACGGCGCCGACGGGGCGCTCGCCGGCCTTGCGAAGTCGGGTGCAGGCACCACTTGGCTCGTGCTGTTGAATGCAAGCGCGACGCCCGAGCACGAGGTGCACGGTGCATTCCTGGCGCAGTTCGCTCGCGAAGGGGCGGGCGCCGAAGCGATCCTCGCGCTGGTCGACGAGGGCCCCTGGTCGACGCACTGGCAGGACGCGCCGTCGCGCGTGGCCGATCGGCGCGCGGCGTGGCGCCAGCTTGCCGAAGAGGCGCGCGTGCCCATCGTATTCGTCGATCTCGCGGCGCCCGAACTCGCGGCCGTCGAGCAGGCGCTCGACGAGGCGATTGCCAATCGCTCGCGATGAATCCCGACACCACCATCGCGCTCTCGCTGATCTCGCATACCAATGCCGGCAAGACCACGCTTGCCCGAACGCTTCTCGATCGGGATGTGGGGCTGGTTCGCGACGCTCAGCACGTCACGCAGGAGGCGACGTCGTATCCGCTGATCGACACGTCAGAAGGCGACGCACTGGTGCTGTGGGATACGCCAGGCTTCGGGGACAGCGCCCGGCTCGCGCGACGCCTGCGGCAGCAGAGCAATCCGGTGGGCTGGTTCCTGTCGCAGGTCTGGGACCGATTCCGCGACCGCGCTTTCTTCCTGTCGCAGAAGGTCGTCCTGAATGTCCGCGACCAGGCCGATGTCGTGCTCTACCTCGTCAATGTGTCGGAGGCTCCTGACGACGCGGGCTATCTTGCGCCGGAGCTTTCGATCCTGGAGTGGATCGGCAAACCGGTGATCGTGCTGATCAACCAGACAGGCCGCCCGCGTCCGCGCGACGAAGAGCAGGCGGAGGAGGCCAGGTGGCGCGTCGCACTGGGTGCGCGCCCGATCATCCGCGCGGTGACGACGCTCGACGCGTTTGCGCGCTGCTGGGTGCAGGAGATCGCACTCTTCAATCTTGTAGCGCGCGTGCTGCCGGACGCGAGTCGAGTGCCGTTCGGGCGCCTGGTGAATGCGTGGCAGGTGCGCCGCCAGGTCCAGTTCGATGAATCGATGACGGCGCTCGCGGCACCTATTGCAGCGGCAGCGTGCGACAGGGAGCCGGTCCCCGAAGCGGGATCGGCGGGGACTCTGCGAGGGATCGGCCGCAGCCTCGGTTTGGGCGCCGACGCGGCCGACAGCGCGAGGTCGCGCGCGTCGAATGCCATCGCGGCTCGGCTCGACCAGGCTCTCCGTCGAAGCACCGACCAGCTGATCGCGGTGCATGGTCTCGAAGGCCGTGCCAAGGAAGGTGTGCTCGCTCGCCTGGCGGGCGGCGTTGCCCTGGATGCGCCGATGAACGAAGGCAAGGCCGCGATGATGGGCGGCGTCGTGTCGGGTGCATTGAGCGGACTCGCGGCCGATCTCGCTTCGGGCGGACTTACGTTCGGCGCTGGAATGCTCACTGGCGCAGTTCTGGGCGCGCTCGGAGGCGCAGGCATCGCGCGCGGCGTCAACCTCGCGCGTGGCAAGTCCGGAGCGATGCTGCGCTGGGACGATGCGTTTCTCTCGGGCCTCGTCGGGTCGGCGATGCTCCGCTATCTCGCCGTCGCGCACTACGGGCGCGGTCGCGGCGATTGGGTCGAGACCGAGTACCCGCCGTTCTGGCCGCCCCTCGTCGCGGAGATCGTCGAGAAGCATCGCGATCGGCTGGTGCAGGTGTGGGCACTGCGTGAGCCTGGATGCAAGGCGGAAACGATCGCCCTCGAATTGCGCGGTGTTCTCGCGGATGCTTCGCGGGAGGCGCTGGAGCGACTCTATCCGGGTGCGCTTGCGGGCCGCGGGCCGGATGACGCGGAGCCTCCCGACCCTCGTTAGTTGCATGTACGTTTGCGAGGCTGCCGCAACGCCTTGACCTGCGTCAAGGTGGCGGCGGCGTGATGATCGTATACGTGGTGCATGCTCCCGAGCTCCATTGCGGACGTGGATGCCGAGGTTGCCACGGCACGTCCTTCGCCCGTCCCTCTCCGGACTCCACACGGAAAGGTCCCGCCGGATACTTGCTTTCACTGCGGGGAGCCCAATCCGCGCTCGCCGCAGTGGCACGCTGTGCTGGACGGTACGGACCGCCGCTTCTGTTGCGCAGGTTGCCTTGCCATCACGCAGACGATCTGCCTGTCGGGCCTGGACCAGTTCTATCGGCACCGCATTTCGTCCGGCGCCTGGTTGTCGGACCCGGACGACGACCCATCGGAGCGCGATGCCGGGGCCGCCGAGGCCGCTGGCCTGGTCATCACGCTGGACGGGGAACTCTGCGAAGCCTCGCTCCTGCTCGAAGGGATTCGATGCGCAGCGTGCACCTGGCTCGTCGAGCGGTATCTGGAGCGGCGACCGGGCGTCGAGGATGTGCGCGTGAATTTCGCCACCCGTCGCGCCTCCGTCAGGTGGAACGCGCGCGAGACGACGCTTGCCGAGGTATTGCGTGCCATCGCTGCCATCGGCTATCGCGGGCATCCTTACGATCCCGACCGCCGCGAAGCGCTCATGCAGCGCGAGAGGCGTTCTCTCCTGCTTCGTACCGGCATCGCATTGCTGTTCTCGATGCAGGTGATGATGCTGGCGCTTCCCGCCTATTTCTCGGTCGACGGCGTCGAGGCGGAATTTGCCACGCTCATGGGTTGGGCGAGCCTTGTCCTCACCCTTCCGGTTATCGCATATTCGGCGACGCCCTTCTTTAAAGGCGCCTTGCGCGACCTGGCGATGCGCCGGGCCGGAATGGACGTGCCCGTCGCGCTGGGCATCGGCGGGGCTTTTGTGGCGAGCGCCTGGGCAACGCTCAGCGGATCGGGTGCGGTCTACTACGACTCGGTGACGATGTTCGTGGCCTTGCTCCTGGTCGCTCGGCTGTTTGAGCAGCGAGCACGGCAGAAAGCCGGCGACGCCATCGAGGCCATCGCGCATGACGTGCCAGCGGCCGTCCTGCGCTTGCCGGACTACCCGGATGCGCAACGGCGTGAGACGGTAGCCGTGGCATCGTTGCGAGTTGGCGATCACTTGTGCGTCCCCGCCGGGGCGACGGTTCCAGCGGACGGCGAGGTCGTCGATGGGCGCTCCAGTGTCGAGGAAGCGCTGCTCACAGGTGAAAGCTGGCCGCGTGCGAAGACGCCCGGCGACACGGTGCTCGCAGGCTCCATCAACGGAGGCAGCCCGCTGATCGTGCGCGTGAGCGCGGCTGGTCAGGGCACGGCATTGGCCGCGCTCACACGGCTGGTGGAGCGAGCGTCGAACACGCGTCCGCGCGTCGCGCGTCTCGCCGACAAGGTCGCCGCGGGGTTCGTCGCCGCGCTCCTGGTGCTGGCGGGCGGGGCAGGGCTCGTCTGGTGGTACCTCGACCCCTCGCGCGCGCTCGCGGTGACATTCGCGATCCTGGTCGTCAGCTGTCCATGCGCATTGTCGCTCGCGACCCCGGCGGCCCTGGCATCTGCTGCAGCATCGATGGGCCGCCGGCAGATTCTTGCCGTGCGCGCCGACGCGCTCGAGACGCTCTCGCGCGTCACTCATGTCGTGCTGGACAAGACCGGAACGCTGACGACAGGCCGCGTGGAGCTGATCAGCCTGGCGCCGCTCGGTGCGCACGACGCTGCACAATGCCTGGCGATCGCATCGGCATTGCAGCTTGGGGTCTCGCATCCCATTGCCGCAGCGCTCCGCGCAAGGGTGGAACCATCGTTCCTGGCACGAGATGTCGTCGCCGTCGCGGGCCACGGCGTCGAAGGGACCATTGCCGGGCGCCGTTACCGTTGCGGCCGGCCCGAATGGGTGGGCGAGATGCAGGAAGCGCCAATACCGGCGTCTGTGCGGCAATCCGCCGCCGATGAAACGCCGGTGGCCCTGGGCGATGCCGATGGCTGGCTCGCGTGGCTGACGTTCGGTGACACGCTGCGACCCTCCGCCGCCGCTCTGGTCGCTTCACTCAAGCGCATGGGCATCGCGGTCTCGCTCGTGTCGGGGGATCGGTGGCACACGGTTCGTCAGGTGGCGGACGCCGTCGGCATCGCCGATTTCCGCGCGAATGCAAGGCCCGAAGAGAAGCGAGCGATCGTCGCGTCGCTCCAGCGACAGGGTGCCATCGTCGCGATGGTTGGGGACGGCATCAACGACGCGCCAAGCCTCGCACAGGCGAACGTATCGCTGGCGCTCGGCAGCGCCGCATCGCTGACGCAGTGGACGGCCGACGTGGTCGCGCTGGGCGACGATCTCTCGCGCATCGCGGATGCGTTCACAGGATCGCGACGGGTCTTCCGCGTCATCCGCCAGAACCTCGCCTGGGCGCTGGTCTACAACCTGATCGCGATCCCGCTCGCCGCGGTCGGCTACCTGACGCCATTCGCCGCGGCGCTCGGCATGTCGCTCTCGTCCGTGCTCGTCGTGGGCAACGCGTTGCGCCTGTTGGGCAACCATCGCGCCGTCGCGGTGCAGGCAACGCGCGCTGTTCCGGCGATCCCCGCTCGCTAGCCGCATGGATATCGTCTATCTGCTGATTCCCCTCTCGGTGGCGCTGGTCTTCCTCATTGGCGCCGCGTTCTGGTGGTCCGTGAAGAGCGGGCAATT
>Ga0207683_10001974_pt1 | contig 18146 bp, 15 predicted proteins | sample KBSM73metaG_FD_184333 | JGI IMG/M metagenome (GOLD analysis project Ga0207683, IMG submission 184333) | Miscanthus rhizosphere microbial communities from Kellogg Biological Station, Michigan, USA - KBS M7-3 metaG (SPAdes) (version 2) | ecosystem: Host-associated > Plants > Roots > Rhizosphere >... | reverse complement strand
ATCGGTTTCTTGTTTGTTCGCATTTGCTACGGTTTTGACATGGAACGCGCATCTCCAGCACAGGCTGTTTCAAAGACCGAAACTCCAGTTCTCCTTATTCACGGCCTCTCCGATAGGAATATCCCGCCATACCACTCGCAGGAAATCCAATCAAGGAATCCCTCTCATGTAGCGGTGTGGATGGTAGCGAAGGCAATTCATACGGGCGCACATCGAGCCGAGCCAAAGGAATTTGAGAGCCGGGTCCTACTTTGGTTCTCGGACCACATGACACACCGGTAACGAATTTCCAACGCCGGTTCATTTGAATCGACGCTCGCGATCTATTTTTGGATGACGGTCAAAACGTGAGATCCAATCACTGCACTGTCAATCCGGTCTGGCAATGGGAATTTAGACTCCATCCCAACGCCCGGATACCGCGGCGCCAGGTATTTCTCCACGAACATTTGCACCACAAACCTCGGAATCTCCGTTCCGTCAAACCAGACCTTATCGACGATTACCGTACCCTTGCCACCAGAACCCGATGCTTGCGCCGTGACCACCACGTCGTGAATGCCTGTGAACAAACTGAGCATCGGATTTGGATTTTTGGCTCCTGCGCTAACTTTGTCGAAGTCGACGCGCGCTCGTCCGATGAGGCCCCCGGCGTCACCTTCCATCCGTATCGATTCGACCCCTGGCGGCATCTCGAGAGTGCCCGACGCGAGATAAGTGTTAAGTTCTTTTTCGGTGATTTGCGTGGGGGTCGCGTCAGGATGAGCGAGCGACCCGTTTCGTTCGATGTGTTCGAACTTGCTCTCCGCTCCCGTCTTAACTGCTGTGGCCTTTTGTGCGCCTATTGTGCTCACTGAGAGGAGTATCGCCGCGCTAAGAGTTAGCCTTCCGAATAGAGCACGATTCATGGTTTCAACGCAGCCTGAGTCGGCGTCTTGTCGGGGGCGACACGCGGTTCGGCCAGCGTCCCGGTTACCACATATCCCCCGCCCGCCCTCCCGAGCTTCAAGTCCAATTTGTTGCCCGCAGACACGGTGCCACTCACCTCATAGATGCCCTCGTCGGTCTGCAGTTTGCCCTCTTGTATCTGAAACTTCCCCTCGTTTCGAACCAACGTACCTGTGAATCTTTGCACAGCGATCGAAGCGCCGCCTTCGTGCAGCGCCAGGTTCGGAAACCGGCCTGCCCGCATGTCAAACTCCAGAACGCCGGAGCTGCTTTCGTGCAGCGCTGGCATGGAGCCACCTGATGCCTCAACTTCGAACGTCCCGCTTCCCACTCCGTTGGCCCAGTTGCCACTGAGGGCCTCGCTCAATTGTCCCAATGAAATCTTTTCAAATTGTCCTTTACCGGAATATGTGGGCGGCTTCACTGTGTAGTTCGCGATCCAGTCTCCCTGATACGCTCCGCCCAGCACCTGAGCTCGGATGTGAGAGAGACGTAGTTTGCCCTTGTCTAGTTCGAGAGTTGTGGTCACCTTGCTCGCGATCAATCTGTGCACAGCAAGACGTCCGACGTGCAGAGTGCCTTCAGCCCGGAGAGAGGCAAATGGCGATGGGCTACTCGAAGCGGTTCGCGATAACATCCTGTACCAGGGCCGCTTTCCGGGAGACGGCGTCAGAAACTTGCCAATCTCTTCGGTTGATAGCGTATCCACCTGCATATCGAAGCGAGCGAAACATGGTGAGTCTCCCTCGCAAAGCCTCGGAACAATGATCTTGCCGCTCCAGTGTCCGCCCGCTCCGGTCGCAGTAAGCTTGTCGAACGTCGCCTCTTGCGGTGTCAAGGTGAGCTGCCCAGAGACAATATCAATCGGAGCGCTGGTACCCGGTACCTCTGCGCGAATGGCGCGCAACTGGGCCGTGCCTTCCGCCCGTGGGGCCGCAAACCCACTCCAGCTTCCGGCTAACCTCATGTCTACCTTGGCCACGCCATCTGCAGCAGGTTGAGCACCCGGCAACCCAAGCAGGCGCGCCAGCTCAATCACTCTTTGGATTTGCGCCTCACCCTGAATGCTGAACCCGTATCGGTAGCGAAGGAGCGTCGCGGTAGCGATGGCCGGAGCAGGGCGTCCGAGTGAGATCGGAAAGGGAAGTAGGCTCAATTCGAGCTCTGCGGAATCGCTCGATGACATATACGACTTGTGTTTGCTGCGGTCCTGTTCCTTTATGCCGCCTGCAATGAAAGTAATCTTGCCAAAATCGAAAGCTTCGGCATCGCTACGACTGTCGCCGAGAGTTACGGGTGTGGTTTCGCCACCTCCGCCGTAGACCACCGCTGCGCCATCCGCCTTTCGCGCAGTTAGAGTTGCTTGCACCGTTCCGGCCGCTACCAAGCCTTCTGGCAGGTCTTTCTTCGCTCGTCTCGCCAGATTTACAAGCTCTTGCGCAGGAAGACGATCAGCGGTCAGTTTCAGGTTGTAGGTGCGTTCTCCAAGGGGGTCGGTCACTACGCCGGTCAAGCGCAACTTGCCCTCTCCTACGGAACTTTCGCAATCCAAGTCTTGAAATTGACGCGCGCTTGAATCGAAGTGGGCGCTGCATTGCGTGGCCAGTCTGGTGCTACCGGTGCTCAGGATGTCGTAACGGCGGAAGTCCTGGATCGCACCTTCTGCGATGACTGCCAGATCGGATGGCTTACCTTTGAGCTGGAATGAAACATCGACGACGCCGCGCCATCCGCGGTCGCGGGCGAATGCCAATTTCGTCAGGGCCCCCAGTTGCGCGCCCTGCCAACTGACGCTGAAATCCAGAGGCGTCTCCCTCAGGCTGCTCGCGCGTCGCCATGTGCCGTTGATGCGTAACAAGCCCGTGTCAGTCAAGTTGAAATCAGTGCGTACTGGCTGCGCGCGCAGGCGCACACCCCACGTGTTCTCTGACTCCTGCCACAAAGCAAAGTCGGTATCGGTGAGAGCAAACGCTTTTTTCTCTTGTCCAAGTTTTATATTGATGCGTGCGCGATTCGCTTGAATGTACGGGAACCCGGGTCGTTTTTCCGTCACCGTTTTTGACGTAGGAGCGACGGGTTCCTTCGCAGCACGCTCAACGAGCCCCTCAAGGTTCCAGCGGCCGTCGACGGTTCGCGCAAGGTTGAGACTAGGCTCAGTCAGATCTAGCCGGGATATTTCCAGCCGGCCACGCAGCAATGATGTGAGGCGAAGTGCCGCCGAAACTTCACTGGCGCGCAGCATTGGCTCGGCGCTGATCGTCGGGTCATCGTGCACCACAAGATTTTCCAGATCGAACCCCGGACGCGGCAAGAGATGAAACGTGACCGCGCTGACTTCTGTTTGTCGTCCCAACGCCACGCTCATGGAGTTGACCACACGGGACTTCAAACGATTCGCCCCAGGCCTCACCATGAAGAGCACGGCAAGGACGATGGCAAAAATAAGGATTGCGCGGCGTTTGGACTGCAAGAGCTTCACTTTACCGCCTTGAACGTACGGCTCCATCGGGTCTGATCGAAAAAGTGAATGACAATGTGGAGAATGAACTTCAGCCTCTCACTGAATTCCTTTTGTTGGTACTGGTTCGGTGGGGTTTCAAACGACCAGTAAATGAACATCGGACGTCCAATCACATTTTCCCGTGGAATGAATCCCCAATAGCGGCTGTCGTAGCTCACATCGCGATTATCGCCCATCGCGAAATAGCTGTTAGGCGGAACAACCAGGTCGTCTCCCTCTACGTAGGTGTGCAAGACCGACTGCCATGCCGGTGTCACCGTATACATGTCAGACGGAGGCACTGCCGGAAAATTGTCGCGATAAGGATTTGGCATGTCGGGGCCCTTGTGCATGACGTACGGTTCGTTCAGTTTTTCTCCGTTGCGATAGACCGCGCCATCTCGCAAATGAATTCGATCGCCAGGAATTCCGATCACGCGTTTAACAACGTAGAGTCCAGCCTCAGCAGGCGAAAGGAACACAACAATGTCCTGGCGTCGTACATCGCGATAGGGAAGCAACGGCCCCATCCATTTAGTGGGAGGTGCAAACTGCTCCCGATTGACGAATACGTGGTCCCCGATCAGCAGCGTGTCCTCCATCGAACTTGACGGAATCTCGAACGCTTGCATGACGAATGTGATGATGAACAGGCCCGTGACGAGCACAGCCGCGAGGGAGGCTAAAAACTCGACAGTCGTCTCTTTCTGTTTTTCTTCAGGCAGGTCTTTCTCTTTTGCCAATACGCGGTTGGACACTCGCTTGGCGTGATTTGCCGACATGTTTTTAACTGTGCTCACCTTATCAGCCGGAAGGTGCGGTTCCAGCGACTCTGATCAAAAAACCGTATAACAGTGTGTGCTAAAAACTTGAATCGATCCGCAAAACTTTTTTGCAAGTACTGGTTGGGAGGAGTTTGAAACGACCAGTAGATAAACATCGGACGTCCGATCACGTTTTCGCGCGGCACAAATCCCCAATAACGGCTATCGCGGCTAACGTCCCGGTTGTCCCCCATCGCAAAATATTTGCCCGGGGGAACTACGAGATCGTCCCCGTCAACAAAGGTCTGCATTTGCGCGCTCCACTCGGGAGCAAGGTCATAACCCGCCGAAGCAGGAACCGATGGAAAGTCGTCGCGAAACGAATTAGGGATGTCCGGCATTTTGTGCATGACATAGGGTTCGGCGAGCTTTTCGCCGTTCCGATAAACGTTGCCGTCTCGCAAGTGGATCCTGTCTCCCGGTACTCCGACGACTCGCTTTACAAGATGAAGACCAGCTTCCGCCGGTGAAAGAAAGACAATGATGTCGCCGCGCTGGATCTGTCGATAGGGAAGTAACGGTCCCATCCATTTTGTCGGAGGTGCAAACTGCTCCCGGTTGACGAACAAATGGTCCCCAATCAGCAGCGTGTCTTCCATTGAACTGGAGGGTATCTCAAACGCTTGCAGCACGAACGTGATGATAAAAAGGCCAGTCACCAGGACCGCGGCGAGTGACGCCAAGAACTCAACCGTTGTTTCCTTCGGTTCCGCTTCTGCTTGTGCTTGTCGTTGTGTTGTCGCCACTCACCGATCCTTGCGAACAGGTCCGCGCTACTTCACCGGGCGGAACGTGCGGTCCCAACGAGTGATCTGAAAAACATGTGTAATTGCGTAAGCGAAATGAAAAAGTTTATCACCCACGGATGGCGCGCTTGGCAGGTCATTCTCCAGATTCCGAACCGACCAGTAGATCAGTAGCGGTCGTCCGATGATGTTTTCTCGTGGTACAAATCCCCAGTAGCGACTGTCATAACTCGAGTCACGATTATCTCCTAATGCGAAGTAGTAGCCTTCGGGCACGATCAATTGGTTGTTATCGACCAGTTTTTGCATCTGCAAAAACCAGTTTGCCTCGAGTCCCGCTGCTACCGTGTCCGGTCGCGGAAAGTTATCGCGAAAGTTGTCCTGCGTATCGGACTTGTAACGGACATAAGACTCAGCCAGCGCCGTCCCATTGACGTAAACTCTTTTGTTGACTAAACGCACGCGGTCGCCAGGCACTCCCACCACGCGCTTCACAAAATGCTGAGAGGGATTTACCGGATAATGAAAGACGATGATGTCGCCACGTCGAATTTTCCGGTACGGCATGACCGCATCCCAAATACTGCCGCCGCCGTAACACTGCTTGTCGACAAGCAGGTAATCGCCAATCAATAGTGTGTCTTCCATCGATTCAGACGGAATCTGAAAGGCCTGCACAATGAAGGTCACCACGAAAATTGCGATGACCACCGTGCAGAGTAGGGACTGAACGGTGGCAGCCGCGTCCGAACCGGACAACCTTACGCTCGCTTCCATTCTGTTCAGTGATCCTCTCCCGGGATCACGGTCGGCAGCGACGCAAGGTGATCCAGAACTTGCCGCGCTGCTTCTTGCTCAGCGCGTTTTTTGGTAGTGCCCTCGGCCCTCCCTACGAATGCGACCCGCGTCGCGGAATCCGTTTCTATCAGCCGTGCTTCTACTGTAAATGTCTTTTTGTGTTCCGGTCCTTCCTGTTTAACCAGCACATACAGCGGCTGTCGTCGGCCTGCAGCCTGGAGCGTCTCCTGAAGAGTCGATTTAAAATCGGTCACCGGAAGCTTGCTTCCAGCGCCCTCCATTGTGTCGAGTGGATGCAACACTTGTCGTTGCACAAACTCGCGCGCGGCTTCTAGGCCGCCATCCAGGTAAATCGCAGCCAAGACTGCTTCCAAGGCATCAGCGAGCAGAGCGTTTTTAGCGCGTCCGCCACTCTTCTCTTCGCCGCGACCGAGTCTCAGAAAATTACCCAGTTCCAGCGTTTGTGCCACTTGCGCAAGGTGCTTTTCGCTCACCAGATGAGCCCGAAGCTTCGAGAGTTGTCCCTCGTGAAAGTGCGGGAACCGGCGATACAAAGCTTCACTGCTTAGCAAAGCCAGCACCGCGTCGCCAAGGAACTCCAATTGTTCATTGTCGCCGAGTCGCGCAGCCCCCGCGCCTTGCTGTGACTCGCGTTCGCGCGCCTGAGAACTATGCGTCAGCGCCTGTTCAATGAGTTCCGAACGCTGGAAACGGTACCCCAGTGCCGCTTCTAGCGCAGCAATGTCTCGTGTCTTCATGAAGTCGGACGCCTCTCAACAGGGATCGGCCTCCGTGTGATGCCCTCTACTAATTCTTCGGTGCTTCGGGTGATGCCGCTGGCTTCGCTGCCTCGGGTGCCGGTTTTGCCGCGTCCGGCGTTGCTGTCGCCGGCTTTCCGCCTGTTAGTTGCACCAAGCGGTCGCGTTCTCGCTGTGCCAACTGCTTCACCGAACTGCCTTCCTGCGCCACGCTGACTGCCTGCTCGGCAACCTTCAACGCATCGGGATAGCGATTCTGCTTATCGAGCGCTAGCGCCAAGCGCAACACCACCACGGGATCTGGGCTGGATGGGAACGCATCAATCGATTGTCGCAATAGTTTTTCAGCATTCGGAAAGTCATCTTTCTTGAACGCCAGCGTTCCCAGGATGGAGTAAGCGTTTGACCGCAATAATGACTTGTATGCGTCGATCTTTTCCTGCGGCGTGCCGGCCGGAACGGCTACGTCTGTCTCAATCGTTTCCGTAGCATGCTTCGCGTACTTCTCGGCCTCAGCCCATCGTTGATCCTTGTCGAGGTCGGAATCGCGTGTGCGTTCTGTCAACACCTCTGCTACCAGGACCAGTGCCTCGGGATCGTCAGCGTCCAGCCCAAGGACCTTGCGCCCCATAGCCTCGGTCTTTTCTGCATTGTTGGCGTTCTGGTATCCGCGCATCGCGGTCTTGTACAAAATGATCCGCAGTTCGCTGTCGGGAAACTTTGTGGCGAAGTCGTCGGACGCCTTCTCAAGGGCAGCGTTGTCCTTGTTCTCCGACGCTGCCTTGTAAGCATCGAATTCCGGCTGCGTCTTGGCTTGTGGCGGCCGCTTGCCTTCTGTCGCAGCCGGTGCTGCCGCGCCCTGTGCCGGCGCAGCCTGTCCTGCCGCTGGTGCAGTTTGACCCTGTGCTGGCGTTGCTTGGCCTTGTGCCTGAGTCTGTGCCGGCTGTGCCGGAGTCGCTGCTTGTCCGCCCATCTTTTGGGCGGTGGCCCAGGTTGCGATGGTCAGCACCACGCCCATGATTGCTGCTCGCTTCATGCTGTCTCCTGTAAAGCGATCCTCGGATCGCGGGAATTAGATCGCGTAAAATCTCGGTTGCTGCTTTACTGCGATTTCGTTGGCGGTTCGTAAGGCTGGTTGATGCCTCGTTGGGCCGCAGCTTTCACTTCAGGCATCGCACTGCCTGCATCGAGCGCCGCACGGTAATGCACAAGCGCTGCGTCACGATCTTCCTGCAGGTCCGAAATGCGCCCCAGGTAGATATGCGACCAAGCCACAACTTTGGGCTCTTTCGCCACGCCCAATGCGCGCTCGAAGTATCCGCGGGCTCCCTGCATGTCGCGGTTCATGGTCGCAACCTGCGCCAGAATGAACAATGCGCGTCCCGGGTCCTCGCGATTTTCATCGAGTGCCTGCTGAGCTAATTTCTGAGCGCCTTCCGGATCGCCCGCCGCCAGCCGTTTCTCAGCCTGCTTCAAGAGCAATTGATCATTCGGACGCGACAGCCTTAGCGTTTCTGGTACCGCCTCGGCCGCGAACTGTACCTGCGACGCCCGCTTCATCTCCTTACCGACGTCGATGGCGTTCAGCAGATCCGGATACGCGTTCTTCATGCCGGTCGGTTCTTTTTCAAACTGCGCAAGCGCCTCGTAAAAATGGCGAGTAAGGATGTAACCGGAATTCACGGCTTTATCAACTTCCGCGACGCGTTCTGCTTCGGGTGTTTTCGATCCTGCTGTTCGAATTTCAATCGCCCGTACCAGGCATTCGGTCACGAGCAGTGAAATATTATCCTTAAAGCTCTCCTCCATTGGCGACGTCTTCACTTGCTCCAACAGCGGTTCGAGCCGTTTGAACGACGATCCGCTGCGCAATGCCATTGGGTCGAGAAGGTAATGAAGATAAGTATGCCGAATTTGCTGCATCTTCAATGATCGCCCGCTCGGCGAAATCACAACAAAATAATCGCTCCCGTAGTTCCGTGCGTTCGTCTGGTCGGGTGCGCCCATCGGATCCAGATAGACCGTAAACTGTCTTCCCAAATATGCCGCCGAAGGAATCTTCAAATAGATTTCCGTGTCGAACAGCATTTTCGCGAGCGGCTCGTGATATTCGTTCGGCAATGCTTCGTACGCTGCTTTGTGTTTTTGCCAGATCGCACCAAGGCCGGCGGCCTCGTAGAACTTCGTGACCAACGGAACAAATCCGATAATGAAGCTGGCATCCGGAGGAAGTTCCGCCTCTTTTGCCTTGGGCGCAAAGCCCGGGGGATCACCCAGATATAACGCGAGTGAAACATACTGTGCCAAGTCTCGCGATGAATCCGCTGGTTGATGATCACGATAGAACTCACACATCGGCAACGACGCCGCTTTGGCCGGGGCCGATGTCAAAATCGCATTCTTAACCTCGGCCCGAATCGTTTGACGCAAAGGATCGGACGCCGTGAGATCTTGATCGTACCCGCAGGCATTGATCGACGTGAGCACTGTAAACATCGTTTCGCTCGTGTCGAGCGCCACCTTGGGCGTATTTTGGGCGGCACACACTGAGGCCAGCAGCCCAAGAGCGACTGCCAAGATCGATCGTCGAAGACGGGGAACCAGGAAACGCCTCCTACAGCATGGCGGGAGTGAAACTTACCTATAGCAGTTTAAGGTCTCAACCATGCTCGGTCAAACCGCAAGCCACCTTTTTCCTTTGGGTTGTGACCTTTAGAGGCTTCGATGCTCGACGCTCTTGAAAGGGATGTCGCCACCAAACGGATGAGAAATACGAAGGCCAGATGAGGAGCCCAAGCGGTGCTACATGAATTTGACGAGGCGTTGCGTGACACACGGACAAACTCGCTGGCATCCGCGCAGTGTTGTTCCAGCCGTGGGCTGGATCTCTAAACCTTCTATCCGCGCGCGTCTATCCGCGAACGCTGACCTTTGAAAACGAAAGCACAGCGTGTCCCGTTGTCGGTCTCCCCATCGAAGTAGCCGGTCGGAACGTCGTGAAGATCAGCATGTTCTTCACAGCGGGAAGCATCTCTTGTGTCGCTTCTGTCGAATCGGACAGAATGCGATAGTCCTGAACCCGCCCATTCGCATCCACGTATGCTTCGATGACGAGCGATTCCGAATTAATCGAGTTCATATCCGAGCCAAATGAGGACTGCAGCAACACTGGCCCGGTATGAAGCAACAGTGGAACGTCGGTGCTTCCTGCCTGCAACTGACCAGGCAGGGCGAAAATGCTCATCAGCAAGCCGAAAGCAACCACTGCGCTTGCCAGTCCCGCGGTCGCAGGAACCATGAACGCATTGACCGCATTCTCAAACCGGACCCGTACCCCCTGGAACAGGGGACGCTTCGCCGCAGCGATTTCCTGCGAAACCGCCACCTTCAGTCTCAGCGCTAAGTCAGCAGGAGCGCGCTTGCGGCCGATCCCCGCCAACAACTGTTGTGTTTGACGAAGTTGCTGATACTCGCTTGCGCACTTCGGGCAACGCTCTACATGGCCAGTCAGCGTTTGCATCTGGCGCCCCGTAAGAGCGCCATCCAGATACGGCGAGAACAACTCCTTAGCCTCACCGCATTTCATGATGTCACCTCAAGTTCGTCGCTTCCATTTCGCGTCCGGGATCGCTCGTGCTTGTCCCGTTCATCCGGATCGATCAAGCCCAGCTCCGCACCGACATCTTTTACATAATCGGTGAGACGCTGTCGCAATGCTTCGCGCCCACGCGTCAATCGCGATTTGACGGTGCCGAGCGATACTTGTGTCACTTCTGCAATCTCTTCGTATGACATTCCTTCCAGATCTCGGAGCACCAACGTCGTCCGGTAGGGCTCCGGCACGTTTCGGAGCTCGCGTTCCACTCGCTCGCGCACTTCTTCGTGTGCAAAAGCATCGAACGGAGAATCGTGTCCGTCAACCAGCCGCTCCTCTAGAGCCGAGCTTCTTTCCTGTGAATTCTCGCTTTCAGCTGGTTCCATCGATGTCTCTCGCGCCTTATGTCGGAACCACCAGCGCCGCCGGTTCGAAGCTTCATGTAAAGCGATCCGATAGATCCACGTCTTCAGGCTCGACTCGCCATGGAAGTGCCCAATCCCGCGAAACACTTTCACGAAAACGTCCTGCGTCGTGTCGGCCGCGTCCGCCGGATCGCATACGATGCGATACACCAGGCTGTAGATCGGCTGATGAAACTCGCCGATCAGCCAAGCGTACGCTTCCTCAGTGCCGGCCTTGAGCTCCGCGACAATCGCGGCTTCCTGGGCTCGCACTCCGATCGCACTTGCAAGATCGCCCAACGTGGCTACTCCCGCCATGACTTTCATGGCGCACCCCTATTATAGGTCGCTTGGCAATGCCGACCTACCACCCTAATTGGAATTCCTCATTGAGTTCCGATCCTAGACAACACAGATACACACATAGACCCCGCGGTCGTCAAAAGAGTTCCAAAGCAGTGCGGGTGGCATTTGAACCAATAACGAAGCGGAACGGGAAGTGAGGGGGATGCGGATGGATATAGGCTAAGTGTTGGTTCGCCAATGGTTTAGCGAAGGCGCTTTCCGCGGCCCAGTTCAAGGCCAAGTTTGGCCGACCTACCGCACCTACTGCGGCGGCGGGGTCGCCTGGGACGCAGTCGGAGGCTTAGGCGCCTTTTTCTTGGAAGGTTTCTTCGGAGCTTCGTTATCGTCAACCACGATCTTCTTTGGCAACGGTGCCGGAGCAGCAGCCTGCAGCGTCCTCACTTGACTCCGTAATCGCTCGATCTCGCTCTCTTTCGAGGCAGTGACGGTTTCGAGGCGGTCGGCCAGTCCACGCCGGGTATTTTCGAGCGCGGCGGTCTCGTTCGACAAACTTTGGAAATCGTCCTTAGATCCAAACGCACCCGCCGATTCAGTTACTGATACGAGCACGTCATACAACGCATCTAGATTTCGGTACAGCTTGAATGTGGCGCGCGTGTCTTCGGGTGCCGCTTGAAGTTGCGTCACCATCTCTGGCAATGCCGACTGAAGATTTCTCTGGATCGATTCCACATTGGCTTGCGCTTGCCGCTTGTTGTTATTGTCTGTCTTCCACTTGTCTACCCTCATTTTGCCCAGGCTCGCTTGCAGAGATTGCGAGGTTTGTTGCAACTGTCCGAGCAAGGTATTGAGTTGATTGACCGAGGAGTAAGAAACAGGTGCTGGCGCAGCGGGTTGGTTCTGTGCGACGGCTGCGATCGCGAACACGAGAAGGCACGCAGCAATAATTGGAAGCGAACGACAGTTCATGTGGAGTCCAGGTTGTGAATTCAGACGGATGCGCTTCGTTAAATATATCGCATCGGAGTTTGACTCTGCAGGAAAGGTAAGCGAGAATTGAGGGGATCGTCCCTCAACATTTGTTCCACTAAGCAAGTCTCCGCTCAATCGTGGGCCTGTGGCGCAGCTGGGAGCGCGCTTCCATGGCATGGAAGAGGTCGTCGGTTCGATCCCGACCAGGTCCACCAAATCCCTGATACCATCGATCCCTGCACGGTCGCGGGCAATTCCACGCGACGCTCGGCCCACTTGGGCCAGTGAATGAATGCAGCCGGGCTGTGCGGCATGGGCCTACCGCAAGATCAGATATAGCCCCGATGCCACCCATACCAACGATGCCACCAGTGCGGCCCACATCAGGCGGAATTCCTTTGAAACTTGTTCTTGAGGTCTCATCTTGAGGGAATAGTGACGAGACACCAAGGATCGTTTCAACTGGACGGCCTATGGGCATAGGCCGTCCATCCCTCAAAAGCCGGGCCGCGCGAGGAAATCGGTGTGGGGTGCGCGGGTGCGGCTTGGGCAGAGCAATTATCGCACAACCATTATTTTAGTAAACCGATTTAGTAGAACATCGTTGCTTCTGGAAGGGGCCTCGCAGGCGTACTTTCTCTATGCCAAAATTACTGCGCTTTTCCGCGATTCGCGACCCGAATCCAATGGTCGGCGAACAGGTGATGGCTTCCCGGCACCTCGACCTGGGGCATATGACAGCTCGCGCAATTCTTCGCCGCGACCGGGCATGTTTTTGCGTTTGCCTTCCCGCCGGCATGGCAGGCTAGGCATTTGGAGTCGTAATGCGATTGGTCGGTTGCGACTTCTTCGTGTGGATCGTGACAAGCGACACAGGTAATCCTGCGGTCCTCGAGGTCGTAACACTTGCTCAGAGAGAGTCGGTAGGGCGCAAACCGCACCGTGTTTACGTCATTGGCGTTAGTTGTTACATCGTTCGCCGTTCGATGGCACTGTCCGCAAAACGTCAAGACATCTTCCGGGGGCATCGCGGATAACTTTTTCATTTCATTGAGATGCAACTCACCTTCTGCCAGCCCCGCAAGGTGTTTCGTGGCTGCTGTGTGGCACCGCACGCAGCGCACACCGGGTTGCATCGCATCGCGCGCGAGTTTGCCGTTGTCGACGGCATTGGACGCGTGGCATGCAAAGCAGTTGGCTACGCCCGACGCTCCGATTCGTTTTCCGACGGCCTGCATCAGGGTTGTTGGCAGTGTATCTTGATGACCGATCGTGATATCCAACCCATTGATCTTGCTGAAATAACTCACTCGGCTTTCGTAGAATTCGCCATCTTTTTCGAGAACATAGGTTTGCCCCACGCGGCCGGCCCCAACGGCCCATCCAACTGGTATCTCCACTGATTGCTTCCCGTCCGAGACCGAGTAGATACTTCGATTGTCGCGTCGCTCAATACGATAGGAGAACGGACCGTCCTTGAACGTGAGGAGTGGCAAAGAAGATAGGATTTTCGATTCCTGTGGAGTTTCCGCTGCTTGCGCCATAGAGGTGGACGGTTGCGTCCGCCCTTGCACGTGGCAGGCAGCGCAAGGGGTCTTAGCACGCTCGTTTGCCTGTGCAAAACACGCAATTTGTACCAGCAGAACAATGGTGGCAAGTCGGAATAAAACCGCAAGACTCATGTGACTAAATCACGCCAAGAGGGTCCAGGGAACAAACAAACATCTTATATTGCTGGCCGAGACAGCGTTTGGAAGCACGCTGCAAAACGGATTTACCAACCGTATCCGTCATGCTCTTTCTTGTCGCTAACCGTGATCACACAATCGAATCCATGCCATGATGGGGATGCCATGTTCTCGCGCATCAGAAAGATTGGCTTTGTCGTTTTTCTGTGTGCAATTCCAGCTTTGGCTGCTTCCAACATGACGGTCCGATGGCAGCCAGTGAGGCTTGTCAATGGTGCACCGGTCTTTTTCCAGGTCAACTCGCCGACGCCGCTGAAAACACTCGGCGGCACTTGGCTCGACAAGGATCTGTCCTTCTCGTATGACCCGCCCTCACGCTCTTGGTACGCGCTCGGCGGTATCGCTCTCAAGACAGCCCCGGGGCATTACACCCTGCATTTGAACGGTTTAACCAAAGCCGGCCACCCTATTGAATTTCGTCGCGACATTCACGTATCGCGGGGAGACTACAAAGTTGTCGTCGCACTTTCGGTCCCGAAAAAATTTACTGATCCGGATCCCAAACAGGTCGATCAGATTAATCACGACAAATCTTTGAAGGACGAGGCCTTCAAGAAAACCACTCCGGGCCAGGAGTGGGCAGGCGCCTTTAAGGCTCCCGTTGATGCCTCGTATTCCGATGTTTTTGGAACGCAGCGCAAATTCAACGGCGCCGTCCTCAGCATTCATCAAGGGCTTGATTACCGTGTGCCGACGGGCACGCCAGTCTCCGCCGTTAACGCAGGTACCGTCTTGCTGGCGCAACCCCTTTTTTTCGAAGGCAATTGTGTTGTTATCGATCATGGGCAAGGGTTATTAACTCTTTACTTGCATCTCTCGAGACTCTTGGTGAAAGAAGGAGATCGCATCGAACGTGGACAAGAAATTGGAGTCAGTGGCGCCACCGGACGTGCAACCGGTGCACATCTCCACTTGGCAGTTCGCTGGCGGGGCGAGTATTTGGATCCGGCGACCTTGCTGACTCTGCGCCTTCCCGAAACCGCCTCCGCGGATGAACCTGGCAAGCAGAAAAATTAACATTCCCGCAACATCGTAAGAAAACTGTTGCATTTCCGCTCGCTCGTGATTATTCTCACGCGCGACTGTCCTGCAAGAAGCGACGGGGGAAGCGCTGACTTTAAGCCGGACAGTTCGGCGGAAGGTCGTGGGACCCCCTCACCGATCTTCCGCCGAAACTTTTCTGATCTAAACTACTTCGGGCATCCGACGACCTTTCAAAGTCACACAAACTGCATGTGTACAAATAAACCGTGCCAGATTCTGTCCCTGCATATTCCTGTTGTCTTGGTGGTTGGAGTTCTCACAGAACGACGCGACTAGCTAACAGCGGCGACATCTGCGACCTCGGCCACGCCGTCGCGGAATGCGACGGTACGACCGGATATTGCTGGCACTCTTTCGCCCGGCACCAGAATGCCGACCAGGTTTAACGGATCCGCTGCCGAAAGAACTACTGTCTCGCCGGTCGGCGGCATCCGCCGGGTTGCTCGCAACGATTCCACCGCGGCTGGCAGTGCGAACTGTTCGCCTAGAAATCCACTGACAAACCTTCCGCCCCGGATCTCCCCTCGATCTTCCAAGCGCCGAAACGCGATTTGCAATTCGCGCCACTTGGGGAGGTTCGTCTCACGAGCCATCAAATCCCTGAACACTACTCCGTACCGCTTCAACAACATCCAGCAAGTAGCTTCTACCGCGCGCGCACGGTCTGTAAGTTGACTCGTGTGTAACAGGGCCCACCTGCCTGCGCTGTGGCGCGGCCGCGCAATCTTGCCGTTGCCCATTCCCATCCGTCGCTTCGGATCAATCAGCGACCGCAGGTTGTCGAATCCGTCGGCTGTGACTACTCCCGCCGCGACCAGTTCCCACAGGCCGGTTTCAACTTCGGATTTCAACTTGCCTGTCTCGCGAACAATGTCAGGGAAAAAAGATGCGCCTCGCTCCTTCAAGAATCGCAATACGTCCTGTGCGCTATCGCTTAAGTTTCTAGCCGTTCCAGGCTCCGCCATCGATTCATGCGGCAACATCCACTCCGCCTCCGCTCGCACGAAGAACGTAATTGGCGCGACGCTCGTTGGGATCACGCGCCGCTTGCCCGCGGCGGTGTCCTCGAGGGTAGCCGGGTGCGGTGACAGCCTGCCCCAGCCAACGCTTCCCATCAGACAGAGCTGATCCAGATTCTTCGGGTCGTAGTTACCGACTCGTCTTGCCAGCACCTGTCGCTCCCACGCATTTGCTGGAATTTCAAATCCCTGTAATTGGGTGAGGATTTCGAGCGTCCCACGTTCACCAGCCACCTGCGTTCCTGGCGTGACGTGCTGCCACCTCATCAGCCAGCGCATAAACTGCGCAGCCGTCACGGGTTCTATCTGCTTGCGCAGCGTCGCTACGGTAAGCCGATGAATCCGAGCCAACAACCTCCGATCACACCACTCGGTATTGATTCCCGCGTAATTCCCGGTCCTATCACTAGCGGAGGGCACAAGCTCCGCAGGCCCAATTCGACCTGCGCCGACAAACTTTCCGCGCAAGATCGCGCCGCTCATCTCAATCCGCAGCAGTGCCTGCTCAATTTCGGTGGCGGCTAATCCCAGCAACTGACCGAGGTCCGACGCTGTGGTCGGGCCCAGGTGCGACATCCATCCCGTCACTGTCTTCAATACAACTTCATCCCGCGCAGACGTCCCAACACCCGTTGCCAGTGCGGGTTCATACCGAACGTCAGGAAACAGGATTTCAAACAGCTCAGCCCGCTCGGCTGCGATCCAGTACCGCCGTCCGTTGATCAAGCCGACCGTAGCCCGTCCCTGCTGTACAAGCTGCTCAAACCATCGTTCCCACTCGTATGTAGCCTGGCCAACGCGCCCAATTCCCGACAGATTTCCCCCGGACACGTGTGTGCTTAACGCTTGCTGCGTTCCTAAGCCTGACGCCTCGATCCGAGGTTCTTGATGCCGAATATCCGGCATCCACACCAGCGTATGAAGCACGTCGTGTAACTCATCCGCGTCGCGCACATCCGGCCATGCCTCGTCCTGTACCTGCGCAATCGCTGCGGGGTCGAGCTTCCCAACTTCCTCGAGCACCGACTCTGGCAACATCCTGCGCATTTCAACCGCTCGCGCCCGGCGCTCTTCGAGCGGCGCATCATCGAGGTACGCGTACGGATTCGCGTTCAAGATCTCATGAGAAAATTGCGAGGGAACTGGCGTATCCACCGCGATGCAGCGAATCTTTTCGCTTTCCATCCCACGAAGCACTTCCTTCAGGCCCTCTAGATCCATCGCCTCTGTCAAAACGTCCTTCATCACTTCCCGAATCAGCGGATGGTCCGGGATCTTGATATCTCCCTCGATATTCTCCTGGCAGGCCGCCACATCAGGAAACACCGATGCCAGCAGATCGTCAGAGCGCATGCGTTGTATCTGTGGGGGGACCTTCTTCCCGCCTTGAAAACGTAAGAGTGCGAGTGAGCGATTCGCGTCCCACCGCCAGCGCGTCCCAAAAATCGGCGACGCGAGAGATGCCTGTTCCAGTAGTTCCGGCACTGTGTGCTCGGTTAAGAACTGGAAAACATCTGCGAGCGGAAAACTATGCTGCTCGGCCAGCGCGATATTCAATCCATTGTCGGTTGCCGCTGCCTGCAGTTCGAAGTTGAATCCGCGGCAGAAGCGTTTTCGCAACGCGAGTCCCCAAGCTTTGTTGATTCGTCCACCGAAAGGTGCGTGGATAATCAGCTGCATGCCGCCCGCTTCATCGAAGAACCGTTCCGCGATGATCGTTGTCTGCGTCGGTACTGCGCCAAGGACGGCTCGTCCTTCGAGAATGTACTCGACAGCCTGCTCCGCACCTGCGTCATCGAGCCCGCAGTTGTCCTTGAGCCAGACAACCGCCGCGGCCACGTCCGGATTGTTCTGCGAAAGACCGACCGGCGAAGTGCTGGGCAAAAGATCGCTGATCTTCTGCCGCAGCTTCCCGACATAATCGGAAAGTTCGTTGGTGCGCGCGGGCGCTTCTCCCCGCCAAAAAGGGACGGTCGGCGGCGCACCGTGAGCATCCTCGACCAGCACCCGCCCGCTTTTCCCTTCAACTCGACGGATGCGCCAAGATGTATTCCCCAGCAGCATGATGTCGCCGGCGCTGCTCTCTACCGCGAAATCTTCGTCGAGCGTTCCGACGTTGATTCCCTCAGGTTCCAATACGACATTGAACAACGCTGTTTCAGGAATCGCTCCGCCACTTGTGATGGCTGCCAGGCGGCTGCCGCGCCGCGGCCTCAACATGTGGTTCACACGATCACGATGCAGGTATGCGCCATACCGGCCACGCTGCGAGGCGATTCCCTCGCTGAGCATTTCGAGGACCTGTTCAAACATCTCCCGCGTTAATTCGCGGTACGGCTGTGCGCGCCGCATCAACTCAAACAGTTCGTCCTCGTTCCATCCGTCACTCTCGCCAGTGTTGCTGTCAACTCGTGCATTGCCAGGTGGATGCCCTTCTCGGTGATGTCCGGCAGTTCCGGCGGCGCAAGTCGCGACGATCTGTTG
>Ga0207683_10001973_pt1 | contig 18156 bp, 18 predicted proteins | sample KBSM73metaG_FD_184333 | JGI IMG/M metagenome (GOLD analysis project Ga0207683, IMG submission 184333) | Miscanthus rhizosphere microbial communities from Kellogg Biological Station, Michigan, USA - KBS M7-3 metaG (SPAdes) (version 2) | ecosystem: Host-associated > Plants > Roots > Rhizosphere >... | reverse complement strand
CGAAGTCCGACGTCAGCCGATAAGAATAGTCGGCGGTCGCAAACGGCCCGTCCAGGGTCAAGACCATGCGAACCGACTTGCCGGTCATGTTGGGGAACAAGGCGCGGGTCTTCAAAAGGTCGATCCCGAGCCGCATCCCGCGATAGCGATTGTTCGCCAGGTCCAACGTACCCTTCGCAATCGCGCGAAGCTCAGGCGAGGCGGCCATCAACTGGCCGTCGAGCTGCCGGTCCTTGAGCGTGGCTTCGCCGCTTACGGTGACCATCGGGACCGTCAGCCGCTGTAACTTGCCATTGAGGAATTGCGCCGGCGCCCACTGCCCCTGCAACCGATAACGTCCGCTATCGACACCCAGCGCGAGTCGTGCCGTCGGCCTCCCCGACATGTCGAGCGCCGCGGTGCCCCGCCAGCGTGTCCAGCTGCCTTTCCCGGTTATGGCGAGATTGACCGACCGTTTCGTGCCCATGAGCGCGGGGAACAGGCCATTGGCCGGCGCAATGACACGCGCGCCGATATCGAACTTGTTGCGGTCAGGCTCCGCGTCGAGGTGGAAAGCGATGCGGTCGCCTCCGTTGTTGATGACTGCCGCAAGCTCCACCAGCGCGCGCCCTGATCGGACATCCGCCTTTCCGCGAAGGCTACCGCTTCTCGGCTGACCTCCGACCTGCGGCCCGATTTCCAGCCGATCGATGCGCAAGTCGCCGATATGGATGTCGAAGCCCGGGAGGATCGGTCCTTTCTTCGTGCTCGGCTTTAGCTTTGGAATCCGAATGAGCGCGACGCGTTCGGCGGTCAGGCTGTCGACGTAAAGCTTGTTGTTGAGCCAGGCGCCCGGTGCCCAGTCGAGCTTGATGTTCGGCGAGGCAAGAAAGACGCCGCGGCTGTCGGCAACCGTGACGTTCCTCAGTTGCGACTTGCCGAAGATAGAGCCATCGATCCGCCCTATCCGGATGCGAAGTCCAGATGCCGTCTCGAGCTTGCCGACCTGGTCGATAATGAAGCGATGGCCCGGCGCGCTGTCGAGCAGGATGAGCAACCCGGCCAGAGCAATTAACAAGGCGACGAACAAGGCGAACAGCTCATTGAGCAGCCGCCGGATCCAGTCCTGCCTCAGTCTCCGCCGCGGAGGCTCTTCGTTCGAGGTGACGATCGCGATCTCGGCCATCAGAAGGCCTGGCCCAGCGAGACGGTGACGGCAAACGGTCCGTCACCCTTTTGCCGATTGAGCGGAACGCCGAAGTCGACGCGGATCGGCCCGAAGCTCGAATAATATCGAACGCCGATTCCGGCGGCGAAACGCCAGTCCTTGAAATCGGGAAGCGTTTCCTTGGTCAGCGAGCCGCCGTCAAAGAATGGCACGATGCCGAAATTACCGCCGAACTGCTTGAGCCGGATCCGCGACTCCAGGCCGAATTCGGCTAGGCCGCGACCGCCGACCGGATCGCCGTCCTGGTCCTTGGGACCGAGCTGCTGATAGCCGTAGCCGCGTACCGATCCGCCGCCGCCCGAATAGAATCGCCTCGACGGCGCAATCTGGAAGACGCCCGCCCCGACGATCGTGCCGAAGCGAACGCGACCTGCAACCACGACGTGATCCGAGACCGGATGATAGGCGCTCGCGTCCAATTGCATGCGGGCATAGGCGAACTTGCCGTTATGCGATGACAGTTCGGGGCTTACCCGCCCGCTGAGCCGGAAGCCCCGTGACGGATCGAGCAGGTTGTCGCTGCCATCGTAGCCGAGAGCGAGCGGCATCGCGGCGATGAGGAACGTGCGGGTGTCCTTGATCCCGAGATCGCTGAACACGCCGCGCTCGTCGGTCGCGAGCCACTCCCCACCATAGGACCACGTCCATTTCTTCTGCCAGATGAAGTTGCTTTGCCGCTCGATATTGGCGGACAGCGAGATGGTCTTCGCCTCATAGGCATCGAACTTCTGGTGCGCCGCGGACGTCTGCACATTGAGCGTCTGGTCGCGCTTCATGAAATTCGAGCGGCGGAACTGGACGCCTAGCAGTTGCTCGGACGTGCCGGCCACGCCGCGCACGGTAAGCGCCCCCTCGGGATTGAAGAAGTTGCGGTCGGTCCAGCTCGCCTCGAAGCGTACGCCCTGCCCGGTCCCGTATCCGAACTCCCCCGCAATCGTGTGCGACGGCGCAGGTTCCAGCCGCACATTGAGGTCGACGGTGCGCCCCCCTTGGACGGGAACGACCCGGATTTCGGCGTTCGCGACCAATGTGGTGGCGATCAGAGCGCGCCGAAGGTCGTCGATCTTTGACCGCTGGAAGGGGTCGCCCGGCCGGAAGCGGGCAATGATCGCGAGATGGCGGGCGCTGAATGGTGGCTCGCCGCTAACGTGAATGGCTCCGAACTTCGCGACCGGGCCCGGATTCACCGGCAGCACCAGGGTCGCGAGATGAGTCTCATGATTGACCTCGACATCCTGCTCGCCGATCCTCGCGATGGCGTATCCCTCTTCTCCAAGAGCGCGAGTTAGCGACTGACCGCCGGCGATGACGTCCGCAGCAATAACAGGGTCCCCTGCCTTTACCGCGAAGGAGTCGCGCAGCTTCGCCGCTTCGGAGCCCGCCCGTTCGAGGCCGGGAAGCTCGACCGTCGCGAATCGATATTGCTGCCCCGGATCGGCTGCGAGGACGACATTCAGCAGGTCTCCCGATTTCTCGGTGCGGGCCTCCACGTCGGCATCGTAATAGCCGTGGCTGCGGAGCAATTCTTCGAGCAGGTCGGCGTCCGCGCTTGCCCTGCGGCCGATCTGAGCGGCATTCGCCCCATGCTTCCGCTCCGCCTCCAGCGCCGACTGCTTGCGGAAATCGCGAAGCAGGTCTTCCGCATCACCGATCGCCGCCAATCCCTCGACCCGGAGCGTGTAACGGATGTTCCCCATGCGGTCCGTTTCGGCGGTGCGGGTTTTATCTGTCCTGCCTTGGGCAGGCGCAGGCATGGCTACGGCCGGCGGGGGCGTTTCACCTGTCTTGAGGTCGGGCCAGGCAACGCCGAGACCCGGCATCGGGTCGAGCGGCGCGTTGGGGTCCAGCTCAGCGGGATCAATGGGTTGTGGAGGGGGAGCATCCTGGGCCGCGGCCGAAACGGGAAAAGCGGCGGCCGCAGCCGCGCACAGCAGCCTTGCGGCTCCCAGCCTTGAACCCCGCCCTCTCATCAAGCGGAAAGACTTAGCCAGCGCTCCTGAACCGCGCCAGTATGTTGCGTCGTTATTTGAGCCGCTTAGAGCTTGTAGCGGGCGGTTGGGACAGACCCCTAGTGGATGGTGCCGTGAACTTCGTCGCTGGCGAGAGTCGCGATCACCCGCTCGATCTGCCGCCAGTGGCAGAAGCGCGCCACATTTCCGTCGTCGCGGCTGCGTTCGGCGCGAGCGGCCGCTTCGAATCCGGCATCGTCGCCATAGCGTTCAATAAGGTCCGACGCGTCCGCCAGTGCAGGGCGTCCGTGGATGAAGGGGCTGCTCATGCGACCGCTTTAACGCGAGGGAATTGCCCGACTGCCGACAAATGTCGTCAACGTCCCGTTGACCATGTTGTTGTTGGCCTTGCCCTCAAGCCTCTGGCATGGGCGCGCCAATGCCAAGCAACACCAAGGCCGGGGGCTGTTTCCTCACCATCTGCATCCTTGCGGGATTTCCGCTGGGACTTGCCATCCATAATCCGATGAAGGGCATCCTGATCGGGACCGGAACGGGAATCCTGCTCGCCGCAATCACCTGGTTGATTGACCGCCGGCGCCGTTAGGCGATTCGGCGCCCGGACCAGATCACCCGTCCGATGCAATTGATTTCATCGATGCTGCAGTCGGGCCAGTCGGGATAAGCGGGGTTGTCCGACTGGACGGTTACCCGGCGGCCCATCGGGTTCAGCGCAAGCCGCTTCACCACCAGCGCGTCATCGATCCTGAGGACGTAAATTCCGTCGCGCAGGCGATCGTTGGAGTCGCCCAGGTCGACGAGGATGTCGTCGCCCGCGTTGAGAGTCGGGGTCATGGAATCGCCTTCGACCCGGACGATCGATAGGTTGGCCGCGGCAGTCGAGGTCAGCCCTTTGAGCCACCGTTCGTCGAAGGCAAAATAGGGCTTTCCGAGCTCCTCGGTGACGATGGCCCCAGGGCCCGCCGACACCATCACCGGATGACGAATGACGCTGACGAGTCCACTGGAACCAGAAGCCTCCTCGGCCCGGCCGCCGAGCAAGGTTTCAGAAATACCGAAATAACGAGCAAGCTTTCCACGCTCCTCCTCCCCCAGCCTTTTGGGCACCCCGCGTCGGACGAACTGCTGGACATAGGCAGGATTGCGCCCAAGCATGCGCGAGAGACCGGCGAAATCTTCGCCACGCTCGCTGCACAGCCTCTGAAGAACCTGGCGCGGATCATTCACCATTAATGCGTCCTTAGTAGTGATAGGAAACTGCCTAGACAAGTAGGAATTCGCTTGGAATTACCGCTACGCCGAGTCGCCTGGGGCTTACAAGGACTAGAACAGGTGAACTTACTACGAGAGGTGGAAAAATTCCTGCGCCTGAATGGTACGGCTCCTACCCGTTTCGGACGGGATGTGGTTGGAGATCCGCGGTTTGTCTTTGATTTGCGCAACGGTCGCGATCCTCGTCCCCGAACCGTCGCGAAGGTGCGCGCCTATCTGAAAGCTGCTCCGCAATGAAGATTCCGATGTCACCGGCAGCAGCTGCATTGCTGCGCGCACTGGTCGCGCGGGCCCAGGTACCTCGCGATAGGATTTTCCTAATCGAGGCCGAGTCGGTCGACTGGCGCTCGCTTGTCTTCAGCGGTGAACGCCACCGGATATTGATCGGCATGCCAGCGCCCGACTCCGAGGCTGTCATGGATCGGATGTGCTCCGGCCTCGAGGAAGCGGAATTCTCAATCCCGGGGCTGATCGTTGCCGACATCGGGATCGCCGGAGAGCCCGAGCGACGGCCCGATGGGTCGATCAGCCTTTGGATCGAAGCCCTGACCGTGGCCGAAGACTAACGAAGCGATCGGCGAAGCTCGGCCAGTGCTGCTGACAGGGCCTCCGAAGCGTCCGACGTTGCGGGCGGCGCCGGGGCATGATCGAGGTGGCTGTCGATGCGCGACTTGAGTTGGCCGGGCGTCGGCATGGCTTTCGGGTCGAACAATCGAACCACGCGCGACTGCGGTCCAAGCTCGGTCAGGATATCGTCGAGCAGCAGCGGCTGAGCTTCCGGACTTGCTGCCACCAACCGATCAGCGTCCGTCAGGATCAATTCGTCATCAAACGGCCGATCGACCTGATCTGCCTTTGTCAGCAGCAACTCGGAAGGGTCCAACTGGTCCTCGGACGTCAAGAGCATCACTGGTGTCTCCACCTGATCGGCTTCCGTCAGGAGCAATTCTGATGGATCCACCTGGTCCGCAGGGGTCAGGAGCAATTCGTCATTCGCAACCAGGTCTTCGATGTCGCGAACGTTGAAGATCGAAAGCGCGAAGGCCGGACTGCGGCGAGCCCTGGTCTTCAGCACCTGGCCGCACACAACAAAGGCGGCGAGACCCGACGCTCCGGCCCACGCCCAGATTTGCGGCTGCGGAAGAGCTGTTCCGAGCAAGCTGTAGACGGCAAAGCCGACGGCGCCCCCGAACAAGGCCGCGGCCATTTGCTCGGTGCCGGTCTCAATGTAATCGATCAGTCCCGCGTTCATGCATTGGACTGATAGAGTGAATTGGTTTCCACTCCGTTAGGCAGGAAGCTCGCTCGGGTTCCGGATCTCGCTGACTTTCGGCATGTCCCCGATCAGGCCGACCAAGGCGTCCGTGAACGCTTCGACATCGTCGGGATTGCGGCTGGTTACGATATTGCCGTCGACGACAGCCGGCTCATCGATGATGTTCGCGCCGGCGTTGCGAAGGTCCGTCCGGATCGAAGGCCAGCTCGTCGCCGTCCGGCCACGCAGCAAATCCGCTTCGACGAGCAGCCAGGGACCGTGGCAGATGGCGCCGATCGGTTTCCCCTGGTGCGCAAAGTCCCTGATCAACCCAATCACATTGGCGTGCATCCGCAGTTGGTCAGGGTTGCGAACTCCGCCCGGGAGGACGAGCGCATCGAAATCGTCGGCATTGGCATCGTCGACAGTGAGGTCAGGCCTGATGGTCTTGCCGGGATCGTCGTGGACCGTCGCCTGGATCGGCGTGAGCGTCAGCGAAGCGAGCTTCACCTCGGCACCCCGCTGTTGAAGGATCTCACGAGGGCCGAACAGCTCCCATTCCTCGAAACCGTCAGTGGCGACGATCAACACTCTGCAATCGGACAAAGACCGCATTGGGACCTCCGCAGGAACTAGCCCCCTCGCCGCTCGCTTATGCCCGGCGATGAGCGAAGAGAAGAGCAATGGAGGCCGCCTGAGGCACAGCAGCGACAGCGAGCCCGGCTACACGCGCCGGAAGCATGGGCGCTACTGGCAATATTTCGATGAAAGCGGAGCGCGACTGACGAATCGCGAGGAGATCGACCGGCTCAACGCCATCGCCTTGCCGCCGGCTTATGAGCAGGCCTGGTTCTGCAGGGACGCCAATGGCCATCTCCAGGCAACCGGCGTCGATGCGCGCGGCCGCAAGCAATATCGCTACCACGCCGATTACCGGGCGCGCCGCGACAAGAAGAAATACACAGGCACGCTTGAATTCGGCGCAACATTGCCGAAGCTCCGAAAGAAAGTCGCCGCCGACCTCAAGAAGCGCGCGCTTAGCCGCGACGCCGTGCTGGCGGCGGTAGTCCGGCTGCTCGACACCGAATATCTGCGCGTTGGCAACGAGCAATATGCGAGGGACAACAAGAGCTACGGCGCGACGACCCTCCGTTCCCGGCACGTGAAGCGAAGGGGCAACAAGCTGATGATGCGCTTCACCGGCAAGCACGGGATAGTCCACGAGGTTCCGATCACCGATTCGAATCTGAAGCGCATTGTATCGAAGTGCGACGACCTGCCCGGCCAACACCTGTTCCAATATATCACCCAGGAGGGCGAAGCCTGCCCGGTCACCTCCGCTGACGTGAACGATTATATCCGCGAGGCGAGCGGCGGCGACTTCACCGCGAAGAACTTCCGCACCTGGGGCGCCAGCGTCATCGCCTTCGATCACATGCTGACTGCGCAGGAAAATGAGAAAGCGAAGATCAGCCTGAAGACTGTGCTGGAGCCGGTCGCCGAGGCTTTGGGCAACACGCCCGCGATCAGCCGCAAGTCCTATGTCCATCCGAAACTGATCGAAGCCGCTCGCGAGCGGCCGCGTGATCCTCTCGGCGGACTGGAACGTCCTCGCGGGCGAAAATGGCTCTCGTCGGCTGAAGTCGGGCTGCTCGACTTCCTCGCGGGCAAGAAACGTCGAGTGAAGAAGGCGGATGCGATCGAGAAAACTGCCGGTGCCGCCGTCCGGGCGGCCCGGAAAGATGGCCCGGCTGCGGTCAGGCCGGCCGCGGAAGGAGCACAAGCGACCGCTTGATTGCTTCCGACGCGGCGGCCAAGACGGTGGCCATGGGGGCGGATCGCTTCAACAGCTGGCTTGATGCCAATCGGGATGGACTGATCCTCGGCCTCGCGGTCGGCATTGGTCTCGTGGTCGTCATGCTGGTCTTGCGCAGCATCGGCGACCGGACAGTCCGACGAGATCCGGATGCTCTTGGCTGGCGCACGGTCATCGGCCGGGTGCTGGCGAAGACCAGCATCGCCTTCATGGTCTTCGCGGCGGCCGACGTCGTTTCGACCTATGCGGATCTGCCGCACCGAGTAGCGCGCCTGATCGACATCGCCTTCGTCATTTCCTTCGCCATTCAGGGAGCGGTCTGGGGCCGCGAGCTGATTCTCGGGGTGATCGGCCGCAAGGTCGCCGAGGAACGGGGATCGGGTTCGCTCGCCAATGCCATGGCTATCATCCGCGTCCTGGTCAGTGTCGCCTTGTTCGCAATTGCCGGCATCCTGATCCTCGACAATCTCGGCGTGAACGTCACCGCTTTGGTTGCGGGATTGGGAATTGGCGGAATCGCAATCGGCCTAGCCGCACAGGGCATATTCTCCGACCTGTTCGCGGCACTCGCCATCCTGTTCGACAAGCCGTTCAAGAAGGGCGACACGATCCGCTACGACCAAAGCACGGGCACGGTCGAGAGGATCGGCCTCAAGACGACGCGGCTCCGCTCGCTGACCGGTGAGCAGCTGGTCATGGCGAATACCAAGCTTCTCGAACGCGAGATCCACAATATGGCGGCAGCCAAGGCGCGCCGTATGACGCTCTATGTCGCGGTCGGAATCGGAACGCCCGCAAAGGCGCTGCAGGGCATCCCGTCACTCGCCGCCGAAGCGGTTGCCGACCAGGCCAGCTGCAAGCTGGTGCGATGCGTCGCCAGCGGCGTCGGCTCAGGGGCGATTGCTTTCGAGCTGGTCTATGACGACAAGGCAATCGACAATAATCGAAGCGCGGAGAACCGGTCCGCCATACTCCTGGACCTGATCGATCGGCTTCGCGGCGAAAAAGTCGACATCATGCGCGCCTCCGATATTTCACCGCCGCTCGCTCCTTTCTGATTGCCTCTTATTCACATGGCTGCAAATAGCCCTCATGCCCGTCGCCAGCCTCGATGAGATCCGCGCCCGTGTGGGCCAGGAGATTGGCCTTTCGTCCTGGCTCGCCGTCGACCAGGATCGGATCGACTTATTCGCGGAGGCCACCGAGGACCGACAGTTCATTCACACTGACCCTGCTGCCGCGGCGCAGACGCCCTTCGGCGGTACCATCGCGCACGGGTTCCTGTCATTGTCGCTCCTGTCCCGCATGGGGGCCGAGGTACTGCTCGCCCCGGAAGGTGTGAGGATGGCCCTCAATTACGGCCTCGATCGCGTTCGCTTCCTCGCGCCGGTCCGTTCCGGGAAACGCGTCCGGGGCCGCTTCACGCTTGACTCGGTCGAGGAGAGAGCGCCGGGACAGTGGCTGTTTCGCTACCAGGTGACGGTGGAGATTGAAGGCGAGGAAAAGCCGGCCCTGACCGCCGCCTGGTTGGGCTTGATATTCACTTGAGGAGATTTTGATGCGCGACGCCGTGATCGTTTCCACCGCCCGGACGCCTATCGGCCGTGCCTATAAAGGTGCATTCAACGCCACTCTTGGGCCGACTTTGGGCTCCTTCTCGCTCAAGGCTGCGATCGAGCGCGCGAAGATCGACGCGGGCGAAATTGACGATGTCGTCTGGGGCGCGGTGCTGACGCAGGGCACGCAGTTCGGCAATATCGGCCGCCAGGTCGCGCTTCGTGCCGGATGTCCGGTGAGCGTTTCGGGGATGACGATCGACCGGCAATGCTCGTCGGGCCTGATGGCGATCGCCACCGCGGCCAAGCAGATCATTATCGACAAGATGGATGTGGTCGCAGCCGGCGGGCAGGATTCGATCAGCATGGTCCAGACTCCGGAGATGCGGATCAAGCCGGATCCCTCGCTGATTGCCATGCATAAGGACGTCTACATGCCGATGCTCCAGACGGCCGAGACGGTCGCCCGGCGCTACGGCATCAGTCGCGAGCGGCAGGACCAATATGCGCTGAAGAGCCAGCAGCGCACGGCGGCAGCGCAGGCGGCGGGCCGGTTCGATCAGGAAATCGTTCCCGTCACGACGACCATGTCGGTGACCGACAAGGCGACCGGCGAGGTGTCGCAGAAAGAAATCACGATCACGAAGGACGAGGGAAATCGCGCGGACACGACGCTCGAGGGTCTCGCGGGCCTCAATCCTGTTCTCGGCCCCGACACGTCGATCACCGCCGGCAACGCTAGCCAGCTGTCCGACGGAAGCTCGGCCTCAATCCTGATGGAAGCAAAGGAAGCGGAGCGGCGTGGCCTGGCCCCGATGGGCCGCTACGTCGGAATGGCCGTCGCGGGCACCGAGCCCGACGAAATGGGGATTGGCCCGATCGTGGCAGTCCAAAAGCTTCTCAGCCGGTTCGACCTCAAGGTCGATGATATCGGTCTGTGGGAGCTGAACGAGGCGTTTGCGGTGCAGGTGCTCTATAGCGCGGACCAGCTCGGAATCCCGGAGGACCGCATGAACGTCGACGGAGGTTCGATCTCGATCGGCCATCCGTACGGAATGAGCGGAGCCCGGATGACCGGCCACGCTTTGATCGAGGGTAAGCGCCGTGGAGCGAAGTATGTCGTCGTGACGATGTGCGTTGGCGGCGGCATGGGCGCAGCGGGACTCTTCGAAGTGCTATAATCATCCCGCCGAGTCTCGGGGGAGGAATGATGTTCTACGCTCCGCTTGGAATATTGATTGGGATCGTCATCCTCCTGTTGGTGACGTCGCTCAAGAGCTTCGGCATCAACCGAGAGTATCAGCGCGCGGTTCTTTTCCGGCTTGGCCGTCTGGGAGAAATGAAGGGGCCCGGCTGGTATTGGTTGATCCCCTTCGTCGACCGGGTGGTTAGGGTCGACACGCGGATCATTACCTACCAGCTCGAAACGCAGGAAACGATCACCCGCGACGGTGTCGCGGTGCGCGTAAACGCAGTGCTCTGGTTCCGCGCAGAATCGCCGATTCAGGTGGTGAACTCGGTCGAGAACTGGATGTCCGCTACCGTGCAGGCCGCGGAGACGGCTCTTCGCGACGCGATAGGCCAAAGCGACCTGGACCACATGCTGAAGGATCGAGCCTCAATCAACGAACGGCTCCAGCAGCTGCTGCGCGAAGCTTCGCTCAAATGGGGCGTCGAAATCGATTCGGTCGAAATCAAGGATGTGGACATCCCTGAACAGATGCAGCGGGCGATTGCGAAGGAAGCTGAAGCGATCCGCGAGAAGCGCGCGCGGATAATCCGGGCCGAGGGCGAACAGGAGGCGGCAGCCAAACTGTCGCAGGCGGCTGAGACGATCGGCACGGTTCCGGCAGCGTTGGAATTGCGGCGCTTGCAAACGCTCAGCGAGATTGGCGTCGAGCATAACACGACGATTGTCGCGATGCTTCCGGTCGAGCTTGTCCACGCGGCACGCAAGCTCGCCGGTATGAAGCCGGCGACAGACGAATAGGTTCAAGTGTCGGCCGTTCAGCTCATTGCGCTAGCATCGACGGTAAGCCTCCTCGCCGGCTGGCGCCTTTACCTGGTGACCTTTGCCGTCGGCCTTTCGATGAAATTCGGTTGGATCGCCCTTCCGGAGCAGCTCCGTTCGCTCGACGTGCTCGCCAACAACTGGATCATCGGAATCGCGGGCGCCGGCGCGCTAGCGGAATTCTTCGCCGACAAGATCGCCTGGGTCGACAGCGCCTGGGATGCAATCCATTCGGTGGTGCGCCCTATTGGGGGAGCACTGCTATCGATGGCAATCATCGACGGCGCCGACCCGTCGTGGCAGGTTGGAAGCTTCCTTCTCGGCGGCGGAGCGGCGCTCCTTGCCCACGCCGGGAAGGCGGGAGCCCGGACATTGGTCAACGCCAGTCCCGAGCCGTTCTCGAACATCGTCGTGTCCACCGGCGAAGACATCGCCACCGCGGGCCTTCTGGGCCTCGCGATCGCCAATCCGATCGTCGCCGCGCTGATCGCCTTGGTTTTGGTCGGCTTGTCCGTGTGGCTCGTTTTCGCGGCCCGGCGTATGCTGAAACGCTTCCTTGAACCCAAACGCCCGCAGACGGGTTGAGCAGCGCAAGGGAGACAGCGAATGCCCGAATCCAACCGCCCCCTCGTCGAACGCATTGCCCGAGTGCTCGCGGGATCAAAGCTCAGCAGCAATGCCGAAGGGACGAACGGCTCGGCAGGTCCCGAGGTCGACCAGACCTGGCGCGAGCATGTGAACCAAGCGCTTGCCGTGCTTCATACCGCTCGCGAACCCGACGAAGCCATGGCTGCTGCAGGCGACTCGAGCGTTTGGCGCAACATGGTCGAAGCCGCGCTGGCACAAAGGATCGATTGAGCCCGCGCGATTCCAGCGCCAACTCGACGCGGACCGATCCGCGCTGGACGCTCGTCGCCTGCATACTCGCGTCGAGCCTTTCGTTCGTCGAGGGATCGGTCCTCGGCGTCGCACTTCCAGCGATCCGCGAAAGCTACGGGGCGGCGGCCGAGGACGTTCAGTGGGTCGTCAACTCCTACTTGCTTCCGCTGTCGGCGCTGCTGCTGCTCGGCGGAGCGCTCGGCGACCACTTCGGGCGCCGGCGGCTGCTCGTCGTCGGCACGAGCATTTTCGCGCTGACATCCCTGGTGTGCGCGCTTGCGCCGAGCCTTCCAATCCTTCTTGCGGCCCGCGCGGCGCAGGGAGTTGGCGCGGCGCTGCTCCTTCCCAACAGCCTCGCTTTGCTCAACGCCGCTTTCCAGGGCGAGAAGCGCGGCCGAGCAGTGGGAATTTGGGCAGCGTCGGGCGCTGCAATGGCGGCAGTTGCGCCACTGATTGGCGGCTGGCTGGTCGGTACGGTCGGCTGGCCCGCGATCTTCTATATCAACGTCCCGCTCGCCTTTGGCGCGATCTTGCTCGCAATATGGTTCGTGTCGGAAAGCAGCGAAGCAGGCGCGGGCCGTACCGATTATGGTGGAGCACTGCTCGCGACTGGCGGGCTTGGCGGGCTGACGTATGCGCTGACGCTCTGGTCGGCCGAGCGCACTTTCGGCAGCCAGTCGCTGATCGCGCTCGCTGCGGGATTTATCATGCTCGCTTTGTTCCTTTGGGTCGAATTTCGACGCGGGCGCGCGGCGATGATGCCGCTCGAACTGTTCAAGGGCCGCTGTTTCTCGGGCCTGAATCTGCTGACGTTCCTGCTTTACGGTGCGTTCGCGGCCGCGATGCTGCTCATTCCCTACGTCCTGATCACGAGCGGCGGCTATTCGCCGGTAAGGGCGGGCCTCGCGATGCTGCCCCTCCCCATCCTGATGACGACGATCTCGCCGACCATGGGAAGCCTGGCGGCGAAGATGGGCCCGCGCCTGCCGCTGACCGTCGGCCCCCTGGTCGTAGCCGGGGGATTGCTGCTTTCGCGCCTTGCCACTCCCGACAGCAGCTACTGGACCGGTATATTCCCCATGATCGTGATCATGGCCGCGGGAATGACGATCGCCGTCGCGCCCCTCACTGCATCGGTGCTCGGATCCGTCGAGGAACAGCATGTCGCCATGGCATCGGGGTTCAACAGCGCAGTTGCGCGGACCGGCGGACTGATTGCAACCGCGCTGCTGGGGGCGGTGCTCGCAAGCAAGGGAGCGGAGCTGTTTGCCGAATTCCATGCCGCCATGATGGTTTCAGCTGGCGTGGCCGCGGTCAGCAGCCTGGTTGCCCTCACCATGCTCGGCGGGGTGAAAATGAAAAAAGCCTGAGCTTTCGCTCAGGCGTTCGCGTCGATGAACTGCTCAACGACCGGCGCGATCTTCTCGCGCCACTTGCGGCCGTTGAAAATGCCGTAATGGCCAACGTCCGGAGCGAGGAAATATTGCTTCTTCGCCTTCGGGAGCTTGGTTGCAATGTCGAGCGCGGCCTTGGTCTGGCCGATACCGGAAATATCGTCGCGTTCGCCCTCGATCGCGAGCAAAGCGGTGTCGCGGATGGCATCCGGCCTAACCAGTCGCCCGCGATGCTCCAGTTCGCCCTCCGGAAGCAGATGCCGCTGGAACACGGCATCGACCGTCTGGAGGTAGAATTCCGCCGTCATGTCGCAGACCGCGCGATATTCGTCGTAGAATTTCTGCGTCGCCGAGGCGCTTTCGTCGTCCCCAACCACGAGATGCTTGAACATCTCCCAGTGGCTGACGAGGTGTGAGCCGAGGTTCATCGTCATGAAACCGGCGAGCTGCAGGAAGCCGGGATATACCTTCCGCCCGGAACCTGGGTAGATCATCGGAACGGTGGCGATGACGTTCTGCTCGAACCAGGCGAAGGGGCGCTGCGTCGCCAGCGTGTTGACCGCAGTCGGAGCCTTCCGAGTGTCGATCGGGCCACCCATCATGGTGAGGGTCTTGGGCCGATGCGGGTTCCGGTCCTCGTTCATCAGCGCAGTCGCCGCGAACGCTGGGACCGAGGGCTGGCAGACGGCAAGCATGTGCGGCCGTTCGCCGGTCCTGGTTCCAATCAGCTCCAGGAACTCGATCAGATAGTCGATATAATCATCGAGATCGAAGCTGCCGTCCGACAGCGGGACCAGCTTCGCGTCGCGCCAATCGGTGATGAAGACGTCATAACTCGGCAGCAACCGCTCGACGGTCCCGCGCAAAAGGGTCGCATAGTGGCCGGACATCGGCGCGACGATCAGGAGCGGCTGACCTCCCTCGATGCCCTCTCGATCGAAATGCTTGAGCTGACCGAATGGCTTTCGAAGCAGGATTTCCTCGTGGACGCGAACGTCCTTCCTGCGGACATGAACCGTATCGAGGTCGAATTCAGGCTTGCCGCGAGGCGCAGAAGCGTGGGCGAAGACCTCGAGGCTCGCGGCGACCAAAGGGCCCATCGAGCTGTAACCCCACGGATTTGCCGGATTGGTAAGCCAGCCGGCACCAAGACCCGCTAGCTTGCTCGCACCTGCGAGAAGGGAGCGCTGGACTTCATAGGCATCGTAAAGCATCGAACCTCACTGCAAGCGCTTCCTGTAGGAACGGATGTGGTCTGCGTTTGATCCGCTGGCAAGGCGAATGTTGCAGCGCAAAATTTTCCTGTGGATTAACTCGGGACACTCAGGAAGCCGTTTCGAGCTCCTCCGCCGGGTTGCGGGAGGGCACATCTGATGGCCGCTGGGCGGTCATCTCCCCCTCGCGCCGAGTTGCGGGCAGGACCTCAACAATCTCGACGATCCTGAAGCGTTCCGACAGCACTTCGTGGTCCGGTCCGTAGGAAGTTTCCACGTCGACGCGGCAGCGCAGTGCGTCCCCCGGACGTATGTCGAGCTCTCGGCGATAGAATTTGTCGAGCAGAGTCCCGGCCTCGGCGGCCGCTGTCGTCCGGGTTTCGCCGTGCTTCAGCTGCCACTGCCCCGTGCCCTGGTAATCGGGCATTTCGACCAGGAAGATCATGTCGGCCGAATGGTTGACCAGTTTCCGGGCGAGGAGAAGGGTCCGCGGATCGGGAATCTTCTTTGAAAGATCGAGATCGGCCGACCCGTTGTTGGTGATGATCCGGACCTCGTCGCTCTCGCCGAAGGTGTTCTTCGCCCTCTGCCACGCAGTAATCGCGCCCACGAGATCGACCGATGACGGAAGCACTGGGTGGGCGTTGGTGGTGATCGACGTCCCCCAAGCCAGGACCCGGATCGCCTGCTGAAGGTCGGCGAGCTGCAACGTCGCGGAGCCGTCCATCCAGGCGATGATCGCCAGGGTCCCGCGGGCGAGAAACTTCAGAAGTGAAGAATCGCTGTCATCGCTGTCGGATTCTCGCACTTCTGCTCGAAGCCAGCGCGACAGGCTACGCTTCTCATGTTCCTCGAGGACCGCAAGGCTTTCGAATTCGACCCGGATCGAGCCAGCAAGCGCGCGGTAGGACGTTTCGACCGCATCCTGCACCAGCTGCACGGAGTGCAGATCGGGCGCGCGACGAGCGCCGGTTCCCATCGTGGTCTCGATCACGACGTCGCTGTCGTGCAGCTTCGACAAGATGTCGGAAAAGCCGGTTCGTTCCTGATTCTGCTCCGAAGGCATGCGCACTCGCCTCGCGATTCGTTAAACTATCATTTACTACCTCTTCCCGACGGGCAGGCAACAATTTCAAATTGCCGGCAAAGTACCCATGCCGTCGGCCAGCCATTTGAGAGAGAGCGTGCCCGCTGTTAGTGAACGGCCATGGCCAATGCTCCCAATCGCCCGAAGGGTCGTTCAGTCCGCAGCCTTCGGATGGTGTGGGGCTTTGCGCTTCGCTATCCCGGCCACATCGCAGTCGCCGCCATCGCGCTCATGATCGCGGCCGGTGCGACATCCGGCGTGCCCTACGCGTTCAAGCTGATCATCGACAAAGGCTTCGCGACCGGCGGCAGCAGCCGCGATATCGCGCGCTGGTTCGAATATCTCCTCTTGCTCGTAGCGGTCCTGGCAGTCGCGACCGCCGTCCGATTCTATTTCGTGTCATGGCTTGGCGAGCGGACCGTCGCCGACATCCGGCTTGCAGTGCATCGCAACCTTCTTCGCCTTTCGCCGGGCTTTTTCGAAGAAAACCGGCCGGCCGAAATCACGTCGCGAATCACGGTCGACACGACGATCATCGAGCAGGTTGTCGGCACCACCGTTTCCGTGGCGCTGCGCAATTCGATCTTGGGCATTGCGTGCGTCGTCATCCTGTTCGCGCTCGCGCCCAAGCTTGCGCTGCTGATCCTGTTGGGAGCGCTCCTCGTGGTGCTGCCGATCGCCGTTCTCGGTCGCCGGGTCCGGGCGATATCGACTCGCAGCCAGGACCGGATTGCCGACGTCGGAACGGTCACCAGCGAAGTGCTGGGGGCGATGAAGATCGTGCAGGCGTTCAACCAGCAGGACCGCGAGGCGAGCCGATTTGCCGATGCCGTCGGGCGGGTCTTCGCGACCGCCAAGCGCCGCATCCTCATTCGCTCGTTCATGACGTCGATCGTCATCTTCATGATCTTCGGTGCGATCACTTTGGTGATCTGGGAAGGCGCGAGCGAAGTGGCGGCCGGGCGAATGACCGGCGGGACGATCGCTGCATTCGTGCTCTATGGCGGGTTGCTTGCCGGTGCATTCGGCAACTTGTCCGAAGTCTATGGGGACCTCTTGCGCGCGGCCGGTGCTTCCGAACGCCTTGCGGAATTGCTCGATGCCGAGGCCGATATCCGCGCGCCGGACCAGCCGGTGAACCTGCCCGAACCCGCGCGCGGCGAGCTCGTCTTCGATCATGTGACCTTCCATTATCCGACGCGCCGCGAAACCTCGGCGCTCAACGATTTCAGCCTGGAGGTCCGCTCGCGCGAGCGGCTTGCGGTCGTCGGACCGTCGGGTGCGGGAAAGACCACACTCTTTCAGCTGGCCGAACGCTTTTACGATCCTGATCGCGGGCGGGTGTTGCTGGACGGTGTGGATTTGAAGGAAGCGGATCCCGCCGACGTCCGGCGGCGTATCGCGATGGTTCCGCAGGACACCGTGATCTTTGCCGCCTCTGCGCGCGACAACCTGCGCTACGGCAATTGGGACGCGAGCGAGGACGAACTCTGGAAGGCCGCGCGCGATGCGAATGCCGAGGAATTCCTGCGCGCGCTTCCCGACGGGCTCGATACTTTCATGGGGGAAGGAGGCGCGCGGCTTTCAGGCGGACAGCGACAGCGCATCGCAATCGCCCGCGCGCTGCTTCGCGATGCGCCCTTGCTGCTGCTCGATGAAGCGACGTCGGCACTCGACGCGGAAAGCGAGCGGCTGGTGCAGGACGCGCTCGACCGGCTGATGGAGCATCGGACGACGATCGTGATCGCGCATCGGCTCGCCACCGTTCGCGCTGCAGACCGCATCGTCGTCATGGACGACGGTCGGATCGTCGAGGAAGGAACCCACTCGAGCCTCAACGCGCGCGGAGGACTCTACGCGCGTTTGGCTCGACTTCAGTTCGAGGATCGCGCTGCTTAGGCGTTTCCTGCGCCGGTCGGCGTCGTCCCACCCGTTGGAGCCTTGCGCGCCCCCCGACGAGCGGTCGTGCCGCGCCGGGCGGACGAACGACGGGGCTTCTTCGCTGCGCTCGAGCGTGTTGCAGTGCCCGTCGATTTCGCGCGCGCCGCGGCCGGTTTCTTGGCGGCTGTCTTGCGCGCGGGGCTTTTGCGGGTCGCGCTCTTCCGAGTGCTCGAGCTTGCCTTGCGCTTCGCTGTCGAACGCTTTGCGCCGGTGCCGCGTTTGGACGTCGACGTGGACGTGCTCGCGGCCGCGCTGTCATCCATCGCCCATTTGCCGGACATGACGCGCTGCGCGGCGTCGGCGACCGCTTCAGCGATGAGGGAGCCGAGCTTGGTTGCGCTTGCCATCATGTTGGTCGCGGCCTGCGAAGCCGTATCCGCGGCATCGAGTCCCGCGTCGCGGATCGCGCGGCGCGCCTTGGGGCTTGCGCTGATCGCTGCTGCTGCGGCAGCGAGTCCGGCCGCGAGCATCTCCTTGCTCATCGCCGCCTTGGCGAGCTGGTCGACGGTCTCGTTGACTGAAGAAGAACTCGAAGTCTTTCGTGTGGATTTCGC
>Ga0207683_10001970_pt1 | contig 18161 bp, 12 predicted proteins | sample KBSM73metaG_FD_184333 | JGI IMG/M metagenome (GOLD analysis project Ga0207683, IMG submission 184333) | Miscanthus rhizosphere microbial communities from Kellogg Biological Station, Michigan, USA - KBS M7-3 metaG (SPAdes) (version 2) | ecosystem: Host-associated > Plants > Roots > Rhizosphere >... | reverse complement strand
GGCCCGAAACCGTCGAGACGCACATCGCGAACTGCACCCAGGCCGACCCCGCCTATGGCGAAGGCGTGCGCAAGGCGTGCGAGGCCCTCGGCGCGCTGTCACGGACAACCGACACCACCGGCATGGAGTTCCAGTGACAGACAACATCGTTGAGGCGCGCAGATACGAGCCCGAAGTCCTGGACCTTGCGTCGCGATTATTCGATATGGCTCGCGACGGGGACGCCGCAACCTTGGCTGCGTACCTCGACGCGGGCGTACCGGTGAACCTCACCAACACCAACGGGGACACCCTCGTGATGTTGGCGGCCTACTACGGACATGAGGGGGCGGTCGTCGCGCTGATCGAGCGTGGCGCCGACGTCGATCGGCACAACAATCGTGGGCAGACTCCGTTGGCGGGCGCCGTCTTCAAGAACGAGACGACGATCGTGGAACTGCTGCTGCGAGCGGGTGCCGATCCGCTCGCTGGATCGCCGTCGGCACTGGAGACTTCACGATTCTTCGGAAAAGCCCAAATCGCGCGGCAACTGGAACGACACATCGAGCGTCGGCGTCCGGCTAAACATGCCGACGCCAGTCGAACGCTGTGACCGGCGGTGAGTCCGCCGGGCGCAGCCCGTACTAGTGGCGGGTGTTACGAACGCGGCGGGTCCGCCGGCGAGGATTGTTTTCGACTCGGCGTTGGGGACCGCGTGATCCATCAAGCGCTTGGATGATGTGTGTGGGGAAAGCGTGCATGCGTCCACGATCGCGGACTGCTGTTGAAGTTCTGTTGAAACGCTGTGACCCTACTGCGGACCGGCGGGTTGAACGGCGGGGCTTTCGGCTTGGCTGACCATGTTGTCGAGGAAGGCGGCCGAAATCGGGCTCCACGACTGGTGCCACCGACCGCAGCAGAGGTCATCGCGCAGCTCGGCCAGCAGTGACACCACCCGCGACCCGCCGTCCAGCAGGTAGCGGCCCATGCCGTGCGCTGCGCACTGCGCGGCGATGCCCGCCAGTGTCTCCTTGGCTTCGTCGGTTCGGCCTGCCGCACTCAGACACTCGACGAGCAGTCGGTTGGCCTGCAGCAGCGCCCGCGGCCGGCCCTGATGTTCCAGCCGCTGCACCCAGGCCTGGGCGCGTTCGCATGCCGCGCCGGCGTCATCGGCGACGAGCGCGCGAATTTCGGTCTCGTCACGGAGCTGGGCCGTGATCTCACCGAGCCCGCCGTCTGGGAGAGCGTGGTCGCGGGATCCCCATGGCGAAATCGGCAGCCCCAGTCGCGTCCGCTCGTTGTCCACGTGGGCGCGTAGCCGGGGAAGGCCGCGGGCGACGGCGACGTCCGCGCCGTCGTTGAGGAGACCAGCCGAGGCAATGCGATCGCCACGCAACGCCTGGATGCGCGCACCGATGACGTAGCGGGCGATCATGTTGTCCACCACGCCTCCCTCCGTTCCCAACTGATAGTTCTCGCCGAGCAGCCGCTCCGCCTCGTCCATCTCGCCCCGCTCGTACAGCAGCTCTCCAAGGAGGGCGTAGGCAAGCCGCGCGGCATGTGAAGCGGTGGCTTCGGACTGTTCCGCCTCCTGCAGCGCCTTCCGGAAACAGCGTTCTGCGGCAGCGACTTCAAGCTCTTCGTTTGCGGCCATGCCGGCGAGGCAATAGCGATAGATCAGGGTGAATGGACCGTTGGCGCGTCGATGGTAGGGATCCGCCCAGTCCTGCCACCGGTGTGCAGCGTCGAAATCAAACCGGTACAGCTCCAGGAACGAGGCGACAAGTGCGGCCGATGCGACCACATCGGCGGCCAATGTCTCCGGCCTCGAAAGGCATTCGGAAATCAGCTCGTCGACGCGCTCGGTGTGGTCGGCGCCGCACGCCATGACCGCGCGGATGACGTCCGCCTCCACCCGCATGTCGTGAACTTCGGGCGCGGAGAGCGCGTGCTTTTCGGCGGCGGATTCGAATGCATCCAGCGCGGCGAACGCGGCTGCCGGGCGCTGCAGCAGCATGCTCGCCCATGCGGCCATGAGCTGCAACCGGGGACTGCGGGCGGCGACGTCTGATGGCAGCTTGGAAACCAGTGCCAGCAACGTCGACGTCTTGCCGCGCTGGGTCAGATCGATGCCGTGCAGTTCCATCAGCTCGACCGCTCGCTCGTCTTCGCCTGCCGCGATCGCGTGGTCGACGGCCTCCCGCATCAGGTCGTGCGCGGCGAACCACCGAGAGGCGGTCGCGTGCAACCGCACGATGCGTTCCGGTTGGTCTCGCTCGAGCCGCCGCAACAGGAACTCGGCGAAAAGGTGGTGGTAGCAGAACCATTCACGTTCGTCATCGAGTCGACGCAGAAAGAGGTCGTGGCTCTCCGCCTGCTCCAGCAGCGCCTGCCCGTGACCGACGTCAGCCAACGCGGACGCAAGATCACCGCTGACCCGCTCGGTGATGGACGTCGCCATCAGAAAATCCAGCATCTCCGGTTCGAGCGAATCAAGGACGTTTTCGGCCAGATACTCGTCGATTGCGTGATGGCGCCCCGACATTCGATCGATCATGCCTGCGGGGTCAACGCAGTCACGCAGGGACAGCGATGCGAGCTGCAGTGCCGCGACCCAGCCGTCGGTGGTCTGCTCGAGGTGGGCCACATCCCTGTCGTCCAGTGCCAGCCCGCCCACGTCCAACAGAAATGAGCGTGATTCGGGCAGGTCGAAACGCAAAGCAGCGCCGTCGATTTCGATCAATTCGTCCAGAACGCGCATCCGGCTCATCGGTAGTCCGGCGCGCGTCCGACTGGTTACCACAACCTGGAGGAGGTGACCGCCGCGGTCGAGCAGGTACGTCAGCGCCTCGATCGTCGCGGCACCGGTAACCCGGTGCCAGTCGTCGATGATGATGGCGATCCGGTCGCCGTTTTCGTGGATATCGTTGATGAGCGACGCCAGCACGTAGCGCCCGGCCTCGTTGCCGCGCGCTTCCAGCGCCCGCTGCAGGCCTTCGGCCAAGGTAGGTCGCACCTTGCGAACGGCTTCGACGAGGTGTGCAAGGAACCAGACCACGTTGTTGTCGTCGCTGTCGATCGTCAGCCACGCGACCGTGACGCCCTCGTCGGCAAGGACTTCGCGCCACTGCGCGGCGAGCGTGGTCTTCCCGAACCCCGCAGGTCCGTGGATCACGATCAGCCGCCGGTGACCACCGGCGCGCAACCGGTCGGTGAGGCGATCGCGTGTGACCAGCGAGCGCGTCGGGGTTGGCGGGTGGTACTTGGTCAACGCACCGGGCGGCACGCCGAGCAGTGCCGGCTCGCCGCGTTCCTGTTCGGCGGGCAGCAGCGCCGGGTCGTGCCGAAGGATCGCGGTCTCCAGATCTCGAAGTGCCGGACCGGGGTCGACGCCGAGTTCCTCGGCGAGTCGTTGGCGCACAGACGAGGCGACCGCGAGCGCTTCAGCCTGCCGCCCCGACCGGTACAGCGCCAGCATCAACTGGCAATGCAGCCGTTCGTTGAACGGATGGGCGAGAACCAATCGCTCGAGTTCGGCAATCACGGCATGCTGCTTGCCCAAGGCGAGATCGGCGTCAATCCGGTGGTCCAGCGCAACCATACGGAGTTCTTCCAGCCGCGCTGCCTCGGTACTCGCAAACTCGGGCGGGCCCAGGTCGTCGAGCACCGATCCCCGCCACAGGCTGAGCGCCTCACTGAGCACTCGGGCCGCGTGCTCAGCGTCACCGAGCCCCAACGCCTCTTGGCCACGTTCCAGCAGACGCTCGAACTGGGCGGCGTCGACCTGGTCGGGCTCGACGAACAGCCCGTAGCCGGCCTGCCGGGTAACCAGCGCATCCCGCGCCCCCATGCGGGCCAACCAGCGCCGGAGATGAGACACATGGGTGCGCAACGTGACATCCGCGCCTGCGGGTGGCGCACCGCACCACAGTGCATCCGCGATCCGAGTCGCTGTAACGCACCGATTGAGGTTGATCAGCAAGAAGGCAAGCAGCTCGCGCTGCTTGTGCCCGCCAAGCTCTAGCCCCTGCCCCCCGTCGGCAGCGGCGCTAAGCGGACCGAGTATGCCAAACCACGGTTTCCCAGTCGGCGGCACACCGCCGAGTTCCACCAGGTCAGCGTATCCGCGCCGCGATCACGACGGCGGGTAAGCGCCCAAAGGTTTGACGTCGCTCTTCGATTCCTGTCCCAGTTACTGGAGCGAAACCGCTACTTGCTCGAGGACACGCCCGACAAGTTGAGCACGAGCGACGCCGCGGTCGCGATGAAAGCCGACGGAGATTTCTGCGGGGCCGTTTTCTGTCAGCTGCTTCTCCGACGCCAGCAGCTACATCACCGGCACCGAGCTCGTCGTCGACGGAGGACTGCTGCTCACCTGAGTGACGTGGGACGATGTCGCCGTCAGTCTTCATCTCCGTCGACGGAGGAAGGCCACATGGGACTCACACCCGCAGAGCTAGATGAGCGGATGTTGCACCGCCGGGCGATCGAGGCCGTCATCTGGGGAATGCCGGCAGTCAATTACGACCTCATGTACCAGGCGGCGGTCCGTGTGGCCAAGGGCGACTTCAACCAGGTCATCTACTGGTCGCGCCTTCCGGACTGGAAGATCCAGACTCTGACTCCAAACCCCGATTCGATCTACCTCATGCCCTTCATCAACACGAAGGTCGTGGGGCCGATGGTTCTTGAGATTCCGCCCGCCGAGGAGGGGTCGATCACCGGCACCGTCATGGATGTCTGGCAGTGCGCCCTGGAGGACGTCGGGCCGGCCGGCGTGGACAAGGGCCAGGGCGGCAAGTACCTCATCTTGCCGCCGGGTTACAAGGACAAGGAGCCCGACGGCTACATCGCTTTGCCGTCGGACACGTACGAGGGTTATGCGCTGCTGCGCTCCATTCCGAGGAGTGGCAGCGAGCCCGACGTGGCCAAGGCGGTCTCCTACGGCAAACGGATCAAGCTCTATCCCCTCTCAGATGCGGCCACACCGCCGGCGACGACCTTCGTCGACGTGGTCGACGTCGTGTACGACAGCACCATCGCCTACGACCTGCGGTTCTTCGAGTCGCTTCACCGCATCGTGCAGGCGGAACCGTGGCTGGAGCGGGACAAGGCGATGATCGATCGGCTCACGTCGATCGGCATTGAGAAGGGCAAACCCTTCAGTCCCGATCCAAGGACGCGAGACGTACTGAACGACGCGGCCGGTGAAGCGCACGCCTGGCTCGTCGCTCGATACGAGGCGTCCTTTTCGTCGCCCTATTACGAAGGTGGCCGCTGGGCGCTGCCGGGATCGCGCGAACTGCTCGACGGGCAGGCGACGTTTTTCGCCAAGCCCGATGTCTACCCGGTCGACGCACGCGGCGTCACATTTTCTTACGCCTATTTCACCCCTAAGCATCTGGGCGCCGGTTCGTCGTATCTGCTGACCATCGCCGACAAGGATGGCCAGCTCCTCGACGGTGGCGCGACCTATCGCCTCGTAGTGCCGGCGAACGCACCGGTCAGGCAATACTGGTCAGCGACCGTCTATGACCGCGCCACCCATGTGCCTATCCGAAATGCCCGATGGCCGAGCCGCTCGTCTCAGACGCCGGGACTGCACGAGAACCCTGAAGGGTCAGTGGATATCTACTTCGGGCCAGAAGCACCAGACGGCAAGGAATCGAACTGGGTTCCCACGAGCACCGACGGGGGGTTCGAGGTTCTCTTCCGCTTCTACGGCCCCGAGAAACCGCTGTTCGATAAGACATGGCGGTTGCCGGACATCGAGGTGATGACATGAGCGCAACCGTGTTCGGCGGGACGTCTGCGCAGGCGCTTGACGAGGAGACGATCACCGAGGCCTACGTCTATCTGCTCGGCCGCGCCCTCGTCATCCGTCAGGAGCACATCGATCTCGAGGAGACCGGAGCCGCCTACAACACGATCAAGTACAACCCACTCGGCTCCGCCGATTTCGTCAACCCGAATTTCGACGTCGCCTACCTCGAGGCGTGGTTCGCGGTGGACGACAAAACGCCGGTGGTGCTTGAGGTGCCGGAAATCGGCGGCCGCTACTACACCGCGCAGATCATCGATGAGTGGGGCGAGGTCATCGCGAACATCAACGAGCGATCCTTCCGGTCGAAGCCCTTCGGCAAGTTCTTTCTGGTCAAGCCGGGATCCAAGGTCGTCCCGCCCGCCGACGCGGGCCGCATCGAGCTGCACTCGAGCAAGGCCAAGATGCTGGCGCGGGTGGAACTGAAGGGCGATCCCGAGGGCGCGGTGCGCCTGCAGAAGGCATTCCAGGTCAGCGTGACCGGGACACCCGAGATCGAGTCGGCGGTCGCGCTGTCCATGTTCGACAACAACGGTCTCATCGGGGTGGAGATCTTCGAGCGGGCCGAAGCCATTCTCGCCAGTGCGCTCGACGTCGCCCCCAACGCCGCAAGGATGCAGCAGCAGGTCCGCGCGGTCGTGGCGCACGTTGCGTCCGGGAAGGATGGGCGCGCAGCAGTGGACAGTCTCCTGCGCGACAAAGTCATTCCGGAATTCAAAGTGTTCGCCACGACGAAGGCTGCGGATTATCGCAATCACTGGCTGGGCGGGGGGTCTTCCGGCAATTACGGCGCCAACTACCGGCTGCGGACAATGGTGAGTTTGATGGGCATCTGGGCAAACACCGGCGAGGAAGCTGTATATTTCGGCGCCTTCCGCGATGCGAACGAGCGGCCTCTGGACGGCAGCAATAGCTACGTCATCCACTTTCCCGCCGACGGCCTGCCCGATTCGGTCGTCAATGCCTATTGGTCGATCATCCTCGTCAGTGTTCCCGACTACCGGGTCGTGCCGAACGCGCTCAAGCGCTACAACTTCAACAATCAGTCCGCTCTGCAAAACGAATCCGACGGCTCCCTGAAAATCGCCATCGGGCCGAGGCCCGTCCTGGGCGTCCCGGAATCGAACTGGCTGCCCTCCGCCGAGGGAAAGCCGTTCTCGCTGACGTTCCGTACCTACGTGCCAAAAGAAGTGGTGCAGAGGGAATGGGCGCCGCCGCCCGTCCGGGGCGCCGACGACTTGAGTTAACCGTGTGATTGAGAGGGTGATCGCATTGGCAACACTCCAGAGCAAACCGCAAAGGATCGAGGCGCGCATCGGCACGCTCGAGTTCACGCACGACTTCGCCAACGGGTTTCCGACCGACACAACCATCGAGAAGCTCTATGACGAGCGTGATTTTCAACGCGCCTGTCAGGCCTACCTCTGGTCCCTTCCGGCGGTCTCGTTCACGGCGTGGCAGCACGGCGTCACGAAGGAGCTCGGCGCCAAGAACGGCCAGATCGTCGCCGTTCTGTCCTACGAGGCCAGGCGCGGCATCCTGACCGCCAATGCCACAACCCCGTACTACCTCGGTTTCGCCGATCTCTCCTCCGGGCCGATGGTGTTGGAGATGCCGCCGCGCGGCGTGCAAGGCGCGATGAACGACTCGTGGCAAAACGCCATTCCGGGGACCGATGCGCCCAGCAGGTATCTCATGCTGGCGCCGGGGGAGAAGGTGCCCGACAACGTCGTCGGCTACGTCGTGTGTCACTCACCGACCGTCAACATCTTTCTCGGCGTGCGACTGATCGACGCCGATCCAGAGAGCGCGAAGCAGGCGCTGGCGCAGCTGAAAATGTATCCCTACACCCAACGTGACAATCCGCCGGAGATGGAGATCCTAGACGCGGGCACCACGTCATGGAGCGGCGTACCGCCGCGCGGAATGGAGTACTGGCAGCGGCTCGACGACGTGATCCAGCGTGAGCCAATCGAGCCGCGCGACATCTTCTTCCATGCCATGTTGCGGCCGCTCGGTCTGGAAAAGGGCAAACCCTTCAAACCGGACCCGCGGCAGACGAAGACCCTGGACGACGCCGCGTTGGTCGGTGAGGCCATGGCGAAAGCCAACTCTGCGGACCGACGCTTTGCGGGCGTCAAATACCGATCCGACGCGCACTGGGACTTCGCGCTGCAGCTGGACGCCGACGATCCCGATGCATTCTGGAACCTGCTCGACGAACGCGCCTCCTGGTTCTACGAGGCGGTCGGCGCCGGAGCGGCGATGGCGCCCAAGCGTCCCGGTCCTTCATCCGCATACCTCGGCGCATACAAGGACAAGGGCGGCAAGTGGCTGGACGGCGGCACGTCGTATCGGCTCCGGGTTCCACCCCATCCGCCGGTCAAGCTGTTCTGGTCGGTCACGGTGTACGACGTCGACACGCGCGCATTGATCCTGAACGAGCAGAAGATCGCCGACCGCTCGTCGCGCATGGACCTGCGTAAGAACCAGGACGGCTCGGTGGACATCTATTGCGGGCCGAAGGCGCCCGCCGGCTTCGAGAAGAACTGGATCCCGACCGTCCCCGACAAGAACTGGTTCGCGTATTTCCGCTTCTACCAGCCGACCGAGGGCTACTTCGATCGGTCCTGGCCGTTGCCGGACTTCGAGCAGATAGAGACCGACGCAGATCCCGAGACGTTCTTGGCTGCGCGGTAGCCGCAGCGAACTGATCGAGTTGATCGAGCTTGCGCACCAAGGCATTTGCGATATCGCGGTCGAGGCGTTCAGCCTCGACAACGGCGCGGAGGCGGACCGTCGGCTTGCCGCGAACACCCTGACCAGTCGCGCCGTCGTCCGGGACGAGCCGGACGATCACCGCAATGGCCGAACGTGCCCTCCGATTGGAGTGATGTCTCGCGGATCGGACCGGTACGACCATAGGAGCGGAGTCGGATCGATTCTCGTGCCGAGACCCCGCTAGGAGTGAGGAAGATCAGATGGCGGATAGGCCGAACGTGTTGTTCTTTCACGTCGACAATCTCGGGTTTGGCCTAGCTCAGTTGCTACAGCGGCGGCCCGTTCCGCGGCGCGTGGACCAAACGTATCGACCAGTTCGCAGAGGAAGGATTCCGGCTCACGAATTACGCTCCCGAAGCGCAGTGCACCCCGTCTCGTTCGGCGCTCCTGACAGGCCGTCATGCTGTGCGATCCGGCAGATATAGTGTGCCGCTCGGAACAAGCAGCGGGTGGGGACTGGTCGAGTGGGAGAAAACGCTCGGCGACCTGTTGTCCTCGGCTGGGTACGCATGCTCGACGTACGGGAAGTGGCATGTCGGGGAAGGTCGCGGACGCTGGCCGCCCGATAAGGGATTCCTCGAGTGGTACGGGCCGGCGCGCACGTACGACGAGGCGCTCTGGGCTACCGACCCCTGGTACGACCCGCACCGAGATGGCGTCTCGCGGATGCTCGAGATAAAACGCGGTGACACCGAAGTCACTGAACGTGAGCAGCTGACCCTCGACGTACGGCGGACTGCGATGTCGAATACCTCCGCCGAGCGGATACGTTCATCCGTTGTGCGGTGCCGACGCCACACCGTTCTTCGTCTACTTCAACCACTCACTGATGCACATGCCGGTCATCCCTCGTGAAGAGTTCAAAGGTATTTCCGGGCAGGGAGATTGGGCAGATAGCCTGCTCGAACTGGACGGGGACTTCGGCGCCTTACTCGACCTGCTGGACGAGCTCAACGTTACGGACAACATCATGGCCGTCTTCGCGGGCGACAACGGCCCGGAAGAAGTACTCACCTGGCGAGGCACCCCCGGGTACTGGGAAGGCTCCTAATTCGCCGGCGGTGAAGGAAACGTCAGAACACCGCTGCCCGGTGGCCGGGACACATCAAGGCTGGCGAGGTCAGCAACGAAATCATGCACATCACCGACTGGATCACCACCATCGTGCATGCCGCTGGCCTCACCGAGCCGACCGATCGCATCATCGACGGCGTCAAACCAACTCGATTGGCTCACCGGTGAACAACCATTTTCGAAGCGTGACGGATTTATCTACTGGATGGGCGCAGAAATGTACGTGTGAAATGGCGAGACTTCAAACTTGCCCTCATCGCCCAGAAATACTCTACCGATCCGATCGGCAAACTCGCCTCGCCCCGCATCATCAATCTGGTCACTGATCCCCAAGAACGGGAACCCATTAGTGCCACCTACCTGCACTCGTGGACCGTGCAGCATTTCAGCCGGATCCTCGGCGACTACCGCCAGAGCGTGCGCCGTGAGCCACTCATACCGGCCGGCGCACCCCTGGGATTCGTGCCCAGGACGCAAGATCCGTGACAACCACGCCGAGCCCGGTGATTACGAGCAATGCCTGCAGCTATGAGACCCAACGTATTTGGGGGAAACCGCGATCGGTCAGCTCATAACCCAGAGGTCTCAGGTACGAATCCTGTCGGGCACCACTAGCGTGGCGCACCTAGGGGAGAACGTCGCCGCCACCGACTCCGCACTCAGCGACGACGAGGTCGGGACTCTATCGGCGAGCAGAACGCGTGATCTAGGCTGCGGTGGCGTGTCCTACACGGTGCGAGCCAGTAGGTCCGCGAGCAGTCCGGCGAACTTCGCCGGATCCTCGAGTGCACCGCCTTCGGCGAGTAGGGCTGTGCCGTAAAGCAACTCGGCGGTTTCGACCAGTCGGCGCATTTGGGCATCGTCACCACCCGCTTTCTGCGCCTGTTGCAGGCCGGTGATGAGCGGATGATTCGGGTTGAGTTCGAGAATCCGTTTCCCGACCGGAACCGCCTGTCCTGAAGCCCGGTACATGCGCGCGAGCGCCGGTGTTATGCCGAATGTGTCGGTTATCAGGCATGCCGGCGATTCCGTCAGGCGCGTGGACAACCGCACTTCCTTGACATGATCACTCAAGGTCTCCTTCAGCCAGGTCAGCAGGTCAGCAAAATCCCGCTCCTGGTCATGGCGCTCGGCCTCGTGCGCGGTCTTTTCATCCCCGGAGTCGAGGTCCACCTCGCCCTTGGCTACCGACTGCAGCGGCTTGCCGTCGAACTCGGTCACCGATCCCACCCAGACCTCGTCGACCGGGTCGGTGAGCAGCAGCACCTCGTAGCCCTTGGCCTTGAACGCCTCGAGGTGCGGTGAGTTCAGCAGTTGCTGACGCGATTCGCCGGTTGCGTAGAAGATCTGCTCCTGACCGTCCTTCATGCGCTCGATGTACCCGGCGAGGGTGGTGGGTTTCTCCTCGCTGTGCGTCGAAGCGAACGAGGAAATGCGTAGCAACGTGTCCTGGTTCTCGAAGTCCGACAGCAGGCCCTCTTTGAGGACCCTGCCGAACTGGGTCCAAAACGTGCGGTAGTTCTCCTGCCGCCCGGACTGCATTTCCTTGATCGTCGAGAGCACCTTCTTGGTAAGACGACGGCGGATCGCGTTGATTTGTCGATCCTGCTGCAGGATTTCCCGGGAAACGTTGAGCGACATATCTTGTGCGTCGACGACTCCCTTGACGAAGCGCAGGTAGTGCGGCATGAGCTGATCGCAGTCGCTCATGATGAAGACTCGCTTGACGTACAGCTGCACCCCGACCTTGGAGTCCTGGTTGAACAGGTCGAACGGGGCATGCGACGGGATGAAGAGCAGGGCCTGGTACTCGAAGGTGCCCTCGGCCTTCATCGGAATGACCTCGAGCGGGTCGTCCCACGCATGCGCGATGTGCTTGTAGAACTCCTTGTACTCCTCGTCGGAGACCTCGTCCTTGGGCCTGGCCCACAGCGCCTTCATCGAGTTGATGGTCTCGGTTTCTACGGTGACGACGTCTTCGCCACCTTCCTCGGAAGCCGGGGTCCGTCGCTCGACCTCCATCCGGATGGGCCAGGCAATGAAGTCGGAGTACTGCTTGACGAGCGCCTTGATCGTCGAGTCCGAGGTGTAGTCGTGCAGCTCGTCCTCGGGGTCTTCGGGTTTGAGGTGCAACTTGACCGACGTTCCCTGCAGCGCATCGTCGACGGATTCGATCGTGTAGGTGCCCTCGCCGCTCGACTCCCACCGGATGGCCGCGCTCTCGCCCGCCTTGCGCGTGCGCAGCTCTACCGTGTCGGCCACCATGAAGGTCGAGTAGAAACCAATCCCAAACTGACCGATCAGTTCCTCCGAAGCGGCCGCATTCTTGGCCTCACGCAATTGCTGACGCAGCTCGGCCGTGCCTGACTTGGCGAGGGTGCCGATCAGGCCCACGACCTCGTCGCGCGTCATACCGATGCCGTTGTCGCGAACGGTCAGGGTGCGCGCACCTTTGTCCACCTCGATCTCGATGTGTAGATCGGAAGTGTCGACGTTCAGGTCCTTGTTCCGGAAGGCTTCAAGCCGCAACTTGTCCAATGCATCGGAGGCGTTCGAGATCAGCTCCCGCAGAAAGGAATCCTTGTTCGAGTAGACGGAGTGAACCATCAAATCCAGCAGTTGGCGCGCCTCTGCCTGAAACTCCAACTGCTCGACGCGTGCACTCATGTGATTCCGTTCGACAACACAACCTTCGATTACTGATACCCGGAAAGATAGTACCGAGCACGTCAGAGTTACCTTGGCGGAGATCTGCGAGCGGCACGACCCTGATGGAGGAGATGACGATGCCAGTGACGGTGATACTTGAACTCAGGCTCAAGCCCGAGTCCGTGCCTGCGGCGCGCGATGTCATGCGCCGAGCGCTTCAAGACACCCGGGCATTCGACGGAAATCTCGGAACCGACGTGCTCGTCGATGAGGACGACGAAGCGCACTGGCTTATCTACGAACGTTGGGAGACGGTCGAGCAGGACGAGGCTTACCGCAGCTTTCGTGCCGGCGAAGGTCGACTGACCGAGCTCCCACCACTTCTCGCGGTGCCCCCCGTCAAGACGAGGTACAGCACGACCGACGTCTGACGGAGGTCACCGAGGCGGCGTCGCCGATGTCTAGGCGATGTCAGGTCTCCGTTGTTCAGGAGGTGCCGAAATCGTGAGCCTCGTCGTATCCGTAGCCCCCGTCCTGGACGAGGTTCACTGTCGGTGGGGCATGGACAGGATGCGGCGAGCGAGCCCCACTTAACGGCAAGGCCGACACGTCGTGGGCCTCGTCGTACTCGTAGTCGTGGTTTTCGGGGGTCGGGCTTTCGGCCTTGGCGTGAGCTGGCCAGGTTTCTTCCATGCCGAGCCTCCATTGATCTGCGCTCGAAAGGGCTACCGCGCGGTCGCGATAACTCGTTGTGGGTGTGATTGGAGACCGGCGCCAGGCCAGCGGATCCGCTCGTCGCCGGATCGCAGCCACGGGACGCATACCGTCGCCGATGGCAGGAGGCCTCCCGGCTGTACTAGTCATGGCCAGATGGCCACAACCGCACCGAATCAGCTCTGGACACGGCCGCCGGTGTCGGTCACAATGATCGCATACAGTATGCAATCTGAAGGAGTCCGACCTTGCCGAAGCAGCGACGCGACAATGTGCTGATCGTGCAGTGCCATGACCTCGGGCGATTTCTCGGCGCGTACGGCCATCCCGGTATGCGCACGCCCCGGCTTGATGCGATGGCCGCCGACGGGATTCTCCTTACTCGTGCCCACGCCACCGCGCCGCTGTGCTCGCCGGCGCTCGGGTCGATGTACACCGGTCGCTACCCGCACAGCCATGGCTTGCTTCGTCTGGTGCACCAGGGCTGGGAGTATCGGTCCGGGGTCCGCACGCTGCCGAAGATCATGGCCGACGCAGGTTGGTACTCGGCGCTTTTCGGCATGCAGCACGAAACAACGCTGCCGTCTCGTTTGGGGTTCCATGAGTACGACGTGTCGAATTCCTACTGCGAGTACGTCGCTGGGCAAGCCGCCGACTGGCTGCGGAGTCGCGCCGCCGACGTTGAACCGTTCTTGCTGACTACGGGTTTCTTCGAAGCGCACCGGCCGTACCCACGCGAGCGGTACACGCCCGCCGACGTCAACGACGTGAAGCTGCCCGACTGCTGGCCCGACACCGACGAGGTCCGCCGCGATTTCGCAGAGTTCTACGGTGCGATCGCCGCTGCCGACGCCGCAGTCGGCCAGCTGCTCGATGAGCTCGCCGTTACGGGGCTGGACGCCAACACCTGGGTGGTGTTCGTGACAGACCACGGGCCCGCGTTTCCCAGGGCCATGTCGACCCTTTACGACTCCGGCACGGGAATCGCACTCATCGTGCGACCTCCGCGGGCCTCCGGTGTGACGGCGCGGGTCTACGACGAGTTGTTCAGCGGAGTGGATCTGCTGCCCACACTGCTCGGCCTGCTTGGAATCGACGAACCGGCAGGCATCGATGGGATATCCCACGCACGGAACCTGCTCGCTTCGTCTCGCGAGACGACAGCTGTGCGAAACGAGATATTCAGCGCGAAGGCCTATCACGATTCGTGCGATCACGCCCGCGCGGTCCGCACCAAGGACTACAGCTACATCGAGACGTACCACCACCGGCCCTCGGCGACGACGACGCTCGATATCCAAACCGGTTCGTCTGTAAAGGTGATCGTCCCGGAAGTCGTTGCACCGCAACCCGAACGCGAACTGTTCGACCTTCTCAGCGATCCGCACGAGATTCGGAATATCCTTGCCGCGCCAACGGATGAGGTTGCAGCGGTCGCGGACCGGCTGGCGGCCACGCTTCGCGGCTGGCGGCAGAACGCAGGAGGCGTTGTCGCGTCGGAGCATGCCGATGCACAGCTCGCCGAGCAGTACGCGGGACTGTATTGGCAGATGCACAATTCTGTCGGCGACGGCAGGGTCAAGACGCTGAGGAGCAGGCGCGCCGTGCAGCCGCACGGTTCGTCGCCGCGGCACTACTAGCTGGTCGCCAGCTGTACGACAGTCGGGCGCTCCTCCGACCTGCCGCGTTCGTCGGCCGGTTCGAACCGTACGAACACGCCCTTCGATGTGGGTGTGTTGCTGATGTCGGCGACGCTGTCCAGCGGGACGAGCACATTGGTCTCGGGGTAGTAGGAGGCTGCTGAGCCCCGCGCGGCGGGATACGCGATCAGGCGGAAACCACTGGCGCGCCGCTCGATACCGTCCTCCCAGGTGCTCACCAGGTCGACCACCTGGCGGTCGGCCAGCCCCAGCTCGTCGAGGTCCGTGGGGTTCACCAAAACGATCCGTCGTCCGTTCTTGATGCCTCGATACCGATCGTTGGGCGCGTACGGCACAGTGTTCCACTGGTCGTGCGACCGCATGGTCTGCAACACGAGATGTCCTGCAGGCACGCGGATTCGGTCGAAGGTATTGCACGTGAACTGCGCCTTGCCCGACGCCGTGTTGAACCGGTAGTCGTTGACCGGATTGGGTAACCGGAAGCCGCCCGGTTGGCGCACCCGAACATTGAAGTCGTCGAAGTCGGGCACCACCCGGGATATCGCGTCGCGGATCACGTCGTAGTCGGACTCGAAGTCCTCCCACGGAATCGCATGCGTGCCGCGAAGAGTCCGGCGCGCGAGCCTGCAGACGATCGCCACTTCACTCAGCAGATGGTCCGAGGCCGGGGTGAGCCTGCCGCGCGACTGGTGCACGATGCTCATCGAATCTTCCACCGTGACGAACTGCGCGCCGGACGCCTGGATGTCGCGGTCAGTGCGGCCCAGTGTGGGCAGGATCAGTGCCGTCTCGCCGCACACCGCGTGCGAGAGGTTGAGCTTTGTCGAGATATGGGCCGTCAGTCGGCAGTTCCGCATCGCCAACTCGGTCAACTCACTGTCCGGAGTGGCCCGCACGAAATTGCCTGCGAAGCCGACGAACACCTTCGCCCGGCAGTCCCGCATGGCCCGAATCGAGTCGACCGCGTCCAGGCCGTGCCTCGACGGGGGAGCGAAGCCGAACTCTCGTCCCAATGCGTCGAGGAACGACTGCGGCATCTTCTCCCAGATGCCCATCGTGCGGTCGCCCTGGACGTTGCTGTGCCCGCGCACCGGGCAGACACCCGTTCCCGGCCGGCCCAGGTTCCCGCGCAGCATCAGGAAGTTCACGATTTCGCGGACCGTCGCGACACCGTGCTTCTGCTGGGTGACGCCCATAGCCCAGCACACGACGATCTTCCTGCTCGACAGCACCCGTTGGACGACCTGCTCGATCTCCTTGCGTGAAAGTCCGGTCGCATCAAGGACATCCGCCCATGCGATCTGTCGGGTGTGGGCGGCGAACTCGGCGAAACCCGTGGAGTGGGTGTCGATGAACTCGAGGTCCAGCACGCTGCCGGGGGCGGCGTCCTCGGCTTTCAGCAGAAGGGCATTGATCGCCTGAAACAACGCCAGGTCGCCGCACGGCTTGATGTGCAGGAACTGGTCGGCGATCGCGGTTCCCCGGCCGAGAACTCCGCTCGCTTTCTGAGGGTTCTTGAACCGAATGAGCCCGGCTTCCGGCAACGGGTTGACAGCGATGACGTACCCACCGTTGTGCTTCGTCTCCTCCAGCGCCGAAAGCATCCGAGGCATATTGGTGCCGGGGTTGAGGCCCACTGCGAGCACGAGATCGGCCTCATGCAAATCGTCCAGGCTCACGCTGCCCTTGCCGACACCGAGCGTCTCGTTCAGCCCGGCGCCGCTGGTTTCGTGGCACATGTTGCTGCAGTCCGGCAGGTTGTTCGTGCCGTACGCGCGCGCGAAAAGCTGCAGCAGGAACGCCGCCTCGTTGCTGAGCCTGCCAGAGGTGTAGAACAACGCTTCGTCGGGCGAATCGAGCCCACGCAACTCTGCTGCCAACAGGTCGAGTGCGCCGTCCCAGCTGATCGGCTCGTAGTGGTCCGAGCCCGGCCGCTTCACCATCGGTTCGGTCAGCCGGCCCTGCTCGTTGAGCCACATATCCTTCTTCGCCGCCAGCTCGGAGACGGAGTGCTCGCGGAAGAACTCTCGCGTGATCCGGCGCGTGGTCGCCTCGTCATTGACGTGTTTGGCGCCGTTCTCGCAGTACTCGTTCTTGTGGCGCTTTCCGGCCTCGGGTTCGGGCCACGCACAGCCCGGGCAGTCGATGCCCTTGGTCTGATTGATGCTCAGCAGATTGATCGCGGTCCGCACCAGCGAGGTCTGCTCGAGTGAGTACTCCAGCGCGTGCATCACAGCAGGCATCCCGGCGGCTGATTTCTTGGGCGGCTTGACCTCTGGGTTCTCGACGCCCATGTTTTCAGTTGCCTTTCGTGCTCACGCGGAACGGCCGAATGTCGGTGCTGCCTTTGATCATTGCGCCTACCCGGACGGCCGTCCAAGACGCTTCGGTTACCGACCGATAGTCGGCGATTATCACCTGTCGGAGGCTACAGAACCTTGAGTTCCTCGGCGACCTCGCTGACCGACTTCTTCGCGTCGCCGAAGAGCATGGTGGTGCCATCAGCATAGAACAGGGGGTTCTCGATGCCGGCGAATCCGGAGTTCATCGAGCGCTTCAGCACGATCACCGACTTCGATTGATCGACGTTGAGGATCGGCATCCCGTGAATCGGGCTCGACGGGTCGTTGCGCGCCGCCGGGTTGGTGACATCGTTGGCGCCGATGACGATCGTGACGTCGGTGCGTGAGAAGTCATCGTTGATGTCGTCCATCTCCTTCATGGCCTCGTACTCGACGTCTGCCTCGGCCAACAGCACGTTCATGTGCCCGGGCATCCGACCCGCGACCGGGTGGATCGCGTACTTCACTGGCACACCGCGCTGTTCGAGCATGGCGGCCAGGTCCTTGACGGCGTGCTGGGCCTGGGCGACGGCCAGGCCATAGCCCGGCACGACGATGACCTGGTTGGCGTAGGCCATCTGGATCGCGGCGTCGGCTGCCGAGGTCGCCTTGACCACCTTGTCGCCACCGTCATCGCTCGACGCCGCCATGCCGCCGCCACCGAAGCCGCCGGCCACGATGGCAGGGATGGAGCGGTTCATCGCCTTGGCCATCAGGTTGGTCAGGATCGAACCGGATGCGCCGACGATCATGCCTGCCACGATCATCGCGGTGTTGTTCAGCGCCAAACCCGCAGCGGCCGCGGACAACCCGGTGAGGGCGTTGAGCAAGGAGATGACGACGGGCATATCGGCGCCACCGATCGGCAGCACCACCATCAGTCCCAGCACACCCGCGGCAGCCAGCAGCCCGATCATCCACCACAGCGAGGCGCCGCCCGTTCCGGGATGCGCGGCCACCCCGATCGCCACCGCGGCGACAACCGCACCCGCAAACAGCAGCAGGTTTAAGGGTTGCTGCGCCTTCCCGACGCCGATGGGGCGGCCGGGCAGGATCTCCTGCAGTTTGCCGAACGCGATGATCGAGCCCCAGAACGAGATGGACCCGATGATCGCGGCGAACAGCGACGCCACCACGATA
>Ga0207683_10001967_pt1 | contig 18179 bp, 17 predicted proteins | sample KBSM73metaG_FD_184333 | JGI IMG/M metagenome (GOLD analysis project Ga0207683, IMG submission 184333) | Miscanthus rhizosphere microbial communities from Kellogg Biological Station, Michigan, USA - KBS M7-3 metaG (SPAdes) (version 2) | ecosystem: Host-associated > Plants > Roots > Rhizosphere >... | reverse complement strand
AAAAAAAGCCTGCGCCTATTCAGCAGGCACGAGCGCACGCGCCTCGGCCTTGACGACCTCGGCGGCATTGCGCGGATTGCGATAGATAAACGGCTTCGGCGGCTTGGCAGCCTCCTCGCGGGCAAGCCGCACCATCTCGCCATGATAGGGCGAAAGCGCGCAAGCTGGGTCGGTGTTGCACGGATCTCCAGTGATCGCCATGGCCTGGCAGCGGCAGCCGCCGAAGTCGATCTCGCGAAAGGCGCAAGAGCGGCAGGGCTCCTTCATCCATGACGTGCCGCGGAAGGCGTTGAAGGCATCAGAGTTCAGCCAGATATCGAGCAGCGGCCGATCCTGCACATTATCGAAGTGCAGGCTCTTGATGGTCTCGGCGGCATGGCAGGGCAGCACTTTGCCGGCCGGCGTGATGTTCATGAAGCCTTTGGCCCATCCGCCCATGCAGGGCTTAGGGCGCTTCGCGTAATAGTCGGGCACGACCATGTCGATGGTGAGAATGCCTTTGAGGCGCTCGCGCTCGCGCTCGACAAGCTCGATCGACTGAATGGTCTGGTCGTAGGTCGGAATCAGCGCGGCACGATTGAGATAGGCCCAGCCGTAATACTGCACATGCGCGATTTCGAGGCGCTGCGCGCCAAGCTTGACGGCAAACTCGATATAGCGGCCGACGTTGTGGATGTTCTGCCGGTGGATCGGAGCATTGATGGTGAGCGGCAGCCCGAGTTCGGTGACCCAACGAGCGACATCGAGCTTCTTCTGCGTGGCGCCGGGATAGGCGCCGATCCGCTCGGCGTTCTCGGCATCGACGTCCTGGAACGAGATCTGCACGTGGTCGAGCCCGCGGGCCTTGAGGTCTTCGAGCCGCGGGCGATTGAGCGTAACGGCGGCGGTGATCAGATTCGAGTAGAGGCCCGACTCCGATGCGGCCGATACGATCTGCTCGAGGTCCTTACGCGCCGTGGGCTCGCCGCCTGACAGATGCACCTGCAAGATGCCCATCTCTCCAGCCTGGCGCATTACCGAGACCCACATCTCGGTGGAAAGCTCCTTGTTGACACGCTCCAGCTCGATCGGGTTCGAGCAGTAGGAGCATTGTAGCGGACAGCGATGAGTGAGCTCCGCGAGCAGGCCGACAGGAGCGCGAGCGCACAGCGCCGCGGTCGCGTCTTTCCCGCCGACCACGCCCTCCGTCGGCTCATCGTCGACTGCAAGCGTGTGGCAATGGCCGGTTCCCTTAAGTTCCTCGCTCATCCCTTTACATACCCCTTGTCGGCAAGGCCTTGGAGCAGATCGATCACATCGGCTCGGATCACATCCTTCGGTGCCGAATATTCCTGGGCCAGAGCCTCGACAATCTCCTCCACGGTTTTTTTGCCATCGCAGAGCTTGAGCACCGCGACGGCCGTTTGGTCGGGCGTCAAAACACGTTCCGGCGCCAGTAAAATCCAACGGCCTCGCCCAGCATCGTGGCGGAGCTTGAGATAGGCCGGCAATTTTGGCCGCGTCTCCGGACTGACCACAAGCCGTCCGGGCGGCGGGGTTTCATCGCTCATGCCTTGCCCGGCACGAAGGCGCCGGGCGGGATCAGCCCGGGCTCGACATAGGCATAATGCAGCGCATCGAGCTGCGCCCACAGCACATTACATTTGAACCGCAGCGCATCGAGCGCGGCCATCTGCGCCTCGGGCGTGCGCGCGTTGCGTTTCACATATTCCAAAGCAAAATTCGCATCGTCCGGCGCTTGCGTCAGCCGGCGCTTGAAATAGGCCATCACCTTGTCGCTGATGAAATCGTAGTTCTCGAGCATGCCGGAGATGCGCTCCTTGTGAATCTTGGGCGCGAACAGCTCGGTGAGCGAGGAAGCGACCGCCTCGACCAGCGTCTTCTCCCGCACGAAGTTGACGTAAGCCTCGACGGCGAAAATCGTCTCGGGAAGGGCGCCTTTTCGGGAGATGACATACTCGCGGTCGAGCCCAAGGCCATCGGTGAGCACGAGCCAGCGCTCGATCCCGCCTTCCTCCTCACCGTAACCGTCATGGTCCATGATGCGATGAATCCAGTCGCGCCTGAGCTGGCGATCATGGCAGCGGCTCATCAAGGCCGCGTCCTTGCGCGGAACGGCGGACTGGTAGCAGTAGCGGTTGAGCGCCCAGGTCTGCACCTGGCCCTTATTCAGCTTTCCGCCATGCAGCAACTTATGGAAGGGATGCTTGTCGTGGTAGCGCTCGGCGCCGATGGCGCGAAGCTCCTGCTCAAGCTCCTCGGGACTCATGATCTTGGTCACGGCATTGCCTCCCACGTTGCCCAGTGCTTGGCGAGAAATCCGCGTCGCGGTTACTCGAAGCGACCGCCTCGTTGTACCTCGATGGCCTGGCAATAACTCCAAATTGCCAGCCACTTATTCGCACGGAACCTACTTCCTCTTTCGTAATGTAGGTAGGCCCAATGAGCAGTGCATGATGCGTTTATGAACGCTGCATGGATACCACATTAAGGGAATCTGAATGAGAACGTCCGGCATACCGAATTGTTCAGGCGCCCCCAAAAACGAAGCGGCGACCAGGCGTAGCGCCTGATCGCCGCTGTCTGTTTCCGAGATGAGAAGTGCGGATTAAGCGCGATCCAGTTCTGCCGGCAGGTAGCTCGTAACTTCCATGCCGGACTCCGTCTCCTCGATCGTCGGCTTGTGCCACTCACGCATTTGAAGATCTCCCTTCCGCGAGTTGGGGCCAAGCATGGCCGGAGCAGCTGAACGTGTTTTGCGAACCCGGAATTCGGCTGCCCGGCTCCACAATTTCACTATCCTTTCCCGCCATAATAACTTCCAATCGTATTTCCTTATAGAAAGCATAAGCCCCCCTTATCGCCATGGTGTCCCTCAGGCAGTTGCGCTACTTGGAGTCTTTGGCGGAAACACGCCATTTCGGCCACGCTGCTGAAGCCTGCGCCGTCAGCCAGCCAGCCCTCAGCATGCAGATCAAGGAGCTCGAGGACGAGCTCAAGATCAGCCTCGTCGAGCGGCGGAAGACGGGAATAGAGCTGACCGAGCAGGGCGAGGAAATCGCCCGGCGCGCGCGACTCATCCTCGCTTCGGTGCGCGACCTCGTCGACTATGCCAAGCACCAGGAGGGCGTGCTGTCGGGCGTTCTCAAACTCGGGGCGATCCCTTCGATCGCGCCCTACCTCTTGCCCGCCGCCTTGCCAGAGCTGCAACGGCGCTTCCCGGCGCTCAATCTGCAGCTCCGCGAGACGCTGACCGCGAATCTCGTCCGCGAGCTCGTGACCGGCGACCTCGACCTTATTCTAATCGCCTTGCCCATAGAGGATCCCGAGGTCGAGACGATTCATTTGTTCGACGACAGGTTCATCCTCGCTACCAAAGCGACGAGGAGGAACCAGCGGCCGCGTCGGGCGAGCGCCGAGATGCTCACGCACGACCGGCTACTGCTGCTGGAGGAGGGCCATTGCTTGCGCGACCAGGCACTCTCGTATTGTCACATGCTGACGCCGGAGGCTCGCGACAGCTTCGGCGCCTCGAGTCTCGCTACCATCGTGCAGATGGTCGCAAATGGATACGGCATCACGCTCTTGCCGGAGATGGCAATTGCGAGCGAGATTCATACGGGCGGCGACATCCGGCTGTTGCGTTTTCGCGCACCAGAGCCCAAGCGCGAGATTGGGCTCGCCTGGCGCAAGACTTCTCCACGCAAAGCTGATTTCATCCAATTCGCGGAGCTGCTACGCAAGGTCGCCCCGCGCTCCGGAACTCAAGCTCTCAAGTAGCGCCGCGCGGTGTAGCGCATTAATGATGACCTCGCGTAACGGAAGACGCGCTGGCGCGTTAAAGAGCGCATCGAACAGCGCGGGAGAAAATAGAGGGGCTAATGACGCTCGCGATTCAAATCGTCGTCCTGGTCGTCTTGGCGATCTACGCCAAGGCGGGGGCCGTAGCCTTGAAGCGGCCGATCTCCGACTTCTACGCAGGGGGCGGCGCCATCCCTGGCGTGCTCAACGGCATGGCGATTGCCGCAAGTTTCATAGCGGTCCTCACCTTTGCAAGCCTCGCGGGCGGACTCGCCGAAGATTTAGAGGGACGGACGGCAGTCCTCATCGGCAGCACGGTGGGGTTCGTGCTGATCGCGTTTCTGCTTGCTCCGTATCTGCGCAAGTTCGGGGGCTACACAGTTCCCGATTTCCTCGGGGAGCGGTTCGGCGGGACGGGCGTACGTCCACTCGCGGTGATCGCGGTGCTCTTATGCTCCTTCCCGGCGCTTGCACTTGCAGTCTTGGGCATCGCCATTCTTGCTGAGCGGATCTTTGGCATCGACGCCGCTACTGGCCTTGCAGTCAGTGGGGCAATGATCTTGTTGTGCACGATTGTGGGCGGCATGCGATCGGCGACTTTCAGCCAGGCCGCGCAATACGCCGTGCTGCTGATCTCCTCTCTCGCCGCGCTCGCATTGCTGTTGTGGAAGCAGGGAACGTGGCTTCCTGATCCCGGCTTGGTCGATGCCGTTGTCGGGCGCTTCAAACGCGAGACCTTCACGGCGGCTGATCCGGTCAATCGCTTTGCCCTTGGCTTTTGCCTTGCTGCCGGCTTGGCCTCGCTGCCGCACCTCCTGATGCGAAGCTTTGTTTCGCGCTCAGTCGCTGAAGCGCGGACATCGTTCCTGCTCGGCTTGCCCTTCGTCGCCGTGCTCTGTATTGCCGCGCCGGCCTATCTTCCGCTGTTCAGCCACGCGCCGATCAACCCATCCGACGTCGCTGCAGTTAGTTGGTTCGTGCTGATCGCGATCGGAGGCATCTCGGCCTGCCTCGCACTTGCGAGTGGGCTCGCGCTCGCGATCGCCAACGCGCTCTCCTACGACGTCTATTTCAAGGGCATCGATCTCACCGCCCCAACCGCGCGGCGGCTTTTCGTGGCCAGGGCTGCGATCTTGCTTGTGGCGGGACTGGCCGCGGCTGCCGCCATGGCGAGGCCAGGAATGTTGGTAACGATGGCTGGCGCAGCCTTCTCGCTTGCGGCGAGCGCCTTTCTGCCTGCGCTCCTGCTCGGCATCTGGTGGAAGCGGGCAACAGGCGAGGGGGCGCTTGCCGGCATGCTCGCAGGCCTTGCCGTGTGTCTCTATTACATGTTCGCACCGCGTTACTTTCCGTTTGCCTTCTACGAGACGTCGAGCTTCCTCTCCAATGCCACCCAGGACCAAGCGGCAAACTACGCGACACTCAGACAGAGCTACTATCTCGCCGATCCGGGAACGAGAGACGCCATTTTGGCCAACTGGGAGCAGACAGCGAGGGCAGTCGCCAATTGGTGGGGCGTGGCCCGAGCGTTTGCTGCACTATTCGCGGTGCCGGTCGGCTTTCTGGTGACGATTGGCGTAAGCCTGTTCACCACGGCGCCATCGCGAGACGTACAAAGCTTTGTCGAGGAGCTGCGCAGACCCGGCTCGACTTGACCCTATTGTGCAGGGGCGGGGGCGGTGCCGGCAGATTGCGATTGGGTTTCTTCGCCGAGCAGGCGGAACGAGTCGCGGAAGCGCTCCGCGTCATCGCCGGTAGCGTGGTTTCTCGGCCCTGCCGTCGCGAGGATGTAGATGCGATTTCCAGCGGGCACGATATCGACGAGATGATTGAGCTTGCCCTTGCCGTCGTCGGCGATCGCCTCGAAACCTGAGCGGCCCGCCACGGTGACCGGTCCGCGTTTGCGCAGCCTCGCCTCGCTGCCCTTGGCATATGCGTTCACGAGCCTGACGTAATAGTCATTGTCGATGCGGCTCGGCGCCTTGCCGGCAGGATATTCGAACACCGTGACGCTATAGACGGTATTGTCGCCCACGCTCACTTGGAAATCATATTGCAGCAGCGGATTTTGCCCCTCGACTGGCACGCTGGTCATTTTGGGTGTGCCCGGGAAGGAAACAGCGAAGCCCCGCTCAGGCGATTGAAACTCCGCCCATTGCATCCCTTGAGGTGCCGCGGCGGGGGCGGACTGGTCCTGAGCGGCAGCGATTGAGGGAGGTGCGAGGAGCAAGAGTGCAGCGAGCGTGGCGCTTCGCATTGCCATGGCGGAATCCCTCATCGGCCGTGCCGCGAATCGATATCTTAGCCGATCCACGAGGATCACCAACCCCTTATCCCTGGGGCGAGGATTTCAGCGCCTTTTCGTACATCGCCTCGACGTCCTGCTTCAGTGCGCGGCGTGAATCGGGGCGGAGGAAGAGCATGTGCCCGCCTGCGTAGTCCTCGACTGTGATTGGGCTTGCACCTTCGAGGGGCGGAAGCTGGTTTACGAGATAGGCCGGCGCAAGATAAGGCGTGATCAAGTCGGTGTAGCCCGCGGCAATCAGCACTTGCAGCGATTTGTTGCTGGCGCGCGCCTCCTGGAGATCATCAATTACGCCGGCATAGCCCTGCCGGGTCGGGCTCGTGCCAAAATCCCATTTCGAGCGGACCTCGCGATTGAGGAGCCGGTAGTCAGCGTCCGTCTTATAGCCAAGCTCGCTTTGCGCATATTGGACGAAGGCTCCAGTCCATAACGGGACGGTGGAATCGAGCACCGGATCGGGCCCGTGTGGCCAAGCGCTCGCCGGGTTAGGATCCGGACCGCTGATGCTTCCGTCATAGCGGCTCAGCACTTGGCCGTGCTCGCGGTCGAACTCCTTGATAAAGCGGCCTGACGAGATGCGCGCGAGGTTCTCCTTGACGAAATCGAGACGAAGGCCGGTGAGCTGCGCCACCCTCTCGCTCGCCGTATCGGTCCCTTGCCGCGCGCCTGAAGCAAGCGCCACGAGATAGTCCGAAAGGGCATAGTGCTCGGTCTCTTTGAGAGCGGCGCCCAGCGCTTCACGGCCGGTCACGCCTTTGCTCTCGAGATTGACCGCTGCATAGGAGGGAAGAGCGAGCGCCCAGTGGAGCGGGTCGTAATCCTCGCCGTTCAGTAGAGCGAACTCCAGAGCCGGCGAGATGAGCACGAGGCCACTCGGCGAGACGCTACCTGTCTTCTGCAAGGCACGCGTAATGGTGGCTGCGCGAAATCCGCCATAGCTTTCGCCGGTCAAAAAGACCGGCGACGACATGCGTCCGGCATTGATGAGATAGAGCCGTAGGAAATCGGCGAGCGAGTCGGTGTCGTGCTCTACACCCCAGAACTTGTCCTCGTCCTCGCCTGAACTCGCGCGGCTGTAGCCGGTGCCGACCGGATCGACGAACACGAGGTCGGTGAAATCGAGCCAGCTCGAATCGTTGTCGACGAGGCGAGGGGGCGGCCCCATAACCTCGCCTTTTGCGTTAACATCGATGGCTCTTGGCCCGATGGCGCCGAGGTGCAGATAGGCCGACGCGGCACCCGGCCCGCCATTGAAGACGAACGTCACGGGGCGCTTGGCGTCTTGCGGTTCGCGCGTGTAAGCCACGTAGAAGACATTTGCGAGCGTCTTTCCTTGAGCATTGTGAAGGGGGATCGTGCCAGCGGTCGAGGTGTAGGGAAAAGTTGTGCCCGCAAGCGTGATGGTATGGTTCGTCGTCGATGGCGACGGTAGCCGGTCGGCCTGGGCGGACGCGTCGGGACTCTTGGCTTGGTCGTGCTTCTTCGGAGAAGGCTGCTGCTCCGTCACTGCAGGATGTGGCGGGTGCGCGTCGTCCTCCGAGAAGCCGTTCTGAGGCGAGAGGAGAAGGGCAAGAACCGCGCCGATCGCAAGCGCACGGCAGAGGGAAAGTGAGGACTCCGTCACCTATAGGACTCCAATGTAAGCTTTGCAGAAGGCCGCAGGAAAAGTGGGGGTGCCCACGGCCGGAAACCAGGGGTGGCTCTCTTCGGACAAGGGCGCCACGAAGCTCGCCGTTTGGCACAGAAAAGGATAAAATGTTAGTCAGTCATCGAGTTTGGCCGTTAGCGTAGAGGCGAGCGGGGAGCTGGCGGCCGACTAAGCTCGCCTGATTTGAGGGCAGTGTTTCCAGCCCAAGGGCTTGCGGAAGGCGTCCGGCGGCGACGGTCGGAGCGGTCCCTGGAGGCGGCAACGGCATGAGTCTTATGCGGCATGAGGCTCGCCATGGGCGCGGTTCTTAGCGGAGCGTTCCGCGATGGGCAGCCCGATGCGTGAGAAGCGCGCATGGCCTCCACAGGATAAGGAGGATCGCGCTGAAACCATTGCCTTTGAACAGACTGTTGCCGTCGTCAAAGAGACGGTGGCGCGGTCGGGCCAGGTCCTGAGCTCGGCGAAAGAGGACCTCAGCGACCACCAGCGCTGGCTGCAACATCAAGCTGCCGCCATCGAAGCGGACCGGGCAAGGCATGATCGCTGGTTGCAACGCCAACGCGAGCGCCAAGAGGCCTTTGACCGGAAGGAGCAGGCAAAGCTCAGGCGCCGGCAGATGCGCCAGCGCGCCATCCAAGCCGTCAAGGATGCTATCTCCGGCGTGGCTCTGTCGATTAGCTCGGCGGTCTTGCTGGGCGTTGGCAAGATCGTCGGAGGGCTGAACTATATCGATACGCTTGCGGCGAACGGCATTAAATGGGTCGGCAGGCAGATTCGCGACAGTGCCCTTTATGTGGCGAGACAGGTTCGTGGTGCCGGCCTCTCTGTGGCAACGCTTGTTGTGCGCGGGGCTTCGTGGATCGGAAAGAAGACCGGGGAGGTCGGACGCGCAACCGGCGGCGCGATTGCGGCGGCCTTCTCTTTCGTCACGGGCAACATCAGCGTCTCGGCACAAGCGACAGGCCGAGGACTCTCGTCCGGCCTTTCCTTTGTTGGAAACAAGACTTCGGCGTTGGCACGCTCCACCGGCAGGGTGGTCTCAGCAGGATCCTCGTCTGCCGCAGTGAAGGGCGCAGCCTTCGCGCGCTCGACGGGAAGGGCGCTATCGGCGGGCTCGTCCTTTGCCGCCACAAACAGCGCAACTCTTGCGCGCTCGACCGCAAGCGCTCTCTCGAAGAGCACCTCGTTCGCGGTCACAAACAGCGCCATGCTTGCGCGCGAGACGGGTCGGATAACCTTGACGAGTTTCTCCTGGACGTCTGCCAAGCTCCACGAGATCGCGCCGCCGGTCGCGCGATTTCTTTCCGTATGCTTCTCAGGAGTCAGCGCGCGAGCGACAGATTTTTCCCGCGCGGCGGGCAGAGGGCTCGGCGCCGCCTCATCGATAATCGGGGACGCGACTGCCCAATTCGCGAGATCGACTGGCGTAGCGCTCGCGCCCGCCTTCGCCTGGATGCGGACCAATGCCTATGCCGTCGCGCCGTCGCTTGCTGAGAGGGTCGGGAAGGCCGGGGTTGTTACCCGCGAGTTTGCGAGGGAAGGCACCGCTCGCGTCAAGACTGCTCTTGCTTCCGCTCTCCCCAAACGCGTCCCGCTCACTGTTCCCGGCGAAATGCGGACCGCGGAGCCTGATGCCGAGGGCATTCCCGCCGTTGCTCCTCAAGGCACGGCACCATTCGCAGCGGTGTCTACGAGGGGTGAAAAAGCGCTATCCTTGCCGCGGCATGTCGGGGGATTTGAGCTCAGCCAGATGCTGATCGTCGCGGGAACCCTGCTACTCGTGTTGGGAGGCCTCATGCTCGGAGGAGGTCTCATCTTGCGCGCGGGCACGCCCTCGCAAGTTGCGCCGGCGGCTCCAGACTCGCTCGTGTGGTCCTTCGAGCAGAAAGACCTGCCACTCGCTGAGCGGTCGATTTTCATCTTTGCCAGCACACCCGAAGGCGTGCGCATCAAGGGCTTCTCGATCAGCGTTGAAAACAAATCCGACCAGCCGCTGACCAGAGTGGAAGGCGCCCTCAAGCCAGATGTCGAAGGGCCCGAGATGCCACTCTCGGTCACTATCGACATGCCTAAGGGCGAAGCGACCCTGCATCCAACCGAGGTGAGCGCTGCCGAGGCAAGCGGGGTCGTGCCCGCGCACAGCGTATTCACGTTGATCTTTCCCTTTCCCGAGGAGCCTGGAGCGGGCGCCGACCAGCAGAGCGTGACTGCCGCGGAGGTAGTGGAGACCTTTGGCGGACTGATGCTCAAGGTCCATTACAATGTCGCGGGGAAACAGAAATCCTTCATGCACTATCTATCGCTGGCGATGCTCAGGGATCAGCTCGCGGAGATCGAGGCGAGCGGCAAAGGATCCTGATCGTCGGGCTTAGAAGCAATTCACATTGCTTACGGAGCAGCCTCTGATGCTGAGACAAGCCTTGAACTGGCTGCAGCAGCGCGTGCTGCAGCCCGCGACATCGGCATTCGAGCGCCGTGGCGGTGGATACGCTGCTGCAGGACTGAAAGTCGTTGCTGCAGATGCGCAAACTTTGGCTTCCGGGGCTGCACGCCGACGGCGTGGGCTGGAGCGATTGAGCGGGCGGAATAGGATTTCCGGGTGAGGGAACCCGGACACCCCGTTGCACTTGGGTCTGCTGTGCCATGACCGCCACGGGAGCCAGGGCGAACACAAGCGCTAAAGCGAAGATCGCAAACTTACTCATGGCCCCGATACATCCGAAGCGTTCGAATGACGTCAAAGGCAGCGTTCTCTAGATGGCCTTGCGCGTCAGATGGCCTTGCGCGTCAAGTCCAACCGGGCAACACCAAACGGCCAAAATCGCGCGTAAGAATTTGAGCCCCAGGAGAGAAACCGTGCGACTCTTTCGCATTTTTCTGATCGTGGCGGCAGGGGCTTTAACCGCTCAATTTCGTATTGGCCTGATCGCCCGTGCCGACGAGCAGCCGCCGGTGACCAGCGAGGACGATGCCGCGTGCCGGCGTCAGGGAGCACCGGGCACGCCCGCCTATGTCGATTGCCGCAGAGCGCTTGTGGAAACACGCGAGCAGCAGAAGGCGATCATCCTGGAACAGAAGCGTCGGGATTTCGATCGGATCCTCGGCCAGGGCACCGGCGGCTTCGACGAGAGCTTCTGAAGCTCTCGGCCCATTGCGCGCCGCCATTGCCGGTACCTGCGCCGGCCCATCGCTGAACGGTGCGCCTCGCGCGGTGGGGCAAGGTCTTGTACCATCAGCCATCCCCCGATCCAGCAATGGTTCTCATGCGTAAACATGGAACGAACGCGGCGCCGAGGGCCGCGCCGGTGTTCATGTGGTTGGGTCCGCTCGCCGGATTTCTTAAGTTCGGCACCGACGGCTATCCTCGGGCCGTGCAGCGGCGCCTTAGGATCGTCAACGCGATGGCGCTCCTCATCGCCGTCTTTTCGGTGATCTATGCGGCCGTTTTCGCCTATTACGACGCGGAGCACTATCGCCATCTGATCGTCGTCAATCTCCTTTTGGCCGTGATCGTCCTCCTCGTGCCGCTCGCCCACCGCATCAATGACATCGCTGCGGCTGTGTTGATTGCCATCGTCGAGTATGTAGCGTTGTTCTTCTTCGTGCGCGTGTTCGGTCACGAGTCGGGGATTCAGATCAACTACATCATTGCCGCGGCGGTCGCGTTTGCAATTTACGGCTTGTCGCATTTCCGCATAGCGGTCGCAGTGATAGCGGCAGGTCTAGTGCTACATCTCGCGGCCTGGTTCCTATTTCCGCCGGAACGCGCGCTGTTCAATGCCGATCCAAGCCTGCTCGCAAATCTCTATATTTCCTCGGCGGCAACCACGTTCGGCATCATCGCGCTCATCGTGGGCTACGCCTTCACCGTTGCAGACCGCGCTCGGGCCGAGGCCGACGCCCCTCTCACCAATATTTTGCCCGAGGCGATCGCCGAGCGTCTCAAAGAGAGGCCGGGCGAGACTGTCGCCGACAGCGTCGCCGAAGCCTCAGTGATGTTCAGCGATCTCGTGGGCTTCACCGAACTCGCGCAGCGGCTCGGCGCGGAGCGCACAGTGGCCCTGCTCGACCAGATCGTCACCGAGTTCGATCGGCTCGCAGTGGCCCATGGCGTGGAGAAGATCAAGACGACCGGCGATGGCTACATGGCCGTCGCCGGCGTGAGCCGGCCTCAGGACGACCATCTTGTGCGGCTCGCACGCATGGCGCTGAGGTTGCCGGATCTCGTCGAACGGCTCTCGGCGACTCATGGCGTAAATCTGAAGATCCGCGTGGGCCTTGCCAGCGGCCCAGTCATGGCCGGCGTCATCGGCGCCGACAAATTCTCGTACGACGTCTGGGGCGAGACGGTGAATTTAGCGTCGTGGCTGGATCGCACGCGCTGCCGGGCGAGGTTCAGATCTCGGATAAGGTCAAGGGGGCGCTCGGCAACGGCTTCGTCTGTGTGCCGCGCGGACCGATCGAGGTAAAAGGAGTCGGAACGCTCGAGACTTGGCTGCTCAAAGAGTGTGCGGTTTCCTAGCCGGCCCCGAGCTCGGAATCTTCTCCGGCTTCCTTTTAGGAACTCGCGCAAGCTTGCCGAGGTTACCACTACGCGGTGTCCGCGCGGTTTCCTGCTGAGCTTCCGCGCCGTCAAACCGCGGAGAAGTCCGGACCATTCCCGGGCTTCTTCTTTTGGTGCAGGGCGGGGTCCCCTGCAATCCCTCCGTAGGTCCCGTCGCGCGAGGCGGTCAGTGGCCTAGGCAGACACCCTGGAGGCCTGAACCCTTGATGCAACGGGAACCTTGGCTGCAATCGCTGTCGTCGTCGCAGGCCTTCCAGGTCTTCCCAGTCGCTCGCTTCATGGGACATTGTCGTTAGCGTCACTCGAAGGCAGGTCGTCATGGTCGTTACCCGCAGTTCGTCGCTGCACACACCATCCACACATGTGGAGCCGGGCTTGCAGTCCTTGTGAAACACGCAGGCGAAGGTCGGAGTTGAGATGAGGCAGAGAATAGTCATTATGATCAGACTGCGCATCGTGGCCCCCTTTGGAATCCTCTTAAAATCGAGGCATTGAATGCCAGAATTTGGACGGGCCAAAGCCCATCGTAAGCGCTCGCCCTGCGACTCTTTTCCGTGTCTGGATGCAGGCGCTTCGCGATCGAACCAGTCAGCGGCGCCGCCGAAGGATTGGTGTCGAAGGCGCCAACCAACTTTTGCGACCTCAGCATTTCCGAAATAGCAACGAAAGTTCACGGGAGCGAAGCGCCTGCTACGAATTGAGAGGACCCAGAGCTTCTCGAAGAGGTTCGCTTTTAGTCGCCATAACGCCAGAGAATGGCTGATCAAGCTCCAATAAGAGGAAGATTGCAGCTGAGACGGAGAGCGCACACAGAGTGAGTGCGACTAACGTCGTGGCATTTGGTCGCGCCAAAAGCGCAAAGCCCCCGAACAGGACTGTGAGCCAGAACAACAGCACGGCCAAAAAGGGGGTTGGGATCGAGCTTCCCAGGTGCGAAAAAAGAAGGAATCGCGCCTTGGGGTATCGACTGTCACCTGCAGCAGTCGGGCCTTGATGTCGCGTTGCGCATCAGTCGCAGGCTGCAGGTCCTGGATTTGGCGATAGAACGCTTCGCCCTCCGAGGCAACCTTGAAGGGGGCTGCTTGAAGAGATGTCGATTGCCCTTCTCTCCAGATTCGATCAGCAACACGTGGCACAACGTTACGTAGAGATACACGCACACTCTCGGCATCTTTCCCATATTGGTCCAGCAGGTGATCGAGCAGGATCACATCAGCGGTAAGCTGCTTAATTTCCGTTTCACGCGCGGCATACGAACTTTGCGCGCTCGCCACGAGCAGACCAAGCACAAGCGCAGCAAGCGTGCCCATGATGCCCAAGCTTAGCTTTACGACCTCTTTGGAGTCCGAGCTCTGGTGGCCTTCGGGTAATTTTCCTTGTACCCATCCGCCGACCAATATGCCGAGCAGCACGAGGACAAAGGCAAGTAACGAAAGAAGGATAGGACTCACAGCACATCGCTCCTACAGAAGCGAGAGACCAAGATTCATCACACCGGCTACGATCAGGTGGTGCAGATTAGCGCAATCCCAAGAAGTAGCGCGAGGAGGATAGCTATTCCTTTCCAAGGAGTGTCTGATTTCGTCGTCATCAAAGGTGGCCCAGTCGCGGCGGGGTCTTTTTCCACTCAGTGCCGCTTTTTCCAAGTCTGAAGCCGAGATCGAACAACTGCGACATGTATTTGGGATCGAATGCTTCCGTGCTTGTGTCGGGAAAATCGCCCGGAATATACGCAACGTTGTAATCGACGCGGTTGCGCTGGGCCAATTCGTACATTTGATAGAGGTCCCCGATCCCTTGCGTCTTGATCAGGGTCGAGATGGAGCGCCCGGCTATCGCAAGCGTGCTCGCTTTGACCGCCTTGAACTCGGGAGCTACGCGGCCGTTTCGAATGATGTAGAGCCGTCGGATCGGCATGAGGTCGTGCATAGCCACCTCACCCTGAAAGAGCGAGAAGCCTAAACCCCGTGCACAACGCGAGGAGCCATCCGACAGCCAGGGTAGCCGCAGCCCGCTGGTTCCATCTAGCGATTGAGCGTCGCCGTGTTGGTTCCATTTTATGAATTGGATTTTTTTGGAGATTTGAATTGGACGCTGGCACAATGATATTCGGGGCTGTGCTGTCTGTCGGCAGAGCTTCCGACCGATGCGAGAAGCCCAACTCTATTGCAGCTTTAAGATGCAGAACCTAGCCAAGGTGAGGCGCCATAGAAGCGGTTACACGGCTCGGCCCGACGAAGCGGTTACATGCCGTCCCGCCGCCTCTAGACGGCCCACAGAGACTCCCACGCCCTATTTTAATCCTCACGGCCCTACGCCGGGAGCCCTGCACGGCGACGACTATCCTCTGACCTATGATGCCGATGGCTATCCAGAGCTGCCGGCGTGTTTAGACCGCAGGCCAAAGCTTCTTATCTCGGAAGCCCCTAGAAAGAAGGTTCAAGATCCGGGGCGAATACGTGAGGAGGAGCGGTGCGTCATCTAGCCCGGATAATGATCGTCGAAGTGGCGCAGCGTGCCGAGCGCATTTTCGAACTCATTAGACTCTGTCCGAGTGGCGCGTAACAGCTTCACCAGCCGCTGCAATAGCTTCCAGCCAACTGCACCATTACTCTCCACGAGCGACCGGAAATCGCGGGAAGTAAGCTCATGACACACGAGTTCGGTGGAGGCGATGATCGACGCCATGCGTGTGCCCCCGTCGATCAGGGCGATCTCACCGAAATAGTCGCCGGGCTTTAGAGTGGTGCGCCCCTTGCCGCCAATGAAAACCCCTGCCTTACCTGAGTCGATCAGAAAGAATGAGTCGCCGAACGAGCCCTCCTCGACGACGGTTTCTCCTTTCGAGAAATGATGCTCATTGAACAGGCGGGCGATTTCCTGAACCTCGTGCTTGTTCCAATCGACGAAAAGCGGCACATGCTGAACGGCTTCAAGGGAAAGGTTGGTCATTGGTCTGCTCCGGGAACTTGCGGCCAAGATAACCCTGCAATACTTGCGTCGGTTCGGGTTGACCGGAAGAAGGGTTCAAGAATGGTCTTGTAAGGACGGCAAGAGCGGTGCGTCGTAACGCAAAGAGAAAGCCCCGGCCGGGTCGGAAGTTCGAGACCGAGGCTTCCTGGCTTAGCTGCTCGAAACAGGGACGGCGGTGTGCGCCATCTCAAAGCGATCCTAGCGCATTCAACGGAGCACCAATGAGGGGGCGATAAAATGCCGCGTCTTCAAACGAGAAGCCCCGGCGGTTCGCTTACCGGGGCTCTCGCGGCTCCGAGTTTGCTCTTGCCTTTTGGGAGGAAAACCAAGCCGGAAGCCTAACCAGGGAATCGATCCTTACCCTGGCTGCGCGTCAAACTCACCGTGTGTTGCGGTGTTCCAAACTAGAAGCTCGGCGCATGCTCTACACCGGGCTTCAGGGGGGTCCTTTTCCATACCGCGCGGCAGGGCTCTGGGAAGGGGTGCGGGGGTTTGCTGATCTAACAAGCAAGCTCAAAGCGATTGGTTCCGAGACCCTCAGAGGAAGAAGGTTTAATTCGAAGCCTATGCGGGAGGGGCGGAGCGTCAGCTGCTATCGGCAGACAAGCGCGATTAACAAGAACGTGGCGAGCAGCGCAAGAAACGGGACGAGAAAGGCCACGGCAGTTTCATGTTGCTCAACAAAGGCATCCAAATTCTTTATCGGTCCCATATTACCGCTTCCCTCAAAGCCGGGCCCATCGTAGCGAGAGTCCTCGAATGAGGCTGTGGCTGCGTGGCAACAGCACCAGTTTGTTTGGTGTTCATCGCAACTGAAAGTGGCCCGAGAAGTTAGCGGTTGGAATTAGTGCCCGGCAAAACGAGGGAAACACAGGGAAACACAATGCGCATCTTTAAGGGTTCGGATTATCTTTAAGGGTTCGGATTGAGGCTCCAAAACTCTGACCAACTTAGCTCAACACCTGATCAGCCGAAGACTGGCCCTGAACAGCGATGACGCAATAAGACGCGGTGCGCACAAAAAAAGAAGCCCGGTGTACCGGCGTGACCGGGGCTTCCACGTCTTGTAGACGCTGCGCAGACCCTGTGATCCGCGCTGCTCCCTTAACGCGAAGGTGCGATGCCGGTTTCAAGCCGCCCGAAGAATGGGCAGGATTTTGATATGAATGGTACGATTTTGATAAGCAAAGAAAAAGCCCCGACGAGGGGAGACCAGGGCGGGGCTAGTTGCTCACGATGAGGAAACGACCCTGAATGAGGGGCCGTAAACTCATTATATCAGAAGGCGAACCTAGGGGTGTAGCGCCTTCGCAATACACGAAAAAAGAAACGGCCCCAAGGACGGGAATCCTGAGGCCGTTAGGGTCTCCTGGACAACCGTCTCCTAAAAGGCGGCTCTCCAGAGACTAGTTGCTGACCGTTTCCGACTCCTTACCACGGTCACAGGGGCCGCCGGCCTAAGCCCAGCCACAGCCCCCGTCCGGTTTGGTTCGCCTCAAAACAGAACGCAGAAAGGCCGGAGCGAGTAGGCTCCGGCCTTCATACTGTGCGGCGTATGCGGGGGGCGCAGGGTTGCCGCCACCTGCAGGCGACTATCGCAGCTCGGGGACCTCGACCCGCCTGCATTAAGCTAAAATTTACCACAAATCGGCAGCGGCAGTTTTGGAAGATGCGAAGTTGGTTAACCGAGGAAGCGGCCCCAGGAGTTCCCCCGCCTGAGACCGCTTCACCCGTTCACCTGTCCCGTTGGCAAGGGATGACAGGCCCGAGAATTCTAAGTCCAAACCTACTTCATAGCCGTTAAGGGGCGCGCCGGCCGAAGCCGACGCCCCTGCCTGGGTCCGCGTATGAAAAAGAAGCCCCAGTCTGGGAGGCCGGGGCTGGCAACTGCGAAATGGAAAGATTGAGGCTATTCGCTATTTGAGAGGTTGCGTCTGAACCGCCTGCTGGTGATGCCAGAAGCACCCTCCAAGTCCGACCGCCGCCATGGTGACGACGATGGCAATGGTGAAAAAGGCGCGCATCGTTAAGTCCCCCCTTTCTTCCTGCGATAGATCATACGCCTTCGCACACGCGTTAGATGTAGCGCCGAGGCAACAGCAGAAAAGAAACGGTCCCAGGCCGACACCTCCCCCTTTTATTTCCGTGAGGGAGAGTCCATTCCGGAGGAGATTGCGCCTGAGCGAGTGATCTTCATCAAGCCAGTCTGATTGATCCGCCTGAGCGTGAGGAGGAAGAACTGCCAGAGATGCAAGCGGAGTCCAATGTCGAGAATACTCCGCCAGCGAATTTTGATCGTCCGCTGCGCTATCCAAACGTGGTGGTCGTCTGACTAGTAATCAGAGGTTTTCAGAAGGATATTTGGCTGAGTTCTGCGCTTTGTTCTGATCGCTGCCCGCGATTAGGTAACGGGTAGGTAGCAAGCTGCTCAACAATGGCCTGTTTTTAGCTGTTCGACCCGAGTCCCTGAAAACCAACTTACCGCAGCAAGTTCACAAGTCCCCCGAAGTAGGAAGCCCCGGCCACCCCGGGCGGGAAGACCGAGGCTTCCTGTCAATCGAGAGAGGGATGATCCGGAAAACCACCCCACAGCGGTTAGCTCATCCTCCCCACCTAATCGAGACCAAAAACTGAGAAGGAAGCCCCGACTGGGCGACCGGGGCTTCCCATCAGGAGTGCGGGTTACCGTGGTCTCCGCTATTCACCCCGTGAATCAAAGCGGCCACCCCGCCTGACGAGGATAGGCCCAAGTGGGTTACCGGCTGTAGCTTGAGGGACACACCCGCAGCAAAACCAAGAGCTATGCTCTAGCCCTTACGGGGGCTTTAATGTGTACAGCGGACAGAATCAGCCGGGGATTTCATCGCCTGGGGCTTTTATATGCTGCG
>Ga0207683_10001964_pt1 | contig 18192 bp, 16 predicted proteins | sample KBSM73metaG_FD_184333 | JGI IMG/M metagenome (GOLD analysis project Ga0207683, IMG submission 184333) | Miscanthus rhizosphere microbial communities from Kellogg Biological Station, Michigan, USA - KBS M7-3 metaG (SPAdes) (version 2) | ecosystem: Host-associated > Plants > Roots > Rhizosphere >... | reverse complement strand
TGAGTGGCGGAGAGGACGGGATTTGAACCCGTGGTAGAGGTTTAAGCCCCTACGGCGGTTTAGCAAACCGCTGGTTTAAGCCACTCACCCACCTCTCCGGTAGTGGCCCGAGTGGCCGATGTTAGTGGATTCGCGGCTCGGACCTCCAGCGGCCCGCTGCGCGGGCCGTGGAAATGAGCGGGGAAGTCTCTTCCGGACTCTCTCCCCTGAAGCCTCTACCCGGCGGAGCCATTGCGGTTTCCCCCTCTCCCCACGCGGAGCGGGGGGAGAGGGTCGGGGTGAGGGGGGCGCTGCTCTTGCTCCGCGCCCGGAGTTCCCGGGGGGGCGTTTCCGAAGATGCCTACGGGCCGTACAACCTGAGGCCGAACGTCCGAACGACGAACGCGGCCATCTGTCCTCGGCTGGCACCGGCGTCCGGGCAGTAGTTTCCGCTTCCACAGCCCGCGGTGATCCCCTCGTCGGAGAGCTGCTCGATCCAGTTGGCGAAGAGCCCGGGGCATGGCACGTCTGCGAACAAATGGCTGCACGCGGGGGGTCCGTATCCGATTCCATACTTCGCCTTCAAAAGGAAAACGGCCATCTGCGCGCGGGTGACCGCATTCGAAGGGCAGTAGCTCGAGGCGCCGCAACCCCCGGTGATGCCGTCGGCATAGAGCTGCTCGATCCAGTCCGCGAACGGGCTCGGGCACGGAACGTCGACGAAGATACCGGCGCAACTCGGAGGAACGTACAGGCTGCCATGGACGGCCTTGAGGAGGAACGCCGCCATCTGGTCGCGTCGGACCGGCTCACCGGGACAATAGCCGCCTACGCCGCAGCCCTCGGAGATGCCGTGGTGGAGCATCGTCTCTACGGGCTCGTAGAACGGATGCGAAGTCGGCACGTCTCCGAAGGATGCGCCCACGTGGAGCGTCCAGCTCCGGACCTCGCCGCTGCTGAGGGTCTCGTCGAAGACGGCGTCCCAGTGATCGGCCGGACGGGCACCCGAAACGGATACCTCGTAGCAGTCGCTCGTCGCGTCCGCGCAGTTGCCGGTTTCCCCTGGCGGAAGAGTGCCGTAGCTCGCGGCCGCATCCGTGATCTCGTACACCGGCCCCGGCGGCCCACTCAGGTTCGAGGCGACTCCGGTCAGCTCGAGCTCCGACGGCAGGACGTTGCGCCACGTGGGTTCGATCCGAACGGTCTCGTCGGGCTCCAGCACACCGTTGACGTTCGATCCACCGAGAGCCGCGCTGTGGCCGTCCACCTCGAGGGCGTCCGCGGCCTCGCTTTGGACGCGCCTGCCGTAGACACCCGAACCGGAGCCGTCCTGTTCGGAGCTGTGCCATGCGAGTACCGCCTTCCCATCGCCGTTCATCGCCACGACGGCGCTCGTCTGCTCTCCCGTCGTGTAGGTGTTGACGGCGAATTCCGGACCGACCGGCTCTCCGTCGGCGTCGAATCCTCGTCCGTAGCTTCCGGAGCCCGATCCCTCCAGGGGTCTGCTCCAGGTCACCATGAAATTGCCCGAAGCGTCGGCGGCGACGTCCGGCGACGTTGGGTCGTGGTTCGGGTTTTCGCTCACGTCGAGCTGGGGGCCGACCTTGAAAAAGGTGTGCATGCGCTGCGCCTTGAGGCCTGGGGGGATGTCTCCGAAGAATGCGACGACGTAATCTCCGGACGGAGACATCGCCACGCCTGGACCTGGAGAGCCGGAATAGGTCGCGTTGACGCGGGTGTCCGGGCAAAGAGGCTCGCCCGAACCATCGAAGGACCGCGTCCAAACGCTCTTGCCCCAAGGGTACACATACTGGTTCCAGGCCACGACGAAGTGTCCCGATGCGCCCGTCGCGACCACCGGGGACTTCGGTCCGCCATCACCAGGGAAAGGGGTCTCGTTTACTTGAAACTCCCCCCCGAGCGGTGACCCCTCTGCATCGAAGCGGCGCCCCTGGATGGTGGAATCCTCCCCGGACAGCGCGCTCTGCCAGACGACGATGAAGTTGCCCGCGTCGTCGAAGGCGACGTCCGCTTCGGTCTGATGGCCGGTCGTGAATGTATTGACGGGGAACTCCGCGCCGAGCTGCGCGCCATCGCTGTCGAAGCGCTGGCCGAAAACGCCCGAGCCGGAGCCGTCCTCCAGGCCGCTCTGCCAGACCACGACAAACCGCCCGCTCGAGGCGTCCACGGCGACGGACGGACCATCCTGGCCATTCGTCGTGTAGCTGTTGATCTGGAACTCGGAGCCGAGCGGCGCGCCGGTAGCGTCATAGCGCTGGCCGAAGACACCATGGCCCGAACCATCCTGGCTGGCGCTTTGCCAGACGACGACGAACGCGCCCCCACCGTCCATTCCGATGGAGGGTTTGCCCTGACCACCGGTGGTGTATGTGTTGATCTGAAACTCGGGTCCGAGAGGCGGCGCCTGCGCCGAGAGGAAGGAGCCGAACATGGAGGATACGAGAGCGAGGCTCGGCAGCTGTCGCATGGCCTTTTACCTCGGGTACAGTGATACAGCGTCCGCGAGGTCAGAGCAATAAGACTCGGACACAGCGCGCCGCATCCGGAAGCGTGTCGCGCTGACTGAGACCCTTCGGTGAGGGCACTACGGCCCGCAGAGCCTGAGGTCGAACGCCCGGGGCGAAATGCCGCCGACCGGACTACTTTGGCCGGGTCACCCGCGTCTTGCGCGACGTCAGCACGAAGACGCCCTGCGGCGTCGCGGCGTAGACGTGGCGGCCGCTCTTCGAGACGGCGATCTTCAGCGCGCCCGTCGTGGGCAGACGCAGGTTCTGCCACGATACGCCGCCGTCGCCGCTCTTCCACGCTCCGCCTCGGGGCAGGATCCCGGCGATGTAGCTGGCGCACGCGTATGCGGCCCCCGTCCCGGAAGGGCCGAAGCGCACGTCCGTGACGTAGACGCCGGTCAGGGCCGTCGGCGTCCACGAGACGCCGCCGTCGGTGCTGCGGTAGACGCCGCCGCACTGGAACCCGGCGCCGATCACGCCCGTGCCCGCGAGGAGCGTATTCGCGTTGCCGGGGTCGACCCTCAGGCTGAGGATCCCCGGACATCCGGACGGCGCGGACCCCGCCCCGGTCCACGTCGCGCCGCCGTCGGCGCTCCGGAAGATCGACGTCGCTCCGTACGCGACGATCACGCCTCCCGGCGCCGCCGTGAGCTTCATCGACTCCGTGAACGGATTGGGCGGCTCGCTCCAGGTCACGCCCGCGTCCGGGCTGACGAGCGCGCGCGTGAAGCAAGCGACGACGATCCCGTCGCTCCCGGAACCGGCCGCGAAGGACGGCACGCAGCCCTCGGGCATCGTCAGGATCGTGCTCCACTGCACGCCCGAGTCGGTGGACCGGCTGATTCGCGTGCCGCCGCCCGCCGGCTGCGAGCCGGCGAAGACACGTTGCAGGCCCCGCGGATCGGCGAAGACCTCGGCGAAGTATTCGCCGCGCGGCGCCGCCTCGAGCGCGTCCCACGTCCGCGCCGCGTCTTCGCTGCCGTAGACGACGCTCTCGGAAGCGCCGTAGAGAGACCCGATCGCATAGAGCCAGGCGTCGGCGTCCGGGTCGGGGCTGATGGCGTTGACCTGGTTCAGCTCGGGTCCCGACGAGGACCACGCGGCGATCGACTGGGGGATGGCCCGGTCGGCGGCGGCGGACTCGGGCGCGGCCCGGTCGGCCGCGGCGGCGGCGGCGACGGACTGTCGCGCATCTGTCCCGGTCGCGAGGAGCACGGCGAGGCCGGCCGCGGCGGCGATGGAGTTCACGTTCCCATTGTACGGGTCGGTTACCATCGGGGGGATGGCGGCGACCGTCGGAGTGCGCCTGCGGCGGTACTACGTCGCGGGCATCCTCGTCCTCGCCCCGACCGCTCTCACCCTCTGGGTCGTCTGGAAGCTCTTCACCTTCTTCGACGACATCCTCGGCAACCAGCTCCGCGCGCGCGGCGTGTCCGTCGTGGGGCTCGGCTTCGTGCTGCTCAACGTTCTGCTGCTGGCGCTCGGCTTCGCCGCGACGAACTTCTTCGGCAAACGGCTCTTCGCGCTCTGGGACCGAGTCATGCATCGCGTCCCGCTCATCAACAAGATCTACGCGACGCTGCGCCAGATCGGGGAGATGCTGCTCGGCCCGGGCCGCGCCGCGTCGTTCGGAAAGGTCGCGCTCGTGGAGTTCCCGTCGCCGGGAACGTGGGGCGTCGGCTTCGTGACGTCGACGGCGGCCGGCGAGGCCGGTGAACGGACCGGACGGCGCGTGTGCAGCGTCTTCATCCCGAGCGCCGTCAACCCGACGACCGGCTTCCTGCTCGTCGTTCCCGAGGAGAAGGTCCAGTACCTGGAGATGACGGGCGAGCAGGCCATGAAGATGATCGTGAGCGCGGGCGCGCTGGTGCCGGAGAGAAGGGCGAGCGACAAGCGATAGGTAGTCCTCGTCATCCTGGATCCGGTTCGTCGGCCAGACGAGGGCGCGTGCATCTGCGGCAACGGATGCCGCGACGGGCCGGCGCTCAGGCGCCGCGGATCTCGGTCATCCCCCCCATGTAGGGCCGCAGCGCCGCCGGCACCTCGATCGAGCCGTCGGCGCGCTGGTAGTTCTCGAGGATCGCCACGATCGTGCGCCCGATCGGCAGACCGGAACCGTTCAGCGTGTGGACGAACTCGGGCTTGTCGCCTTCGCCGCGCCGGAAACGGATCGAGGCCCGCCGCGCCTGGAACGCCTCGTAGTTCGAGCACGAGGAGATCTCCTTGTACTCGTTCAGCCCCGGGAGCCAGACCTCGATGTCGTAGGTCTTCGCCGAGGCGAAGCCCATGTCGCCCGTCGACAGCGTCACGACGCGGTAGGGCAGTTCGAGCCGCCGGAGCAGCGCCTCCGCGTGCCCGGTCAGCTCCTCGTGCGCGGCGGCCGAGTCCTCCGGCCGCGTGAACATGACGACCTCGACCTTGTCGAACTGGTGCTGGCGGATCATGCCGCGCGTGTCCCGCCCGGCCGCGCCCGCCTCCGAGCGGAAGCAGGGCGTGTACGCGGTGTAGCGGATCGGCAGCTCGCGGCCGTCGAGGATCTCGTCGCGGTGGAGGTTCGTGACCGGGACCTCGGCCGTCGGGACGAGGTAGTAACCCTCGCGCGTCTGGAAGAGGTCCGCCTCGAACTTCGGCAGCTGGCCGGTCCCGAAGAGCGAGCTCGCGTTGACGAGGAACGGCGGCAGCACCTCGAGGTAGCCGTGCTCCTGCGTGTGCACGTCGAGGAAGAGCTGGATCAGCGCCCGCGAGAGACGCGACGCGGCGCCCCGCAGGACGGTGAACCGCGCGCCCGTCACCTTCGCGCCGCGGTCGAAGTCGAGCAGGCCGAGCGCGGGGCCGATGTCCCAGTGCGCCTGGGGAGCGAAGTCGAAACGGCGCGGCTCGCCCCACGTGCGCTCGACCCTGTTCGCGGTCTCGTCCTTCCCGCGCGGAACCGAAGGCTGCGGCACGTTCGGGACGACCTCCTCCGTCGCGCGCAGGATCTTGTCGGCCTCCTCGGTGCGCCGCTCGAGCGCCTGGATCTCCTCCTTGAGCGCCTTCATCTCCGCGAGCGCCTCGGGCGACGGCTTGCCGCCGCCGGTCAGCGCGTTGCGCCGGCGCCGCTTCTCCTCGAGCTGCGTGACGCACTCGCGCCGCTCGCGCTCGAGCGCGACGTACTCCTCGAGGCCGGCGCCGCCGAAGCGCTCCGGCATCTCGGCCGCCAGGCGCGCGGCGTTCTCGCGCAGATACTCGCGTGGTAGCATGAAAATGCGATTTCACATCGCCCACGCCGACCGAGTCAACCGCTCATCGGAACAGCTTGATCGGATCGCCCGCACTTCCCGACGTCGACGCCGTGGTGGTCAACCGCGACGGCGGAGACGCGCTCTTCCGGGCACTCGAGTCGCTCGCGGCGCAGACCGGCGTGAGCGTTTCGGCGGTCGTGGTCGACAACGGCTCGTCTGCCGGCGAGCGGGCGCGGATCGCGGGAGAGCGTCCCGCCGCGCGCGTGATCGCGTTCTCGAAGAACCTCGGGTTCGCCGGCGCGGCGAACGAGGGAATCGCGCGGACTCGAGCGCCCTTCGTTCTGCTCGTCAACAACGACGCCGTTCTCGAGCCCGGCTACGCGGCCGCGCTCGCGGCACGGCTCGCGACGGACGAGCGGCTGGCCGCGGCACAGGGGCTCGTCCTCACCGAGGACGGCGCGCGCGTCGACTCGGCGGGCCTCGAGTGGAACGCGCGAGGGGAGGCGGTGCCGGTGCTCTCGGGGGCGCCTCGCGCGGCGGCGCCCGCGGCGCCGTTCGAGGTCTCCGGAGTCTCGGCGACCGCCGCGATGTATCGACGCGAGGCGCTCGAGGCGATGGCTCCGCAGGGCGCGGCGTTCGAGGCGGCGTACTTCGCCTACTACGAAGACGTCGACCTGGCTCTGCGCCTCTCGCGCCAGGGATGGCGTTTCCTGTGCGACCCGTCGGCGGTCGCCCGGCACGAGGGGTCGCGCACGGGCCGCCGCACGCCGTTCCGTCGTGCGTTCTGGACGTCGCGCAACCGGTGGCGCACGCTGTTCCGAAACTTCTCTCCGGCGCTGCTGGCCCGGCATCTTCTTCCGCTCCTGCGCGCGGACGTGGCGCACGCGCGCGAGGTGGGTTTGACCGGCTTCGCGCTGCCTCTCCTCGTCTGGCCGCGACTTCCGCTCCTCGCGCTGCGATTCCGGGACGAGCCGAGACGCTTCGCGAGCTGGCCGAGCGCGGCGGCGGGAGCGTCGAGGCCCCGCGAGTCCCGGCCTCCGGCCGCGCGGAACCAGCCGTTGCCTCCGGCCGCGCCGGACAAGTCGTGATCCGCGAGATCGCCGTGGTCCTCGTCGCGTGGAACGACGGCGAGGACCTCGCGGAGGCGCTTCGCTCGATCGAGCGCGCGAGGAGCCGTGTTCCGCCCGGGGGGGTCAGGGTGTCCGCCGTGGTCGTCGACAACGGCGGCGCGAATCTCTCGACCGAGGGCCTCGATGCGCTGCTGCCGGGGGCGCGCCTGCTCGTGAACGCCGTCAACCGCGGCTTCGGTCCGGCGGCGAACCAGGGCGCGGCCGCCGCCTCCGGTGACGCGATCCTGTTCCTCAACCCGGATACGCGCGCGGAGGGGGAGCCGTTCGCCCCGATCGGCCGTGCCTTCGACGCCGACCCCGGGATCGTGGCGGTCGCGCCGCGCCTCCTCGACGAGGAGGATCGCGGTGAGGATGCCCGCTCCTCGAGACGTCTCGCGCCTCCCGGGGCCGAGGACCAGGCGACGTTCCAGCTGCGCCGGCTGCCGACGCTCGCGTCCGACGCCCGCGAGCTCCTCCTCGCGGATCACGCGTGGCCGAACAACCCGTGGCGGCGACGCGACCGCTACGCCGACGACGACCGCACGAAGTCGTTCGACGCGGAGCAGGCCGCCGCCGCGGCGCTCGCCGTGCGCCGGGACGCGTTCGAGCGCGCCGGCGGCTTCGACGAGCGGTTCGTCCCGGCGTGGCACGAGGACGTGGACCTGTGCGCGAGGCTGCTCGAGCAAGGGAGGATCGCGTACGTCCCGGACGCCGGCTTCCGCCACCGCGGCGGCCGCGCCGCGGACACGCTGGGCTACGCGCGTTTCCTGCCGATCTTCTATGCGAACGCTCTTCGCTACCGGAAGAAGCACTACCGCGCCCCGGCGCGGCTGATGTATCGCCCGCTGCTCGCCGCCGGAATGCTCCTGCGCCTGGCCGTGCTTCCGTTTCGGCGCGCGGTTCCGCGGTCGCGCCGCGAGGCGGCACGCGCCTACGTGCGCGTCCTCGCGCTGGCCTTTCACAGGACGCCTGACCCCTCACGCCTCGCCCCCCGAGCATGACCGACGTCTCCATCGTCCTCGTCTCCTACAACGACGCCGCCGATCTGCCCGTGTCGCTCGGGTCGGCGCTCGCTCAGCGGGGCGTGTCGGTGGAGACGCTCCTCGTCGACAACGCGTCGACCGACGACTCGCGCGAGGTCGCCTCGCGGCACGGCGGATCGGTGCGCGTCCTCGCGCTGCCCGAGAACGTCGGCTTCGCGGCGGCGATGAACGCGGGCATCGACGCGAGCTCGGGCCGCTACGTCCTCGCGCTGAATCCGGACTGCCGGCTCTCGGCCGACTTCGCCGCCGTGCTCGCCGCGCGGCTCGACCGCCCCGACGCGGCGGACGTGGGCTCCGCGTCCGGACGCCTTCTCCGCGCGTCGGGCCCCGGGCTCGCGGCGACGGACGTCCTCGACTCCGCCGGCATCTATTACACGGCGGCCGGCCGCCACTTCGACCGGGGCGCGGGGAAGAGAGCCGCCGGCCGATACCTCGACGAAGACGAGATCTTCGGCCCGTCCGGCGCCGCCGGGTTCTACCGGCGCGAGGCCCTCGAGAAGGCGAGGATCTCGACCGGCTGCTTCGACGCGGACTTCTTCCTCTACCGCGAGGACGCGGACCTGGCCTGGCGGCTGCGCCGGCTGGGATGGCGGTCGCTGTACGTTCCCGCCGCCGTCGCGAGCCACCGGCGGCGCAACCTCCCGGAGCGGCGGCGCAGTATGACGGCGCTGGCCAACATGCACTCCGTCAAGAACCGCTTCCTGCTGCGCATCAACAATCAGACGCCGCGGGACGCGCTGCGCACTCTCGTTCCGACGCTGGCGCGCGACGTCGTGGTCGTCGGCGCGTGCCTGACGGTCGAGCGCTCGTCGCTCCCGGCGTTCGGGTGGCTGTGGAGGAATCGGAAGAGACTCTTCGCGAAGCGCAGGGAGATCGCGGAGAAGGTAGAGGCTGCCAAGGCCGCCCCTCGCCGCTAAATTTCTCCTTTCATCCCGAGCGAAGCGAGGGACCCCTTTCATCGCCACAGCACGGCTTCGAAAGGGTCCCTCGTCGCCGCGCTCCTCGGGATGACAGGGGCTGTCGGGGGGTGAGATACCTTCCCCCTCCATGCGAATCGGCATCCTCGGCACCCGTGGAATCCCCGCGCGCTACGGGGGATTCGAGACGCTCGCGGAGGAGCTCTCCGCGGGGCTCGCGGCCCGGGGCCACGACGTCCTCGTCTATACGCGCACGCGCTACGCGGAGCCCGGTCTCTCGAGATGGCGCGGAGCACGGATCCGCGTGCTGCCGACGATCCCGACGAAGTACCTGGACACCGTCGTGCACGGCGCCCTGTCCGGGGTCGACGCCTTCTTCGAGCGCTTCGACGCCGTGCTGGTCTGCAACGCGATCAACGCGGCGGCCTCGTTCCTGCCGCGACTCTCCGGCCGAACTCGCGTCGTCCTCAACGTGGACGGCCTCGAGCGCCACCGCCGCAAGTGGAGCGCCGCCGGGCGCGCCGCGTATCGCGTCTCGGAAACGCTCTCCACGATCCTGCCGGACGCCGTCGTCTCCGACGCGAAGGTGATCCAGCAGTACTACCGTTCCCGCCACGGCATCGATTCGGTCTTCATCCCCTACGGCGGCGATCTGCCGCGGCCGGCGGGCCACGACGTGCTCGACCGCCTGGGTCTCTCGCCCGAACGCTACGTCCTCTACGTCTCGCGCCTCGAGCCCGAGAACAACGCCGACGCGGTCGTCCGCGCGTATCGCGACGTGCCTGGCGACGTGCCGCTGGTCGTCGTCGGCGACGCGCCGTACGCGGCGGACTACATCGCGCGCCTGCGGGCGTCGGCGGACGCGAGGGTCATCTTTCCGGGCGCGATCTACGGCGAGGGTTACCGGCAACTTCTCTGCAACGCCGGTGTCTACGTCCAGGCGACGGAGGTCGGGGGCACGCATCCGGCGCTGGTCGAGGCGATGGGCTACGGGCGCGTGATCTGTTACAACGCGACGCCTGAGAACGAGGAGGTGGCGGGCGGCGCCGCCCTCCCGTTCGAGGCGTCCCGGCCGGAGACGCTTTCGGCCCTTTTGCGCGCCGTTCTGGACGATCCCTCCGGATACTCCGTATGGAAAGAACGAGCACGCGAGCGCACCATTGAGAGATATCGTTGGGAGGATGTCGTTCGCCGGTACGAGGCCGTACTAATGCCGCCCGCAGGAGTCGCCGACGCCGGTCCCACGGAGGCGTCGGCCGGCTCCCGATAAGCGCCGAGCGGCAAGCATCGAATGTTGAAGCAGAAAGCACACGCGATCGCCCTGGGGGTGCTGGTGGCGGACCTCGCCCTGACGGCGGCGTCCCTCCCCCTCACCTGGATGTTCCGGCACGGGCTGCTGACGGCGACGTTCCCGACGGTCTTCCCTCTTCCGCTCTTCCCGCTCGACCAGTACATCCTGCTGCTGTTCGCGATCCTGCCGATCTGGGGACTCCTCCTGTCGGCCGCGGGCTTCTACCGGAGCCACCGGACGCTCCCGCTCGGCGAGGAGATCTGGGCGGCCGCGAAGGTGTCCTTCGGCGGCACGGCGATCCTCGTCCTGCTGATCTACGGCATGCGTCTCGAGTTCGTGAGCCGCTGGTTCCTGGTCCTCTTCGGCACGGTCAACTTCGTGTTCCTCGCGACCGAGAAGGTCGCGCTTCGCCTGCTCTCGCGGTGGGTGCGCGCGAGGGGCTTCAACTTCCGAACGGCGCTCATCGTCGGGACCGGGCCGAAGGCGACGCAGTTCGCCGACTTCCTGGAGGCGCACTCCCACTGGGGATTCCGCGTCCTCGGCTACCTCGACGACGACAACGGCGGCGAGATCCGGATGCAGAACCGGTGGCCGTGTCTGGGCCGCATCACGGAGATGGAGTCGATCCTCGCGCGCGAGGTGGTGGACGAGGTGATCTTCGTCATCGAGAAGGGCAAGCTCGGCGAATACGAGGGTGCGCTGCTCGTCGCGGAGCGCCACGGCGTGCGGGCACACGTCTCGCTGGACATCTTCCCTCACGTGCTCGCCCGCCCCGTCCTCGAGGAGCTCGACGGGATCCCTCTCCTGACCTTCACCACGACGCCGTCGAATCCGGGCCAGCTGGCCGCCAAGCGGGCGGTGGATCTCGCGCTCGCGACCCTGCTCTTCCTCGTGACCCTCCCGGTCCAGCTCCTGGCCGCCGCGGCGATCGTTCTGACCTCCGGGACGCCGGTCTTCTTCCGGCAGGAGCGCTGCGGCCTGAACGGACGCCACTTCACGCTCTTGAAGTTCCGGACCATGAAGCGGGACGCGTCGGAGCGGCTGTCGGAGATCTCGCATCTGAACGAGATGACCGGCCCGGTGTTCAAGGCGTCGCGCGACCCCCGAAGCACTCCCGTCGGCCGGATCCTGCGTCGGCTCTCCATCGACGAGCTGCCCCAGCTCTGGAACGTGATCGTCGGGGACATGAGCCTCGTCGGCCCGCGCCCCCCGCTGCCGGAGGAGGTGTCCCACTACGAGCCGTGGCAGCGGCGGCGTCTGTCGATGAAGCCGGGGCTGACGTGCCTCTGGCAGGTCTCCGGCCGCAACGAGGTGGACTTCGACCGCTGGATGGCGATGGACCTGAAGTACATCGACACCTGGTCGACGATGCTCGATCTGAAGATCCTGCTGAAGACGGTGCCGGCTGTGCTGAGCGGGAGAGGGGCGCGGTAGAGCGCTACCGCACGCGAACTGGTCCGTGGATTGTCGTAGGGGCGGGGCTTGACCCCGCCCCCCTCGACGCGGCATCGGCCGCATCAGGAGAACTGGAGGGGGCGGCCGCAAGGGCCGCCCCTACGAGGATTCAGGACGGCGCCACCAAGACCAGCAACCGCTCCGTGAAAACAAGAAGGGCGGGGTCGCCCCCGCCCTTCGCGACACATTTCGGTAGAGGAACTATTACCGATTCCCGTCCTGCTCGCCGGCGCCCTCGGCTTCCTTGAACATGTACTTGATGGAAGCCTTCGGGATGAGGAGGTTGGCGCCCTGCTCGCGATTCACCTTCAGGCAACCCTTGTCGTACCACTCGATCCATCCATGGATCTCCTCGCCGTCGGTCAAGACGACGACCATCGGAGTCTTGGCCGCCATCTGCTTGAGGTAGTAGTAGCTCTCGGCGTTCGTCTGCTCGGGTGGGACCTGCTTGCGCTGCGCAAAGGTCCGCGTCGGATAGCGGTCGGCGAGCTCCGAGAGGTTGGGTCGGATCAGTTTTCGGTTGGCGGGTGCTGCCTCGTCCTCGCCTCGAAAGGCACCGCCAGTATTACGGTTTGCCACGGCTGTCTCTCTTTGTCCCCAAAAAAGGTGGGACTCTTTGACAGCTCAAACCGGCATTTCGGCGGGATTATTCTGGCTCTTTCTGGCGGCCGGCGCCGTCGACGGACCCTCGTCCTCGTAGGCGAGACAGCACATCAACCTCCCGCACATCCCCGATATTTTCGAAGGGTTTAGCGAGAGATTCTGGTTCTTGGCCATTTTGATGGTTACGGGGTGGAAGGACTTGAGGAAGGTCGAGCAGCAGAGGGTCAACCCGCAGGGCCCGATGCCGCCGCGCATCTTCGTTTCGTCGCGCGGACCGACCTGCCGCATCTCGATCCGGACCGGGTGGCGCATGGCGAGGTCGGAGACCAGCTTCCTGTAATCGATGCGCGTCTCGGACGTGTAGTACACGGTGACTTTTCGTCCGTCGAACGTCTCCTCGGCCCGGATGATCTTGGCCGCGAGGCGCTTCTCGGACGCCAGGGCCTGGGTGTCCTGGAGGAAACGGGTCTCCCGGGCCACTTTGGCCTTGTAGCCCGCCTGGTCCGAGTCGGTGGCCGCCCGGACGAGCCGCCGCGCATCACGCAACTGGCACTGCTTGAGGATCATCGGCCTCAGGTTCATCACCTGCGCGTGATCGAGCCCCTGGTCGCCTTCCACGATGACCCGCTGGCCCTTGGCGACCTCGATACCCATGGTGTCGCAGAGGACGTTTCGGCCGTCCTCGTGCTCGTTGATTCGGATGCCGACGTACTGGCCGGGGTTGTACGAGTTGCCGATGCCGCAACCCCCGCCGCTTCCACAGGACATGAAGACCCCCAAAGCCCAAATTACCACGGGTTATCGGAAGGCACCGCCGGCCGGGGCGGGCGTGCCGGAGCGTGCCGCCGACTGTCCGGAGGGCCAGCCCTGCGGCCCGGCGCACCTGTTCTTCTTGACAGTCGCCCGGCGCGCCGATAGTTTTCTCCGCAGTTCCACGGAATCCCTTTCACCGGGTGGGTTACGTCGACCTGTGGAGTTATTCGCGGGGGGCGTAAGGAGGAGGCGCAGACCTCTCACGGGGTGCTGCGTAGCTCGGGCGGCCGGCCAGGCCGCCTTTTTGTTTTCCGCCGCGACCGCTCGACTGCGCTTGGATCGGCGTAGGGGCGGGGCTCGACCCCACCCCCTAACGTCGCAGCATCGGCCGCGTCAGTCGCTTGTTGAGGGGGCGGCCACAAGGGCCGCCCCTACGCCGATCCGGACGCTATCCGGAGAGCTCGGCGACCAGCTTCTCCATCGCCGCCGTCGCGTCGCGCGCCGCGAGGCCCCGCACCCCTTCGATCCGCGCCGCCTCCCCCCACCCGTACACCGGCGGTCCCGCCGGATCCTCCTCGCGGATCGCCGCAGCCAGTGCCGCCGCTCCTTCTCCCGGCATGAGCAGCACGGCGTCGATGCGGCGGTTCCGCGCCAGCTTGTCGAGGACCTCCTCGTCCTCCTCCGCGGTCATGATCTCGACCGACGGGCTTCCGCTTCCGCTTCCGCTTCCCGCGGAGAGCTCGCGCAGATGGCCCGCGCCGCGTCCCGCCGCGAGGACGGTGATCACGGCCGACCCGCCTCCTCGACCCACAGCACGGCAAGGCCGCCCGGGCGCGGCCGGTCGCGATCGCCGGACGCGTAGAAGACGAACGTCCACAGCGCCGCGGAGGGCGGCGCGAAGCGGAAGGAGAACCCGCGGTTGGCCTCCAGGCGGATCCGGTCCTCCGTGACCGTGTCGACGACGTGGAACGACTTCTCTCCAACCGGCACGTACGCCTGGGCGGGGGAGGGATACGTGTAGCTGTCGCGCGCGTTGACCACCGAGCGCGGCAGAGTCCGAGGCGCCGGCTCGCGGGCGATCGTCACGAACCGGATCTGGCGGTGCTCGACCATCCGTCCCCGGAAGACGACGACGGAGGGGTCGTCGGGCGCCGGCTCGACCGACAGCGACTGCAGGCGCCGGGTCAGAAACTCCTGCGCCATCCGGAAGTCGCCCTTCTCCATCGCGTAACCGACGCCGACGTGCGTCGCCTCTCGATCGAGGATCGTCTGGCGATGACCGTCGTTCGGCGGGACCTCGGCCATCATGCTTTCCTGTCCGGAGAGCGCCAGGTTGACGGCCGATTCCTGGAACGTCGGCGCGGTCGTCCGCCAGAGCACCGCGTTCTCCGCCTGCATGCCGAAGACTCCGCCGAAGGCCGTCCGCGCGTACGGCGGAATCCCGTTCGTCAGGAAGTGGCCGTGCGTGCGGTCGTGGATCTGATCCGCGCAGAAGCGATCCGCGACCAGCGAGACGCGCTCGTCCCATGCGACCGGCGGCAGGTCCGCCTTGTGGCGGTCCGCGTTGATGCGCTCGAGTACCGCCTGCTTGACGGGGTCCCTCGGCTCGGAGGGCTGCGGGTAGGACTCGGAGATCGGGAGCGGCGGCTGGCGGACGACGAGACGCGGCGCCTTCGCCGCCGGGCTGGCGATGAGCGCGCATCCCGCGGCTGCGGCGGCGGCGAGCGCCGCGATCCGTGCTAGCTTCACGCCGTGGCGGAGGCGACGATCCGATTCGGCACGTCCGGGTGGCGCGCCGTGATCGCGGAGGAGTTCACCTTCCCGAACGCGCGGCGCGTCATCGCCGCCATCGCGCGGGTCCTCGCCGGTGAGGGACGCTCCGGGGGGCTCGTGCTGGTCGGATACGACACGCGCTTTCTCGCCGACCGGTTCGCCGCCGAAGCCGCCGGCGTGCTCTCCCGCCACGGCTTCGAGGCGGAAGTGTCCGCACGGCCCGTTCCGACTCCGGTTCTCGCGTTCGAGATCCGCCGTCGCGGCGCCGCCGGCGCGGTCAACTTTACAGCAAGCCACAATCCTCCCAAGTATCTCGGCATCAAGTTCTCGACCTCCGACGGCGCGCCCGCGCTGCCGGAGATCACGAAGAAGATCGAGGCGGCGATCGCCGAGATCCCCTCCGAGCCGGTGCCGGACGCCCAAGTGGCGCCGAGCTTCGATCCCGCGGGGCCGTACCTCGCGGACCTCGACGGCAAGGTCGACGCGGCGGCGGTCGGCCGGGGCACGCCGCACTTCTCGCTCGACTTCCGCTACGGGACCTCGTCGGGGTTCCTGGACGCCTGGCTCGAGAAGACGCACGCGTCGATCGAGCGGCTGCACGCGAAGGCGGACCCGCTGTTCGGCGGAGAGTCGCCGCAGTGCGGCGAGAAGGAGCTGGTCGGGCTCGGCGCGGAGGTTCGCTCCCGGCACTCGCGCCTGGGCCTCGCCACCGACGGCGACGCCGATCGCTTCGGCGTCCTCGACGAGACGGGCGCGTACGTGCAGCCCAACGAGATCCTCGCGCTGCTTCTCCAGGACCTCCTCGCCCGGAAGGGGAAGCGAGGCGGCGTCGCCCGCAGCGTCGCGACCACGCACGCGCTCGACGCGCTCGCCGCGCGCTACGGCGTCCCGCTCCACGAGACGCCGGTCGGCTTCAAGTACATCGGCGAGCTGCTGCTCGAGAAGAAGATCATCTTCGGCGGCGAGGAGAGCGCCGGGCTGACCGTCGAGGGCCACGTGCCCGAGAAGGACGGGATCCTCGCCGACCTCCTGACCGCGGAGATGGCCGGCGCCACGGGAAAGACGATCGGTGCGCTGCGCTCCGAGCTCTGGAAGGAGATCGGCCCTTTCCTGACGCGGCGCATCGACCTCGACCTCTCGGCGGAGGCGCGGGCCAAGCTCGCGACCTACCGGAAGACGCCGCCGTCCTCGGTGGCGGGCCGCCGCGTCGCGAACGTCAACCTGCTCGACGGAATCAAGTTGATTTTCGAGGATGGTTCGTGGATTCTGGTTCGTGAGTCGGGAACGGAGCCGGTGGCGCGCGTCTACATCGAGGCGAAGACCGAGAGCGACCTCGACGCGCTCGCGCGGGCCGGCCGTGAGCTGATCGCATGAGCTTTTCGATCGAGGCCCTCCACGCGCGCGAGATCCTCGACTCGCGCGGCAACCCGACGCTCGAGGTCGAGGTCCTGCTCTCCGGTGGGGTCTCCGCGCGAGCGGGCGTTCCGTCCGGTGCGTCGACGGGAACGCGCGAGGCTCTCGAGCTGCGCGACGGCGACAAGAGCCGGTTCGGCGGCAAGGGCGTCCTCAAGGCGGTGTCGCACGTCAACGGCGAGATCGCCGACGAGCTCGTCGGCGCCGACGCCCGCGACCAGGCTCTCCTCGACCGCGTGATGATCGAGCTCGACGGCACGCCGAACAAGGGCCGCCTGGGTGCGAACGCGATCCTCGGCGTCTCGCTCGCGATCGCGCGCGCGGCGGCGGATGCGTCGGGCGTCCCGCTCTATCGCTGGCTCGGCGGGGCGGGCGCGACGACGCTGCCCGTGCCGCTCATGAACGTGATCAACGGGGGAGCGCACGCCGACAACCGGCTCGACCCGCAGGAGTTCATGGTCTGTCCCGTCGGGTTCGCGTCGTTCGCGGAGGCGTTGCGCGCCGGCGCCGAGATCTTCCACGCGCTGAAGTCCATTCTGAAGAAGAAGGGCCTCTCGACGGGCGTGGGCGACGAGGGAGGGTTCGCGCCGGACATCGCGTCGTCGAAGGAGGCGATCGAGCTGCTCCTCGCCGCCGTCCACGCCGCCGGCTACAAGGCGGGCAAGGAGGCGGTCGTCGCGCTCGACCCCGCGGCGAGCGAGTTCTACGAGGGGGGCAAGTACCGCCTGAAGGGCGAGGGCAAGACGCTCTCGACGGACGGCATGATCCGCTACTGGGCCGACCTCGTCGCGGCGTACCCGATCGCGTCCATCGAGGACGGGCTCGCCGAGGGCGACTGGAAGGGATGGCAGGCGCTGACGAAGGAGCTCGGCGACAAGATTCTCCTCGTCGGCGACGACGTCTTCGTGACGAACCCCGAGATTCTCGCGCGCGGCATCGCCGACGGCGTCGGCAACGCGCTGCTCGTGAAGCTCAACCAGATCGGCACCGTCACGGAGACGCTGGACGCGGTGCGCATGGCGCAGACGTCGGGCTACAAGACGATCTCGTCGCACCGCTCGGGCGAGACGACGGACGACACGATCGCGGACCTCGCGGTGGCGGTGAACTCGGGCCTGATCAAGACGGGATCGGCATGCCGCGGCGAGCGCCTCGCGAAGTACAACCGCCTGCTCGCGATCGAGGACGAGCTCGAGGGAGCGGGGAAGTACGCGGGCCGGGAGGCGTTCCGGTCGTGAGGGGCGGCAGCGCGCGGCCATGAAGAACAAGGAGCACATCGGCACGGGACCGCGGCCCGCATTCGCGTTCCTGGTCTCTCTCGGAATCTCGTCCGTCCTGATGGGCGTGCTGCTCTTCTCGGACCGCCGCGTCCTCGAGCTGCGACGCGCCCGGACCGAGGTGACGATGCTCGATCGCCAGATCTCCGAGAAGCGCGAGGAGAACGAGAGGCTCAAGGCCGCGATCGAATCGGCGAACCGCCACGAGCTGCCGGCGGAGACCGTCGCCCGCGAGGAGCTCCACCTGGTGATGCCCGACGACGTGGTGCTCCTGTATCCCGAGGGAAGCCTCACGAAGCCGAAGACGACCCCGGCGCCGGGCACGGCTCGAGAGCAAGCCGCACCGCCTGCGGCCTCAGCCGAACCGGTGCGTTAGCCAGCTCCTCCGGGCACGCCCGTCGCGGCTCGGCCATTGCGCGATGCCCGTCTCGACGCGGGCCTTCGTCAGTCCTTCCGGCCTCGCTTGACCTGACTAATTCGTTCCGATAAGGTGCGCGCTCTGCCGCGGGGTGGAGCAGCCTGGTAGCTCGTTGGGCTCATAACCCAAAGGTCGAGGGTTCAAATCCCTCCCCCGCAACCAAGATCGTTGAACGCCGGGAGGTAACTCCCGGCGTTTCTGTTTCTAGACCACCAATGGGGGAGGGATTTGAACCCGGCGAGCGTCGCAGCAGCGACGCGAGGGGGTTCGCGGAGGGACCGAAGCGAAGCGAAGGTCCCCTCCGCCCGCGCCGGCTTTGCCGGCGCGCAATCCTCCCCCGCAACCAAGATCGTTGAACGCCGGGAGGCAACTCCCGGCGTTTCTGTTTCTAGACCACCAATGGGGGAGGGAT
>Ga0207683_10001961_pt1 | contig 18223 bp, 15 predicted proteins | sample KBSM73metaG_FD_184333 | JGI IMG/M metagenome (GOLD analysis project Ga0207683, IMG submission 184333) | Miscanthus rhizosphere microbial communities from Kellogg Biological Station, Michigan, USA - KBS M7-3 metaG (SPAdes) (version 2) | ecosystem: Host-associated > Plants > Roots > Rhizosphere >... | reverse complement strand
CTGGAAAACTTTACTGTGGTGGATCCGGAGACAATGGAGGTGTTCTTCACGCTGGAACAGTCGGTCGTCCTGGGAACCAATGTCCTTACCGGTCCGTATGCTTCGAACAACGTGGTGAGCATGGTGCGAGCGCTTCGTGCTTCGCAAAATGAGGGTGATTACAAGGTGGCCGATTTCGAGGCGTATCGGCCGGCATTGGGCCGCCCCAGGGCTTTTGTCGGCACGCCTGTTTTCATTGGCGCGCGCATGACTGCGCTTATGATTCTTCGCGTCCCCAACGATCCGATCGCCAACGCTTTGTCGGGAAATCGTTCGTGGGAGGCGGAGGGGTTGGGGACGGTGGAGGATTGAGGGACGGTGGAGGGTTGAGGGGTGGGGGAGGGGTGAGGGATGACGGAGGGTTGAGGGACGATGGAGGCGTGAGGGATCCGGAGGCGGAGACGGGCGGGAGGCGCAGGGGGGTGCGGGTGAGGTCTTCGTAGAGCTTGATCGGGAGCATCTCGCCGCCGGCGTCGCCGTACTGGGCGCGGGCGCGGCGGTAGACCTGCTCCACCACGGCGCTCACCTCCGCCGGCACCCCGGCGTGGCCGGCGAGGTCGACGGCAAGGCCGAGGTCCTTGCAGGCCAGGGCGAGCGCGAACGAGTCGTCGTAGTCGCCGGCCTCGAGCACGGACAGCACGTCGCGCTCGAGGAAGTTGCTCGCCGCCGGGCTGGCCAGCAGGCACCGGCGCAAGGTGGCCAGGTCCACCCCGGCCTGGGTGCCGATGGTGAGCACCTCGGCCGTGGCCACCAGGTGGGCGAACCAGAGCAGGTTGATCATGAGCTTGACCGTGTAGCCCGCGCCGTGGCCGCCCACGTGCAAGATCCGCTCCGGGTCGCCCATCGCCTCCAGCAGCGGCCGGACCCGGTGGAAGACCGCCTCCTCGCCGCCGACGAAGATCTGCAGCGTGCCCGCCCTGGCGCCGGCGGCCATGCCGCTCACCGGGGCGTCGAGAACGGCGACGTCGCCGGCCACGGCCCGGACCCGGTCCGCGACGGCGGGGATGCTGGTGGACATGTCGATCCAGACCGAGCCCGGCGCTAGCCCGGAGAGCAGGCCATCCGGGCCGAGCAGCACCCGCTCCACGTGCGCGGGCGCCGGCAGCATGGTGATCACCGCCTCGCGGCCGGCCGCGACCTCCTGCGGGGTCGCGGCCCAGCCGGCCCCGGCGACCTCCAGGCCGGCCGCGGCCTCGCGGCGGATGTCGTGCACGAGCAGGTCGTGCCCGGCGGACAGGATGTTGCGGCTCATGGGACCGCCCATGGAGCCGAGCCCGATGAAGCCGACTTTCATGCTGCGCTCCGGGTGGGTGGTGGCTCAGCGGACGTGCTCGGTGCGGAAGAAATCGCTGGAAACCCGGCCCGTTCGGGATAATCCTGCGGTGAAGAACGGGTTGGCCGGCTCGTGCCTGGCGGCGAGGATCTCGTCCAGCTTCGGCGCGCCGGTGGCGCCGTTCTCCAGTGCCTTCCTGGTGGCGGCCCGGTTGTTCTGGTAGACCAGCTCGGCGTCCCGGGCGGCGGGGTTGACCCAGATGGCCGCGATGAGCAGCAGGTCCTCGGCTTCTTCCGAGCTGATCACGCCGTCCGCGACCGCGTCGGCGACACCGCCGGCCACGCCCGCCTGGGCCGCGCCCCAGGTGAGGTCGCCGTGCCGCTCGTCGGCCATGGCCGCCTTGTTCACGAACAGGGTCAGCGGCTTGACCGGCAGGTTCGGCCGCAGGATCGTGACGAAGGCCGAGTGTCCCGGTCTCGGCATGGCCAGCGCCGTGGCCCAGGCCGTGCCGACCGGCCCGTCGCGGCCGCCGAGCACCGTGTTGACGTGCGCCGCCTCGGCGCCCTCCCCCACGAAGCTCTCGCCGATCAGCACCCGCGATGTCCGGTTCTGGTCCTGCATGGGGGCATCGTATCCAGCGGTCTTGGCTGCTCAGGCGGCCGGGGTCAGGGTACCCATGGTAACCAGCTCGACCAGCGGTTCCAGGTCGGCCGGCAGCGTGCCGTCGGCCTGGGTGAACGGGACGAGTTCCCTGATCATCCGGTAGGCACGGCCGGTGCCCAGGCCGAGCTGACCGGGCGCGCGCAGGTCGATGGCCTGGGCCGCGACCACCAACTCGATCGCCACGACCCGGGCGGACAGGGCGATCATGTCGGCCAGCCGCCGCGCGGACAGCGGCGCCATCGTGGCCCGGTCCTCGATGCCCTCGCCCTTCACCGAGCTGGCCAGCTCGTAGGAGACCGGGTGAGCCAGGGTGCGGGCCTCGACGGTGATGGCCTGGCCGGCCACCGCCAGCTCGGCCAGCGCGTCGTCCGGTGAGCCCGCACCGGCGGCCAGGCCGGCCGGCAGCCCCGAGTAAGGCGCCTGCAGCAGCTTGACCGCGCGCTCGTTCGCGCTGGTCACTACCGGGGCGAGCGCGATGCGCAGGAAATCGAGGGCGGCGGCGAGATGGCCGATGTCGAAGTTGCCGACCGACACGATCCGGCCCTGCTCATTGCCGGGCTCATTTCCGGGCTCATTCGTGGCGGGCACCACGACCGGGTTGGACTGCGAGGAGTTGAGCTCGATCTGCAGGATGCTCATGACGTAGCCGAGCGCGTCCCTGGCCGCGCCGTGGATCTGCGGCAGGCAGCGGAAGGTCAGCGGATCCTGCAGGAACCGGGCCGCACCCGGCTGCCACAGGTAGCTGCCCGCCAGCAGCAGCCGCAACTGGTGCAGCGTGGCGACCAGGCCGGGGAACGGCCTGATCTGCTCGATGACCGGGTGCAGGCTGGCTACGTTGGCGCCGAACGCCTCCAGGTCGAGTGCGCCCGCTACGTCGAACACCGCCAGCAGGGCCTCCGCGTCGGCGGTGGCCAGGCAGGCCCACGCCGTGGTGAAGGCGTTGCTGCTGACCAGGGCGAGCCCTTCGTTCTCGGCTACCTCGAAACCGCTGCGGGTGATAAGGCCATGAGCGAGGTCGGCCATCGGGCCGAGGTCCCCCTGGCCGATCGAGCCGAGCCGGCGCACCGGCGGCGCGAACCCCTCGTTGAGCAGCGTGACGATCATCTCGGCCAGTTCGGGACGGACGCCGGTGACGCCCGCGGCGTAGCTGTTGGCCAGGCAGAGCATGGCGCCGCGGACCACGTCGGCCGGGGCCGCGTCGCCCTGGGCGATCCTGTGGTTGAGCACCAGGCGGTGGTTGAACCGCTGCCGCGCGGCCGGGTCGAGCAGGTAGGCCTTGCGCTCGCCCACCCCCGTGGTCAGGCCGTAAACCGGCTCCCCGCCGGCGAGAACGTCCTGGACGATCGCTCGGGACCGGCGCATGGCGGCGAGCGCCTCCGGCGCCAGCGCGACCGTCTCGCCGCGCCGGGCGGCCGCCACGACCTGCGTAACAGTCAGGTCACGTCCGTTGAGCGTGATCGTCATTAATTGCTCACCCATCTATAACTGAGCTAGGCTCTGCCGTTCCAGGGCTGTTCCGCGTGAGGCGGCTCAACATTCCTGAGGCGGCCAGTATCAAGGAGGCCAGCGGTGGCAGCGTTCCTTCTGAGGCGCCTCGGCTTTATGATCCTGACGTTGTTTCTCCTCAGCCTGATCATATTCTTCGCCGGTCAGGTAGTCCCCGGTGATCCCGGCCGCGCCGTCCTCGGGCCGTTCGCCGCCAATAGCGCGGTGCAGGCCCTCGACCATTCGCTCGGCGTGGACAAGCCGCTGGTGACCAGGTACCTGAGCTGGCTCGGCGGGCTGCTGCACGGGAATTTGGGTAAATCGTATGCGTACCAGAGCGCGGTCGCGCCGTTCGTCCGGGCTGCGCTGATCAATTCGATCAAGCTGGCCGCGCTCGCGTTCATCATCGTGGTGCCACTCGGCATCGTCGGCGGCGTGATCGCCGCGTTCTACGAGGGTCGCTCGGCGGACCGGGTCATCTCCGTGACCGGGCTCTCCCTGACCAGCGTGCCCGAGTTCGTATCCGGCATCGTGCTGATCGTGATATTCGGCGTGACGCTGAAGTGGCTGCCGGTAACCGCGTCCGCCGGGGCCGGCGCCGGGGTCTTCAACCAGTTCCGGCACCTGATCTTGCCCGCTATACCACTCGTTTTGGTCCTTTTCGGTTACATTGCCCGTATGGCCAGGGCGGGGACCATCGAGGTGCTGAACTCGGACTACACACGGACCGCGGTACTCAAGGGACTGCCGGAGGCGACCGTGATCCGCCGGCACGTGCTGCGCAACTCGCTGCTGCCGACGATCACGGTCATCGCGACCCAGACCGGGTACCTGATCGGCGGGCTGGTGGTGGTGGAGGTGCTGTTCAACTACCAGGGCCTCGGGAACCTGATCTATAAGGCCGCGGTAGGCAAGGATTTCGCGATGCTGGAAGCGGGGGTCCTCATCATCGGCGTGGTCTACGTGGTGGCCACGCTGATTGCGGACGTGCTGCTGACCTTGCTTAATCCGCGGCTGCGCCTCGGGGGCACGGAATGAGCGGCTCCGTGCCGCAGCCGGCCGAACCGGGCGCCGCGTCGCCCGTCGACCCGGTTGCGCCGATCGATCGCACGGGCGGGTATCTCGGGGCGACCGGAGCGGCCGCGGTGGCGGCCGCCAGCCGGTCTACGCCGGCCCGATGGCGACTGCTGCTGCGCAAGGCGACGTTCTGGGTCGGCGCGATCATCGTGCTGTTCTGGGTGGTCTGCGCCATCTTCGGGCACCTGTTCGCGCCGTACGACCCGCTGGCGCAGGATCTGCTCGCCAACAACCAGGCTCCGTCGGGGGCGCACTGGTTCGGCACCGACCAGCTCGGCCGGGACGTGCTGTCGCGGGTCATCGTCGGCGCCAGGTACATCCTGATCATCACCCCGCTGGCGACGCTGATCGGCACCGTCCTCGGCACCGCGCTCGGCCTGGCCATGGGCTACCTCGGCGGCTGGTTCGACTCGGTGGTCAGCCGGATCGTTGAGGCCATCCTCGCGCTGCCCTTCGCGATCATCATTTTGCTCTTCGCGGTCGCCATCGGCCCGTCCGTGGGGTCGATCACGGTCATCATCGGCCTGGTCTTCACGCCGCTGATCGCGCGGACGGTCCGGACGGCGGTGCTGGTCGAGCGACATCAGGACTACGTGTCCGCGTCCCGGTTGCTCGGCGAGAGCCCGGCCCGGGTCATGTTCGGCGAGATTTTGCCCAACGTCCTGCCCGCCATCGTGGTCGAGTTCACGGTCCGGCTCGCCTACGCGGTCTTCGCGCTGGTCACGCTGTCCTTCCTCGGCTTCGGCATCAAGCCGCCCACCCCGGACTGGGGCGGGGACATCGCGGCCAACTACAGCGGCCTGCTGGCCGGCTACTGGTGGCAGACGCTGTTCCCGGCGCTCGCCATCGCCTCGCTGGTGATCGCGGTCGCCTTGATCGCGGACTCGATTGAGCAGGTGCTCAACGCATGACCACTGACCAGGCGTCGTCGGCGTCGTCGGCTCTCGCGGCTTCGGGGCCGGCGCTCGTCGTCTCGAACATGGACGTCACCTACCGGGTGCGAGGCCAGGATCGCCTCGCCCTGCGGAACGTCTCGTTCTCCATCGGACGCGGCGAATCGTACGGGCTGGTGGGCGAGTCCGGATCCGGCAAGTCCACGGCCGCGCTCGCGCTGGTGCGTTACCTGCCGAGCAACGGCCGGGTGAGCGGCGGGACGATCAGCATCAACGGGCTGAACCCGCTGTCCATGGGTAAGAGGGACCTGCGCCAGCTGCGGGCCAGGACCATCTCGATGGTGTACCAGGAGCCCGGGCGGGCGCTGAACCCGTCCCTGCGGGTGGGCCGGCAGATCGCCGAGGTCTTCGAGGTCGCCGGGGAGTCGTCCGGGTCGGCCATGGCGTCGGCCGAGGACATGCTGCGCAAGGTCCAGATCTCCGATCCCGGCCGGGTCATGCGGCGGTATCCGCATGAGCTGTCCGGCGGGATGGCGCAGCGGGCGGTGATCGCGATGGCGCTGGCCTCCTCGCCGTCGGTGCTGATCCTGGACGAGCCGACCACCGCGCTGGACGCGACCGTGGAGGCCGAGGTGCTCGACCTGGTCGCCGCGCTACGCCAGGAGTTCGACACCTCGGTCCTGTTCATCAGCCACAACCTGGCCGTGATCGCCAAGATGTGCGATCGGGTGGGGGTGCTCTACGCGGGCGAACTGGTCGAGGAGGGGCCCGCCCGGCAGGTGTTCGACGACCCGCGGCACCCGTACACGGTCGGGCTGCTGCGATGCATCCCGCGACGCGGGCAGCGCAAGGACCGCGACCGGCTGGACACTATCCCCGGCTTCCTGCCCGCGCCCGGCCACTCCCTGAGCGGCTGCGTGTTCGCGCCGCGGTGTGCGCTCGCGCGGGACCGCTGCCGGTCCGAGTCACCGCCGTTCTTCGACGTCGGCGACCTGCGGACAGCGCGCTGCTTCTACCACGAGCAGGCGCCCGACCTGCCCCGGGCCACCCCGTCCTCGACGCCGGCGCTGGCGACCGACGGGATCGGCGGCCCGCTGGTCGAGGTGGAGAAGCTGTCGAAGACCTTCGGCGGCGGCGTCCAGGCGCTGGCCGGGGTGGACCTGGTGGTGCACCGCGGCGAGACGCTCGGCCTGGTCGGCGAGTCGGGCAGCGGCAAGACCACGCTGGCCCGGGTCCTGCTCGGGCTGATCGCGCCCGACCCGGGCTCGGTCGTCACCCTGGAGGACAAGCCGCTCAGCCCGGACGCGCGGCGGCGGCCGCGGGAGGTCCTGCGCGCGCTGCAGATCGTGTTCCAGAACCCGGACTCGGCGCTGAACCGGCGGCACTCGGTGCGCAGCCTGATCAGCCGCCCGCTGACCCGGCTGGCCGGGCTGTCCGGGAAGGCGTTGCAGGACCGGCTGGCCGAGCTGATCGCCTCGGTCCGGCTAGAGGACCGCCATCTGGCGCTGCGGCCCGGCCAGCTGTCCGGCGGGCTGAAGCAGCGGGTCGCGATCGCGCGCGCCTTCGGCCCCCGGCCCGACATGGTGGTCTGCGACGAGCCGACGTCGGCGCTGGACGTGTCGGTACAGGCGGCCATCCTCAACCTGCTGGCCGACCTGCAGCAGCAGGAGCACGCCACCTACCTGTTCATCTCGCACGACCTGGGCCTGGTCAGGTACCTGTCCGACCGGATCGTCGTGCTCTACCTGGGGCGGGTGATGGAGGTCGGCCCGGCCGAGACCGTCTTCGCCGGGCCGCATCACCCGTACACCGAGGCCCTGTTCTCGGCCGTGCCGTCGCTGGACGGCCAGCGCCCGGACCGGATCAGGCTGCAGGGCGAGATCCCGTCCGCGGCCAATCCGCCCAGCGGCTGCGTCTTCCACACCCGCTGTCCGCGCCGGCTGTCTACCGGAATCTGCGAATCCACCGAACCCCCCCTGCTCGAAGAAGAGCCGGGTCACCTGATCCGCTGCCACATCCCAATCACCGAACTGCGACAACTGCAGCTAAATGAACCCGCCCCATCCCAGGGAGGCTCTGCATGACTCGGAAGATCGATAACAAACGCCTCGGGCAGCTTCGCGAGGGCCAGGGCGAGATCGCTAACCACATCATCGACGAGTTCGCCGCCGGACGGTTGTCCCGCCGCGACTTCGTCCGCCGCGGCACCGTGGTCGGGATTTCCGTACCACTGCTCGGGTCGATCCTCGCCGCCTGCGGCAGCAGCGGGTCGAGCTCGTCTCCGTCCGGCGGGTCCTCCTCCGCCGCGGGCGCGCCCGGCGCGGTGATCAAGGCGGGCATCGTCACGCCCACCGGGGCCATCAACCCGGTCACCGTGGCCGACCAGGGCGGCCTGGACATGCTCGGGCAGACCGGAGAGTACCTGTGCCTGTCCACCCAGACGCTGACCTTGAAGCCGGTGCTGGCCACCAGCTGGACACCGAACAGCAAGGCCGACGTGTGGACGTTCAAGATCCGCCCGGGGGTCAAGTTCCACAACGGCCAGGCGCTGACCGCCGATGACGTGGTGTACACCTACCAGCTGCACACCAACCCCAAGGGTGAGGCGAACGCGCTGTCCGCCTTCGGCGGCGTGCTGACCCCGGCCGGGGTGAAGAAGGTCGACGACTTCACGGTGGAGTTCCACCTCAGCGCCCCGAACGGGAACTTCCCGTACCTGACCTCCTCCGACAACTACAACATGATCATCTTGCCGAAGGGCTACGACCCGGCTAAGTGGCAGAGCACGTTCCTCGGCACCGGGCCGTTCAAGCTCGGCTCGTACACGCCGAAATCCGGGGCCACGTTCACGCGCAACGAAAGCTACTGGGGCAAGAAGGCGCTGCCCTCGTCGACCCAGTTCACCTTCTACGACACCCAGAACCCGATGATCCTGGGCCTGACCGGCAGCACGATCGACGTGGTCGGGCAGTTCGCCGTGGCCGGCGCGCAGGAACTGCTGACCGGCAGCTACAACATCATCAAGCTGAAGTCCAGCGCGCACCGCCAGCTATCCATGCGCAACGACAAGGCCCCGTTCACCGACCCGCGGGTCCGGCAGGCGATAGCGCTCACGCTCGACCGGCCCGCGATCGTCAAGGCGCTGTTCCAGGGCTTCGCCGACGTGGGCAACGACAGCCCGTTCGCGCCCGTCTACCCGTCCACCAACACCAGCGTGGCCCAGCGGACGAAGGACATCGCCAAGGCCAAGTCGCTGCTGGCCGCGGCCGGCCACGGCTCGGGCTTCAGCACCCAGCTGGTCACCGAGAACTTCGTCGAGATCCCCCAGTACGCGCAGATCGTCGCCCAGTCGGCCAAGGAGATCGGGGTCAACATCGGCCTGAAGGTGGAGAGCTCGAGCCAGTACTACGGCAAGGCGACGTTCGGGAACTCCGACTGGCTCGACGCCACCATGAGCCTGGTCGACTACGGGCACCGGGGCGTGCCGAACGTGTTCCTGACCTCGCCGCTCGAGACGTACAACGCCAAGACGGGGACCGGCACCTGGAACGCCGCGCACTTCGCCAACGCGCAGTACGACAAGCTGGTGGCGCAGTTCATCGCCGCCTCGGACCTGGGTACCCAGAAGACCCTCGCCGGGCAGATCGAGACGCTGCTGCTGGCGCAGACGCCGATCATCTTCGGGTACTTCTACAATTACCTGACGGCGACGACCAAGGGCGTGACCGGGGTGTACCCGACCGCGGTCGGGCACCTGTTCCTGTACGACGCCGCGAAGAGCTAGGGCCTCCTGAGCTAGCGCACTCCGGGGCTTTCGGAGTGCGCTAGCTCAGGAAGGGAATGCAGCCCGGATGGCTACCCAGAAGCGAGCCAGGTCCGACCCGCACGGACACGATCACGGGCACCACCACCGGGATGTATCCGGCGGCTGGCTTCGGCCGGCTGTGTTCGGCGCCATGGACGGCCTGGTCACCAACGTGTCGCTGATCGCCGGAGTGGGGGGCGGCGGCGGGAGCGCGCACACCATCGTGCTCACCGGCCTGGCCGGCCTGGCCGCGGGCGCCTGCTCGATGGCCGCCGGGGAGTACGTGTCGGTCTCCTCGCAGAACGAGCTCGTCCAGGCCGAGGTGGACAAGGAACGGCTCGAGCTGGAGAACAACCCCGTGTTCGAGCAGGCCGAGCTGGCCACCATGCTCCGGGCCCGCGGCGTCAGCGCGGCCACCGCACGGCAGGCCGCCGCGGAGATCTCGGCGTACCCGGACAAGGCGCTGGCCGTGCACGCGCTGGAGGAGCTAGGCGTGGATCCCGGCGAACTGCCCTCGCCGGTGGTGGCGGCGGGCGCCTCGCTGGCCTCCTTCGCGGTCGGCGCGGTCATCCCGCTCATCCCGTACCTAGCCGGCCTGCAGGTGATGGCCCTCGCGCTCGGGTTCGCCGCCGTCGCCGCGATCGTCGGCGGGGGCATGGTGGCCCGGCTGACCAGCCGGCCGTTCTGGCGGGGCGCGATCCGGCAGCTGGTCCTAGGTGCCTGCGCCGCCGCGATCACCTACCTGATCGGGGTGGGCGTCGGTCACGTAGCCGCCTGAAACGCGGTCGTTCTGGTGCTGGTTCTGGTTCTGGTTCGGTTTATGGCTCCGGTTCCGGCTCCCGTTCCGGCTCTGGCGGGACAGGATGAGGGCGGTGGCCGCGGCGGCGGTGAGCGCCGCGGTCAGGTGCCCGACCGCGGCCACGTCGAGCTGGCTCAGACCGCCGAAGATCTGGCCGGGAAACACCAGCACCACGAGGTCCGCGGCGGCCAGCGCGCGCACCAGCCAGCCGCCGCAGATCAGCGCGATCACGATGGCCGACAGCACCACGTAGGACGGGCCCACGTCGCTGATGTGCCGGTTCGCGGCGGCGAGCTGGCCGACGTCGATCCGGTAGGCGAGGATGCCCTCGCTGACCAGGGATCCGATCACATGCCCGGCCAGGCAGACCAGCGCTGTCCTGGTGTTGCCGAGGGCACGGTTCGCGCCGAAGACGGCCGGCGCGATCAGCGCCGGCCACGCCGCGAAGAACCCGGACGTGACGAACGCGGAGACCAGCAGCGGCCCCACCGGCTCGTGCTCCAGGTTGGCCACGTTCGTGCTGGCCCAGGCGATCAGCCGGGCCTGGGCGTGCGGGTCCAGCCGGGTGTAGGCGAGCCCGGCCGCGACGACGCCGGCCAGATACGCCGTGGCGAAGCCGTAGTGCCGCAGCAGGACCCGCACCGTCACTTCAGCTGCCCGGACTGGTCTGAGCCGGACCGGTCTGAGCCTGGCTGATCGGGGGGTGGGGTGGTGAGGGCCTCGTTGATCAGGGCCTGCCCGGCGACCGGGACGCCGAGCTGCAGGACCAGCCAGATGCGGCCGGGGTCGGAGAGCAAGCGCGGTTCGGTCAGCGGGTCCCCGTCGACCACGATCAGGTCGGCGAGCTTGCCCTCGGCGACCGTGCCGATGTGCTCGCCCAAGCCCAATGCCTCGGCTCCGGTCCGGGTCGCGGCGACCAGGGCTTCGGCCGGGGTGAGCCCGTGATGCACCATCCGCTGGATCTCCAGCCCGGTGGCCAGGCTCACATCACTGCCGAGCGCGATCGGCACGCCCGCCAGGCGGGCGGCTCGCATGCTGGCCGCGCCCTGCTCGAGGTTGAACTGCGCCAGCCCGGTCAGCACGGGAGGCATCCCGGGATCGGCGTGCGCCGCCTCGGCGCCGAGCGGCTCCCCCGGCCCGGCCGCTGGGTCGACCGTCTCCCCCATTCCGGCCATCCAGTAGTAGCCAGACAGCGTAGGCACCAGGACTTGTCCCCCCGCGGCCATCGCCTCCAGCAGGTCCGGCCGCTGGTGCAGGTACATGCCGTGCTCGATGGTATCCACGCCGTGCCTGATCGCCGCGGCGCAGCCGTCCAGGCCCTCCGCGTGCGCGGCCACCCGGTAGCCCAGCCGGTGCGCCTCGTCGGTGACGGCGGCCAGTTCGGGCTCGGTCAGCTGAAGCGGATCGGGGTCCTCGAGTTCGTTGGAGCGAGCGCCGGTCGTCATTACCTTGACGAAGTCCGCGCCGTAGCGGATCTGTTCCCTGACCGCGCGCCTGATGTCGTCCGGACCATCCGCCTCCCGGTACATGTCGCCGTAGAAACGCCCGCCGGGTGCCGTGGCCGAGATGATTTTCCCGCAGGTCAGCAGCCGGGGACCACGGAACGCGCCATAGCGCATGGCCTGCCTGGCCTCCTGCGGCATCAGCCCCTGCGACCCGCAGACCCGGATAGTGGTCACGCCGAGGCGCAGGTAGTCGCGGAGTTCGGCCTGCAGGAAATGCGCCGCTACCCCGGGCAGCGCCGCCTCGGCCCCCTTGGCGGTGTGCGGCACGCGGCCGGACGCGTGGGTGTGCGCGTCGGTCAGTCCTGGCATGAGCACCCGCCGTCCCAGGTCGACCGGGCGGGCACCGTCCGGGCACCGCTCCCGGTCGTCCGCGACGCGGCGGATGACGCCGTCTTCGATCAGGATCGCGGTGTTCTCGCGCAGCGCCGCCCCGGTACCGTCGAAAAGCCGCGCGCCGGTCAGCCAGAGTCGCCCCTCCTCCGGGGCCGGAGCCGCGATCAGAGCCGGGAACCTATGCGTCACGTCGTTACCACCCTTTGCTGTCTTCTCACGCGGTATCCCCAGACTGTTGTAACGCACTCCGCGCCGCGGCTCCCACAGTGGCCGGCTCCGGCCCAGGTACGTTGTCGCGCTGGCGCAGGAAGCGCTTCAGCGACTCTGGCACCACCCGTGCCGGAGCGGACGGGGGCTGACCGCGGGGTGGTGGGCTGGGGATGGGCGTGGCGTGGGAGGCTGGGACGGATGGTGCCGGGGGCGGGAGGGCGGGTGCTTGGTCACGCTGATCCACTAGGGCCTGCTCACGAAGGGGAGGGCTACTGAGTGGTAAGGTGCCCCGTGGTTAACTTGAACCGCCCGCTGCGCATCGCGCTCCTGTCGTACCGGAGCAAGCCGCACTGCGGCGGCCAGGGCGTCTACGTGCGCCACCTGAGCAGGGAACTCTGCGGGCTCGGGCACCACGTCGAGGTGTTCTCCGGCCAGCCGTATCCGGAACTAGACCCGGGTCCGGTGCTGCGTGAGGTGCCCAGCCTGGACCTGTACCGCGACGACGACCCGTTCCGCACGCCGCGCTGGGGGGAGTACCGCGACTGGGCGGACGTGCTGGAGACCACGATGATGTGGGGCGGCGCCTTTCCCGAGCCGCTGACCTTCAGCATCCGGGCGCTGCGGGTCCTGGCCGAACGCGCCGGCGAGTTCGACGTGGTGCACGACAACCAGGGCCTGGGCTACGGGATGCTCGGCGTGCGGCGGCTCGGATTGCCGCTGGTGACGAGCATCCACCACCCGATCAGCGTGGACAAGCGGATCGACCTGGCCTCGTCGGGCAAGCTCGCCGCCCTCAACAAGCGGCGCTGGTACGGGTTCGTCCGGATGCAGGCCCGGGTGGCCCGGCGGCTTGCCGGAACCGGGCCGCTGATCACCGTGTCGGAGTCGTCCCGCGATGACATCTGCCGTGACTTCCGGATCCGGCCCGAACACGTGCGCATCATCCCGCTGGGCGTGGACACCCGGATATTCCGGCCGCGCCCCCAGCCCAGGGTGCCGGGCCGGATCGTGGCGGTGGCCAGCGCCGACTCGCCGATGAAGGGAACCGGAACGCTGCTGCGCGCGGTGGGCAAGCTGGCCACCGATACCGACGCGCACCTGGTCATCGTGGGCAAACCCGCGCCCGCCACCGAGCGGCTGACAGGGCAGCTGTCCCTGGCGGACCGGGTCACGTTCACCCACGGCCTGTCCGACGAGGCGCTCTCGGCCCTGCTGGCCAGCGCGGAGATGGCCGTGGTGCCGTCGCTCTACGAGGGTTTCTCGCTGCCCGCGGTGGAGCACATGGCCTCCGGCACCCCGCTGGTGGCGAGCCGGACCGGGGCGCTGCCCGAGGTCACCGGCGACGCCGCCGTCCTGGTCACGCCGGGCGAGGACGAGGAACTCGCGGCCGTGCTGCGCCGACTGCACCACTCCCCCGCCGAGCGGGACGCGCTGGCGGACCGGGCCCTGCGCCGGGTCAGCGAGCGGTTCGCCTGGTCCGCGGTGGCCCATGCCACCGTCGGGCAGTACCAGGCCGCGATGGAAGCGCTGGCCACCTCGAAGGGACCGGCACGAAAGGACGGGCCGAGTGCTGACCGTTGACTTCCGCCGGTTCCCGGTGCGGCCCGGCGACCGCGTGCTCGACCTGGGCTGCGGCGGCGGGCGGCACGCGTTCGAGGTGTACCGGCGCGGCGCGGACGTCGTGGCCTTCGACCTGGACCCGGCCGAACTGGCCCCGGTAACGGGGATGTTCGGCGCGATGCGGACGGCGGGCGAGACCACGGCGGAGGCGGGCGCGAGCGCGATCTCGGGTGACGCCACGGCCATGCCGTTCGGCGACGGCATGTTCGACCGGGTGATCGCGGCCGAGGTGCTCGAGCACGTCCTGGACGATCAGCGGGCGATCAACGAGCTCGCCCGGGTGCTGCGGCCGGGCGGCCTGGCCGCGATCACGGTGCCGAGCTTCCTGCCCGAACGGGTGTGCTGGGCGTTGTCCACTGAGTATCACGAGGTCCCCGGGGGGCATGTGCGCATCTACACGCGGGTCGAACTGCAAGCCAAGCTGGCCCGGGCCGGGCTGAACGCGCTCTGGCATCACCACGCGCACGGGCTGCACTCGCCGTACTGGTGGCTCAAGTGCGCGGTCGGCGTGCACAACGACAAGCACCGGCTGACCAGCGCGTATCACCGGCTGCTCGTCTGGGACATCATGCGCAAGCCGGCCGTGACCCGGCTCGCCGAGCAGGCGCTGAACCCGCTGATCGGGAAGAGCCTGGTGGTGTACGCGGTGAAGGCCCCGGGGCGGGCGGATGGCTGAGGGGCAGCAGATCATCGGGGAAGCACTGGGGCAGGCCGACGTATTGGCGACCGCTGAGTCCATCGCCCGGGTACAGGACCGGTCCGGGGCGATCGCCTGGCCGGACGGGCACGTGGACGCCTGGGACCACGTGGAGTGCGCGATGGCGCTGAGCGCCTGCGGACTGCGCGAGCCAGCCCGGCGGGCCTACCAGTGGTTGCGCGAGAGCCAGCGCGCCGACGGCTCATGGGCCCGTTCGGTCGAATCCGGACGGGTCACCGATCCGGCGGCCGAAAGCCATCACGCGGCGTACGTCGCCGTCGGCGCCTGGCACGAGTACCTGGTGACCGGCGACGAGGGGCACGCGCTGACCATGTGGCCGACGGTGCGGCGCGCGGTGGACTGGGCGCTCGGCCTGTGCACGACGCGCGGCGAGGTGCTCTGGGAGCGGGACGCGGCCGGCCGGCCGGGGACCTACGCGCTGCTGTCCGGGTGCGCGAGCATCCACCAGAGCCTGCGCTGCGCGGTGGCGCTGGCCAAGCTGGCCGACGACCCGCGGCCGGACTGGGAGCTGGCGGCGGACCAGCTCGGGCACCTCGTGGCCCGGCACCCGGAGGCGTTCGCGGACAAGAGCCGGTTCGCCATGGACTGGTACTACCCGGTGCTCGGCGGCGCGGTCCGCGGCCAGGACGCGGACCGCCGGATGGCGGCGGGATGGGACACGTTCGTGGTTCCCGGTCTCGGGGTCCGGTGCGTCAGCGACGAGCCGTGGGTCACCGCGGCCGAGACCTGCGAACTGGTCGTCGCGCTGAACGCCTGCGGGATGCACGACCAGGCCCTGGAAGTGTTCGCGAGCGTGCAGCACCTGCGCCACCAGGACGGCTCCTACTGGACCGGCTGGCAGTTCGCTAACCAGGCGCCGTTCCCGCGGGAGCGATCGAGCTGGACCGCGGCCGCGGTGGTGCTGGCGGCGGACGCGCTGGCGGGCTTCAGCGGCGGTGCGGGGATCTTCAGGGACGCCGCGGACGAGGCGGGTCAGCCCGGGGACCGGACCGCGTGCGGGTGCGAGCCGGCGGGCCGCGCCTAGGGAGCCGAACGGGTCTAGTGGTCAGCCGATGCCGTCGCCGGTGCGCTCCAGGAGGCGGAGCGAGCCTTGCCCGGGGATTTCCGTGAACGCGCCGGATTTCAGGGCCCGCTGGTAGATCCGGTACGGCGCCTGGCCGCCGTCGGCTGGGTCGGGAAACACGTCGTGGATGGCGAGCACGCCGCCCGGCGCGACCCACGGCGCCCAGCCTTCGTAGTCGGCGACCGCGGCGGCGTCGGTGTGGCCGCCGTCGATGAACACCATGCCGAGCGGCGCCCGCCACAGCCTGGCTACCTCGGCGGACCGGCCCACCACGACCACCACGTCGTCCTCGATCCCGGCCGCGGCCAGCGTGGCGCGTAGCCTCGGCAGCGTGTCCAGGCGGCCGGTACCCGGGTCGACGAAACCCGGGTCGTGGTACTCCCAGCCGGGCTGGTGCTCCTCCGAGCCGCGGTGGTGGTCCACGGTGACCACCAGCTGGCCCGCCTCCCGGGCCGCCGCGGCCAGGTAGATCGTCGACTTGCCGCAGTAGCTGCCGACCTCGAGCACCGGACCGAGGCCCGCGTAGCGTGCGGCCGCGTCGTACAGGGCGAGGCCTTCGGCGGCGGGCATGAAACCGGTGGCCGCCTCGGCCGCCTGTCGCAGTTCGGGTTTCATCACGAGCCAAGATAGGCCAGCACGGCCAGCACCCGCCGGTTGTCGTCGTCAGACGGGGCCAGATCCAGCTTGCCGAAGATGCCGGCCGCGTGCTTGCTGACCGCCTTCTCGGTGATGAACAGGCGCTGCGCGATCGCGGCGTTGGAGCGGCCCTCGGCCATCAGGCCGAGCACCTCGCGCTCCCGCGGGGTGAGCCTGGCCACCGGCTCGGTGCGGGAGTGGCGCACCATCAGCTTCTGCACCACCTCGGGGTCGAGCACGGTACCGCCGGCCGCCACGGTGCGGATCGCCCCGGTGAACTGGTCGTCGTTGAAGACGCGGTCCTTCAGCAGGTAGCCGACCGCGCCGGCCTGGTCGGCGAGCAGCTCGCGGGCGTACAGCTGCTCGACGTACTGGGAGAGCACCAGCACCGGCAGGCCGGGCACCTGGCCGCGCGCCTGCAGGGCCGCGCGGAGCCCGTCGTCGGTATGCGTGGGCGGCAGCCGGACGTCCACGATGCCCACGTCGGGACGCTCCTCGACGAGGGCACGGAGCAGCTCCGGCGCGCTGGCCACGGCCGCGACGACCTCGAACCCGTGGGCGGTGAGCAGCCGGACCAGGCCCTCCCTCAGCAGGAAGAGGTCTTCGCCGATGACGATGCGCACGGTACCTCGATGACGACGATGGTCGGCCCGCCCGGCGGGCTGCTCACCGCCAGGATGCCATCAAACGTCGCGAGCCTGCGCTCGACTCCGGCCAGCCCGGTGCCGGCCGCGGGATCGGCCCCGCCCGCGCCGTCGTCGGTGACCTCCGCCCGGAGCATCCCGGCCGCCTGGGACAAGACGATACGGACCGAACGGGCGTGCGCGTGCTTCGCCGCATTGGCCAGCGCCTCGGCCACCGAGAAATAGATGGCCGAGGCGACCGGCAGATCGACCTGTTCGGGCAGGTCGACGTCCACCACGGTGGGCAGCGGCGTGTCCAGCGCCAGCGCCCGGATGGCGTCGCCGAGGCCGCGGTCCGCGAGCACCGGCGGGTAGATGCCGCGCACCAGGTCGCGCAGCTCGGTCAGGGCCCGGGAGGAACTCTCCTTGGCCTCGCCGACCAGCGCGAGAGCCGCTTCGGGGTTGCTGGCGAAGAGCCGTTCGGCCGCCTGCAGGCTCATGCCGACCGCGACCAGCCGGGCCTGGGCACCGTCGTGCAGGTCCCGCTCGATCCGGCGCAGTTCCGCGACCGCGGTGTCCACGGCCTCGCTGCGCGTCCGGGTCAGGGTCTGCACCCGCTGCGTCAGCTGCTGGGCCCGGGCCGCAAGCTCGGAATCGGCCGGGAGCATCTGATGCTCGCGCATCACCCGCGGCGCCAGCCACAGGCCCGCGGCCAGCAGGGCGGAGGCTTCCAGGGCGACGCTCCAGAACTGGGCGTGCTCCGGGCTGTTGTGCAGGTCGGCGAAGCCGTACGCGAACCCGGGGACCACGGGCCAGAACGCCGCGACCACCCACCCGTAGGCGCCGAGGACCAGCAGGCCCGCCGCGGCCAGCGTGGCGGCCCAGGCCCGCGACCGGAAGATCAGCACCAGGGTGGCCGTGGCCACGCCCAGGTCGATGAGGGCCACGTCGAGGCCGGTGAGCGCCTGCACTCCGAACCAGTTGCCGGGGCCGAGCAGCTGCATGGCCAGCCCGGTGACCGGGATCAGCAGCAGGGCCTGGACGGGCGCGATCCCGCCGCGGCGGGGATCAAGCCAGCGCCCGGCCAGCGCTCTGATCAGCCCGGCCCCCGGCGCCCGCACCACGACAAGCAGCCACAGGCCAACGACGAAGAACAGGGCGGCCTGCGGCAGCACCAGGCGCGTGCGCCAGGAGCTGGGCCCGGCCAGCACGAGCCCGTAATCGACATGGTTGCTGAACCCGTCGTAGTACTTCTTGGCCAGGATGAGCCCGAAAAGGGCCAGGGCGAGCAGGGCGTACGGGACGAGCTTGGCGGCCAGCCGCGGGGCCCAGGTCACCAGGGCCCCCGCGGTGGCGAGCTCGACCACGGCCAGCGCATGCACATGACCGGTCATGGCGGCGGCCATCAACGCGATGGGCAGGAGCAGCAGGCCCCAGCCGCGCGCCCGGATGTGCCCCCGCAGGCCAGCCGGACGCGGGCT
>Ga0207683_10001958_pt1 | contig 18228 bp, 14 predicted proteins | sample KBSM73metaG_FD_184333 | JGI IMG/M metagenome (GOLD analysis project Ga0207683, IMG submission 184333) | Miscanthus rhizosphere microbial communities from Kellogg Biological Station, Michigan, USA - KBS M7-3 metaG (SPAdes) (version 2) | ecosystem: Host-associated > Plants > Roots > Rhizosphere >... | reverse complement strand
GCGCTGCTCGGCGACATCCTCTACGCGCTCGGGCGCACCGCCGACGGCGAGCGGCTCGCGCGCGAGGTCTACGAGATGCCGGAGCGCACCGGCATGACCTCGACCAGCAAGCGCGGCGCGGCGCTCCTGCGCAGCTTCCGTTACTGGCAGGCCGTCGATGCACTGCTCGCGCGCGAGGCCGAGAAGACCGCGGTCCGGCCGATGCTCGCGACGATGTCGATGGACCTCGTGCGGCTGATCGCGGCGCGCTGGACCGTGCGGCGCGAGCTCGTCCAGCTGCTGGCCGACGACGACACGCTCGTCACGTTCGTGCGGCCCAACCTCGGCGAGCCCGACGAGGACGGCGCGTGGCGCACGATGAACCTCGCCGCGATCCTCGGCACCGGCGTGACCCGCGATGCCGTGGCGCACGCCCGCGAGCTCGACGCGAAGTTCCCCGAGGCCACGCCGTACCTCGATCTGTTCGACGCCGAGCTGCTGTATCGCCGCGGCGATCTCCAGGCGGCGGTCGATCTCGCGAAGCCCGCGCTCGCGAAGCTGCCGCAGGAGGAGGCGCTGCTGCGCTTTCGCTCGATGGCATGGGAGGCCGATGCGCTGCGCCGGCTCGGCAAGCTCGATGCGCGCCCGTATCACGAGGTGCTGCAGAAGTTCCCGTCGATCCTCCGCATCCTCGACGTGCCGTTGCCGGTCAGCTTCGACTCCGACAACTCACCCGCCGCACGCGAGGCCATCAGCCGCGCCGCGAATTCGCCGCGGTTCACCGAGACCACCGCCGCGCCGTTCAAGGTGTTCGCGCGCAGCACCGACAACGTCGTCGAGCTCTGCCTCACCGACACCGCGGGCTTCCAGTTCGCCTGCGGGAAGGGCGGCAAGGACGACTCGGTGATCTCCGCGCTCGACGCGTTCCACGATGCCGCCTTCTCGCCCAAGGTCGCGCTCGAGCAGAGCGACCTGTCGTCGCTCGATGGCAGCCCGGTGCGCGTGACCGCCGATCAGGTCGTGAAGGGAATCCTCGAACCATGAGGAATGCACTCCTGCTCCTGCTCGCAGCCTCGACCGCGCATGCCGAGGTCAAGTCGAAGACCTATCCGTCGGGGGCGCTCGCCGAACGCGCCGAGATGACGAAGGGCATCCGCGACGGCCTCTACGAGAAGTGGAGCGACAACTGTCAGATCGTCGTGCGCGGCCACTACAAGAACGGCAAGCAGGACGGCATGTGGACGCTGTGGACCGACGACGGCGCGAAGGTCGAGGAAGGCACCTACGTCGCCGGCGTCCGCCAGGGCACGTGGACGTTCTACGGCCCCAAGGGCGAGAAGCAGACGCAGGGCCCGATGGTCGACGGCTACGCGCAGGGCACGTGGACCGAGTGGTTCGCCGCCGGCGGCAAGTGGCGCACGTTCGAGATGGATCACGGCGAGCGCAAGAGCGACGAGGCCCTCGCGTGCAAGGCGAACGGCGGCGAGTGGAAGATCGACTACGAGGCCGGCGAGGACGGCTGCCTCGTGAAGGGCAAGGAGTCGGGCATCTGGACCGGCTACTACCCGAACGGCGCGATACGCTGGAACGGCAACTTCGTCGACGGCTACCGCGACGGTCACGGCGAGGAGCGCCATCCGAGCGGCGAGCTGCTCCACGAAGGCGTGTGGGCGCTCGGCATCCCCGACGGCACGCACTCGTGGGTGAGCACGACCGGCAAGCTCTACGGCACGTCGCAGGTCACGTCGGGCACCGGCGATGTCCACGAGTTCTCGCCGGCCGGCAAGCACACGTTCGATGTCTCCTATCTCGGCGGCCAGGGCCACGGCCTGTGGAAGCGCTACTACGACAACGGCGCGCTCGACGAGGAGACCACGTACGACGCCGGCAAGAAGAACGGCCCGTATCGCCGGTATCACATCCAGGGCGAGCTCGCGCTCGTCGGTTCGTTCGCCAACAACATGCGCGTCGGCGCGTGGGCCGAGTACTACGAGAACGGCAAGGTGAAGTGGGCCGGCGAGTTCGACGAGATGGGCCAGAAGTCCGGCCTGTGGACGCAGTTCTCGTACGACGGTCAGCTGCTCTCGAGCGGCTACATGCGCAACGATCGCGAGTCCGGCCCGTGGCTGTACTTCCACGACACCGGCAACCTCGAGGCAACCGGCATGATGGAGGACGGCCTGCGCACCGGCGAGTGGCAGTTCTACTGGCCCGACGGCCGGCCGTGGCGCACCGCTGAATTCGAGATGGGCCGCGAGCTCGGGCCCGGGCCGAAGGCCTGCTACGCGATCGGTGGCGCGTGGGTCGCCGATGCGAAGTCGCGCAAGCTCGGCTGCCAGGTCTGCCGTGCGAAGGACGACGATTCGATCACGCAGATCGCGACCGGCGCGTGGACCTGGTGGCACCCGAATGGCGCGATCGAGAAGCAGGGCTCACTCGACGGCGGCAAGCAGGTCGGGCACTGGGACTTCTTCTACGACAACAGCCAGCCGATGCTCGCGGGCGACTACGACGCGGGCAAGGAGCGCGGCGGCTGGCAGGGCTTCTACCGCGGCGGACAGAAGCGCTTTACAGGCGCCTACGAGTCCGGAACGCCGAGCGGCGCGTGGACATCCTGGTACGAGTCCGGCGCGCCGCTCTCTGAAGGGCGGTACACGGCCGGCAAGAAGACCGGCGCGTGGACCTATTACGACCGCTCGGGAAAACCCGAGCACGTCACGTACTAGTAGCCACCGATGTAAACCCCGGCGCTCACGCCGTAGTTCGGGTCGGGCTCGTAGTGGCCGGGCTGCCACTGCCACTCGTAGCCGTCCCAGGTCCACTGGCCGGCGACCCAGTAGTAGCCGTCACGGGCCGGGTAGTTCTCGACGATCAGCGACGGGCGATAGCGGTAGTCGTAGTACCGCTCGCGGATGACCGGGCGCGAGACGTAGATCGGGCGGCGAACGTAGCTGTTGCGGTAGCCGTTGTTGTAGCGGTAGCCGCTGTTGTAGACAGGCCGGTTGTAGCCGCCGCGGTACTCGCGGGCGCCGGCGGTCACGCGAACGCCGCCTTCGCGGGCGCCGTGATACGCGCCGCCACCGCGGTACTCACCGCCGCCGCGATGATCCCGGACGACCGGGCCACCGCCACCGCCGTGGACCACCGGGCCGTGACCGCCGCCATGGAAGCGGTCCGCCGAGGCAGCGCCACCGGCGAGGCCGAGACACGCAATCGCAAGGATGATTTTCTTCATACCCATGATGTAAGGCATCTGGCGTGCCATGCACGAATCTAAACAATTCGTCACGTTGCAAGCCATCGGCTGAGAGACCGTGAACGAACGGTCTCGCTGCGCCCGCCACACTCGTGGCTCTTCATCTGGGCTTCATCACCACCACCAGTAGTAGTCGCCCGGCTGATAGCCCGGCAGCACCTGCTCGGCGACCTTGCCGAGGTCGCTCAGACGATGCGCGGTGATCGCCTTGTCGCTGATCGCGTAGATGTAGTCGCCCATGAAGATGCTGCGACGGATGTCGACGAACTGCCAGTAGTCGTTCGGATCGCTGTTGTAGTAGGCGCTGTGATCGATCGTGCCCTTCACCGACAGGCCGGTGGTGGCATCGGCGTTGATCACGACGAGCGTCGACAGGTAGCGGTAGGTGCTGTTGTTGTAGTCCCAGGTCGACTGCGGGATCGCGAGCAGCTTCTTCGGCGCCCAGTACTGGAACGCGTGGTGATCGTAGAGCGCCTGACTCCAGCCCCAGTCGTGGCTCGCGTCGATCGGCAGCGCGGCCGACAGGACTGGATGTGCAAAGCTCGAGACGTCGAACAGCGAGATGTTGGTCCGCCAGGTCTGCGTGCTGTCGATGCCGATCGAGAGCAGGTGCGTCGGGTCCATCGGATGGAGGTACGTCGAGAAGCCCGGCACCGTGAGCTCGCCGACGAGCTGCGGATGCGCGTTGTCGGAGAGATCGACCGTGATCAGCGGGTCGGTGTAGTGGAATGTCACGAGGTACGCCTTGTCACCGACGAAGCGAGACGTCTGGAGCACCTCGCCCTTCGCGATGCCGCCGAGGTGACCGGTGATCGAGAGGTGATCGCCCGAGACGTTGTTCCGCGAGAGCGTCCACACGTGGTTCTCGGGCTTGGGCTGGTCCTGCTCGTTCGTCCACCAGCGCCAGTAGCGGTTCGTGGTGGTCGCGACGCGGATCGAGCCATTCGTCTCGTCGAGTGAGAACTGATCGAGCACCATGCCGTCGACGCGCCCCGAGCCGATGTAGTGGGTCTGGCCGGGCGTGCTGATGTCGAACGCGTGGACGTTGAGCTGGTCCATGTCGTTCTGGAACCACCAGTACCACCACCAGTCGTGCGCGCTCTCCGCGACGACCATCGTGTCGGTCGACGAGTACACGGTCGAGTAGTTCGACACCACGTGGTCGGCGTCCCACGTGACGTTGTCGTGGAGCAGGTCGAACGAGATGATCGACGTGATGCCGCGCGCGTGCGAGTCACTCGGCCGGTAGAACTGGCGGCACGACGAGTCGGAGAGGCTGTTCGTCGCGAAGTGACCATCCGGCGTGCGGACGTAGATCATCGGGATGAAGTCCGAGAGGTGCATCGCGTTGACGCGGCGGCGCACCCACTGCTTGGTCGCGTCCTTGTCGTGATGGTTCGCGTCCCACACGCCCCACCAGCCCCAGATCACCGCGGGATCGATCATCGCGTAGCCGGCGACGCGGATCGAGTCGTTGACCTTGCGCGCGGTCTGGTACCAGCCTTCGTAGTACAGCTCGCGGACGAGGCGCGGCGCGGTCGTGTCGCTGACGTCGATCACCGTGATCTTCGACAGCTCCTTGACGCGCCAGTACCAGTCGCTCGAGTCGCTGTCGGTGTAGCCGACGAGCTGCTTGAGCGGATGGCCGTCGGGGAGCGAGTACACGTCGATCTGCGAGAACACGACCGCGCGATGCGTCGTCGAGTCGAGCAGCATCTGGTACGGATAGCCCTCGATCTGCGTCACGCTCTCGGCGGTGAGCTGACCGAACTGCGGCACGCCCATGATGTGCAGGCGGTTTCCGTTGAGCGTGTAGATGTGATAGCCGTCGGTCTTGACGAAGTCCGCCTCGTCGACGCCGTCGACCTGGTTGTTCGTGCCCGAGTAGTCGACGCCTTCCTGGCGTCCGCCACCGGTGCTCGAGTCGCCGCCGGCGCCCGCTGCGCCGTTCGAGTCGCCCTCGCCGGCCGCGCCGTAGCCCCAGCTCCAGTCCGCGCGATCGATGTCGGCATCGAGCTCGTGGATCACCATCTGCTTGAGGTCGCCCTCGAGAGCGCTGCACGAGCTGTACTCGACGAGCTGCGTGGTGCGCGCCTGCACGTGATCGGTGGGCGTGTCGCTGTCGGAGCACGCTGCCAGCACGAGCAGAGGGATCGCGAGGTGGTGGAGCCGCATGCTCCCGGGTTCAGCAAGATGCCGGCCAGCGCAAGTGTGCGTGCTGCCATGCCTTGCCTGTCACCGATTCGAGATGTGGGATGAAGAGCGCCTCGGAAATCTGAGATGCTGGAGGCGTGCGTTGGGCCCTGCTGCTTGCGCTCGCCTCGTGCGACGGCGCCATGTCCACGGGCGGCACCTGCAGCGCCACCTCGCCGTGCGCCGCCGGCGCGATCTGCGATCTGACCGACCCGGCGGGCCCGACCTGCATCTCGGCGACCGGCGACCTCGACGGCGACGGCATCGCGAACGGCAAGGACTTCTGCGAGCACCAGGCCGGCGGCGCGCACGACGAGGACAACGACGGCATCGGAGACGACTGCGATCCGTGCCCGATCGCGAAGCCTCCCGCGACGCCCGACTCCGACGGCGATGCCGTCGACGCGCCCTGCGATCCCGATCCGGACACCGCGGGCGATCAGATCCTGCTGTTCGACGGCTTCAACGATGCGCTCGGCTCGGCATGGACCGCGACCACCCCGGGCGCGTGGGTCGTGCAAGGCGGCGAGCTGGTCGTCTCGAACATCCCTTCGCAGGACTACCTGCGCACGAACGTCGCCGCGGTCCCGCACCTCGCGATCGAGGCCTCCTATCGCATCGACAAGCTCGAGACCACCGCGACCACGCACCTCGTCGCCGTGAACGCGCACGATCCGCGACCCGCGGGCGTGTCGTCGCTCGAGTGCGGTGTGGTCCACGCGGACTCGGGCACCGGCGACGTCGTGGATCTGGAGACGAACCAGAGCACGTCGTCGTCGCCGGCGATGGGCAGCGCGTTCAACTCGGCGTCGCTCTATCAGGCCGCCGCCTACGATTCGGGCAACTCGGTCGGCTGCACGGTGCTCGGCGATGGCCACGCGCTCGCGGCCGTTCAAGCGCCGGTGACACCGGATGCGGTGCCCGCCGTGGCGCTGACCGCGCGTGCGGTGACCGCACGGTTTCAGTGGATCCTCGTCGTCGGCCACTGACATGCGGGCGAGATCGCGTATCGAAGCGGTGATGGTTGCGTGGGTGCTCGCCGCAGGGTGCGGTCGCCGTGACTTCGACGTGTTGAACGACGCCGCGGTGTCCATCGACGCGCCATCGCCCAACGCGGTCGCACGGAGAGCTCGCGACCGATCCGATCACGACCGCCAGCAGCGCGGTCCCCATCGCCATCGGCGGGCTTGCGGACATCGTCGAGGTCACCACCAATACCGACCTCCATACCTGCGCGCTGCGGAGTGATCGCAGTGTCTGGTGCTGGGGAGCCAACTCGGTTGGCGAGGTCGGCACCGGAGCCGTCGGTGGAGACGTGATGCCCCCGACGCGCGTCGGGGGCTTGCCCTAGCGGCTCGGGTCGCCCTCGGACGCCCCGACGAGAGGCGCGAGGCACGTCCGCAGCGCGCCAAACAGCGCGCCGATCGAGAACGGCTTGTAGAGCAGGACCGCGCGGGCACCGAGCGCTGCGACTCGCTCGGGAAGGTCGGAATCTCGCAGCCCAGTCATGACGACGACGGGCACCGGCAAGCCTGCCGTGCGGGCCGATTGCATCACCTGGAGTCCCGACATCCACGGCATCGAGATATCGGTCACGATCGCGTCGAACGGGCCAGCGTTCGCGATCGTCTCGAGCAGCTCGCCGCCCGTCGCAGCGGGCACGACCTCGGCTCCGAAAACCTCGACTGCCCGACACACCATCTCGAGAAGCTGAAGATCATCATCGGCCACGAGTACCCGCACACACGTCAGGGGTGCACCAGACGTGCCGGCCGCGCGGCTCAATGGATCGTCGCGGTACGCGAAGATCTCTGGTCTCGCTGGTACGGAGTGGCGTCGAGCGGCAGCTCCATCGCGAACGTGGTTCCCGTCGCGTCGCTCACGACCTCGGCATGCCCGCCGTGTGCCTCGGCGCAGCCGCGAACCAGCGCGAGTCCGATGCCCCACCCCACCTGGTCGCCGGACTCGGCCTTGGCCGCCCTGTGGAACGCGTGGAAGAGAGATGACAGCTCGTCGGCGGGAATCGGCTCGCCGAAGTTGTGCACCGAAATCCGCACGGTCTCGGCGGCAAGCTCGCCCCGGATCGTGATCGGCTGCTTGGCCGCCCCGTACTTGACGGCATTGGAGACGAGATTCCACAGTGCGCGGTGAAGCTCGTCGATGCTCCACACCCCGCGCACCTCGTCACACTCGACGACAAAGCGCTCGCCGTAGAGAGCGCGCGCTTCTTCGGCCACCTGCCGCGTGAGTGCGCAAAGGTCGCAGGTATCGAGGCGAAGCGGCAGCCGCTCCCCGGCGTGGATGCGGTTCGCATCGAGGAGGTCGCGAATCATCCGGTCGACGCGCTCGATGTTGCGCTCGATCCGGGTCGCGAGATCGCGCCGCTTGTCGAGGCTGGCGGGCTCCTGCGCCAGCAGATCCGCCGCAAGACGTGCCGCGGAGAGCGGCCCCCGCAGATCGTGCGCAAGCGCGGCCACGAACCGTTCGCGCATGCCGCGCTCGACTTGCAGCGAGTCAATCGTCTCGTGGAGGTCGGCGACGAGCCGCGCGTTCTCGAAATGGAGCGCGAGGCGATCGGCGATCAGCTCCAGGCGATGGATCTCGCGCCTCGTGAACTCGCGGGTCTCGGCGACGCCGACGTACAAGACGCCGTGCAGATCGGACCGGGGCGGTACACGAACCCCGAGTGCCGAGTGGATGCCGCTCTTGCGCAGCGACTCTGGAACCTCGAGCGCAGTGGTCGTGATGTCGTGTATCGCCGTCGCAGTCTCGCTGCCCGCGACCTTGCCGGCGAACGACTTCGGGTCGAGCGAGGTCGCGTACTTCGCGAAGACCTCGTCACCAAAGCTCGCGACCATGACCAGCCGATCCGCGCGGACCTCGAACACCAAGAACGCCGCGCTGCGCGCAGCCATCGCCTCGACGACGATCCCGAGCACGTCGTGGAGACGATCTCGCAACGGCCGCCGATCGTCGTGAAGCGCCTCGTTCGCGATGTCCTGGAGCAGCCTCAAGTAACGTTTCTCGCTTTGCTCGTCCTCGATCATGTGACGGAAGAACGCATCGCTGAGTTGCATGATCGCGTCGTTCACTTGATCGCGCATCCGATCGATGTCGGACTCGGAAGGTCGGTCGTCTGCGGGCAAGGCCGTACACGCCCGCACGATGCAGCGCTCGAGCAGATTGAATTCGCCGATCATCTCCGACAGATCGAAGCCTTGGCGGATGCGCGCGGCGAGGTGACCGAGTACGTGGCCGCGACGACGCACGGCCGCTTCGACGCTCGAGCCCACGCCTTCGGCGAGCGACGCGAGAAACAGAGGCATCAGGTTCGTGAACGTAGGGCCGGACAGCCCCCGCGCCGAAGCTGCGGTTTGCGCCTTGGCGATCCACTCGGCCACGATCTCGACCTGGTATCTACGAATGATCTCGGCGACGGACGCCATCGAGCTCTCCCCTCGCGACCCATCCTCGGGAATGCAAGCAACAAGCCGCAGCCGGGGTGCGTGCTCGGCTCGGTCACGAATCTCGTCGGCGTACGCGTGGTACGCCGGAACGCGCGTTCGACAGTTGACTCGGCCACCGTACCACGCAATGTAGATGCTTCAAGGCGGCGACGTGGACGACTCTGCATCCCGGGAAGCACCGGGTGACTCCTGACTTCAGGCAGGCCGCGGTCGAGCTCCTCGCCGACCTCGCGCCTGACGGGAGTAGCGCACAGCTCGCCGAAGGCGCGGCCCAGGCGTGCGATCGCCTCGCGAAGCATCTGTCGCGGCTGCTCGGCGAGACCGGCGTCCGGATGCTGCTGAAGCGGAGCACCGTACTCGCGACCGCCGCGTTCCCGTGGCTCGCCGCGGCGACCGCGAGTGACGATGCGTCGGGCCTGCGAGATGCCATGGTGCAGCAGGATCCCGGATCGATCACCGAGGCCTTCGCCGCGATCCTTGCGGGATTCGTAGGGCTCCTCGAGAGACTCATCGGCGAACCACTCGTGAGACGGCTTCTGGACGAAGTCTGGCCCCGCATCTTCACGAAGACTGAAAAGGACACCCCGTGAGCAACCGAGTCGCGATCAAGAAACTGCCGTCCGGGATTCCAGGGCTCGACGATGTCCTCGGCGGCGGCTTGCCGGAGTTCTCGTTCAACCTCATCGCCGGTGGACCGGGCGGCGGCAAGACCACGCTCGCCCACCAGATCATGTTCTCGACGGCGACTGCCGATCGCCCGGCCCTGTACATCACGATCCTCGGCGAGCCGCCGCTGAAGATGCTGCGGTATCAGCAGCAGTTCTCGTTCTTCGACGAGACCAAGATCCCTGACTATGTTCGCTTCGCGCATTTCGGAAGCGAGTTGCTCGAGCACGGCATCGAGACCGTGCTCGCCGCGATCATCAGGGAAGTCGAAACGACCAACCCCAGGCTCGTGTTCGTCGACTCGTTTCGCGCGGTGGTGCGCAAGTCGATGGAGGGCGGGCAGATGGAGCTGCAGAACTTCGTGCAGCGCCTGAGTCTGCACCTGACGAGCTGGGAAGCGACGACGTTCCTGATCGGCGAATACGAGGAGCGCGAAGCCGAGTGCAATCCGATCTTCACGGTGGCCGACGGCATCATCTGGCTCTCGCAGGCGACGAGCCGCAACTCCACCGTCCGTAAAGTCCAGGTCGTGAAGATGCGCGGCCAGGCGACGATTCCCGGCATGCACACGATGAAGATCTCCGACGCGGGCATCCGGGTCTACCCGCGCCTGCCGAACCCCGATCGGCCCAAGCCCCGCGCCTCCGCGCGAGGCGTGCGCCGCGCGACCGGGATCAAGACGCTTGACGAGATGCTCGGCGGCGGCATTCCGGCCGGTTATTCGGTCCTGGTCGTCGGTCCTTCCGGCTCGGGCAAGACGATCCTGACGACGCAGTTCGTGCGCGCCGGGATTGCGCAGGGCGAGCGCGCGGTCATCGCCGTGTTCGAGAAGCGCCCCGACGAGTACCTGACCACGGCCCCTGGCGCGGACGCGCTGCAGCAGCTGGTCACCGAGGACAAGCTGCGGATGCTGTATCTGCGCCCGCTCGACCTCTCCGTCGACGAAACGATGGAGGAGATCGCGAGCGCCGTGAAGGAGATCGGCGCGACGCGCGTCGTGATCGACTCGTTGATGGGGTTCGAGCTCGCGCTCGCGCCGTCCTTCCGCGAGGACTTTCGCGAGTCGCTCTATCGCATGGTCGGTGCGCTCGTCGATCTCGGCGTCACTGTCCTGATGACCGCGGAGCTGGTCGATTCGTACACCGAGCTGCGGCTGAGTCCCCACGGGATCTCGTTTTTGACCGACGGCATCGTGCTGCAGAGGTATGTGGAGCTCGACGGCGAGCTGCGTAAGGTCCTGACCGTTGCGAAGATGCGCGGATTCGACCACAGCAAGCAGCTGCGCCTCTACGACATCCAGGCCGATGGGATCGTGATCGGCGAAGCGCTCGCGAACCGCGAGGGCATCCTCGTCGGGCAGCCACGACGACTCCCGAGTGGAACCGAGACGGCGTCGTAGCGGTCTGATTTTCTGCGATCGGAGTCCTTTCCGAGGCGCTTCGCCCCGGAACCGTGCCATGGTCAGCTGTGCCGAATCTGCCTTCGTCCATGAAAGCTCTACATGGATGACCACGAGGAGCTCTGGCAACGGCGGATCCGCGAGCTCTACGACAACGTCGAGGAGCTGTATTCGCACGTCGACATCTCGGTCGTCGTGTTCGATCGCCAGCTCGTCGAGGTGAGCGCGCGCGACAGCCCCGCGAGCGAATTCGCGCCGCCGCTCGCGGAGATCGCACGGCACGTCCTCGACACGGGCCAGGCACACCGCGATGTCCCGCTCGATCTGATCGGACGCCGGCGCGCTCATGGCTATCCGATACGCGACGATTCGGGCAGCGCCGGAGTCGTCTGCATCGTCGATGACGACGGAGCGAGACGCGAGCTGTTCGTGCGCTGCGCGATGGCGATCTTCGATGGCTATCGCCAGAACGAGGCGGCCCTTCTCGAGCGCGAGCGCCGTGCGCTCGACGAGGCGCAGCGTGCGAACCGGTTGCGCGACCAGTTCCTCGCGATGGTCGCTCACGAGCTGAAATCTCCGATGGCGTCGGTCCTGTTGTGGCAAGCGGTCCTGCGCGAGCCGAGCGTCGATTCGGCCACCCGCATCCAGGCGCTCGACGCGATTCACGATGCCGCGGCGGGCCAGGCGCCCTTGATCGACGATCTGCTCGATATCTCCCGCGCGATCAACGGCAAGCTTCACGTGGAGCGAATCGCGACGTCGATCGGCCGCGTGCTCACGACAGCAATCGCCACCGCGCGCCGGCTCGCGGAGTCGCGTCACTTGACGATCGTCTCGGACTTCGACGAGGACCTCGGCGAGGTGCTCGGCGACTCGCGCCGGCTGCGACAGATCTTCGAGAACGTGCTCTCGAACGCGATCAAGTGCACGGCCAACGGTGGGATCTCGGTCCGTGCCCGCCAAGGCGAGGACTCGATCACGATCGACGTGTCGGACACGGGCCGCGGCATCGACCCGGAGTTCCTGCCCCATGTCTTCGAGGCCTTCCGTCAGAGCGACGACCGCCCACCCGGCGTCGGGCTTGGACTCGGCCTCGCAATCGCACGCGAGCTCGTCGAGCTCCATGAAGGAACGATCTCCGCGGCGAGTGAAGGCGAGGGACTCGGAGCAACCTTCACGGTGACCCTGCCGCGCGTGCGCGAGGCCCTCCGCGAGGATTCAGCGCGCCAGACGATCGCCGGTGTCCGCGTGCTGATCGTCGATGACGACCCGCGGATCGTCGACGCTCTCAAGATCCTCCTCGGCGGCGCGGGCGCGGTCGTGGAGATCGCGTCGTCCGCGGCCGGCGCTCGGCGGATCCTCGAGCAGCTCCGCACCGACATCGTGGTGAGCGACATCGCGATGCCCGTGGAGGATGGCTACAGCCTCGTGCGAACGCTTCGCGAGACGCCTGGGCCAACCGCGGCGCTTCCGGCGATCGCGATCACCGCGAATGACATGGCGGCCGATCGCCAGCGCGCCCTCGCGGCCGGCTTCGATCGGTACGTGACCAAACCCATCGATCTCGCGCTCCTGATCTCGAACATCGCCGAGCTGGTCCGTTGACCGGCGCGCTGAGCCGGCATCGGGAGGCGACATTCACGCAAGAGATCAGCGCGAACATCGTGCCAACTGGCATTCAGATCGGGCATTCACTCATTCGCATGGTCAGCTTCGGCGAGGAGCGAGCCCATGTCGAACCACTCCCACGATCGCTGGCTGTTGCCGCGGCGACAGACCGAGTTCCCCGCGCGCGGTCTGTTGCCGGAAGAGACCCTGCACCACCGTCGCGAGGCGACGTTCCTGGCGCTCGCGGCGCTGTTCCTGGTCGTGTCGGCCGCGCTCGTCGTGCTCGGCACGAGCCGGGTCATCGATGTCTCCGCGCTGCTCGCGCGAATCGCGCCGGGCCTGGCGCTGCCGACCGGACTGCTGCTGCCGCTCGGCGTGTTGCCGTTCGCTGCGAGCTTCCTCGCGGGCTCGCTCGCGAGTGAGCTGTTCGGCCGCCGCCGCGCGAGCGCCCTGGTGGCCGTGGGCGCGATCGCCGTGGTCGCGCTCGCGGGCCTGATGCGTCTCGCCGATCTGCTCGATGGCGGCCATGCCTTCGGCGCCGCGCTCGCGTTCTCGGCGGCATACATCGTCGGCCACGCGCTCAACGTCCTGGTCTTCGATCGCCTGCGCGGCCGGAGCGTGGTCCTGCGCATCGTGGTCGCTGCGATCGTCGCGAACGTGCTCGGCTGGTCCGCCTTCGCGGGCGTGCTGCGCGCTGGTGCCGGCTACGTGGTCCCGGCGATCGCGCCCGCCACGCTGATCGCGCTCGCCATCGGCTCGGCCGCAAGCTCGCTCGCGCTGGTGCTCGTGCTCGCGATCCCGGCCGCCCTCACCGCCCGCGCTCTCGCGGTCGCACTGCGCCTCGGCCGCGACCTGTTCGCCGCTGCCGACGCCCCGGCCCCCACCGTCTCGCCCGCGTGGACGCGCAGGCGTCCGCAAGCGCTGATCGTCGAGGACGAAAGCGACGAGGTCCCCCGCCCCCGCGCGCGTCGCGCATCGCTGCAGCCGTTCTCGAGTGCGGAGATGCGCTTCTTCAGCGAAGGCGACGCGCTCGGCGACTGACGGCTACGGAATCTGCAGCAGCTGCAGGATCGGATGGATCGCGTGCTGCTCGACCAGCGGGCCCAGCGAGTAGACCTCTTCGTAGTGGTCGCCCTTGGCCTCGACGATGTACGGGTTGTCGGGGTCGAGCACGTAGTTGTATGCGGGCACGATGTAGCCGATGTAGTCCTCGGCGAGGCCGGCGAGCACCGGGTACTTTACGCCGGGCTTGGCGAGCACGAGGTCGCGCATGAACGGACCGGCCGGCGCCTTGGTGAAGTCGGGCTGGTTCGGCTCGGGGTTGCCCATCGAGTCGACCGTGTGGTTGAGCAGCGGCCAGCCCCAGCTCCAGGAACCGTCGTAGCCGCCGACCCACAGCTCGGGGTGGAGCTCGCCCGGCGCGGTGACGAGGCCGAGCGGGCCGATCTGGAGGTACGTCGCGCGGAGCGGCAGCCACGGCAGGTTGTTCTCGTCGATCGGCGAGTTGGGATCGTAGCCGACGAGCGGGTGCGGTCCGATCAGGTGGACCAGGAACGCGACGTGGAAGTAGGTGTTGTCGATGCGCGCGTTGTAGGTGGCCGAGGTGATCGAGAGCGGGAGGTCGGAGATCGACTCGCCGGTGTCCTGAAGCGCGGTGAGCGCGCGCGCAGCAGCGTTGGTGCCGATCGCCTGATCCATCGCGTGCGACGTCATCGTGATGTCGGGGTAGTTGGATCCAGATCCGGACCCGGAGCCAGAGGCCGGGCCGGGCGGGTGCGTGCCGCGCAGCGAGCCGATCTGGCCGCCCAGCGCGCCCTGGACGAACACGGTGACGCCGCCCAGGCCCGCGAGGTCGGTCGCCGCGTACTTGGACTCGGTGGTGAGCACGCCCTGCTCGACGTGCTCGCGCAGCCAGTGCGGATAGTGCGCGGTGACCATCGCGGGGACAGTGTCGTCGAAGTGCGCGACCTCGGGGTGGTCGCCCCAGTTCACGAGCGTGCCGATCGTCGTCGTCGGGTCCGAGACCTTGACGAAGCGAGCGATCGTGATCGTCGGATCGAAGATGATCGGATCGCGGATGTCCTGGTTCCAGTCGTCGGTCTTCGACATCGGATTCGTCGGGTCGTTGATGAGCTTCGTCGAGGCGATCACCATCTGCGCGGGCTCGGCGCTGGTCACGGCGTCCTTGATCGCAGCAGCGGCCGCGTCGTAGAGGCCGTTCATCACGAAGTCCTCGCGGCCCGTCGAGGTGGCGGTCGGGCCCCAGAGGCCGACCGTGTCGGGCGCGTCGTGGGCGTGGGTGGCACCGACGATGATGTGATCGATGTCGAGGCCCGCGAGCATGGGGTGGTTGCGGATCTTGTCCATGTCGCCGGCGAGCAGGCCGATGCAGTCGACGTAGACGACGACGACCGTGATGTCGCCTTCGACGAACGCGAGCGCGCGCGCCTCGACGTCGGTCTTGACGTCCTCGGCAGCGCGGCCGCCGCCGAACAGCCAGACGCCGTCGAACTTGCCGTTGCCGTTGAGGTCGGTGAACGGCTCGGTCGACTCCCACTTGCGGTCGTTGTTCTCGTCGGTGAACGTCTCGAAGTTCTGCGGCGTGTACGTGTGCTTGGCCGCGCCGACCTTGAGCTGGCCGTCTCCGCGCGTCATGCACTTGGGATCGCCGGGGCAGTGAAGGTCCGGAGCCGTGAAGCCCTCGAGCTGCGCGTCGACGGCTGCGTCGGGTGAATGCTTGCCGCCGCCACAGGCCGCGAGCGCGCACGCGACCACCAACGTCATCCTCGTCATCATCGGCGCGGTCGTATCGCGCCGGCAGCACGAAGTGAAGCGCTATCGCACGAGCCCGATGGGGCACGACACGCCGGTCCCGCCGAGGCCGCAGTAGCCGCCCGGGTTCTTGCCCAGGTATTGCTGGTGGTAGTCCTCGGCGTAATAGAACGGCGGCGCGTCGACGATCTCGGTCGTGATGGCGTCGTGGCCGGCGGCGCGCAGGCGCTCCTGGTACATCGCGCGCGAGGCCTCGGCGGCAGCCTTCTGCTCGGCCGTGAACGCGTAGATGCCCGAGCGGTACTGGGTGCCGACGTCGTTGCCCTGCTGCATGCCCTGGGTCGGGTCGTGCGACTCCCAGAACACCTGGAGGAGCTTGTCGTAGGAGACCTGCTTCGGGTCATAGACGACGAGCACCACCTCGGTGTGGCCGGTCATGCCCGAGCAGACCTCCTCGTAGGTCGGGTTCGGCGTGACGCCGCCCGCGTAGCCGACGGCGGTCGAGTAGACGCCCGGGGTCTGCCAGAACTTGCGCTCGGCGCCCCAGAAGCAGCCCAGGCCGAACATCGCCTGCGCGGTGCCCTCGGGAAACGGCGGGGTGATGCGGTGACCGTTGACGAAGTGGGTGTCGCCAACGCGGATCGGGGTGGACCGGCCCGGCAGGGCCTCGGCCGGCGACGGCAGGCGCGCTTTGCGATGGGACGACGTGAAGAACATGGCTTGCAGTATACGGGGCGCGGGGAGATTGGTTACCGTCGGGTATGGGCACGTCGCTGCTCGGCATTTGCGGGAGCCTGCGCAAGGCGTCGATGAATCGCGCGCTCCTGCTCGCCGTCGGGGAGGCGTTGCCGCACGGAGCATCGCTGACGTTGTTCGAGCGGCTCCACGAGCTCCCGATCTTCAACAGCGATCTCGTAGATCCCGCGGCTGTCGTCGACCTCAAGCACGCGATCGCGGCCGCCGACGGCGTGGTGATCGCGGTGCCCGAGTACAACTACTCGATTCCCGGGGGCCTGAAGAACGCGCTCGACTGGGTGTCTCGGCCGCCCGCGAGCTCGCCGATGCGTGGCAAGCCGATCGGGCTGGTCGGCGCGGCGACCGGAATGAGCGGCACGATCCGCGCGCAGCTCCACCTCCGCCAGATGCTCGTCTACAGCGACTCGCCCTGCCTGCTGCAGCCCGAAGTCCAGATTCCGCGCGCGCACGAGCGCTTCGACGCGACCGGCACCCTCATCGACGCCTCGACGAGCGAGCTGCTGAAGAAGTTCGGCACCGCGTTCGTCGCATTTGTCGGCCGCTACCGCGCCAGCTGAGTATCATCGTGCAGATGCGGTGGATGCTCGCGCTCGCCCTGGCGGGCTGCTACTCGCCGCACGAGGCGCCCGGCGCGCCGTGCTCGCCTGCCAGCCCGGCGTGTCCCGGCGACGAGGAGTGCGTCGCGACTGGCAGCGGCGCGTTCTGCGAGCCGCCCGGCGGTCCGATCGCCGACGCGCCGACTGCCGACGCGGCCGCCGATGCCGCGATCGACGCGAACCCGAACGACCGCGACGGCGACGGTGTGCCGAATGCCAGCGATAACTGCCCCGACGCTGCGAACGCGGACCAGGCTGACGAGGACACCGATGGCCTCGGCGACGTGTGCGACCCCTGCCCGTCCTCGGGCGACAACACCGACGACGACGGCGACGGCGTCGCCAACGACTGCGATCCGAATCCGCAGACGCCGGGCGAGCACATCGCCTTGTTCGAGGGCTTTCACCACGGCGTGCCGAGCGACTGGACGACCACCGGCACGTGGACGGCCAGCAACGATGACGTCGTCGTCGTCGCCGGAACCGCGGTGCCCGGTGCGGCCATGTCCCACGCAGGGTTCGGCAAGCACGAGAGCGTGTTCATCGCCGGCAGGTTTTCGAGCCCGACCGGCACGGGCTATCGCGAGATCGGCGTGTACGACGACGGCGACGTCTCCAGCGGCTACACGATCGGCTGCGCGGCGCTGATCACCTCGCTGACGGACAGCACGCCGAATACGCCGATGGTCGATCTGTTTCGCACGCCGGCCGGCAGCGCCCTCGATCGAGCGGTCTACCCGTGGGCGCCCGGCAACGAGCTCGTCGTCGGCATGACGCGCACCGACATGAACTACGGCTGCTTCAGCTACGACTTCGCGTCGAACATGTCGATGAGCGCCGGCGGCACCGACACCGTCGACACGCCGAATGCACTGATCGGTATCCACGCGCTCGCCGGGACCGCGCGGTACCACTGGGTCCTCGTCGTCACGAGCCCGTAGCCGACGAGTCGTTAGCCGAGAAACGAGTCGTGGTAGTCGGCGTCCTCGATGCCGCGCGCGGCGGGCGTCGTGTGGAGCGGCGCGAACGTGTCGCACATGACCGCCATCTCGTTCGTGCTCTTCGCGCCGATCGAGCCCTCGTAGCTGCCGGGGTGCGGGCCGTGCGGGATGCCCATCGGGTGGTGCGAGACGCTGCCCGGGCCGACGCCCTTGCGCGACGTGAAGCTACCGTCGCAGTAGAAGATGATCTCGTCGCAGTGCACCGAGCTGTGCGGATACGGGCACGGGATCGCTTCGGGGTGGAAGTCGACGAGCCGCGGCACGAAGCTGCACACGAGCGCGCCGCGCGCGGCGAACGTGCCGTGCCACGTCGGCGGCAGATGCACCGAGGAGACGCGCGGCTGGAACGCGAGGATCGGGAACGCCCACGGATACACCGAGCCATCCCACCCGACGACGTCGAACGGCGAATCCTCGATCGTGAACCCGTGCCAGTGGCCCTCGCGGCGCACGACCATCTCGCGGATGCCCTCGTCGTACGGCGCGCGCAGCTGCGGGCGCTTGAAGTCGCGCTCGCTGTACGGCGCATCCATGC
>Ga0207683_10001957_pt1 | contig 18234 bp, 14 predicted proteins | sample KBSM73metaG_FD_184333 | JGI IMG/M metagenome (GOLD analysis project Ga0207683, IMG submission 184333) | Miscanthus rhizosphere microbial communities from Kellogg Biological Station, Michigan, USA - KBS M7-3 metaG (SPAdes) (version 2) | ecosystem: Host-associated > Plants > Roots > Rhizosphere >... | reverse complement strand
GTCGAATGCCGCATTGCTGGGCGTGGTGTGCTGGTGGTCGACCATGAACGGCCCGTAGAGCACGAGCAGCCCACCGGCCGGCAGGATGCGAGCGGCGCCGCGCAGCAGGCCGAGCGTGGCCTCCCACGGCGAGATGTGGATCATGTTCGCGCAGAAGATCGCGTCGGCGAGCTCCACGGGCCACTCGCTGCTGCAGACGTCGAGCAGCTGCGGCGGGCGAACGTTGGTCGCGCCGACCTCGGCGGTCCAGGCGGCGATGCTGTCGAGGGCCGCCGCGTCGCGATCGGTCGGTAGCCAGACGATGCCCGGCAGGCGAGGTGCAAAGTAGGTCGCGTGCTCGCCGCTGCCACTCGCGATCTCGAGCACGAGGCCCTGCTCGGGCATCACGCGATCGAGCACGGCAAGGATCGGCTCGCGGTTGCGCTGCGTCGCCGGTGCGTGTTGCTTGGCCATCGCTTTGACGGTCTTAGCACCGCTACTCGTGCTCGGCCATCGCGTGGTGAGCGCGCGCGTTCCAGAGCAGCAGCGCTGCGACGGACGGCGCCAGCATCGCGACCACGATGACGAGGATGTCGACCACGCCGCGACGATGGGGGAAGTCGAACGCGATCGCCTGGACGATCGTCACCGCGGCATCGAGAGTCACCACCGTGGCGACGATGTCGGCCAGCGGCTGCCGCCAGCGGTGCGCCAGCGCGAACAGAGCCACGGCGAGCACGACGTCGAATCCGACCCATCCCCACTGACATGCGGGCGCGGGGAAGTAGTGGGCGCTCGCGGGCAGCGCGAGGAGCACGGTCCACACGACGAGCAGCACCGAGAGCAGGCGCACGATGATCGCCGGGCCGCGCAGAAACGTCTCGAGGCCGAAGCGCAGCAGCCCCCCGTGGGCGAACGCGGTCAGCGTGTCGGCGACTGCACGCACGCTGTTTCGCCCGCTCGGGTACGAGAGGTAGATCGGATCCCACGCACGCGGCTTGAACTTCGCCTTGAATGCCCGCAGGCCGTCGAAGTCGTAAAACGACCGGCCGAGGCGGCGCGCAGCGCGCAACCAGGTGCTGACCTCACCGGCGAGCGGGACCAGGCCGAGCGTGACGATGCCGACCTGTGCGTCGGCGGCGGCGCGCATCCCCGCATCGACGAGCAGCTCGATCGTTCCGTTCGGTGCGTCGGGATCGCGCAGGAAGTCCTCGAAGAACCAGCCGCGCCTCGCGTAGATCGGAATGATGCCGAGGAACGCGACGATGTGACCCTCGCGCTCGGCAACGAAGTAGCGACGTTCCTCGGGGAATGTGAATGGATCGATCTGGACGAGGAAGCCCATCGGCGCGATCGGACGTGTCGCGAGCCAGCGCTCGATCAGCGCGTCGATCCGGATCCGTGTCGGGTGCGCGGGCGCGAGCTCGCCGACCTTCAGCTCGCGTACGACGACGCCTTTCGCGCGCGCGCGACGGAGCTGCTCGCGAAGGCTACGGCTCTGCTTGACGACCGCGGACCAGTCGTCGGGCGCCCAGATCGGCTGGTCACCGATCCGCAACGCCGGCCAGCCCGTGAGCTCGGTGAACCGCGCCTCGGTACCGAAGCAACTGACGCGACGACCGGCCTCTGCGGCCGCGGCCAGGAACCGCGAACAGGTCTCTGCGACGCGGTCGGGCGCGGTGATCGGAGGGCCCGCCACGACCCACGCATGGCCGGTGTCGACATAGCCGACGCACGCATCGTCTCCATCGAACCAGTAATGAAAGCCGGGCTCGAGAACCTGAAAGGACGTCGAGTTCCAGCCGAAGCGCTTGAGCAGGGCGAGGACGCGGTCTCGCTCGTCTACTGCAGCGCTCATGACTCACGTATAGCGCTTTACCGTAGTGAATCCCGATCGCTGAAGTTCGATCAGCGAGCTTTATTGCACGTGGCTACTCGAGTCGCCGCGGCACACGCGCACGCTCGGTAGGTCTTTTCGATCAGTTGCGTGTCGGCATCACACTTGCTCATGCGGGAGCTGCAGGAGGCGCTGGTGCTAAAGCAGGTGCATGTTCGGGCGGAGATCAACGGTGATGCGAACGGTGACGAGCTTGCCTCATTCGCCGGGTTCTGCGCGGCTCGGATCTCGCGCGACCTGCGCGGGATCGACAGCTGGGACCTCTACGTCGTCGGCGGGCTCGATCAGGCCGATGTCGTGCTTCGGGCGCGCGTCGGGAGCGAGACCGTCGAGGCGCGCGCGACCGCTATCGATGCCGCGAACGCGATCTGGAACGCGATGTGCCGCATCGAGCAGCCGATTCGCGACGCTGTCGCCGCGCGCGCCGCGGCGTAGTTACTCGAGCACGTCGCGGACACGCGCGAGCAGCACCTCGGGCGTCAGCGGCTTCTGGACGAGCACGACGCCCGGCTCGAGCACGCCGTGCTGGCCGAGCTTGTCGTCGGTGTAGCCCGAGATGTAGAGGACGCGCGCCGAGGGGTGCGCCTCGCGGAACTTCGCCGCGAGCTGTGGCCCGCTCATCTTCGGCATGATCACGTCGGTGAGGAGCAGGTGCACCTCGCCCACCTCGGCCGCGAGGGAGAGCGCCTGTTCGCCGTCGGCGGCATCGATCACGTCGTAGCCCGCCCGTCGCAGGACATCGCGCACGAGGATGCGGACCTGGGCTTCGTCCTCGACCAGCACGATCCGCTCGGTGCCGCGGATCGGCGTGGCAGTACGCGCCATCGCGGCCGGCGATTCGAGCACCGCACTCGATGACGGCAGGTACACGCGAAACGTCGTGCCCACGCCGACGTTGCTATCGACGGTGACGTGACCGCCGCTCTGCTTGACGATGCCCATCACCGTCGAGAGTCCCAGGCCCGTGCCCTTGCCGCGCTCCTTCGTCGTGAAGAACGGATCGAAGACACGGGCGCGCGTCTGCTCGTCGATGCCGACGCCGGTGTCGATGACCTGCAGCGTCGTGTACGCGCCGGGCAGGATGCCGAGCTCGCCACCGAGGCGGCGGTCGACCTGCGTGCGCGCGGTCACGAGCGTGAGCGTGCCGCCGGCCTGCATCGCGTCTCGCGCGTTGATCACCAGGTTCATCACGACCTGCTCGATCTGGCCGGCGTCCACGACGACCGTGCCGAGGTCGCGTCCCGTCTCGATGCACAGCTCGATGTCCTCGCCGATCAGACGGCGGATCATCGGCTCCATCGCGAGCACCGTCGAGCCGAGATCGAGCGGCTTCGGGGCCATGACTTGCTGGCGGCTGAACGCGAGCAGCTGGCGCGTGAGCTCGGACGCGCGCTGGCCGGCGCGATCGATCTGCTCGACGTCCTCGGTGAACCGGCTTGTGGGTGGCAGGCCGCGCCGGAGCAGCGCGCAGTAGCTGAGGATCACCGTGAGCAGGTTGTTGAAGTCGTGCGCGATGCCACCCGCGAGCCGGCCGAGCGCTTCCATCTTCTGCGCCTGTCGGAGCTGATTCTCGAGGCGCAACGTCTCACGCACGTCGTGCTGGACGGTCGCGAAGCACATCGGTTGACCGTCCGCATCGCGGACGAGGAACGAGCTCACGCGCATCGGGATCAGCTCGCCGGTCACGAAGTGGCGCAGCACGCCCTCGCCTTGCCAGCTTCCGTGCTCGAGCAGGACCGGTGCGCGCTTGAGCCCGTCGTGGGTGTGAAAGTCGGCGAGCGTGAGCTCGGTAATGTCGCGATCCTGTGCGATCCCGACGAGCGCGCGGCCGGCGTCGTTGAGGAACAGGATGCGGCCGTCGAAACCGGCCATCGCGATGAAGTCGGTGCTGTTCTGGATCAGCGCGACGAACGTCTTCGCCTCCTCCTCGGCGCGCCTGCGCTCGCGCAGCTCGGTCTGCAGCGACTCGAAGAGCTGGGCGTTGGAGATCGCGAGTGCGGCGTGGTCGGCGATGCTGCGGGCGAACAGCAGATCGGATTCGTCGTACGGCGGCGAGTCGGGCGCGTAGCGGAACAGCGAGAGCACGCCGATCCGGCGGTCGCGGACCTCGAGCGGTACTGACAGGAAGCTGTGCATGGCGAGCGCGCGCACCACGTCGGAGAACGGCACGTCGGCGTGACGCGCAAGCTCTTCGGTCGAGGCCCGCGGAAGCAACACGGCCTCGCCGGTGCTGCCGACGCGAAGTGAGAGCCCGCCAGCAGCTCGCCCCGGCGGCACGCGCCGCACGGCATCTCGCAAGAGCTCGGTCCCGCGATCGTCGCGCGCGCAGGCGGCACCGGTCCACCATGCGCCTGCGTCGCCGATCATCATGACGACGCAACCGTCGCCGATGAGCCGGGTCATCTCCCGCGCGACGGTGTCGACCAGCGCCTGATAGTCCCGCGTGACCTCCGCGAATGCGCGGAACGTCTCCGAGAGCGCGACCAACCTGTCGCTATGTGCAGCACCCCCCACGCGAGAAACCAACGATACCTCGCCTGGGGCGAAATGGAGCGCCGAGCCTTACCCTCACTCCGCGGCCAGCACCGACCACGCATCGACGTAGAACCGCGTATGCGCGAGCCGCTGCGCATCGCGCTTGCTCATCGCATAGATGAGGCGTGCCTGCGGCGCGCTCGGTGTCGATCGCAGCGTGCCCTGGATGGCGACGTGCGCCCCGATCGCGACGAAGTCGAGCGCCGACGGATCCGGCGGCACGACGAAGATCTCGTGCTTGCCGACCGCGACGCGCAGCACGATGCCGGTCTTCGCGCGCACCACCGCGTTCTCGAACATCACGTTCGTGCCATCGGCCACGGCGCGCGGGTTCGTGAACAGCTGCTGCCCGGTGATCACCGCGGAGCCCTCCGCAGACCCGCTGCCGGCATCGGAACCTTTCTGAGGCTCGGCGCCTGGCTCGCCGCCGGCGAGGATCACGGCAACGACCGACATCCAGCACGCCTCGCGCAGCATGGTCATTCACGCTGCAAGATCGTGGGTATGCGGGCCGACACGACGATCGGCCGTGTACCGGAATGCCCCGTAGCTCGGTCCCATGTGGGTGCAGCATTTTGCGGCACCCCGCACCCTGCAGAACCTGCGTGCACTTCGCTAAGATGAGGTCCGGTGTCTCGCCGCAAGGGGTTGGTGAGCACAGCTGGGGGGTCAGATGTCGCCGGCAGAACGCAACGTCCTCGTGGTCGATGATGACGAGCGCATCCTTGCCATGTACAAGCGCAGCTTCGACGAGGAGTGGCGGGTGCACTGTGCTTCGAACGTTCCGGCCGCGCAGACGCTGGCGCGCACGCAGACGTTCGACGCGGCCGTGCTCGACCTTCACGTGGGAGCGTCGTCGTCGGTTCCGCTGTTGCGCGCGCTGCGTACCGTGAGCCCGCGCGTGCGGATCATGGTCGTCAGTGGTTACCTCACCACCGATACGACCGTCGCGGTGGTGCGTGCCGGCGCCGATGTGGTCGTGGACAAGCCGATCCGCCCCCGTGACGTGATGAAGCGTCTGTTCGGCGATACGCCGAAGGACATCGAGCTGCAGGACACGCCGACGCTCGAGGATGCGATCGAGTCGCACATCGCGCGCGTGTATGCGGACTGCGACGGCAACATCTCCGAGACCGCGCGCCGGCTCGGGATCTACCGCAGCTCGCTGCAGCGGCGGTTGCGGCGCGGCGCGATCAAGCGGCTCGCGTAGCGCTCACTGCACGACCGGCGTGATCTGCAGCGAGACGTCCGCCATGCCGGTGCACGGCGACGCGCAGGCGCCGTTGGAGACCGTGACCATCTCCTCGTAGTCGTACGCGAGCGAGAGCACGCAGGTCGTCGGATCGACGGTGCCGGTGAGCGTCTCGGTCGATTGCCACGTGCAGCCGTCCTCGAACGAGTGCGGCTCGGTGTGCGTTAGCGAGACCGCATTGCCGGTGATCGCGCCCGTGAACGAGAGGCCGTTCGCGAAGTCGAGCGAGAACGTGGTCGCGGTGCGCGTGAGCGTGACCATGCCCGTCATGCGCGCGACGTTGTTCCAGATCGCACACGACTGGACGTTCGCGTTGCCGGTCATCGCCGTGCCGGTGATCGCTGGCTCGAAGCACGCCATCGGCGCGCTGTCACTCGATGACAGCGGTGCATCCGGCTGCGCAGTCTGACTGCGCGGGCTCGGGGAGCAGGCGGCGACCGCGGCGACGAGCAGGAGGTGACGCACGGCGCACGCGTAACACCGAATGGCGTTCGTGGACAATTGCAAAGTGTTAGTTGCGCCCGCGCGGTTGCAGACGACATCTCCCACCTCTCCGATGCTCGCAAAGCGCGGCACGTGCAGTGGCACGAATGCTGGAAAGGACGGGCGCAACCAACCAGGAGCCATCGAATGATCATCACGCATCGCACGCTCACACTCGCTCTCGCGTTAGTCGTCACCGGTTGCGTCGCCGAGGTCGACGGCACTGCCGATGAAGGCACCGTCGACGAGAGCGAATTGTTCACGCATCCCGACGAGGACGTTGCCGGATCACAGATCCGTCTCGTCGAAGGTGAGGACGCGCCGGTCGCCGAAGCGTTCGTCACGCAGACACCTGGCCTCGACGTCAGCGGCTATCAGGGCAATGTCAACTGGAGCGGCACGCGCGGGAACGGAGCGCGGTTCGCGTACATCAAGGCGACCGAGGGGACGAGCTATCGCAACCCGTACTTCTCGCAGCAGTACACCGGCTCGTACAACGCCGGCATCATCCGCGGCGCGTATCACTTCGCGACGCCGAACACGTCGAGCGGCGCCGCGCAGGCGACGTTCTTCGTCAACCACGGCGGTGGGTGGTCGCGCGACGGCAAGACGCTGCCGCCCGCACTCGACCTCGAGTACAACCCGTACGGCTCGGCGTGCTACGGCAAGACGCACGCGCAGATGGTCGCGTGGATCCGCGACTTCGCGAACACGGTGAAGTCGCGCACCGGACGCGACATGGTGTTCTACACGAGCACGAGCTGGTGGACGCTCTGCACCGGGAACAACGGATCGTTCGGCAACAACCCGCTTTGGATCCCGCGCTACGGCTCGAGCGTCGGTGCGCTGCCGGCGAGCTGGCAGTACCAGACGATCTGGCAGTACGCCGATCACGGGACGTTCCCCGGCGATCAGAATCGCTTCAACGGCGACTTCAGCCGCGTGCAGGCGTTCGCGCTGTGAACCTCAGGCGCGCGTGACCGCGACCGCGAGGCCCGAGAGCGCCGCGTTGCCCGACAGCGCATCGTAGAGGTCCTCGGAGGTGACGTCGTTGACCGATGCACCGGGCGTGGCGCTCGCGATGCCGAGCCGCGCGCCCGCCCGGTCGTGCCCCCAGCCGTGTGGGAGGCTGACGACGCCGGGCATGATCTCGTCGGAGACCTCGGCGGGGACGCGCACGCGGCCGGCCTTCGAGACGAGCTCGACCGGGTCGCCGTCCGCGATTCCGCGCTGGGCGGCGTCCGCCGGATGGATGAGCAGCGTGCAGCGCGGCTTGCCCTTCACGAGGCGCGCGCTGTTGTGACACCACGAGTTGTTCGAGCGCAGATGCCGGCGGCCGATCAGCACGAGCTCGGTCGTCGTAGCCGCCGCGAGCCGCGCGCGCAGGCGCGGGAGGTCGTCGAGGTAGAGCTGCGGCGCGAGCGCGATGTGGCGGTTCTTCGTGCGCAGCCGATCCGGCAGGCGCGGCTGGAGCGGGCCGAGATCGACGCCGTGCGGCGCCGCGCGCAGCTTCGCGAGGCTGAGGCCCTTGCTGCGGATGCCGTAGCGACCCGCGCGCAGCGCGAGATCGATGATCGCCTCGGGCTGGAGCCTGCGCAGCGCGGGACGGAGCGCGCGGCCGACGAGCGTCGGCATGCCGAGGCGCGACCACAGCTCGAGGCAGATCTCGGCGTCGTGGCGCTGATCGGCGGCGCGCGGGAACACCGGCGGCGAGTACTTCGCGACGTTGCGGACGGCTAGCGTGGCGAGGCCGAGATCGTAGTGCGAGTGCTCGAGCGCCGACGTCGGCGGGAGGATCACGTGGGCATGGCGCGTGGTCTCGTTGATGTACGGATCGATCGCGACCATGAAGTCGAGCGAGGCGAGTGCGCGGTCGAGGCGCGCGCCGTTCGGCGTCGACAGCACCGGGTTGCCGGCGGAGCACACGAGCGCGCGGACCTGGCCGGAACCGGGCGTGTCGATCTCCTCGGCCAGCGTGACGACGGGCAGCTCGCCGCCGAACTCGGGCAGCCCGCGCACGCGACTGTGGTAGCGGCCGAAGCCGATGTCGAAGCCGATCGAGCGCGTCAGCGGCTCTAGGTCGACCGCCGGCGACGTGAACATCATGCCGCCGGGTTCGTCGAGGCGGCCGAGAACAACGTTGATCGCATAAAGGAGCCATGCGCCGAGCCCGCCGAACTCCTGCGTGCACACGCCGAGCCGGCCGTAGACGACTCCGCGTGCCGCGGCGAGCTCGCGGGCCAGGCGGCGCACGTCGTCGGGCGCGATGCCGGTCGCAGCCGCCGTTGCCTCGGGTGCAAAGTCGCGCGCCGCGCGCTCGAGTGCGTCGAGCCCGTCGACGAAGGCACCGACGCGCCCCGGCCGCGCGAGCTGCTCGCCGAAGATCACGTGCACGAGCGACAGGAGCAGCAGTGCATCGGTGCCCGGGCGAATGAACAGGTGCTGGTCGGCGACGTCGGCGGTCTCGGTGCGCCGCGGATCGACGACGACGACCTTGCCGCCGCGCGCGCGAAGCGCCTTGAGCCGGCCGCGCATGTCGGGCGCGGTCATGATGCTGCCGTTCGAGACCAGCGGATTGCCGCCGAGGCACAGGAAGAAGTCGGTGCGATCGATGTCGGGGACCGCCATCAACAGCGCGTCGCCGAACATCTGGAGCGCGGCGAGCATGTGCGGCAACTGATCGGCCGACGTCGCCGAGTAGCAGTTGCGCGTGCCGAGCTTTCGCATGAACAGCTGTCCGAACGTGAGCAGGCCGAGGTTGTGCCCGGTCGGATTACCTTGATAGACCGCGACCGCATCGAGACCGTGCACTTCTTGCACCGTCCGGATGCGTGTAGCGACCAGATCAAACGCTTCGTCCCAGCCGAGCTCGCGCCACGTCGCACCATCACGGACCACCGGGCGGCGCAGCCGGTCCGGATCTGCGTGGAGGTCCGCGAGTGCCGTCGCTTTCGGGCAGATGTAGCCCTTACTGAACGGGTCTTCTTCGTCGCCCCGGATCGAGATGACTTCCTCGCCCTCGACTTCGATCGCAACCCCACACGTCGCCTCGCAGAGCGTGCATGATCGGTAGTGCGTGCGCCGCAAGGAACCCTCCACCATGCCCAGCGTACCATCCGCTGAGCTGCTGAACGCCCGCGAGTTCTCTGGAACCGAGCGCTTCCAGCTGATCCGCCAGCTCGGTATGGGAGGCATGGGCGTGGTGTACGAGGCGCACGATCGCAAGACCGGCGACAAGGTCGCGCTCAAGACGCTGCGCAATGTCGACGGCACCGCGATCCTCCTCTTCAAGCAAGAGTTCCGCGCGCTCGCCGGCATCCATCACCCGAACTTGATCCGGCTCGGCGAGCTGTTCGAGTCGCGCGGCGACTGGTTCTTCACGATGGAGCTGCTCGAGGGCATGCACCTGATGTCGTGGCTGCTCCGCGGCGACAAGATGCGCCTGCGCGAGACGATGAGCCAGCTCGTCACCGGCCTCGGCGTGCTGCACGATGCCGGCCACGTCCACCGCGACGTCAAGCCGTCGAACGTGCTCGTCACGAAGGGCCGCGTGGTGCTGCTCGACTTCGGGCTCGCGACGCGCCATGACGATGGCCAGCTGTCATGGCCCGACGTCGCGATGGTCGGAACGCCCGACTACATGGCGCCCGAGCAGGCGAGCATGCGGCCGATCGGCCCGGAAGCCGACTACTACGCGCTCGGCGTGATCCTGTACGAGGCGCTCACCGGGCGGCTGCCGATCGAGGGCCACGCGCTGACTGTGATGATGGAGAAGACGCGCGCGGTGCCGCCGCCTCCGTCGAAGCACGCCGACGTGCCAGCGGATCTCGACGAGCTGTGCTGCGATCTATTGAAGGTCGATCCGGCCGCGCGCCCCGGTCGCTCCGAGATCCTGCGCCGGCTCGCCGCCACCAAGCGCGCCGAGACGCCCTCGGTCGTGCGCGAGTCGATGACGCCGCCGGTCACACGCCCTGCGTTCATCGGCCGCGAGGAGGAGCTCGACGTGCTGCGCGGCGCGCTCGCCGAGAGTGACACCGGTGCACGCGTGACGCTGCTGATCGAGGCGGAGTCCGGCATGGGCAAGAGTGCGCTCGCCGAGCACTTCATCTCCGAGCTCGACCGCCGCGATGTCGTGGTGTTGCGCGGGCGCTGCTACGAGCGTGAATCGGTGCCGTACAAGGGCGTCGACGGTGTGATCGACTCGATCAGCCGGTACATGGCGCGCCTGCCCGACAAGGATGCGGCGGCGCTCCTGCCCTTTCACGTCGGCCTGCTCGCGGAGGTGTTTCCCGTCTTGCGCGGCGTCAAGACGATCGTCGAACAGCCGCGCGTGCAGCACGTTCCGGATCCGCAGGAGCAGCGGCGCCGCGTGTTCGCCGCACTGCGCGAGCTGTTCGCGCGGATCGGTGCACGCCGTCCGCTCGTCGTGCTGATCGACGATCTGCACTGGGCCGACGAGGACAGCCTCGCGCTCCTCGACGCGGTGCTGCGCCCACCCGATGCACCGTGCTTGCTGCTCGTCAGCACGGCGTGGCCGCGCGATGACGAAGCGCCGATCCAGTTCGGCGGCGACCTCCGGCGCATGGTGCTCGGCCCACTCGACGAGCGCCAGACCATGCGGCTCGCGCACGCCCTGCTCTCTGCGCTCGGTGCGGCGACGAGCGAGCCGACGATCGCGACGATCGTGCGCGAGTCCGCGGGCCATCCGATGTTCGTCGCCGAGCTCGTCCGTCACACGGCGCTCCGCGGCGATGCCGGGATCGGCGACGTTCGCCTCGACGACGTGCTCGCGGAGCGCATCGAGGCCCTCGCGCCGGCCGAGCGCCAGCTGCTCGAGCTCGTCGCCATCGCGGGCCAGCCGCTGCCGATCGAGGTCGCGAGCCGCGCTCTCGACGTCACGCCGGGTGCCCTGCTGCCGCTCGCCGGCTATCTGCAGTCAGCAAATTTGTTGAGAGCGACCGGCCGCGCGCGCCGGGATTCGGTCGAGCCGTTTCACGACCGCACGCGTCGCGCCGTCGCCGCGCGCGCCGGGGAGCGCAAGCGCGACCTCCACCGCAAGCTCGCGATCGCGCTCGAAGCGACCGATGCCGATACCCAGCCGATGTTCGTCGGCGAGCACTGGGAGCAGGCCGGCGAGCCAGCCCGCGCCGCGGCGCTCTACGCACGTGGCGGCGATCGCGCCACCGAGGCGTTCGCGTTCGAGCGTGCGGTCAAGCTGTACGAGCGTTGCCTCGCACTGGCGCCCGACATGTCTCCGTCGCTGCGCCGCAAGCTCGGCGACGCCTACGCGAACGCCGGCCGCGGGCGCGAGGCCGCCGATGTCTACCTGGCGCTCGCGCGCGAGTCGAAGGTCGCCGCCGATGCGCTCGAGCTCGAGCAGAAGGCCGCCCACGAGCTGCTGCGCGGTGGCCACATCGACGACGGCATGGTCGTGCTCGAGCGGCTGCTCGCCTCGGTCGATATCGATCTGCCGAAGACGCCGCGCCGCGCGCTCGCATCGCTGGCCTGGCGCCGGGCCCGCGTGCGCCTGCGAGGGACGAAGTTCACGCCGCGCGATGAGAGCCAGCTGTCGCGGGAGGAGCTGGCGCGGATCGACGTCGTGTGGTCGGCCGCCTGCGGCCTGTCGATGACCGACTGGATCCGCGGCGCGTCGTTCCAGACCTTGAACCTCATGCTGTCGTTGAAGGCCGGCGAGACGTTCCGCGCGCGCCGCGCGCTGCTGCTCGAGGCATGTCACGTCGCGGCGAGCGGCGGCGCCAGCGCACGCGCCGAGGCGCTCGTCGAGGCGGCCCGCGGCGGCCAGGACCTCGAGGATCCGTACCTGCGCGGCTGGGAGTGCTTTGCGCGGGGATACATCGCGTACTTCCAGGGCCAGTGGCGCAAGGCGTTCGAGGGCGCCGAGCAGGCCGATGCGATGTTCAGCGGCTGCGCGAACGTCGTGTGGGAACGCGACACCGTGCACGCGCTCAGTCACTGGTCGCAGGTCTATCTCGGCTCGCTCAAGACGCTCGCGCAGATGCTGCCGGCGCGGCTCCACGAGGCCGAGCTACAAGGAAACCTCTATGCGGTGTGGGCGCTGCCGGCGAGCATCTCGGTGCTCCACTGGATCGGGCGCGACGATGTCGCCGGCGGTCGCACGGCGGTGGCGCCGATCTCCGAGCGGTGGTCGCTGCGCGGCTACCAGATCCAGCACTGGAACGAGATGGCGTCGAACGCGCTGCTCGATCTCTACGCCGGCGATGTGCGCGAGGCGCGCCGGCGCGTCGAGGAGGGCTGGGTGCCGATGTCGAAATCGCTGCTCACGAAGGTCCAGATCGTGCGGTTCGAGGTGCACGAGCTCCAGGCGCGCACCGCGCTCGCCGCGGCGAAGCTCGAGAAGGGCAGCGAACGCGAGCGCTACCTCGCGATCGCCGAACAGCACACCGCGAAGCTCGCTCGCGAGGGCATGGGCTTCACCGACGCGATCGCGGCGCTCCGGCGCGCCGGTATTCGATCGGCGCGTGGCGACACCGAGGGTGCCGAGCGCGAGCTGCGCACCGCGATCGCGGCGTGCGATGCGGCCGAGCTGGGCCTCCACGCCGCCGCCGCACGCGTCCGGCTCGGCGAGCTGATCCGCGGCGACGAGGGCACGAAGCTGCGCGATACCGGATTCGCCGCGCTGCGCGCCGAGGAGATCAAGAACGCCGATCGCCTGATCGCGCTGTACGCGCCCTAGCCTAGCCGCCGCGTAGCCGGCGCGCGAGCTGGCTCACCGGATAGTCGACCACGCGGATGCCGTTGCGCAGCCCGGTCGGCACGAGGCCGCGGCCGGTGCGCAGCAGCGAGATCCGGAACGCCGGATCATCGGCCGGCAGCTTCTCGACGATCCTTAGCTCGGCGATCCGCGCGCGCAGCGGACCCTGGGGCCCCGGCGCCTCGCGCGCCTCGAGCGTGAACACCGCGCGGCCGGCCGCGATGTCGGCAGCGAGCCGCTCGACGCGGTTGCCGGTCTTCGGGACCTTTGCCGCCGGATCCGGAATCGCGCGCAGCCACACGATGCCGAGCCCGCGCACGTGCCACGGCGTCACCGATGCGAACTGGTTGCCGAGGTAGTCGGCGACATCGGTCGCGCGCGTCGCTTCGCTCGCCTTCATGAACGACTCGAAGCTGGCGAGCGGCAGATCCTGATCGCTACCGAGCTTGATCGCGAGCCCGAGGATGCTCGGCTCCGGCGAGTTCTCGTCGTGAGAGGCGCTCGACAGCCGCACGCGCGCCGACCCGGCGAGCACCGGTCCGACGACGTCATCGAGTGGGGTCAGCTCGGCGCGACACAGAGTGCCCTGCGCATGGAACGCACGCGCGCGGCGCCGGAACGCGATCACGAAGATGGCGATCGCGGCGACCACGCCGATCATCACGCCGATGACGAACAGCACCCGCAGCGCGAGTGCGCGCAGCAAGCTCACGGATGACCCGCGATGAACCGGAGCGCCGCGATGCCTGGCAGGAAGAAGTAACCGCCGCCGACGAGCGTCGTGAACTGCGGCACGCCCTTGTACTTCCGGCGCACCGGCTTGGCGGGGCACGTGAATTCGTCGTTCGCGTTCTCGCCCGTGCGCCGCGTCGCCGTCAGCGGATCGCCATCCTTGTACAGGCCGCCGAAGTTTGCCGACTGGATCCAGTTGCGCTGTACGAACTCGAACTGGCGGCTGATGTTGCCGACGAGGCAGATGAAGTGCAGACCGCGCTGCTTCTTGTCGTCGCCGGCCGCCAGGATCTCCTCGGGCTTCAGCTTCTCCGACACCGGGTCACCGAACGGCCGGCCGCGCCGCACCATCTGATGCTTGCGCACCATGATCACCGAGTCCTCGTGATCGCGGCCGGCGCCGAGCGCATCACGCGGGTTCGCGCGCCGGATGTGTGAAGCGACCGGGCATGCGAGGCCGATCCCGTCGTCGTGGGCGTACTTGAACGTGTTGTCGTCGCGCTCGGTGTCGTCGCGATCGGGCGACTCGACGAGCGGTGCTCCGTTCGGCCAGCGGCCGACCATCTTCGCGCCAAGCGCGATCGCACGGTCGACGGGCGTGTTGCCGGGCTCCTTCGACTGCTTCGCGAGGTAGTCCCACAGCGCGTGCACGCTCTGCGTCAGCTCGCGGTAGACGAGATACGTGCCGTTGCGGCCGAGATCCTTGTGCTTCCCGTCGGCGGTCGGCTCGAGATGCCCGGCAGGATCATCGGCGAGCTCCGCGGTCGGGCTCTCGCTCTGCACCTTGTACTCGTTGGGATAGCCAAGGACGATCTCGCCGGGCGCCAGCGGATCGGTCCACGACTCCTGCTGCTTCTTGCGCGGCCGTTCCTTCGGCACGCCGAGCAGGTTCGGCATCGACAGACCGTCGCGCCAGCCGAAGTGCTCGCGGTTCTGATCGAGCGTCCTGGTGGTCTTCTCGACGACGGTGAACGCCGCCTTCACGATCGGCAGCTCCTCGTCGAGGAGGTGCTTCATCGTATCCACATCCTTCGCGTACACCATCAGCAGCACGTGGACGGCCTGCTCCGACCACGTCAGCGGGCTGGGGTCATTGCGGCCGCGATCGCCGAGCGACTCGGCGCGGATATTGTCGTCCATGCCCTCGATGAACTCGCGGGCGAACGAGCTCCGCGCACTCTCGGGCACGCCGAGCTTCTCGAGGCCTTTCGCGGTGAACGCGACCTGGAGCGCATGGGTCTCTGGCGAGACCTTCGCGGTGTTCACGCGGTCGCAGATCCGCCGCAGATACGCCCGCGCTCGCTCGGGATGGTCGACGGCAAGCAGCAGAAACCTCGCCTCGGACAGTGATCCGTACCCGCGAACGACCAGGCCCTGGATGTCGGACGTCTCGAGCATCACAGCAGGTGCAGCCACGTCTGAGCCTCGCTCTCGTTCTTCGGACCGAACAACCCCTCGCGGATCTTTCGGTTGATCGTGATGTTGTCGATGCTGATGTCGTTGTAGCGGCCATACCAGAAGGCCGTGCGCCGCTGGTTCGCGGTCACGACGTAGCCAAACGCGTTCGGATCGGTGATCGCGCCTTCCTTCATGATCCAGCGCGTCTTCGGGTAGCCGCGGCCGAAGCCGAACGACAGGTTGATGTTCTTCGCGCCGGCCTCGGTGTCGATGAAGTCGCGCACGTAGCCTTCGGCCGCGTTCGTGTAGTTCGAGATGAAGATCAGCCGGCGGCCCTTGTCGGCGGCGATCCAGCGCGCGGTCGCGACGGTCGGGATGACGATCGGCCCGTACACGCGGGGGATGCCCTCGGCGAGCCGCGCCACCCCCCACAGCGCCATCCGCAAGAAGATCGGCCGCAGCCAGCCTTCCTTGACCGGGCCCGCGATCGTCATCTCGTTGATGACCGGGCGATTCTGCGTCGCGGCGAGTGCACGCACGTCGGCATCCGGCTGCCGCCCGGCGACGAATGTCTGCTCCTTCTCGGCCTGACGGATCGCACGCAACAGCCCGAGCGCGCAGGCGGCGACGAAGATCGTGGTGATCCAGCTGCCGGCGGCCACGGTGTCGATCGCCGCCGACGGATGAACGAGCCATCCGATCGATGAGACCACCAGCACGGCGAGAAACGGCACCACGATCGCCCCGAGGATCAGCGTGCGCCAGTGCAACGCCATCCACGAGCCAGGCGCCGGCGTGAACGACTGCTGAGCCCACGCGAAGCGCGGCTGGGTCCGGATATGCGACTGGATCAGGTGACGGACGCCGACCGCGTTGTCGGGCAGCCCGCCGAGCCCTTGCTGGTGATCGATGAACGTCTCGATCTCGGTACGCAGCTCTTGATGGCGCACGACATCTTCGGGCGAGAGGTACTGCATGCCCGAATAGAACGTGTCGCCGTGGCGATTCGCGAGGATGAACTCTTCGAGATCGGCCGCCTCGAAGCCCTCGCAGTTCTCGAACAGGTGACAGAGCTCCGTCCTCATCAGGCGCACGAGCTCGCTCACGTGCTCGCGGGCCGGCCCGCAGAAGCTGGTCGCGAACAGCAGCGTCGCTGGGAGCACCTCGTCGCCGTACTTCTGTGCCGGCACGATCGTCACGGTCGCGAAGTGAGTCGTCGTCGACCGCTCGAACGGCAACCGATCCGGATGTTGCTCGAAATCGGCGAGCAACGCGGCGGCCGCGTCCACGCGATCTGCGCGCAACCGAACGAGCAGCGTGTATCCGGCATGTACCTTATGCATCCCGCCCCCAGGTAGCTCGCACCACGATAACGCAGAGTTCTGTTGCGCGCGGGTCAGAGATTGTACTAAACGGCCTCCATGCGCTCGATCCTCGCCGCGATGGCCGTCCTCGCGTTCGCCGCCCCGGTCCAGGCCGGCAGCGATCCTGCGAGCCCCTCGCACGCGCCGCGCACGGAGACCGCGCCGAAGCCGGATCTCGATCGCGCGAGCCCCAAGCCGGTGGCGAGCCCGTCGGTCTACACGTATGTCGACGCGGATCCGAACGCGCCGACCGGCCGCACCGACTGCATCGCCGATCGCGAGCCGCTGCCGCAGCGGCCGACCGAGAAGTCGCCGCCGGGCCCGCCGGGCAACGATGCGACGCCGTCCGTCAGTGCACCGAACCGCTGATCGTCAGCTGGTTCTCGATGCGCATCGTGCCGGTAGTCGCGCTCGCCGCGAAGCCGAAGATCCGTAGCTCGACCTGCCCGCTCGCGTTCGCGACCGACAGTGCCACGGCGCCTGCGGCCGTGGTCGAGACCTGGGTGGTCTGCGCGAATGCGCTGTCGCTCGCCGCGTTCGCCGCGCTCGCCGGGCCGGTGCTGCTCGACTTCACATCGAGCGCCACGCCGGTGAGGTCGAGCGCGCAACCACTCGGCGCCACGATGGTCAGCGTGAAGTAGCTCGCCGGATCGAGCTGCCCCGTCGGCCAGTTCGCCGCATTGATCGAGCCGGTGCCAGCGGTCGCCATCAGTGTCGACGATCGCGACAGCGCGCCTGCGGTCACGGACCGGACCATCGTGGTCTACCGGTCGCCGCGCCACGGAGTTTGCCCCAGGGTCAGCCGAGCAGCGCCCGCACGCGCGCCTGGAGCTCGTCCATGCTGAACGGCTTCGCGAGCAACGGTTTGCCCTGCCCCGGCTCGACGTTCGCGGCGTATCCCGACATCAGCAGCACCTTGAGCTTGGGCTGGCGGGTCGCGAGGCGCTGCGCGAGCGCCGGTCCGCTACCGCCGGGCATCACGACGTCAGAGATCAGGAGCCGGATGTCGTCGCGCGTGCTCGCGATGCGCTCCGCCTCGGCCGGGCCGGTCGCCGTGAGCACCTCGTAGCCGAGCGAGTCGAGGAAGCGCGAGATCAGCGACAGGATCATTGGCTCGTCGTCGACCACGAGGATCGTGGCGGTCTCGGCGTGCTGCTCGACGGGCGGGGGCGTGCTCGGACGCTTCGCGGTGCGATGCGCGGGCAAGTAGAACGCAAACATCGCACCGGCCCCCGGGGCGCTGCGCACCGTCACGAAGCCGCCGTTCTGGTGCGCGGTGCCGTAGACGGTGGAGAGCCCGAGCCCGGTGCCCTGCCCGTCCTGCTTCGTCGTGAAGAACGGCTCGAACACGCGCGCCGCGACCTCGGGCGTCATGCCGCGGCCGTTGTCGGTGACGGTCAGGCGCACGTAGTCGGTGCGCGCGGCGTCGGCCGGGAGATCGGCAACGTCGGCGAGCGGCACGTTGGTGACGCCGATGTGGATCGTGCCCGCATCGTCGATCGCATCGCGCGCGTTGAGCACGAGGTTGGTGACGACCTGGCGAAGCTGCGTCGGATCGACGCGCACGGGCCACACGCCGTCGGCGACATGGCTCTCGAGCACGACGTCCTTGCCGATCAGCGCGCGCAGCAGGCCGAGCGCACCGTCGACCTCGTCGCCGAGCGAGACGATCGCCGGCGCGACCGCCTGCTTGCGCGCATACGCGAGCAGCTGCCGCATCAGTGCCGCACTGCGACCGGAGGCCTCGCGGATCTGGAGCAGCTGATCGCGCACGATGCCGTTCGTCGCATGCAGCAGCGCCACCTCGACGCCGCCGATGATCACAGCGAGCATGTTGTTGTTGTCGTGCGCGACGCCGCCT